>Ga0105047_10006700_pt1 | contig 19501 bp, 20 predicted proteins | sample MAT04_FD_78384 | JGI IMG/M metagenome (GOLD analysis project Ga0105047, IMG submission 78384) | Freshwater microbial communities from Lake Fryxell liftoff mats and glacier meltwater in Antarctica - MAT-04 (megahit assembly) | ecosystem: Environmental > Aquatic > Freshwater > Ice > Liftoff...
CTCCACGTGTCCATCGCAGTGCCGGGCAACCTCATCAACTCTTACTGGCAGACCGGCACGCTGCCCGGGCTGAGCCTCACCAACGGCAGCCACCTGACGGGGCTCGATCTGTCCCTGTCGACGCCCGTGAGCATCGCGAAGACGACCCTCGACTACGATCCCGGTGCGTACTCCGTCGGCGCCAGGGGAAGCTACCTCACGGTCGACGCTCAGGGCGCACGGTTCCTCGCTGCGGCGCTCGGGGCGACGATTCCGAGCGGAGCCGAGCTGCTCTTGCCGAGTGACGGCGCGACGCTGATTGTGTCGGGGAGCGACGCGGACGGCAACTTGGCCTCGCGAGTCGGTCCGGCCGTGCTGGCTGGAACGACGACCCTCGACCTGCCGGTCAACACCCTCCTCGCGAACACCGCGCCGGCGAAGGGCGCGGTCGGCGTCAGCAGGACGCCGACGCTGTCATGGACTCCGGTGAAGGGCGCAGACTTCTACATCGTCTACGTGAAGAAGATCGGCGCGCTCGAGTGCTACCTCAGGGTGCCGGGCACGAGCGCGAGCATCACGCTTCCCGACTACACGGCGCTCGGCCTTCCGCTGCAGGGGAACGCGACCTACACCTGGCAAGCCCTCGCGTTCGAGGCCAGCGGGGTGTCGGTGGACTCGATGACCGACCCGGCGACCGCCGCGCTCCTCACGGTCGGGATGTACAGCGCGCGCAGCAGGAGCCTGTACTCGGCGGCCAGCACGACGTTCACGACTGCGCCGTGAGCTTGCCGGTCACGCCCGAGCGCCCCCGTGGTGGCCCTGATCACCCCTGCGCCAATCACTTTACACTGTAAGAGACACAGTCGAGACGTGGCCGCGATTGCCCCTCGCGATGAAACGGGGGAAGCAGCCGCTCATGCGCGCTCACCTCCTCTCGTCGTCGTTCGGGCTCGTCGCTCTCGTCGCTCTCGTCGCTCTCGTCCTCCCGCTCGTGTCGATCGCCTGCGCGGCGAGCAGCAACGAAGGCTCGGCGCCGGCCTCCACCGACGTCACGACGACGGTCCCGGCGCCCGCGCCGAGCGGAAGCGGCGCGAAGGACGGCGGAGCAGGCGGCAGCGACAGCGCCGCGCCGACGGCGCCGAAGAACGACTGCAAGCTCACCGACCTCCAGGGCGTCGCCGACGTCGCTCCGACGCTCCTCGTCTACACGACGCCGAGCATCGTCCCGATGACGATGACGGGCGGCACGCTCCAGGGCGAGTACAAGGTCGACAAGGCCACGGTGTTCCTCCCGGCCGGCACCGGCGGCCTCGTCGACGCGCGGGCCTCGACGGGCTCGGTCAACGCGTGGGCGCTCTTCAGCGGGACGAACTACAGCCTCCACATGAAGGCTGCCTTCAACCTCTCGACCGTGGCCGGCCCGCAGGCCCAGGGCACGAACACCACGTCGCAGGGCGCGTTCACCACGACGGGCCCCGTGCTCACGCTCGACCACGCGTGCGACGGCGCCCTCACGAGCGAGGCCGACTACTCCTTCACGGACACCGGCAACGGCCGCGCGACGATCCTCATCAAGACGCCGACGCCCTACGGCGATACGTACCTGCAGCTCGACGCCGCCAAGAACTGACGAGCGCCACGACGCACCCAGCAACGCGCACCGCCCAGGCGAAGGTCGGGTCAGCCACAGTTTCGACGATTCCTTTTTGGGGCCATCGGGCGCGGTCTTTGAGTACTTTTGCCGCGATGCTTGGACTTTCCTTGATCGGGGATGCGCGGCCGGTGCCGAAGGAGGTGCTCGATCATGTAGCGAAGGCGGGGGCCTTCACTTGGCCTCTGGCGTTGCGAACCCTGCTCGAGACCTGGGGGCCGGGGTCGCTCGCGGGGGTCTTCGAGCTCCTCGACCCGTCGACGGAGGACTGGCGCGCCCACCAGCGTACCCTCGCGACCGGCGCGCTCGGAGCGCACGCGCGGGGAGCGTGGGCAGAGCTCACGGTCGAAGCTCTTCGGTCGCTCGTGGTGGTCGGGCGGGACCGTCGGGGAGCCGCACTCGCTGTTGATGCCAATAGCGGAGAGACCTTCGTGCTCCACCCGCAGGGCTGGCTCCCACGATTCCCCGAATTCGAGTCGTTCGTGCGGTCGTTCCTGCTCGGGGGATGGATCGAGCGCGCGCGTGACGCGGTGCTTCGAGAATCGCGCTACTGGGTCGGGCCGTCGTTTCTCGCCAGTGCAACGAATGCCATCGATCTCGGGGTGCCCGCCATTCATTCGGTAGGGGCACACACGTACCGGGAGGAGCTGCTCGACGCGCTTCGATCGAGCGACGAATCGCGCGCAGACGATCGGCTCGCACAGCTTCTCGAGCGTGAAGTGGCGCTCTTCGAGCTCCTCGCGCTGCTCGGTAAGCTCGCGGGGGAGGACGGCGCGAACGTTCGCGCCGGGCTCCGCGCAGACTACTTCGAGCAGGTGGCGAGAATGGCTCGCCGACGCGCGCCGGAGCTCGCGGACCAGATCCCGTTCGAGGCGATCCGCGAGCAACTCGCCAGAGGCATGTCGCTCTCGGCCGAGGCCGGTGCGTGTTTGCGAGTGAACACCGTGCTCGATCCTCCGACCGGCCCGTTCGCACACACGGAGTCCGGTCCGAGGGTCTTGACGCGAACGTCCTCGCGCGCTTCCCAGAGGCTCGCCATGCCGCCGAGCGCGGGTTCGTAGGCCCCAGAGGCTATGTGCCCATCGACGGCCGCGAACAGCTCGAAGCACATGTCGCGGCGTGGAAGGAGGACGATCCCGAAGCGAACACGGAGTCGCTGCGTGAGCGCGCCTTGAAGCTCGAGCCTCTCGAGCTCCAAGGGTATGGCCTGCTCATCGCGCGTCTCGACGAGGCGAATACCGTCCTCCCCGACGTACCCATTCCACCGGAAGAGCCGACCTCGCATCTGGTACGCTAGGCCGAGCAGGCATGGCCGCAACTGGTCCTGGCCCTTCGCGAACGGAGACCGCGCGTCGGCACGGGCGCGCTGGCAGTCTTGAAGCTCGCCAAGACCCGCGAAGCCGGCCCGTATCTCCTGTCGCTGGTGCGTCGCCCGACACTGGCCATGGCCGAGTGGTCCGGGGAGATCGCCGAGGCCTACCTCGCCGTCGCGAAGGTAGGGCCGGAGCTCGTCGATGAGCTCGTGCCCTATCTCGACGTAGAGCGCAATCGAAGCCACCCCGCCGTGGAGGCATGGCACGCCGCCGGCGCGGACTTGCCGAACCGGCGCTACCAGCTCACCCAAGCGGCGATGCGCTTGCTCGTGTCCCATGGGAGCGACGCCGAAAACACGAGCCGCTGGTGCGCGAGGTGCTCCACGCGCGTCTCGCCTACCTCGAGCGAGAGGCCAACGTGCTCAAACAAACGAAGCGCCCCGAGTACCACGAGGACTACGGCGTCATTGCCAGGTATCTCGCCCACCTCGGGGACGAAGTCGGCAAAGCTGCCGCCGAGAGATACCGCTCGTACGACGCGTGGGCCAAGCGCCGACCGATGTGAGCCGGCTTCCGAGCGGACGGGTAGCGTTCCCTATGCCGAGAGCGCGCGCTCGATCGCCGAGACGATCATGTCGGCGTCCGGCGCCACGTCGGGCGAGAACCGCTCGACGACGTTGCCCTGGCGGTCGACCAGGAACTTCTCGAAGTTCCAGAGCACCTCCGACGGCGTGCCGGTCTTGATGCCGTAGCCCTCGAGCTTCGCGCGAAAGTCCGTGTCGAGGAGGGCGCGCGCCGCGGGCTGCGCGCTCGTCAGCTTCGCGTAGAGCGGGTGCAGGCCCTCGCCCTTCACGACGATCTTCGCGAACATCGGGAACGAGACCTCGTAGCTCGTCGAGCAGAAGTCCTTGATCTCCGCCTCCGTGCCCGGCTCCTGCTCGCCGAACTCGTTCGCCGGGAAGCCGAGGACCTCGAAGCCGCGGTCCTTGTACTTGCGGTAGAGGGCCTCGAGCGCCGTGTACTGCGGGGTGAGCCCGCACTTCGACGCGACGTTGACACGAGGCGCACCTTGCTCGCGTAGTCGCCGAGCTTCGAAGGCGCGCCGTCGATGGTGGAGACGGGGCTCTGTTCGACTTCGGTCGTCATGGTCGTCGTTGCCCCTCAGCCGAGCGTCGCGTTGTCGATCACGAAGCGGTAGCGCACGTCGCCCTTCGCGAGGCGATCGTACGCCTCGTTCACCTTCTGCACCGGGATGACCTCGACGTCGGCCGTCACCTTGTGCTTCGCGCAGAAATCGAGCATCTCCTGCGTCTCGGGCAGGCCGCCGATGCCGCTGCCGGCGATCGAGCGACGGGCCATGAGCAGCGGGAACGCCGGCAGCGCGAGCGGCTTGTCGGGCGCGCCGACCATCACCATCGTGGCGTCGAGCTTGAGCGCCATGAGCAGCCCCGAGATGTCGTGCTGCGCGGAGACCGTGTTCAGGATGAAGTCGAGACGGCTGCCCATCTTGCCCATCTGAGCGCGGTCGGTGCTGACGACGTACTCGTGCGCGCCGAGCCGCTTCGCGTCCTCGCGCTTCTTGTCCGAGTGGCTGAAGAGCGTGACCTCGGCGCCCATCGCGACCGCGAGCTTCACCGCGACGTGACCGAGACCGCCGAGGCCGACGATGCCCACGCGCGTCCCCTTCCCCACCTTCCAGTGGCGGAGCGGCGAGTAGGTCGTGATGCCGGCGCACAGCAGCGGCGCGACCGCCTCGAGCGAGCCCTGCTCGGGGATCGACAGCACGAAGCGCTCGTCGACGACGACCTGCTTCGAGTAGCCGCCGTAGGTCGGCGTCTTCCCGTCACGCTCGAGGCCGTTGTAGGTCTGCGAGTTGCCCTTCTCGCAGTACTGCTCGAGGCCCTTGCCGCACGGGCTGCACTCGCGACACGAGTCGACCAGGCAGCCGACGCCCGCGAGCTGGCCCACCTTCAGCTTGGTGACGTTCGCGCCGACCGCGGTGACCCTTCCGACGATCTCGTGGCCCGGCACCATCGGGTAGCTCGCGTTGTGCCACTCGTTCCGGACCTGGTGGAGGTCGGAGTGGCAGATGCCGCAATAGAGGATCTCGATGGTGACGTCGCCCGCGCGAGGCTCGCGTCGCGTCAGCTCGAACGGAGCGAGCGGGCTCTTGTCGTCGAACGCGGCGTAGGCTTTGGTGTTGGACATGGGCGGGCGATCCTCGCCCGCTTCGATGACCGGCCGACAGCGCGCGTTGCGTCATTCGACTGCGCGATCGCTCCGCACCGCTTTCACGCCGGCGCGGCTATCATCGAGGCATGTCGACCCGTAGCGCTCTCGTCGTCGCCCTCCTCTTGGCCGTCACCGCCTGCGGCAAGGAGGCCGGCCGCGTGCGCTTGGCTGCCGAAGGCAGCGGCGCCGTGGAGGTCACGCTCGACTCCGGAGAGGTCGCCTTCTGGACGGACCTCGACATCACCTACGAGGGCGACGCCACGCTCGTGTACCGGATCGAGATGTTCCAGAACGGCTCCAAGGCGGGGACCGCCGAGTGCAATCCGCTCGGCCAGCTCCCGGCGAAGACGGGCTGGGTCGAGACCAACGTGGGCAGCTCCCATTCGCGGCGCGGGTCGGGCAAGATGGACTGCACCGCGAAGCTCGTCACCGCGGGTCCCACCATCGTCAAGACCACGCTCGCCTTCGGCAAGAGGCCCACGAGCGTCACCCTCAAGAAGGCCGACCTCGTCATCAAGCAGTAACCAGCGGAGAGAGCACTCATGCGTTTCCTGCAGCTCGTCATGTCGAAGACGTCGTCCGGCCCTCCTGATCCGGAGCACATGGCCAGGGTCGGCAACGCCATCCGCGAGGCGATCGCCTCGGGCTCGCTCCTCGCGACCGGTGCGCTCGGCAAGCGAGCCACCTCCGCAGCGCGCGTCACGCGCACGGGCGGAGCGGTCGCGGTCGAGGACCCGCCGGAGGGCGACGGCTGGATGGCGGCCGGGGGCTACTCGCTGACCGAGTACCCATCGAAGGAAGCCGCGATCGCCAGTGCACGCGAGAAGCTGGAGCTCATGGGAGACGGCGTCGTCGAGCTCATCCAGGTGAGCGAGATGCACCCGGCGCCCGGAGCGCCGCGAGCCGCCGCCACGCCGGCGATGCCGCTCGGCGTGGTTCCGTACCTCACGATCGAGGGAGCGAGCGACGCCTCGGCCTTCTATCAAAAGGCGTTCGGCGCCCGCGAGATCGCGCGCATGCCCGGCAAGGACGGCAAGCGCCTGATGCACTGTCAGCTCGAGATCAACGGCGGCGCGCTCATGCTCTCCGACAACTTCCCGGAGATGGGCCTGCCCCCCGTCCAGCGCTCGGGCAGCTACACGATGCAGCTCGTCGTCGCCGACGGTGACCACTGGTGGAAGCGCGCGCTCGAGGCCGGCTGCAAGGAGAAGCTCCCGTTCGAGGTCGCTCCGTGGGGCGACAAGTACGGCCAGCTCACCGACCCGTTCGACGTCACGTGGGCACTGAGCTCACCGGCCGTGAAGTAGGGCTACTCAAGTACTCGTGCACGTCGTGTACGGCGCCGGCGCCCTCCCCGACCGCGGCGGCGACCCCCTTGTGAGACCCGCTCCGCGCGTCGCCGATCGCGAACACCGCGGGCACGCTCGTCTCGAACCGGCCCGGCCGACGTTCGCGCTCTTCGTGCTCGTAGCTACGGCTCTTCGGCGAGCGCGACGATGGCCATGCCCGGCTCCGCGTCCTCGAGGAGCGTGGCGAACGCCTCGAAGAGCTCGGCCTCGACGTCCGGCAACACGTCGCCGCGCCATGCTCCGGATCGCTCGAGGAAGGGCGGAGAGGCGCCGATGTCGACCCCGGAGCGCAGGCCCTTGGCGCGCGCACGCTCGCCGAACGACTTCGCGCGCAGGGTCCGGTTCCGGAGATCACGCTGGAACGCGGCGACGGCCTCGGCGGGCACGCGATAGAGCGCGGGGAGCCCGGCCTCGAACGTGTTCTTGCCTCCTTCGGTGCCGCCGAGAACGCGCGTGCGATCGAGCTCGTCAAGCGCCTCCACGCCGAAGAGGAGCGCCACGATCCCGAGGTCCAGGCCGTCGATCTGGAAGAAGGCGAGGTCGCTCAAGCTCTCCCACACGGGCCCCGAAGCCTTGAGCCCTCTGCCCGTGACGGGGTCACGGACCTCACGGACGACGCGCAGCTCGAAGCGCTCGGCGACGAGCTCGTTTGTCGCAAGAAACCAGGTAGTCAGCATCGGTGGGTTGCACTCGGCATGATGCAGGTACGTCCCGAGACTGTCCACGGGTCAGACAACGTGGTCGAGAAGCGCCGTTGCTGCGCGAAACGCCGGCGCGATACCGTTGAAGGATGAGCTCCTTGTCTTCTGCCGCTCTCCTCGGGCTCCTCGCGCTCGCGACCGTCGCAGGGTGCAGCTCGAGCGACGACTCCACCGGGACCGCCGGCTCCTCGGGCAGCACGTCGAGCGGCGGAGGAACGTCGTCGTCGGGCGGCACGACGTCGAGCGGAGGCACGTCGGGCACGACGACGCCCCCGACGAACCCGCAGGACGGACCGCCCGCCGGCAACCCGGACGGACACGCGCCGATCCCCGCGGCGGCGCAGGCCGAGGACGTCTCGAACCCCACGACCGTGGTCGGGGCGGGCACGCCCGCGAGTTGCACCGGTGACGCGTTCGTCGCGGCGGTCGCGAACGGCGGCATCATCACGTTCGACTGCGGCGCCGCCCCGACCACGATCGTCCTCACCTCGACGGCGAAGGTGTTCAACAACAAGGGCACGAAGCTCGTCATCGACGGCGGCAACAAGGTGACGCTGAGCGGCGGCGGCAAGACGCGCATCCTCTACATGGCCACCTGCGACAAGGCGCAGGTCTACCCGCCCGGTCCGGGCGACTGCAACACCAACCCGGGCGTGCAGCTCGTCGTGCAGAACATCACGTTCGTCGACGGCAACGCGAAGGGCCTCGCAGATTCGATGGGCAACGGCGGCGGAGGCGGCGCGATCCACGCGCAGGGCGGGAGCCTCAAGGTCGTCAATTCGCGCTTCTTCAACAACGTGTGTGACGACCTCGGCTCGGACGTGGGCGGCGGGGCCATCCGCAAGCTCGACTACCTCGTCGCACCCGGCGCGGGCCCGGCGCGCCCGGCCTGGGTCGTCAACAGCACGTTCGGCGGCAAGGCCGGCCTCGGCAACTCGTGCGCGAACGGCGGCGCGCTGAGCAGCATCGGCGTCTCGTGGAACGTCCTCAACAGCCTGCTCTCCGAGAGCACCGCGGTCGGCCACGGCGCGAACGACGGCCAGGGCGGCAACGGCGGGGCGATCTACAACGACGGCAACGAGATCGTCCTGAACATCACGGGCAGCCTCATCGAGAACAACAAGGCGAACGAGGGCGGCAGCGCGGTGTTCTTCGTGAGCAACAACAAGACGGGCTCCATCACCATCACGGACTCGACGACGCGCAACAACCCGCGCGGCACGTTCGAGACGCCGAACCTCTTCGGCTTCTATGTGATCGCGAAGCAGCCCGCCTCGGTCGTCAACTCGCAGATCCTCCGCTGACCGCGCGGGCGGCGGCGCACCGTTAGACCAGAAGCGCACCCGGTCCGTCCAAGACCAAGGTGAGCCGTTTGGAAGGAACTTCGGGCGGTGAGCGTTTTCCGAACCGCATGCCGTCACCGCAGAAGGACTGGTGGGACCCCGTCCCCGTCGCACCTCCCGACGCGACCGTGGAGGAGGCCCTTCCCGTGACGATGCCGTCGCTGGCGAAGCCCTTCGCCGCGTTCGGCGCGGCCGCGGGATTGTTCGCGATCCTGGCGCTCGGGTCGTTTCGTGACGCAGCGCGTGAGGTCTCGCCTCTCACCCCGATGATCGCCACGGCCGCCATCGGCGCGCTCGTCGGGGTCACGCTTCGCCGCTGGCGGCGCCTCCACAGCGCGACGCTCGCGCGCGAGGCGATCGTCCTCTGGGTGGCGATCATCACCGGCCTCGCGGGTGCGGCGAGCGGCGGGGTGGTGGGTCTCTTCACGTGGGGCATCGACGGGTTCGCCCGCTTTGCCGCCGGCGGTGCGGTGGTGGGTCTCGTCTTCGTGCCCTCGTGCCTCGTGGTGTTCGATGCCGCGAAGCGCGCCGGGCGCGGCCGTCATGGCTCGCTCGTTGCTGGGACGGATCGGCGGACGGTCGTGTCGACGGTCCTCGCCGGCATCGCCTTCGCGGGCGCGACGCAGGTGCCTGCCGTGCTCTCCGCAAACACGTCGAGCGAGCTCGACCCGATCTTGCAGGTGGGCCTCTCTCTCGTGGTCTGCCTGGGCGCCACGGTGGGCATCGTCGTTCTCCAGCGTCGTGACCGCAGCGCGCGGGCCGCGCTCGAGGCCTTCGAGAAGGACGCCGCGTGGCTCGATCGGGCCCCGCACGCCGAGGACGGCGAGGCGTTGCCCCCTTCCGCGATCGACCTCGGGCTCGGCGCGGAGCGCTGGACACGTACGAGTGACGCCAACTATCGATCGAGTGGAAGGGCGGACATCCTCCTCAAGGGCTCGGTGGTCGACGCGACGGCGGCGTTCGACGAGTGCGCGCGCGGGCGTCATCGATCGCTCATCGTCGCCGCGTGCGGCCTCACGGCGGTCGCGGTGTCGTTCGCCCTTCGCCTCTCGGTGTTCCTGTGACGGCGCCCGCGGGAGTGCCGGAGAAGTGGAAGTGGCTGTTCCAACCGCTCGGTCGCACGGCGCGTGGTCGGCTCGAGGTATGTCTCGGCGTCGTGCTCTCGGGCGCGGCGATGGTCGCCCTGTCGACGGTGATCCAGGTCGACCCGGCCAAGCTCGCCGCGAAGCACCGCTTCCCGGAGGGATCGTCGAGCTTCGAGCGCCGGGCGGACGCCGACCTGCGCCCCGAGCCGCCGCCCGGCCCGAAGGTGGCGCCCGAGTTTGCGCACGCGGTGGCTCGTGGCGACCTCGACACGATGAATCGCCTCTACACGCCGAACATGGCGCTCGACGGCATGCTCGCGCTCGCGGCGGAATCGGGCGAGAAGCCCGTCGCCCTCTGGCTGCTCGAGCACGGAGCGGACGTGCACGAGGAGGAGGCGTCGGTGGACGCGCCGGTGCTCCTCGCGGATCAGCACCCCGACATGGTGGCGCTGCTCCTCGAACGTGGAGCGGTGGAGCCCTCGCTCACGACGGCGGCGGAGGCGAATGCTTCGGGTGCGGTGCTCCGTCTTCTTGCCGCTCACGCGGACGTGAACCCGGCGGACGCGACGCCGCTCACGGCAGCGGTGTCGTCGACGAGAGGATTCGTGGAGAGCAAGCGGCTCATCCTCGAGAAGCTCCTCGTGGCAGGCGCGGATCCAAACCGTGAATACGGCGAGAATCCTCTCACCGCTTCGGTGCGTGGGTGCGACACGTCACGCGAGGAGCATGTGTCGCAGGACGACTGCATGAGCGTCGTGAAGCTGCTCGTGAAGCACAAGGCGCGCGCGAACGGCGACGCGCTCGTCGCCGCGCTGGCGCTCGAAGAGACGCCGCGGGACACGATGTTCGACGTCCTGATGAGCACGCGGCTCGAGCGCGGCGCGACCGCGGTTGCGCTCGCGCAGACGTACAACGTCCGCTCGAAGGACCTGAAGCGGCTCGTGGCGAAGGGCGTCGACTGGTCGTGGCATGACGGCGAGGACGACGCGGCGCTGCCCGTGCTCGCGGCGGTGCAGCGCGGCGATCGTGACTTCGTGCGTGATTTGCTCGATGCGGGCGCTCCGGTGAACGTGCACTTCAAGGACGGAACGTGCGCGCTGGGCGCGGCCATCGACGGCGCGGCCGGCGGCGGGAATACGTCGTTCGAGCGCGTCGTCGAGCTCCTCGTGGCGCGGGGCGCCGACGTGAACCGTCGCCTCCCGGACGGCCGTACCCCGCTCTTCGCGGCGGCGGAGTCGGGCTCGCTGCGCGTGGTGACGGCGCTGCTGGACCGAGGCGCGCGCGTGAACGACCTCGTCCTCGACGACACGGCGCTCGACGTGGCCGAGCAGAACAGCCATCCGCCGATCGCGCGCGTGCTCCACGCGCGCGGCGGGCGGCGTGCGCGAAAGCCGGGCGGCGATCGCTAGGCTCGGCGAACCGAGGTCGTCTCCGACAGTACGAGACGGATCGTATCCAGACCTCCATGGACCGAGACCACGCGCCCGTTGCCGATGGGCACGAAGAACTGGAGGTCCGTCGTCATCCCGGCTTCCCCCGCGAGTGCCGGATGAACCTCGGCGATCGCTCGTAGCGGATGCTCCAGCCCGACTTCGGCGATGCGAGGAATCGTGATCATGGGCTGGGTCCGGCTGCCGATGGTACTGCGTGCGCGGTGCCGTCGAACGACCAGCCTGGCAGTGCCGTGCTCACGCCGTGATTCGCTAGGGAGCACATGGCCGTCCGCCCTCCTGCGCCGGCGCGCCGTGGGTCAGGAGCGCGAGCGCCTCGCGGAGGATGTCGGCGATCGGGGGCGGCTCTTCATGACGGCCGGCGACGACGCCGATGGCGCGTCGTGCTTCTTGCTCGCGGAACCCGAGGCGAGCGAGCCCGCGCGCGGCGGCGTCGAGCGCCGACTTTCGCTGGCGAAAGTGAATTCCTCGTACGACGCATTCTCGGCCGAGAACGTCCTCGGCATGCAGCTGGTTGTGGGCGCGGCAGGCGACGCGGAGGTTGCCCGCATCGTCCGGACCGCCGCGGGCTCGCGGCTCGACGTGGTCCAGCTCGAGGAACGCGCGCGAAGAGCACCGACGCCCCTGCTCGTCGACGTACGTGCACTGCTCGCCGTCGCGCGCGAAGACCTCGCGCCGAACCTCGGCGCGGATTCGGCCCTTCGCGGCCGCGCGAACCGTTCGACGCGGACGCACGGTCTTGGCGAGCCTCTCCCTCTCGAGCTTCTCGACGAGCGCATCGAGCGCCTGCTCGACCACGACCGCGAGATCTCCGCTGGGATTGCGATGCCGCATCAGGTCCCTCGCGCGCTCGAGCTTCTCGCGCAGCTCGCCGCTCACCGTGAGCTGCAGCTTGTAGCGAGACTCCGAGAGCGGCTCGATCCGCGCGGGCGACCGCGGCGCAACGCTCGACGCCGCCTCGTTCGCGTGGCCTGCCTCACCCGCATTGTCGAAGAGCGCCCCCGGAGAAGCCGCTGGCGCGCTCGGCGAAGGCAGCTTGCGGATCGTCGCAGGGACATCCGCCCGTGGCGCTCGACGCGCCAGCAGCTCCTCGACCTCACGCTTCGTCTTTCCCGACGTCGCCGCGACGAGCTCCTCTACGTTCGACTCGGTGAGATGTTCCCGCAGCATCACGAGCGTCGAGAGATGAACCGCGCCGCTCTCGAGATGCCCCAGCAAGCTCGGGAACCGCCGCACGAGCCGCGCCGCGGCGATCCGCCGGAACGCCGCGCCCTCGCTCATGCGAAGGCGCCGCACGCAGAAGTCGAACAGCGACGAGCACGCCGCCCTCAGATGCAGCCGCCGCTCCTCCACCTCGACCAGATGCACGACCACCCGCGCATCGAGCCGCCGCGCATCGACACAGAGGCCATGAAGCGAGGCCATCAGCTCGTCATCGGACAGGTGATTCAGCGTCATCCGAGCTTGATACCACGCTGACTTTTCCGCCTCCGGAGCCTGGTCCCAACGACCGTTCGCGCACCGCTTCACCTCGCGCGCCGTCCGCCACGCGCAACGCTCATACGCCGCGATTGCGAGGCGGAGCGAGCCCATTTCAAGCGCCCCCGCGCCTCTCCTCACACGACATCTCCGAAACTCGTCAACGACATTCGACGCGCGTGAAGCTCATTGCGACGACCTCCGTCGCATCCCCGCGACGCGCACTTTCGCCAGCGAAAGTGAATTCCATCCGGGCCACTCCGCGATCTTGCGCTCGTCGCGAACGGCGGCAACGAGCCCGCCGCACGCGCGCGACTCGAAGCGCGCGCGCCGCTCGCCCTCACGGCCGCCCTCACCCGCAGTCAGCGTCTGCGGCTGACCGGACGGCGTGTTATGTCGATCCCGCCATGACCACGCCACTCCTCGAGGCATTCGAGCTCGTCGTTCATTCGGAGCAGCTCCCGCCCCGGCTCGACGCCGCGGCGGCAGCGCTCGCGAAGCACCCGGGCTTCCTCGAAGAGAAGGCATGGCTCGAGGCGGCACGCAGGCGCGTGGCGCCGGTGCGCAGGGATACGGGCGATCTCCTCGTCCGCGTGCTCCGCCTTCCGGAGCTCGAGCCGATCCGGGGCGAGCGCGCGCGCATCCTCCAGGGCGCGGTCGTCGACGCGCTCGAGCACCTGCACGCCGCCATCACCTTCGCCGGCGGCCCCCGCACTCCGCTCCTCGAGGCGCTCTACTTCAAGCTGAAGATCCCGGTCCTCCGCCGCTGCGATCGCGACGAGCTCGAGCGCTTCTGGAGCGACTTCGAGAAGCGCCTGAGCGCGGCCTACACCAAGCGCATGCTCGCCAACGAGACCTACGCGCCGACCGCCCCGGCCCTCGAACAGCTCCGCGCGGCGTTCGCCACCTGGCAGAGCGTCTTCGACCCCGAGCCGCTCCCAGAGAGCGAGGCCCAGGGACTCCGCGACCGCCTGCTCGAGGCCGCGCAGGGTCTCGAGGTGCCGTGGCGTCAAGCGCGCCTCCTCGCCCAGGCCGCGCTCGCGCCGCTGAAGGACATCGCCGAGGCCCATGGGCTCGCGCAGAAGGCCAAGCGCAAAGGCGCGCGCGAGTCCGAGGAGGACACCCATCCCGTGCTCGAGCAGGATCCGCCCGATCCCTCCGAGCCCACGCCCGAGGAGCGCGCCGAGCTCGCCGAGGCGCAGGCCACCACCGAGGCCTAGCTCAGCGCGTCACTCGGTGACGACGCTCTCGATGCGACGGTCCGGCACGAGCCCCTCACCTGTTCAGGGAATGGTCCGACGCTGCCTCGTCCATGACCACCGGAGCGCCGACCCGGTGATCCGCGCGCTCGAGCGGTTCGTCGGCTCGAACCTCGCGCGACAGGTCAGACCGCCCCGGGGCTGCCGTGGACACGCCCTACGCCCTCACGTAGCGTCGCCTCATGTCTGCCTTCAGCCCCTCGATCCGCGAGCTCCTGGCTACTCCCGACGCCTCGCGACGACTCGGCCCTTACTGGTGCAAGGAGCTGCTCGACAAGGCCGGCTCCGCGCCGGTGTTCAGGGCCGTCGAGGAGCACGCGGGGCTCAGCCTTCGCGAGGTCGCGATCAAGGTCTTCGACATCGGCCCCGCCAAGGGCGTGAAGGGCGCCGGCTCCGACGCGGACGCTGACTGGCAGGCGCACGTCGTCGACGAGGCCCGCGCGCTCTGTCGCGTCCAGCACCCGAACGTCATCCGCTTCCACACGCTCTCGACCGACCCGAAGCGCGGCCTCATGGGCCTCGTCATGGAGTTCGCCAACGGCATCAGCCTCGACCGCGAGCTCGCCGACCTGCCGAAGGGAGACCCGCGTCGCGTCGCGCTCGCCGTCGAGATCGGCATCAGCATCTCCTCGGCGCTCGCGGCCGCGCACGAGGCCGGCGTCGTCCACTGCAACGTCAAGCCGTCGAACATCATGCTCACGGACGGCACGCACAAGCTGATCAACTTCGGCATCGCCGCCACCTTGCGTCAGACCATCTACCCGGGCGAGCGCGCGGGCCTCGAGCTCGACGACCTCTCGCCCGATTCGATCGGAAGGAAGGCCTCTTCCCTCGACAAGTCCGGCGACGACTCGGGGGCGCCGCTCACGGGAACCGTCGGCTACATCGACCCGATCTGCCTCCGCACCACGACCCCGCCGAGCACCTCGAGCGATCTCTACTCGCTCGGCGCGACGCTCTATCAGTGCCTTGCGGGCGACGTCCCCGCGCTCGCCACCGCCATCAAGAACGGCGCCAAGGGCGTCGACGCGGGCGTCCTCGCCGGCAACACACCCGCTGCGCCGATCGCCGACCTCGCGCCCGCCATCCCGGCCGATCTCGCGAAGCTCGTCGACTCGATGGTCTCCGCGAAGCGCGAGGGGCGCCCGCGCTCGGCCGACGTCGTCCGTCACGCGCTCGAGCGCATCCGCAGCGCGCTCGCGGGCCACGCGCGCGCGCTCCCCGCGGAGGAGCGCGGGCCGTTCCCGGGCCTCGACAAGTACGAGGCCGAGGACCGTGACGTGTTCTTCGGCCGCGCGGCCGAGGTCGCCGGTGTGATCGAGCTCCTTCGCACGCGTGGGCTCGTCGGCATCGTCGGTCTCTCCGGAACCGGCAAGAGCAGCCTGACGCGCGCCGGCATCGTTCCCGCGATCGAGGAGGGTGCCCTCGGCGGCTGGCCGCAGAAGTACCGGAGCGTGCTCGTCACCCCTGGCAAGGACCTCATGGCCTCGCTCGGCACGGCGCTCGCGACGGTCCTCGGCAAGCCGCTCGCGGAGCACCCGGAGGCGGTCGCGCAGCAGCTCGCAGCCCATGTCGACGCGAAGAGCGAAGGCATCGTCATCCTCGTCGACCAGCTCGAGGAGATCGTCACCCTCCACGACCCGAAGAGCGCGACGGCCGAGAAGGGCCGCCTCGACGCGCTCGATCTCCTCTCCCGCCTCGCCGAGGCGCCCGTCGGCCTTCGCGTGATCGTCGCCGCGCGGCGCGATCTGCTCGACAGCGTCCTCGCCGTCGACCCGCACTTCTCCCGCGCGCTCTCGCGCGGGACGCAGCAGCTCTCGCCGCTCTCGGGCGCGGGCTGGGAGGAGGTGCTCGTTCAGTCGCTCGAGGCCTACGGCTACACCTTCGAGGACGCCGAGCTGCGCGCCGAGGTCCTGGCCGACCTCACGGGCCGCGAGTCCGCGATGCCGCTCGCCCAGTTCGGCCTGACGCGCCTCTGGGCGGCACGCGACACGAAGAAGAAGAAGGTGACCGGCGCAGGCTTCACCGCAAAGGGAGGCATGCGGGGCGCGCTCGAGCACCACGCCGATGCGACCGTCGCCGCGCTGAAGGCACCGAAGGAGACGCTGCGCGAGGTCCTCCTCGCGATGACGACGCCCGAGGGCACGCGCGCCCATGTGGAGAAGAGCGTCCTCGTCGAGCGCTTCGGCGACCCTGCAAAAGAGGTGGTCACCGCGCTGACGAAGGCTCGCCTCCTCATCGAGGACACGGCCGGCGTGACCTTCGTGCACGACTCGATCCTCCGCGAGTGGAGCCTCCTGCGCGGCTGGCAAGAGGACGCACGCGACGATCGCCTCCTCGTGGCGCACCTCGAACGAGACGCGGCGCGCTGGTCCGAGTCGAGGGACGTCGCCGAGCTGTGGCGCAAGGGCCGCCTCGCGGCCGCCCTCGAGCTGTGGAAGCGCGGCGTCCCGCTCAGCGACGGCGTGCGCGCGTTCGTGAAGAAGAGCCATAGCGAGGAGCAGAAGGGGCAGATCGCCTTCTGGGGCCTCGCCATCCTCGTCGTGATGCTCATCGTCGGCGGCTCGCTCTTCTACGCAAAGGAGAGCGGCGACCGCGCCGCGCAGGCCCGCAAGGACGCCGACGCGCTCTCCGCGGCCCTCGCCGAGGTGAAGACGCTGAAGCAACAGGCCGACGAGAACGCGGGCGAGGCCGCGGCCAGCGCGGCGCTCCTCCACGAGCTGCAGAAGAAGATGTCGGCGGAGCGGAACGCGTACGGCGCGGACGTCCAGGCGGCGTTGAAGAAGGTCGCGAGCGCGACCAGCCTCGACGGCGCACAGAAGGCCACCGAGGATCTGAAGGCACGCACCGGCCCCGCGCAGAACGCGGTCGTGCCTCTCCCGGCCGATCTCACCGGTTCCGCAAGCGGCCCGAAGCTCGACACCTCGGGGCCGTCGCCTTCCGCCGGAGGCGGCGGGTTCGATCAGGGAGCGATCGAGCGCGTGGTCAACTCCCGCAAGGCCGGCGTCAAGCGAACGTGCCTCGATCGCGCCGGGAGCGGCGCCGGGAGCACGAAGGTGACGGCGACGATCACGATCGCGCCGAGCGGCTCGGTCCAGAACGTGAGCACGGCGGGGGACGACCCGGTCGTCGCCAAATGCATCGAGCAGCAGCTCCGCACGTGGTCCTTCCCCGCCCCCGGCGACGTGAAGACGGTGCAGATCCCGTTCGTGTTCGTGCGGCAGTAGCTCGTGCGATTCTTCGCCAACGATCCAGGCGACGACGAGGGCGACGTCGTCATCGAGCAAGCCCCCAGGTCACGCAGCGCGCGCGGCTGGTGCGTCGTCTTCTACAACGACGACTACACGCAGAAGTGGTTCGTCGTTCACGTGCTCGAGCAGTTCTTCCGGATGGACGAGGCGACCGCCACCGCCTTCATGCTCGCCGTGCACGAGCAGGGCAAGGGCGTCGCGGGCCTCTACACGCGCGACATCGCCGAGACGAAGGCCGCGCAGGTCTGCGACTACGCGCGAGACGTCGGCATGCCGCTCAAGGTCACCGCGGAGCCCGCCGACGACGGCGACGACACGTGACCTCTGGTCAGAGGAGCTCTTCGATCACGTGAACCGGCGAACCGGCCCCGTGCCGAAGAGACGATCTTCGGCACGGGCGCCGGAGCAAACGATGACCGTCGAGTAGCTCCGACGTCTCCTGCTTGCGCCGGAGATCATCGACGTCGACCTCGCCGACGCGTCTCTCTCCGCGCTCCGCCGCGCAATCCTCCTCGAACCTGCGACCGTCACCGAGTTCCCCGACGCCGATCAATCCGCCGTCCTCCGGCGCGCCGCCATCGTCCTCCATCATGCAGCTCGGCTCCGTCGTGCACCAGAGTTCGTACCTGGGTACTCATGAGATCTGGGATCGGAACCTGAGTCGACGGCGGAGCGGGTCGCTCGGGAGTGCGAGGTTCGCACGCGAGAGGATGTCGAGAAGGCGCACGAAGGCGCGGAGCTCGTTGGCATTGGCCGCCGGGAGTAGCGTCACGGTGATGGTTCGCTTGCCGAGTCGGACGTGACCTGGAGCGGCGAGGAGATTTCGCAGGGCGCGCTTGGCCTCTGCGGGCCGAGCGAGGAAGGGAGCGAGCTCGCCTGCGAGGTCGGCCTCGGCGTTGGCGCAGGCGATGCGGATGGTGTCGATGGCGGTCTTGTAGTTCGAGTCGTGCTAGACGAGCTTGCCTGCGAGCTCGGTCTCCGCGAGGGCCGCCTTCTTGGGCGTGGAAGGTCGGAGGTCGAGGAGCTGGCGCTGCTGCTCGATGGCGTCGGCGAGGACCTTCTCGAGCCGCGCGCGTCGAGGATGATCCGGAGCAAGGGAGGCGAGCTCGCGCCGTGCGTCGCCGTCACGGGCGCGTGCGAGGCGAAGAGCGCGATCGAGACGTCGGCGAGCGGGGTTGGGGATGACCGTGTCGGGCGGGTACGGATGGACTTTTCGTCCGTCGAGCTGATTGATGCCCCAGCGCTCGACGCCGTGCTTGAAGGCGTTCTCTTGCGCCCATCGACCGCGCATGACGCCGGTGAGCCACGGTGCATCTTGCTCGGAGACGGCGACGAGGTTGACCTGTCGACCGTCGGGCATGCGCAACGCGATGCGCCGCACGCGCCCGCGCGCCTTGCCGAGGTTGGTGCGCGCATCGGAGTAGTGCATCGTCTCGCCGTCGAGCGTGACCGTGTCGTGGAACGCGGCTGGGGACAGAAGCGAGAAGGGCTTTCGCTCGTAGGTGACGAACTCGAATCCCTCTTCGCGGAGCGAGGCCATCTGCTCGGGGAACGCTCCTGCGCGATCGAACGCGAGGAGGATCTTCACGTCGGGTCCGAGCGCGTCGCGGAGCCGCCGCGCGAGGGGCGAGAGCCACGAGGTGAGCGAGTCGTGACTCGGCACATCGATGCGCAGCACCGGCCGTCCGTCCTCGTCGTGGACGTAGTACTCGCTGATTCCGGGGCGCACGCGCTTGTCCTGCATGCGCCAACCGCGGCGGACCGTGTGCGCGCCGGTGTACGGCCTCATGTGGTTGTCGATGTCGAAGACGACGGGCCGGTCGCCGGCCCTCACGCGCGCCGCTTCGATGTACTCGGTGCTCATGCCGAGATGGAGACACACGGCGCCGAGGGCGTCGGCGAAGCGACCGAGCACACGCCGCGTCCACGTCGCCGACGGCGCGCGCTCGGCGCGCAACAGCGTGGGTGCGCTCGGCGTCGCGAGCCGGCGGACGCCTTCGACGCAGCCCTCGCCGACCGAGAGCGCGCACACGACGCTGTCGATGGCGATCCGCAGCGCGTCCTCCTCGACACGCTCACCGCGAACCGCGTCGGCTCGCCGATGCAGACCGAGCTGCGCGACGGACGCGAGGTGTCTGCTCAGCGGCATCCCACTGTGTGGGTCCATTCTTGGGTCCTGACGGAGAAGGTTCTTTCCATCGCTCGCCGCCGAGATCATCAGTGTTTAGGTGACGCCTGAGCAGCAGCGGATCTCGGAGCTGGAGGAAGAAGTCGGGGGGCTCCGCACGCGTGTGCGGGAACGCGACCGCGAGGTGGACGCGCTGCGCGAGGAGTTGGCAAAGGTGCGCAAGGAGATCGAGGAATGGAAGCGCGGGTTCCGCGAGCGCGGGAAGCGCCGCACGTCGCGC
>Ga0105047_10006701_pt1 | contig 19495 bp, 17 predicted proteins | sample MAT04_FD_78384 | JGI IMG/M metagenome (GOLD analysis project Ga0105047, IMG submission 78384) | Freshwater microbial communities from Lake Fryxell liftoff mats and glacier meltwater in Antarctica - MAT-04 (megahit assembly) | ecosystem: Environmental > Aquatic > Freshwater > Ice > Liftoff...
GTGAGCGTCGAGTTTGCATCCTTTCGCCGCGACCTCGTCAAACTTGAAGAGCGGCAGCGGGGTGCGAGCCGCACTTTGTGGTCGCCGCCGGACTCCCCGAATCCGGTGTCCCCCAGCAGGCCATAGGCCAAGATGGCGGACGAGGTACGAAAAGAAGCGGAGCGCCCATGGCCCGTAATCGCGGTCGAGCGGCGAAGGCGAAGACACCGGACTCGGAGAGTCCGGCGACTATGCAAAGTGCGTCTCGCACTCGCGTCAAAGTCGTTCATCAATCGGGGCTGGCAGAAGAACTGCACAGAACCTAAGAACGGCAGTGACATCGCGAAAGACTGAACCCAAAAGCGATTCCCAATTCACGACGCTCGTTCTGTGCCTCACAGCAAAGATTTTAATCATTGTGAGGCGGTTGCCAGCGCCAGATCATAGCTCCTCCCGAAAAGCCAGCGACAGCCTTCCGAACGCTTCCTTGCAGATTAGAACCTGCCGCTTGATCTCCTCGGGAGGGTCATCCCCCTCGACCATATGTTCCAGTAGCTCTAGCTTGTCCCGAAAGACGCGGGCCTTCATCCGGTGGTAATCGCTCAAAGTCCAGTGACGCAGGTAGGTACCGACCTGCAGCCGCCGGTTCCAGCCCTCGCAGATCGGAATCCAGTGCAAGGCGTGCTCCTTCTCACCCGTGTAAGCCGCAGCAAATGCCTCGACCGTCGCGACTCGGCCCATCTCCTCAAGCGTCTCCTCGGGGGCGGGGTAGTAAACAAAACACCCCGTGACGCTAGTCGCGATGATCACCAGAAATCCCGCAGCTGCGAGAGTCCAGCCGGGGAGAATGATGTCCCATTTGGTTCCCAGTTGAGCCGAGGGTTCCGGCAGCTGGTTGAGCCAAGTTTCGATCACCCAGCGACGATCAAGCGCTTTCAATACGAGTCCCACCAGTGCGAGAGCACCAATTGCCATGGCTCCGTACTTTTCATGGGGCTGAGTTTCGAGTTTGATCCGATTCCAGATCGTAGCGGGATAGCCACCTGTCGGCGGACCTTCATGCGGAAACGGCTGGCAATAGATGTCGAAGGCGTGCGTATGATTCGCGGCTTCGATCCCCTTGGGGTACAACGGCCGCTCTATGCCGTAAGAGATCACGATCACGACTGCCAGCATCAACCCCATCCACGCGAGGGTCTTCTTCCAGCCGTAGTAAATCGCCATCCACAAGAGCAGTCCGAGGTTCATCCCGGCCCCCAAAGTCAGCAAGATGAAAGCCGCGCCTATCGAGTTGCCGTGCTGGAACATCGAACCCAATTGGCCCATCGCTGTCATCGGCGTGGCATAGGCCGGGACCGCGATGGCGGTCATGAGCAACGGGGACCAGGGGTTATCATGAGCCATCGTCTTTTGCAGGCTCGCTGGCGGGAGCACCGTGCTCAGCAGCCCGACTCCGAGCAGTCCCGCAGCGATCAGTCCCGCTGTGCCACTGACGGTCTCGCGGCACATGACAACGAATGCGGCAATGATGCGTTTGTATCCCGGTGGAGTCTGCGGTGGCTCTTCAATGACGACCTCGGTATCCGGATACCACTTGTCGAACAATCCCCCGGCGACGGTGACCACGACGAGCGAAAATGTGGCAAACGCCATGATGGTCATCGGCTTCGACAACGTCAGTCCATACAGCATCGACAGCGGATCAAATAGTGGCGACGAGAGAGCGAACGCAAAGATTGTCCCGATCGCGATGCCACTCCGCCGCAGCTGTTTCACGATGGGAATCACTCCCAGTGAACAACCGGGAAGCAGCATCCCGATGACCCACGACTGAAACAGTGAGGCGATGGTGTTCGACCCGAACATCCACTTGGTCTGATTGTGCCCCATCAGCCGGTGCAGCATCCCCGTAATGATGAGGCCAGTCAGGATGAACGGAGCTGCTTGTAGCGACGATTGCACGACGCGGAGAAGTGCTCCCCACAGGATGGCTTCAGTCACGGGAGTGGCCTTCCGATTCAGTGTGAGATTGCGGATGCGAACGAGGAGTGATGGATCGCTGCCCCGGAGGCAGTTGGCTCAGTGTGCTTTGAAGCTCACTGAGTAGCGGCTCCAACTGGTCGACGGTGGGTAGAGCGTTGTTGCCAGCGGGATCCCGCCACGCGGCAGACCACGACTCCAGCTGAGTGGTGACGCGGGCGACCTTGTCCCAGTCAGCCCGCTTGAGCTCGGTATCGCCTGCGAGTTCGGGCAGCCAGCCGATGATGTCGAACCACTCCGAGAGAGCCGCATCCGATCGCGTACCGGAGTTCAGCAGCTCGCGCCCGCGCCGCTGCACCTCACTCACGGCCTTCGCGAAGTTATGAGGCTTGTGCGGCAGGATTCCATGCTCCTCCTCGTGAGTCATGGCGGGAGCCGGAGAGGTGGTTGGCTGGGTCGGAGAGCAACCCATGATCAGGCCGAGAAGCAGGAGGCTCACCACGGAGGCACGGAGACACGGAGATGCAGGGAGACGAGAAGCTCGCTGAACAGTAGGACAGACATTCCTGTCTGTTTCGCCAACCAGGCGACCTCTAAATCCTTCCATACTTTTTGTCAGAGCCGCCTCGCCGAGCAGACAAGAATGTCTGCCCCACTGCAATGTCTTCTCGCCAATCCTGAAAACTACGCCCCACGGCCGTCCCTTCCGTGCCTCCGTGTCTCCGTGGTGAATCTCTTCCCCATCACGCTGCTCACTCATCACTCACTCCCCACTGACCACTGACCACTCAAAACTTCCCCCTGCTACAGCCGATACTCCGGGATCGGAACGCTCGACAGGATCTGCCGTATCACCGGGACCGGGTCGTCTTGATCGACACCGAGTCGGACCGAGAGGACCGGCACCGCGATCTCCTGGATATCATCGGGAGTCACGAAGTCCCGCCCCGAGAGCAGCGCCTTCGCCTGAGCCGCCCGCTGCCACTGCAACAGACCACGCGGGCTGACGCCGAGTGTCACTTGTGCGTGCTTCCGAGTTGCAGCACCCAGCTCGACTAAATAGCGATGGAGCGACTCATCCACGCGCAGCCCGGCGACCTCTTGTTGCAATGCTCGCAGCTGACCGGCATCGAACACCTGCGGCACAGCGGGGGGGTCATCGCCTACTTCGACAGCCGCTCGCAGCATGTCGATCTCATCGGCTGCTTCGGGATATCCGACTGTCAGCTTCATGGCGAAGCGGTCGAGTTGGGCTTCGGGGAGCGGGTAGGTTCCGTGCTGGTCGATCGGGTTTTGCGTGGCGATCACGAAGAACTCAGGGGACAGCGGATACCGCTCGGCATCGACGGTGACTTGCCGTTCGGCCATCGCCTCTAGGAGCGCGCTTTGAGCTCGCGGTGTCGCCCGGTTGATCTCATCGGCCAGCAAGACTTCCGCAAAGACGGGGCCCGGCCGGAACTCGAACTCATGTGACTTCTGATTAAAGATGTTGAACCCCGTGATGTCACTCGGCAGCAGATCCGGCGTACATTGCACCCGCGTGAATCGGCCACCGACCGTCTGAGCGAGCGCCTTCGCCAACGTCGTCTTCCCCAACCCGGGCCGGTCCTCCAGCAGCAGATGCCCTCGTGAGAGCAGACACACCAGCACGTTCTCAATCACATCCGCCTTGCCTCGCAAGACGCCATTGAGTGCCTTCCGCATCGCCGCCAGGAGCGGAACGGTCGATGACGGTTTCGGAAGTGCAGTTGCAGCTGACATCAAGGAACTCTCTTTAAGGTTGGACAGACAAGAACGAGCCGGCACTGGTCCATGCCGCATAGGCTGGACGCCAGACGAAAATCATCACAGTCGTCAGGCCCGCGAAGCATGCCACCGCGTGGCGGCGCATGCGGTGCCCGATTCCACCGGGAAGGCTGAGACACAGAAACGCAATCACCGCCAGTGCGCCCCCCGTTTGCCAACCGAGGAACAGTCCCGCGAGGCTGGCACTGAGGGTCAACTGATTTCGAGGATCAGCAGGTGGGAGTGCGGCTGGAGAGGTGTCAGTAGAAAGCGGCTCTGGTGCCGGCCCCTTCCAAAAGCACTTCGTCAACGCTCCAGCGATCAATCCACTCGTCACCGCACCGATCCCACCCGACACCAGAGAGGTCCAGTGCGATGCCTGAGTGCCCCAAGCGGAAACCAGATACAGATGCGGCCAGCATGCGAGCATTATTAATCCCACACCCGCCGCGAATCCGACCATCCCTGTGGGCCACGGGAAGCCATCATGCTCAATCAGAGCTGCTCCCCAGAGCACGACCAGTAGGAGGAGATGAAACAGATAAATCCCCACCAAGTCCCATTTCGTGTACCACAGAATCCAGACGACACCGTTGTAGGTATTGGGGTCACGTACCGGCAGATTGGCCCCGCCCGACAACAACTCCCGATGCAGCAGCGCGAGGAACAACCCGCCGATCGCAGCTTCGATCAGCGGATAACGTGCGGAGATCGGTAACTGGCAACTGCGACAACGGCCCCGCAACCTCAGCCACCCGATGATGGGTATGTTATCACGAGGTTCAATCGCGTTTTGACACTTCGGACAGCGAGACCGAGGCAACCCGACCGGCAGCCCGAGCGGCAAGCGATAGACGACCACATTGAGAAAGCTGCCCACACAACACCCGATCGCGAGGAACCATAAACTCGTGACAGCTCCCAGAGTGAAGACCGTTCTCTGTTCCTCGGGTGTCATCGAATAGTCAATGTCACGGTACGTCGAGGAACGCGGTTTGAGGCCGTTCGGTTCTTGAGCGGGCAGGCTCGCAACATGCCCGCTCAAGAACACGAACAGTGCGGCGATCACCAACAGGCAACGTTGGCGAGCCGAGTGACGAGGGGTCATGCCGACTCCTTCGCCAGGTATGCCATGCCGCGGACTTCATCCGCCAGATGCTGCCACTGTTCCGCCGATTCGAGGGCGGGCACCACGACACGTTTCCATTCTCGCAGCGTCCTTTCACGATGTCCCGGCGTGCGATGGTCTGCAATCCACGCCTCATATTGGGCCAACCACTTCAGGAGATCCGCTAAGAGTTCACGAGCGCCAGCCACCTCAGAACCTCGCACCCGATGCCTGGGGATCTCAAGCGGGTCCCAGACGCCCACGGGGGTTTGCATTTGCTCCACAATCCAGGGCCGAATGTCATCCCGCACCAAAAGGATTGCGTCTCCCAATCTCTGGTCGGAATAAAACATCCCGAACCCCCACAGCACGATGTTGACTCCGGTGCGAGAAGTGACGGTGTAACAGCTTCCATCCTTGCGATCCTTCAGAGGACGATGCTTCGAGAACCCCAACTCCAGCAGAGCGTTGCGGGGTTGTTGCAGGATGTCCTGCCCGAAGCACCAGAACTGCTGGTCCAGAAACCGTGAGTGACGCTGCCGCCACGCGCTGGGCATCCACTCGACCGCTGGCTCCACGGGGATCGGTTTGATGGCCAGGCGAGGGCGCAGCGCAGGTGGCTCCCCTGAACCAGTCCACCAGTGCTCGAATCGCTGTGAGATGTTATGGAGTTCGAACATCTAAGCCTCGATGCTTGGGGACATGGAACTGTGTCGGTGTCTGGGTGGCCTCATCGTCTTCTGCCTCACTCTCATCGGCAGCAGACCAGTCCGGGAAGGGGTCGAAGAACTCACCCCATTGCTCAGCGGATAGCTGCATTTCTGCATCAGTGAGGAGGCAGCTATCCAGAGCGGCTCGGACCACGCTTTCATTGAGGTCTTGACCGATGATGACGAGTTCTTGCCGGCGGTCACCGAATGGCTCAACCCATTGCGACTCGAGTTCAGCCAGAGTTTCCGCGTCATCGGAGGGCCACTCTTCGCGAGGCAGCGCCGCCCACCAGCGACCCAGCGGGTCGAGCGTTACGACCTGTCCGGCTTGTGACCATTGACCACAGATGTCATGTCGACTGGCCAGCCAAATGAACCCTTTCGACCGCAGCAGATTCGAGTAGAAGTCTCCGTCTTCCATCAGTCGCCCCCACAGCCGTTGCGGATGGAATGGTCGCCGAGAGACATAGACGAAACTGGAGATTCCAAACTCTTCGGTCTCCTTGGATTCCTCTCCGCGCGGGACAGCCATCCAGTCATTGGCTCCCGAGGCCCAGATCTCATTGAACCTGCCCGTGTTGAGGATGGCCTGGAGCGGGACGCGGCCGAATTGGCACTCGACAATCTCAGCTGTCGGATTGAGTTTTCGCAGGAACGCCCGGACCAGTCCGCGATGTTCTGTCGTCAACAAATCGAGCTTATTCAGGACGAGCACATTCGCGAACTCCATCTGATCGACGATCAGTTTGGAGATGTCGCGGTCATCATTCTCATCCACGCCCAGCCCACGATCTCGCAGTTCCTCAATGGACTGAAGATCATCCATCACACGGGCCGCATCGACGACGGTCACTAGCGTGTCGAGCCGTGCGACCTCGCCGAGTGACCGTCCTTCGTCATCCGCAAACGAGAACGTCTCCGCGACCGGAAGTGGCTCCGAAATCCCCGTCGACTCGATCAGCAGGTAGTCAAACCGCCCCTCGCGTGCGAGTTGACCGACTTCGATCAACAAGTCCTCCCGCAAGGTGCAGCAGATGCAACCGTTCGACATCTCGATCAGCTTCTCCTCGGACCGACTGAGTGCGGCAGTACCTCCAGCCACCAGCTGGGCATCGATGTTTACTTCACTCATGTCATTGACGATGACCGCGACTCGCAGCCCCTCGCGGTTTGAGAGAACGTGGTTCAATAGAGTGGTCTTGCCCGCGCCCAGGAAGCCGGAGAGGACGGTCACGGGAAGCTGTTTCACGGATGTGTTGTCGGTCGCAATCACGGGAAGATTCCATGGAAGTGTGGAACAAGAACAAGGAGATCTCTGCATCGACCGACCTCGATACAGGCGACAAGCAAAGTGTGCGCTGGCACTCGGAACATCAAGGGGCTTCAGAACTCGCCCACCACTTCGCCGCCACCAATCGTTCCCAGCCTTTGAAACGTACCGACATCAATGTTCTCACTGATGAAGCGCACGCTGCCGTCCCCCATGGTGAAATGGCAGCCGCCGACATGTGCGGAGCCGAAATCTTCATGGTGGACATTGGAGTTGGGGACGTGATCGGCGTGACCGAGAATGCGCTCGATCGCACTTTCTGCTTGAGGAACTGCACCCGACCAGGTTCCGGGAAACCGGTTGAATTGCCGCTCTCCGATGACCAAAGTGTTCGTTGTGCCGTCGGTGATATCACGAATCTTGACTCGACTGTTCTGATAGAACAGTCCCTCGGAGCGGCACTGCACGCCGCTGGGAAGTGAATAGCAGTCTTCGATTTCTCGGAGTCCGAACAGCCCTGGATAGTTCGAGGTCGCCACCTCGGCCAGTGTGGTGGTCGGAGTGGTCCGATCCTTGAGGCTCCAGGTCGGTGACGAGGGGTCGGACGGACACAGGAACGTGCCGAGTGAAGTCTTGAGCAGACTCTGATTGCCTGTCGTGCTGGTTCCGTCGTGGATGCGACTGGAGAACTGAATCTGGTTGTATAAGTTGGACTGTTCCAGATAGGGCAGGATCATGGCCCCCCAGCCGAAGCCGTTGATTGCGTCGACTTGATGCCCCGACGTACCCGCCGAAACATAACCGGGCGGAAACGTGTTGAGTGTGTCGTGATAGTTGTGCAGCGCCAGACCAAGCTGCCGCATGTTGTTCTTACACTGGGAGCGGCGCGCGGCTTCGCGCGCTTGTTGCACGGCGGGTAGCAGCAAGGCGATCAGCACGGCGATGATCGCGATCACGACCAGCAGTTCGATCAGTGTGAATCCGGAACGTCGTTTGGGGGTCATGAGAGCACCTTTAAGAATGGGGAAACGGGAAGAGAATGACTGGGTGCCTGGCCTGCGGGGGAGCCCTGTTTTCGAATCATTGAACGCCGCGAAGAGGCCTCCGCCATGCGGCAGGCGGCGTGGAGACCCTGGATGACATCGACGGGATGATCTCCTCCGTAACGAGCCCATTCGGCGATTCTCGCGATGGCTCGAAGCTCATCTCCGACCGGAGTGCCACGCAGGGGTGTGATCTCCAACCAGGACGTGAACGTCATTGAATGTGGTCGGATCAGCCCACACCCCGCTAACCGATTCTGAAGTAACCGCAGAGTCGAGAGCACGCGCTGTCGGGGATCGATCTCAACGCGCCAGCGCCACCAAAAGGTGCGGGCGATGTCCAGCAGGCTGCGTCGGAGGGCGTAAATCACCAGTAAGCCGCACAACACGATTCCGGACGGAAGGCGATGGTCCCAGATCAATAGGGCACCTCTCTGGAGCCAAGCCATGACCTGTTCCACCAAGCCCGGCGGTGGCCCCAGAACCTCATACCCCGGCGTCGCTTCGACCGTGGCCCAGTAGTGGGCACCGAGGCTGCACTCAACCCAGGTATGGGCATCTTCTCGCGTAACGGGCGTATGTCCCGACTTGCGGTCGTACTGGCGGGGGTCGGCATAGAAGCCGGTGACGATACGGGTCGAGTACCCCAGCGAACGGAGCATGAGTGCGGCACTCGATGCGAACAGATAGTCCGGACCACGCTGGGAGATGAACAGAAAGTGAGCCACCGGCGAGGGGCAACCCGACTCGGGACGAGCGGTGTCGTCGAGGACGAATCCCTCGCGGAGCCGACGAGCGATCGCCTCAACTTGTTCCATTCCCCGAGGAACGCCCTGTGTCCATTGCTTCGCCAAATCTCGAATGCGGCCCATTCCCTCAATCGCCGGGACGTGGTGATGGGTCTGCATCCCCCCGCTCAGCATCGTGAATTCCCTTGAGACACGGCGGCGATCAAGGGTCGCCGAGCAGAGATGAATCGGAACCATCTCCGGCAGCTCTTTGCGATTCAGAGCGATCATGCCGAACTTCGAGCGAGAGTACATGGCGACGGTATCGACACGATCAATATGGACCCCGCTCGTGTACAGCGGGCTGGGGATTCGTGGGGAGTCGAACTGGATGATCTTCAGCGCGTGCGTTTCACGCTCGGCCAAGACATCGAAATTTCGGGGCCCCATTTCATGTAACAGCCAGGGTCGGCCCTCAATCGTTTCGATGCGGAGTGGTGGAAGCTGATCGACCTCGGGCGTTGCTTCCGGATGCCATTCGATCCCATCGAAGAGATCGTAGAGTTCCATCCGCAGATGCAGCGGCGTCCGCCCCGAGACATACATCAGAGCGTTGGTGCGAACGGCATCTGACTTACGCTGCGTCTTCGACTTTTTCGGTTGCCGCAGGACCGAGAACTCGCGTGAGACGGTCTGGTTGTCCTGGAGGTGCCGTTCTTGAATCTTGGCGGCCATCTCCGCTGGCAGGGCGATCGCGCGGTCCTGCTTCGTCACCTTGACCGGCTCTTCGTAACGGTCGTCGAACACATCGTAGAGCGAGGGCTTGTGGTCGGAGATGAACGGAGCGTCCTCGATGGGGCCGAACGTGCGGATATCATCCATTCCGGCGACGAGCGCGTCCCCGTCACCGACTCCGTCACGCGCATGGGGCGCTGCATCCCCATCCCCACCCGAACTTGGCATGAAGCCCCGCAGAACGCGAACCACCGGCTTCCCGGCCTCGCTTCGTACAGCTACCAGCAGCACTGCAATCCCTAGCCCCAGGACCAACCAGCGGCGCGTCTGGTGCGTGTCATCGGCCTTCAACATGCGCGGGAGCAATGTCTCCCAATACGCTGCCACCAGTGTCGCCAAGCACACAATCGCATAGAGGCCGCAGATGACCGCCACCACTCGATCTCTCGCAATCGCTGCCGAAAAGATCATCAGGAACAGGCTCATCAACACGGTCAGCTTCTGAAACCGCCCCCAACACGACGCGGCTCCCAGTCCCAGGATCAAGTCGCGCAAGCTGTGCATGGCGACCATCTCGAACGGTCGGCCAGTCTCCCAGATCCAGCGTGTGATCGGCTCCCGCAAGTAGCTCACGAGGGCCAGACCGACGAGGATCGGCGTGATCGCGGGGGGTTCCGGCCAATCGCGGGCAATGCGGCGGAAATAGACCGCAGCTGCTCCTGCCAGCAGCACTTGACCGATCAGTAATGCCGATCGCTGCCAGTTCATCCCATAATCGGACTGTGCGACCGCGAACCCCGTGACCGCCAGCAGCACGATCAGCAGGGTCATCAGGTGAATGCGTCGCGGGACTCGCGGTTCTCCGGCTGACGAGTCGATCGACAGTGGGCGTTCAAGCCGCATGACAGGCCCTTCCCCAGCGACTGGCCAACGAATCGAGGTCGGCGGGAGTCACAGCCACTTCCAACCACGGGCGGTGATCGTCCTCCGCACTTTGAGTCTCCGAACGGACCACGATGGTCCTCGATTCCGCGGAGTGAACGGCACTGGCTGTCCCCCAACTCAGCTCGGTGGTGATGACCATCTCGGAGACTGATCGTCCTCGAGTGCGAGGTCGCGAAGTTTCGGACAGTCCACCCACGGGGACTCGGGCCATCTGATCGAGCAGCCGTCGCCAGTCCGATTCGGAGGCTCCGACGGTGATGACTTCTCGTCCCAGCACACACTCAACACTCGCTCGCTGAGATCGCAGCGATTCGCACACACTGGCGGCCACTCGCAACACTTGTTCCAAGGTGGAGTCCTGGCCTGCCCCGCGATGAATCGCAGCCCGCAGGTCAACCACCACGCGCACCGAGCAGGCTGCCGGGGACTGCCGTTCGCACACGATCACGCGACCATGACGGGCGGTCTGTGCCCAATGCACTCGACGGAGAGAGTCGCCCTGCCGAAACGGGCGAGTTCCCAGCATGTCTCCGTAGTCGCCCGCATGCCGATCGGTCAGCTGGTCTTCACGAGGGGCTTGATCGAACGTGTCGGGGAGCGATTGCAACATGACCGTGCGCGGCCAGACGAGCAGTTCATTCTCGGCCTCGCAGAGTTTGCGCGCCCGGACTAGTCCGAACGGAAAGCCAGTTTCGAGCGCGGGCTGGGTCAAGGGATAGACGCCACGCCGCTGCGGAACGAATGACCAAGTGAACTCGCTGGTCGACCAGCCCGACACCCGCGACAGAGCGACGCTCTCGCCCGCTCCCTGGTGCGCCAGTTCACTCGAAACGGCAAATCCTTGCTCGAGTGCCAATCCCCAGACTGGCCATGGCCAGCGATTGGTGATGGAAACCCGGACAGCGATGGGGTGATTCTCTTGTGTGCGGGTACTCTCAAACCGGATTCGGCACGTCAAACCGCGAACCACGATCCACGGCCAGACGACTCCCAGCACAAACACGGCGCAGAGGATCGCAGTGAGTGCGAAGACCTGCGGATTGACGAAGAAGCCACACAACACCGTTCCGACCACGGCCAGCAACAAGGTCCACAACGGATTCTTGAGCCAATAGACGAACTGGTTCATGCTGGGACAGAAATCATGGTGCAGCAGGCCACTGATTCGATCGAACCAACGACCACGCAAGAGTGAGTTCATCGGAGTCCTCTTGGAATGGGACGTATGTGGACCGCCCGACATGCAAGCGGGTGAGCGGCAGGGCGCTCGCCGGCGGTTCTTCTCGGCGAGTGGTTCGGGGAACCGGCGGCTCGCGAACTGCCGCTCACTGAACCAGCCGGGAGGGCGAAGCTCCTGCTGAGCCGCTTGTGCCAGACGGCACCCATCGCGGTTGCGGCCCCGCAGGAACTTCGCCCTCCCGGTTGGCCATTTCGCGTGGCGTCACACTCCACTGGCACGATGTGGCTCTTCGATGCCTCACTCGAGTGAGGGATCGAAACATGCCATGCAGGAAATACTGGAAGTCAGGCGAGGCTCGGCGGCCCGCGAACTTCATAGACCGATTCAAATACCACGCTCGATTGCTTCGCGACCTCGATCTCAACGGATGAGAGGACCGCGGTCAGAGACGACCACTGAAAGACGGAAACTGCCTCAGCTGGTCGAGTAAAGAACTGGCAGATCGCACAGCTGTCGTCAGTCAGTGGAGACTGCGAATCTTGCTGTTTGGGTTTGGTGGGAGCCGAGTGGCTATGGGAGTGAGCGTGTCGGCAACGGCTGTGACGATGGCCGGAGCTCGCCTGCGGAGCGGCTCCGGCCGGCGAGAGCTGATGCCCGTGGTGGCACCCCAATACGCCATGCAGCCCACTACTACCCAGCAGCGAAATCGCCACTTGGTAGAGGAGCAGCAGGCACAGGATGGAACCCCGCGAGAACATTTCGAAGACCTCTGTTGATCTCTTCTGAGAAAGCGGCCAGTCAACGCTCGCAGCCATCGCCTCACTCCGGCTGACGGCTGATCGCTGACGGCTGATAGCCCTCCTCAGAACTCGCCGACGACCTCACCGCCTTGGATCGTTCCCAGCGACTGGTACAGCGTGCCATCGATGTTCTCGCTCACGAAGCGAACGTGTCCGTCTCCCATGAGGAAGTGCGTACCGCCCACGTGGTAGCTGCTGAAATCGTCGAGATGTTGGGATGGATGATTGGGTGTGTGGTCGAGCGACCCGAGAACCCGTTGAAACGCTTCTTCTCCCTCGGGGACCATGCCTGACCATGTTGACCACCAACCACTCGCTGGACGTGTCTTGCGCTCTCCGACCAGCACGGTATTGCTTGTTCCATCGGTAAAGTCACGAATGCTGGTGCGACTATTGTGGTACACCGCGCCGTTGCCCCGGCACTGTCCGTCCGCCGAAACGGGTGCGGTCCCTGGGGCATTCTCGCAGCCATGGAGCTCTTCTGTTCCGAAGGCTGCCACATAATTCGCTGTGGCCAGTTCGGCCAGAACAGTGCCCGGGCTGCCCTCTTCCTCAATCTGCCAGGTGATCGAGGGGGCCACATCGCTGGGACAGACAAATGCCGAAAGGGGTGTCCTGATCCACGGGGCGTTGGCCGGATCGTTGATCGGGACATTGAGGTTGAAGTTGTTGTACAGCGGAGCCTGTTCGATCTGCGGAAGCAGCATCAGTGCCCAACCGGCACCGCTGCCGCCTTCGTGCGCCGACTGCAATCCGGTGGCTGGATCAACTCCAATCCAGCCAGGCGGAAAACCCATGAACTGGTCATGGTAATTGTGCAGGGCCAAGCCGATTTGCTTGAGGTTGTTCTTGCATTGCGAGCGGCGAGCCGCCTCGCGAGCCTGCTGAACGGCGGGCAACAACAATGCGATCAAGACCGCAATGATCGCGATCACAACGAGCAGCTCGATGAGCGTAAATCCACGACGACGCATGAGAATCTCCCAAGGGAAAGACGGACAGAAAAGAACGACAAACTGAGGCCGGAAGTGGCCTGCTCCGGCGAGTGAGTACACTCGGTCCGTGCAGCCAAGAGAGGGTCTTGAATGGTGCTCAAGAGAATGAAAGCGGTATTCGATGCGACATAGCGCATCACCCGCCCGCGAGTCGATAGACTGCTTGGCGGTATCTCGAAATCACCATCGTCTGACTGAGCAGACATGGGAAGTGTTAAGCCACAACTGGTGGGCCACGAACTTCATAAGGCCATGTAAAAACATTCGCGGGCTGGCGTGGGATGACAACCGACACGGACGCGATAGGTTCAGTCCCGACAGTCCATTGAAACTCGGCAGACGCCTCCACCGGGCGGGCGAAGAACTGGCAAATCGCACAGTCATCATCGCTCATAGGGGGGGCAATCGGAGCCTGTTGTCCAGGGACAGGGGCTGCCTGACCTGGGGCATCGGCACTTCGGCAACGACACGCCGAGTGCTTCACAGGAGCGTGGGTATGCGAGCAATTCTGCTGGCCCCCGTGGTCGTGATGGCATCCCAAAGCCCCATGCAAGCCCGCATTACCCAGCAGCGAAAACGCCGTCTGGACCAGAAGCATCGAGCCAAAGATGAGCCGCCGCGCGAACATTCACGAGAACCTTTCGTGCCCCAAGTATGTGCTGGCAACCGATCACTTGGCAATGGTGAATTTGTATAAATATTTTCGCGGCGTTGTCCGTTTTGCACTATCTTCAATCCACATCAACCATTACTTCGACTCGAATACTGGCATGTCAGCCCCTCGGCGAGTTGCGACCCGTCAAATCGAAAACAGGTGTCTTGACTTCGCTCAAATCAACCGTAGCATGCCAATTACTGACAGGTCGGGTCAGACATCGCACAAGTTTTTTCGTGCGCGGGTTTTCGTTTGCTTTGCAACGCCATCTGACCACTCTCGTTCTGATGATTGCCTATGGGCTACCAGCCCTGTGCGGGCAGTCCCTGCACTTGTGTCATGCGTGTTCATCGCATGAGTGTGCGGCTCCGCGTGCACCCGCTCAGCACACATGTGGCCACTGCCACCACCACTCTGAGCCTCCTCGTTCTCACCCAGCCCGAGTCGATTCTCCCAGTCACGACAGTGCCCACTGCGCCGTCTGCAAACATCATCGGATGACACTGACCCAGCCCTCGGTCGTGAGGGTCATCGCCGCCGTGGAGTTGTTCTCCCCGTTGGCGGAATTCCAAGTATCACAGCCCGCATCGGCTATCGAATTACTGTTACTGGCTCGCGGCCCGCCCTGCTGACAGTGCGGGTTCACTGTCGCACGACGCACCTCATGCATTGAGGTATTCGTCTCGCGCAGCCACTTTCGCTCGCTTCGACTCCAGTGCTGTTCCGGGCACAAGAAGGCTCGGAATGCCTGCGGCGAATGGCCCTTTGAAGAGTAGGCATCTTCGTCTGCTGTTTCGGGGTCATGGCGAACTGTGAACGAGCTCCACTCGTTCCAGTCGGCCACCGGCACCTGGCCTAGTGTGTGCCGATTCAGAGATCAGCTGCCATCCCAGCGGCGCTGCTCGCTCATGTGATTGAGCGTGCCTGCGCCCCGTGTGACTCCCGCTGCGGTTGATTCCTCCCAACCTCGACCCGACCAGTCTGTTGCTGGATCGGCCGCAGCGGGTTTTCACTCTCACTTGTTCCTCTCGCTCATCAGGCATCGCAAACAGCACCTGCGATGTTCTCTGGGGGCTTGCGTACCCATTCCTGAAAGATACCACCATGCGCCTTCGAATTGATCCCCGCCGCCAACGCGGTTTTACCCTCATCGAGCTGTTGGTCGTGATCGCGATCATCGCCGTCCTCATTGCACTGCTCCTCCCGGCAGTCCAGCAAGCCCGCGAGGCGGCCCGCCGATCGCAGTGCAAAAACAACCTCAAGCAATTGGGGCTCGCCATGCATAACTACGAGAACACATATACTGCGTTCCCAGGATTGTCCGGTTCGAGCGGCTACTCGGTTCAGGCTCGGCTCTTGCCTTACCTTGAGCAAGCGAACCTCCAGGCTCAGCTGGACTTTCAGCAGCCGCTGATGACTGGCGTGGGGTTCAATCCTAGCCTCAATCCCTTGTTCATTGTTCCCGCTCGAACAATCGTTCCCGTGTTTCTCTGCCCGAGTGATTCCGCACAGCCGATCTTCGACACCGTGATTGGAGTTCCACCGACACCCACACAATGGGCTGGCTTGAACTACATGATTTCGATCGGAAGTGGGACCGGTACGAACTACGACGATCGGTATGTGACCGATGGGATGGCGTGGATGAACTCTGCCATGAAACACCGAGACATTACAGATGGGACATCGAACACTGTGATGATGTCCGAGACCCTCATGGGCGATCGCATCGATTCCGTCGGAGGCCTGCCGCCTTTCCCTTATCGACGAATCGGCAGCTGGGGCGGAAGCAGCAACGCCAATCCACCACCAGGCTGGACCATGGGGGGCACCCTGATCAGCAATCCTAACCTCGCGTCCATCCTGCCCAGCGTGACTTCTTGGGCGGGTGGCCAAGCTCGCACCGGCCGTGGCCAAGCCTGGATTCGAGGCGTTCCGTTTTCGACCTGCACGACCGGCTATCTCACTCCGAATAGTCGCATCCCCGACATTGGCCTACACGGTCGAGGCTTCTACGCCGCTCGCAGCCTCCATACCGGCGGGGCCAACTTTCTGCTGGCCGACGGATCGGTGCGGTTCATGAGCGAGAACATCGACCTGACGCTGTGCCGCAATTTGCACTCACGCAATGGCGGCGAAGTGCTGGGTGAGTTTTAGCAGCCGTTTTGAATTTGGTCGAACGCAGCACAGACAGGAATGTCTGTCCCACTCAAGTCGAGCAGACATTCCTGTCTGCTCGACTCCAGGTGCATCCGATCTCCAATCGATGAACCGGCGATCACTCTGTCATCCCTTTCGCATCTCGGCCAGCTTCCCAGCTGGCCGGGCTTTCAAGGCAAGACCATGTCTATCTCCTTGCCCATGTGCATTCCAGCGATGTTGTGTGTGCTCATCTGCCCGGGGTGTTCAGAGTCATCTTCGAGTGTTCAGGATGGCCCACCTGCTGGCTCAATCACCTACAAGCAGACTAACATCGCCCAGATTCAAGTCGCGTTCTACTCGCCTGAGTCGACCGACAAGCTGGCCATTGGAGTGACCGATTCTGTCGGGGAGTTCCGGCTCTTTACCCCGGAGGGTGAGTCGACAATTCTGGAGACCGGTCACTACCGAGTGACCGCTGAGAACACTGGTGAGCCCACGTGGGCCTTCCCCAACAAATACCACGATGTCCTCAAAACACCCCTCAAGATCGAAGTCACTGAAGGTGAACCGATCGACATTCTGATCCCCTGATCTCCTTGGAGATATTCCATGCCTCGCTCGTCTTCCTCATTGTGGGCACTCGTGCTCACTACTTGTCATTCCGCACTTTGCTACCCCGACAGTCCCTGGCCCGGTTTTCGTGGGACTGGAAACAGCGTCTCGACAGCGAAGGACTTACCGCTTAAGTGGGAGCTGCGCGGCCCGCGCGCAGGCGGCTGGAACATCCGCCTGCCCGGCTATGGTCAATCGAGTCCCGTCGTCTGGGGCGATCGCGTGTTCGTCACAGCTGTCTCCGGTGAGAAGAAGGAGAAGCTACATCTACTGGCGTTCTCCTTAGCTGATGGCACCAAGCTGTGGGAGAAGGAGTTCACGGGGACGCAGCAGGTCGCCGATAGCGACGCGGTGAGTCGCGGGGCCCCGACTCCGGTCGTCGATGCGGAGCGGCTCTATGTGATGTTCGAGAGCGGCGATCTGTTCGCGCTCACTCACAACGGCGAGCCACTCTGGACTCGCTCCATCGTCAAAGACTACGGCGAGTTCAAAGGCCCCCACGGGTACAGCAGCTCGCCGGTCCTGTCGGGCGACAAGGTCATCATCCAAGCGTGCCACGGGGGGCCGTCGTACTTGCTGGCTGTCAACAAGGCCACTGGCGAAAACGCGTGGAAGGTCGATCATCCCCCGCAGACGGGGTGGAGCACTCCCGCTGTGGTCACTCGCGAAGGCGGCGACCTGATCGTGGTGAGTACCGTTGGCAGCGTGCGTGGCTTTTCCAGCACCGATGGCCGTGAAGAGTGGTTCGTCACCGGACTCGCCGGGAACAGCACAGCCAGTCCGACCATTGAGGGCGACATCGTGCTCATCGGGGCTGGGCAACGTGATCCCGGTTCCCCCGGTGCGAGCCTCGCCATCCGGCTCGGTGGTGAAGGGGACGTGACCAGTACACACGTTCTGTGGACATCCCCCAAGGCGACGACCGGCTATAGCTCCCCATTGATTCATCGGGGGATGGCGTACATCGTCAACAAGGTTGGTGCTGTCTCGTGCGTCGACATCCAGACGGGCGAAGTCCGCTGGACCGAACGCCTCGCCGGAGCGTGCTGGGTCTCGCCCGTCGCGGCAGATGACCATGTCGTGTTCTTCTCGAAAGATGGCGAGGTCACGGTGTTCAAAGCCGGTCCCGAAAAGGAACTGGTCGCCGAGAGCACCGTCTCATCGACCGACATCCTTTATGGCGTCGCCGCTGTCGATGGAGCGTGGCTTGTCCGCACCGGACGGGGACTCACCAAGGTCACGGCTTCAGTTCCCGGCGGCCTCAGCGCACCAGGTGGTCCACCGCCAGGCCCTCCTCCAACGACTGCCCCGTAACGAATTTGTGGTTGTCCCTCTTGACGCCGGAACTCGGCATTCCTATTCCACTCACACCATCACTACCAATTCTCTGGAGTTTTCTTCATGCTGCGATTCCTACCCCTTGCGTTGTGCCTGATCACCTGGACATCTTGCGAGCTCTCAGCTGCTCCGCCAGTGGCTGCAAATGCCAAGCGGCTTACGCGGGTCTTCTTTCAGGACGACGCGACGAAGACGGTTAAGTGGGCCGACTTGCTGGCGGGCAAGCCTCCTCAGCTGAGCGAGGCTCGCGAAGTCGAGGGGTTTCCGAAGCTGGACGCGGTGCGGCAGACGCTCGTGCAGATGGAAGTGGCGAAGGGGCACGTCCTCGTCGGGGTGCGGGATGACGACGATGGCAAGTTTCAGAGCGGCTGGGTGCTGATTAATACGGGGCTGGAGACGGCGGATCATGGGAATCACCTCGATTGGAACTATGCTCGGTCGCCGAAGGTGCGAGCCACGATGTTGGATGACCAGCAGGGTAATCCGGCCCATCTGTATTGTTATGAGGACGAGTTCTACCTCGCGAATGACCAGAAGGGCGGATTCACCCGGCTGGCACCCGGAGAGATCAAAGCCACGGATGACGAAGCCGCTGTGCGGGCGAAGGCTGCGTTTCACCAAGGCGGTGGCGGACATATTACCTTGGCGGTGATGAACCACCGCATGGCGTATTCGACATGGATCGATCGTGAGGGTCCGAACAAGGGGCGCGTCGATTTGACGCTCGTGGCTCCCGCGGGAACGACGCAATTGGCGGGCACGTTTCACCTCCCTTCGGGCGGGATTCATGGAGCGACCGCTTGTGCGGATAAGATATTCTTTGCTCCGACCGATGGCGTCTGCTGGGTGAAGTCTGATGGCTCAATTCCTGTTGACGCCAACACCATTGAAATCAATCACCTCGATCTCGGCCAGGACGGCGAGAAGCCCCGCCGCACGGGTGGTTTCAAGACTCTGAATGGCCATGTCGGGTTTGTGACCGGAGCCGGACCAGAGGCAGCACTATGTCTCGTTAATGCGAAAGCGGCTCAGCCGAGCGTGATCCGTGTCCCCGTCAAGATGGCCGAGGGAAATCGACCAGCTGGGTTGGAACTGGTGAAGCCCCGGCGCGGCAACCCGATCGCGGTCCTGTTCCACGACCATGCCGGCGATGTGGAAGCCCCTAATCGCATGTCGATCATCGCCCTCGACCCCAATGGTGACGGAGCCTGGACCGACGCCCAGCTCGGCCCCGAGTTCGATGTCGGCGCGTCCAAGATCGAAGGCCACGGCGGCCACCACTCGATCACTTTTGACAGCGACCGCTTCCGAGCCATATTCAGCAATCCCGGCGACGGTACGCTCGTGTTGTTCTCACTGGACGATCGCAAACCCATCGCCACCTTCAAAGTCGGAGGAACCCCCTCCAAGATTCTCGCCATCGGTGGACATACTCACTAAGGGGTGTAGTCCTTATCTATTGCGCCATCGATTCGGACACACTACCCTGA
>Ga0105047_10006702_pt1 | contig 19494 bp, 18 predicted proteins | sample MAT04_FD_78384 | JGI IMG/M metagenome (GOLD analysis project Ga0105047, IMG submission 78384) | Freshwater microbial communities from Lake Fryxell liftoff mats and glacier meltwater in Antarctica - MAT-04 (megahit assembly) | ecosystem: Environmental > Aquatic > Freshwater > Ice > Liftoff...
CCAGCCGAACACCGGCACGCCTGGCGCCAATGGCATCGGCACCGTCACCCAGGGTTTTCTGGAAACCTCCAACGTCAACGTGGTGCAGGAGCTGATCACGATGATCCAGACCCAGCGCGCCTACGAGATGAATTCCAAGGCGATCCAGACCTCGGATCAGATGCTGCAGAAACTCGGTCAGCTGTGATGTGCTCTTCCCCCCTGATTCGAACCGTTGTCGGCGCCGCGCTGATCAGCTTGCTGGCCAGCGGCTGCGACTCCTTGCCCAAGACCGAGCGCGTCGACTTCACGCAGCCGCCCACGCCGATCGTCGCCCGGGCCGCCGAGCCGCGTCCGGTCACCGGCAGCCTGTACCACTCCGCCAGTTACCGTCCGCCGTTCGAGGACTATCGCGCGCGCCTGGTCGGCGACGTGGTGACCATCCTCATCACCGAAAACGTCAGCGCGAGCCAGAAATCGTCGTCCACGGCCAACCGGACCTCGTCGTTGGATGCCGGCGTGGCGGCGTTCCCGTTCGCCAAGGCATCGACGCTGGGCAAGCTGTCGCTCAACGCCTCCACCAACAACGACTTCGCTGGCGCCGGTGCGACCGAAAGCGCCAACCGCTTCTCGGGCACGATCACCACCACCGTGGTCGACGTGTTGCCCAACGGCCACCTGGTCGTCGCCGGTGACAAGCAGATCGGCGTGAACCAGAACGTCGATGTACTGCGTTTCTCGGGCACCGTCGATCCACGCGCCGTCCAGGCCGGCGGCCTGGTCAGTTCGACCCAGGTGGCCAACGCGCGCATGGAGTCGCGTGGCCGTGGCGCGCAGAACGAAGCCCAGACCGTGGGCTGGGTCGCGCGCTTCTTCATGGCGTTGCTGCCATTCTGACGCCATGACCATCATGGACAACACCGCCCGTCCCGCCCGCCGCCACTGGCGCCGATTCACGATCGCCTGGTTCGCCGGCCTGGCCATGGTGTTCGCCGTGCCAGCCTCGGCAGCGCGCATCAAGGAGGTGGCTGCAGTCGAAGGTGTGCGCACCAACCAGCTGACCGGATTCGGGCTGGTCGTGGGACTGGACGGCACCGGCGACCAGACCACCCAGATGCCCTACACCTCACAGGGCCTGAACAACTACCTGCAGCAGATGGGCATCACGCTGCCGGCCGCCGGCCTGTCGCAGTTGCAGCTCAAGAATGTGGCGGCGGTGCTGGTCACTGCCCAGCTGCCGCCATTCGCGCGACCAGGCCAGGCGATGGACGTCAATGTATCGTCGATGGGCAACGCCAAGTCGCTCAAGGGCGGCATGCTGATCACCACGCCGCTGCGCGGCGTCGATGGCGAGGTGTATGCGCTGGCGCAGGGCAATCTGATCGTCGGCGGCGCTGGCGCGTCGGCTGGTGGCAGCAAGGTGCAGATCAACCACCTGAGCGCGGGCCGCATACCCGGTGGCGGCCAGGTCGAGCGCTCCGTTCCCACGCCGCTGCTCGCCGGCGACACCATCTCGCTGGGCCTGTCCGCGTCCGACTTCCAGACCGCTCAACGCGTGGCCCAGGCGATCAACCGCCGCTTCGGGCAGGGTTATGCGCGCGCACTCGACGGGCGCACGGTCGAGGTCCGGGCGCCGGTCGATCCGAATGCACGCGTCAGCTTCATCGCCGAGATGGAGGAACTGCCGCTGGAGGCCTCGGTGCCGGCGGCCAAGGTGGTGATCAACGCGCGCACCGGCTCCATCGTGCTGAACCAGGCGGTCACGCTGGGCGCGTGTGCGATCGCCCATGGCAACCTGTCGATCACCATCAGCAGCACGCCGGTGGTCAGCCAGCCCAATCCGCTGTCGCAGGGCCAGACCGTGGTGGCGCAGCAGTCGAACATCAAGATCACGCAGGAGCCTGGCATCCTGATACAGATACCGGCCTCGCCGCAACTGGCCGACGTGGTGCGGGCACTCAATGCACTGGGAGCCACACCACAGGATCTGCTGGCCATCCTGCAGGCGATCAAGGCCGCTGGCGCGTTGAATGCAGAGCTGGAGGTGATTTGACATGGCATACGGCAGCATCAACAACGTACTGGCCGCCGATGCGCGTTCGCTCGACGCGCTCAAACTGCGGGCTGGCCAAAACAGCGCCAGCGCAATCAAGGACGCGGCCAGGCAGTTCGAGTCCTTGTTCATGCGCGAGCTGATCAAGAGCATGCGCGAGGCGACGATGAAGTCCGGCCTGCTCGACAGCCCGGGTGGCGACCTGAGCGCCGACCTGCTGGACCAGCAGCTCGCGGTGCACATGTCCGGCATGCCTGGCGGCCTGTCGGACATGATCGCGCGCCAGCTGTCACAACGCATCTCCGGCGAATCGATACCGGCCCCCGCGACGGCGCCCGTACCGGCGCCACCGGAAGCAGTCGGCGCCGTTCGCCCGAGCGGCAGCCAGAGTGCATTTGTGGAGCGCCATGCCGCCGCAGCCGCCCGGGTCGAACAGACCAGCGGTATTCCATCCGCCTTCATGCTCGGCCAGGCCGGCCATGAGACCGGCTGGGGTCGCAGCGAGATCACCATGGCCGATGGCTCGCCATCGTTCAACCTGTTCGGCATCAAGGCCACGGGCGGCTGGAGCGGCAAGGTGGCCGAAGTCACGACCACGGAATACATCAACGGCGTGGCCCAGAAGGGGCTCGCGAAGTTTCGTGCCTACGACTCGTACGAGGACTCACTGCGCGACTATGCCCGGCTGATCACCCAGAGCCCGCGTTACGCCCAGGTCAGCCAGCAGACCGATTCCGTCCAGGGCTGGGCCAATGGCCTGCAGCGCGCCGGTTATGCGACCGACCCGGACTATGCGTCCAAGCTCAGCCGGGCGATCAACATGACCTTGCAGTTGCAGCGCGCACGCACATGATCTCCGTCCAGTCACGCCCAGGCGATGGTGGCCCATTTCCCGCCGGGTTAGTGGTCGAGCGTGGGAGCCGCTAAGCCATGCCCACCCTGATCAACATCGGGACCAGTGCCCTGCTGTCCAACCAGCAGGTGTTGCGCACGACCGGCAACAACATCGCCAACGTCAACACACAGGGGTATACACGCCAGACGGTGAAGCTCGAAGCGGTGCAGGGGCAGTACCAGGGCAAGGGCTACTACGGGGGCGGCGTGGACGCGGTCACGGTGCTGCGTAGCCACAGCGAGATGCTGACGCGCCAGGTGGCGCTGACCGGCTCTGTCGCCGCAGCCGACGAAAAACGCCTGGAGCAACTGCGCAAGCTCGAAGACCTGTTCCCCGGCGGGGCCACCGGTCTGGGCGCCGCCATGGGCGCCATGCTCAATGCGTTCTCCGACGTCGCCAATGCGCCGACCGACCTGACCGCCCGCACCGTCGTGCTGGCGCGGGCCGACGAATTGGCTGCCCGGTTCCGCTCGGCCACGGGCAGCATGAACAACCTGCGCGACAGCCTGCGACTCGAGTTGGGCGAGGAGGTACGCATGGTCAACAGCCTGGCCACGCGTATCGCCAGCGTGAACCGCGAGATCGGCAATGCCCTGGGCTCGGGCCACACGCCCAACGACCTGCTGGACCAGCGCGAAGAATTGGTGCGCCAGCTCAACACCCATGTGCAGACGACGACCATTGCCGCCAGCGATGGCACGCTCAGCGTGTTCGTGGCTTCGAGCCAGCCGCTGGTGCTGGGCAACAAGGCGTCCACGGTGGTGCTGCAACCCGACGACTTCGGCGACCCGCTGCGGTCCAAACTGACGATGCAGCGCGATGGCGTGACCGCGGTGATGGACGAAGCCGTGCTCGGCGGCGGCAGCCTGGCCGGACTGCTGCGTTTTGGCAATACCGACCTGGCCGATGCGGGCAACCTGCTCGGGCGCATGGCGCTGGCACTGGGTACGGCGGTGAACCAGCAACACAGCCTCGGCCTGGATTTGTCCGGCGCTGCGGTCGGCAACCTGTTCACGCTGGGGCCCATTCCCGATGCCTTGCCCGCCCTGGCCAACAGCAGCGGCGCCAGCATCCAGGTGGCAGTACAGACCAGCCCCGCCAGCGGCGCGCCAGCGCTGGCGCCATCGGACTATGAAATCATCTTCACCGGCGCCAGCACCGGATCGATCCGCCGGGTCACCGACGGGCAGATCACGACATTCGGCGCGGTGCCAGCCCAGATTGATGGTCTGAACCTGCAAGTCACCGGAACGGCCAACGCGGGCGACCGCTTCATGGTCACACCCTACCGGCAGGTGACGCAGAACATGGACGTGGCGTTCGCCTCGCCCCGCTCGCTGGCCGTGGCCAGCCCGGTGGTGGCCAGCGCCGGGACCGCCAACCTGGGCTCCCTGACGCTGCAGACCCTGCTGCCACAGCAGGCCAACGCCAACCTCGCGCAGACCGTGACGCTGCTGTTCACAGGTGCCGGCGCGTTCAACGTGGCCGGCACCGGGACCGGCAACCCGACCGGCGTCGCCTATCTGCCCGGCCAGCCCATCAGCTACAACGGTTGGGCGCTGACGCTCAAGGGCTCGCCGCAGCCCGGTGACACCTTCACCGTGCAGGCGAATGCATTTCCAGCTATCGATGCCGGCAACGCACACGCAATGCTGGCGATTCGCGACCTCGCCTTGTTCGATGGGGCGGCCACCACCGACGGTTATGCCGCGCTGATTTCCGACATCGGTGTGCGGGTGCAAAGCGCCGGCTTCGCCAGCGCGGTATCGCGGTCGATCGCCGACAACGCGACGAAAGACCAGGCAGCCGTGTCCGGCGTCAACCTGGACGAGGAGGCCGCCAAGCTGCTGCAATACCAGCAGGCCTATCAGGCCTCGGCCAAGATCCTGCAGGTATCGCAAAGCCTGTTCGACACCCTGATCCAGAGCCTGGGACGCTGAAGCCCGCCCCGCCCCACCTTATCTGAAACCCGCCCATCATGCGCATAGGAACCGCCAACACCTACGACAACGCACTGCAGTTGCTGTACAAGCGCCAGAGCGAACTGGCAGGCCAGCAGGAGCAGCTGAGTTCGGGCCTGCGGGTCAACCGGGTCAGCGACGATCCGCTGGCTGCTGCCCAGGCAGAGCGTGTCATGGTGCGACTCGACCGCATCGAGACCGACCAACGGGCGCTCGAAACCCAGCGTGCGTCGCTCTCCAGCGCCGAAGCCGGGCTGGGCGAGGCCATCGGCCTGATGCAGGCGGCACGTGAAATCGTGCTCGCTGCCGGCAACGCTGCCTACACGCCGGCAAACCGCGACACACTGGCGCAGCAGTTGTCCAGCCTGCGCGACCAGATCTTCGCTGTCGCCAACCGCACCGACAACAACGGTCTGCCGCTGTTCGGCGGCCTGGGCAGCGCCGGGACGCCGTTTGCCGACATTCCGGCTGGCGCACAGTTCCAGGGCGCGCCGGGACAACGCGCCGCCACGACAACCAACCTGCCTGGCGCCATGAACGGCCAGGCGATCTGGATGGACGTGCCCAGCGGCAACCGGACCTTCGAGGTCTCGCTGGCTGCCGGCAACTCCAACGGCCTGTGGAGCGATCCGGGCACCGTGCTCTCGCCTGCCCTGGTCACTGGTGACAACTACCGCATCGATTTCAGCGTCGTGGCCGGCGCAGCGACCTATGACGTGGTCGATCTGACGACGTCGACGACGATCGCGAGCGCACAACCGTATGTCGACGGCGCGCCGATCCAGTTCGACGGCATCTCGGTGCTGGCCCAGGGCACGCCGGCCCATGGCGACGCGCTGGAGATTGCACCGAGCGTGCCGCACAACGTGTTCAACCTGCTCGACGACGCCATCCGCAGCATCGACGGCGCGCCCGGCGACAACCGGCTGGCGCATGCCGTGGGCCTGTCGCTGGCCCAGATCGACACCGCGATGGAACGCATGCAGGCCGCGCGCGGCCAGGCTGGCGACTGGCTGAATCGGGCCGACACCATCACCAACCAGCAGTCGGCCCGATCCTTGTCGCTGGAGTCGGACCGCTCGCGCGCCATCGACGCCGACATGGTCAAGGCCATTTCCGATTTCAGCCAGAAGCAGACTGGCTATCAGGCTGCGTTACAGTCTTACGCACAAATCCAGCGCCTGTCGCTGTTCAATTTCATCAACTGACGCCACCATGGTTCCATCGACGCTCGGGCAACTGATCCTGGGGTACCAGTTGGTCTGGAACCAACTGCGCCAGCCGGCAGCCGTGCAGCTGTTTCTGGCTCCGCATGGCCAGGAGTCGGTCGAAGGCGCCCACTTCCTGCGCACGGTAGATCAGACCTGGTCCGAGCAGTGCCCGACCCTGCTGCTGACGCCGCAGTCCGCCCCACTGCTGGTCGACCTGCTGGACCATGGCGAGCGCGATGGACCGCAGATCGTCGTGCAGCACGACCTGTCGCGCACCGATCGGGTCGCGCTCGCGGTGCAGCGGGCGCACGAGCGCGGCATGGCGCTGGTTTGGCGCGGCAAACCGGGTCAGCGCCCGGATGACACCCTGGCGCGGTGCTTCGTGCGCGGCATGCTGGAGCTGACGCCAGCCGAAACCATCGTCGGCGCGCAAGCGTCATTGCGACAGCAGGCCCGGCCTGCCGCGCGCGTGCCTGCCGCACCGGCCCGTGCGCCCAGCCCGGTGCCGCCGGACCAGATCATCGAGGCTGTGCCCAGCCGGCTGATGGCCGACCACTGCCTGGACCAACAGAACGCCTGGGGAGTAGCCGGCTGGCCGATCGACGATGTTTTGCTGTCACACCTGCACCAGCCCATCCAGCCCAGCCACAAGGCCATGGTGCGGTTGATCCAGCAGACCGATGCCGATGCCGCGCTCGAACTGATCGAGCACACGCTGGCCGAGGAGCCTGTGCTCGCCTACCGCTTCCTGCGCTATACCAACTCCGCCGCACTGGGCCTGCGCAGCAGCGTCGAGTCGCTGCGCCACGGACTGATGCTGCTGGGTTTGTCGCGTTTCCAGGCCTGGCTGCAGGAGATGTTGCCGCTGGCCGGCGACGAACCCGACATGGACCCGGTGCGCATGAGCATGGTGATGCGCGCGCGCATGATGGAAAGCCAGCTCGATGCCGGCGACGAGGATGCGTTGCGGCGCGAGGTCTTTCTGTGCGGCATGTTGTCACAGGTCGACGGCCTGCTGGGCGAGTCGCTGAAGGATGCGTTGCATCGGCTGCCGCTGTCCGAGCGCATCATTGGTGCCATCCTGGGTAACAGCGGACCGTATGCGCCGTTCCTCGAGCTGGCAACCGCACTCGAATACCCGAACATGACCCAGGTCGCGGGGCTGTGCGCCGCGCACGAGTTCGACCTGGGCGAGGTCAATCGCACGATGCTCAGGACATTGGCGCAGCTGCACAAATCGGCGCAATAAGCCCTTCACGCTGCGCCGGCGTAAGAACGACGCGTGAACCCTGCGCACCTGCAGCTCGCGCCCGACGATGGCGGGTAGCGGCACCTTGAGCACCTTGAGCGGCCGGCCACGCTGGTCCGTGCTGCACAGGGTTCGTGCTCAGGCGCCATCGCGCAGGTCCTGGAACTCGCGCCAGAACCGCGCGTCCGACGTGGTCGCAAAATTGATCCGCATCAGCGTGCTGGGCTGGCGCCGTGCGTGAAACAAGGCGCCGGGCGCCAGCAGATAACCGCGATCCAGCATGCGCTGGGCCAGCGCATCGGTGTCGACGCCGGTATCGACCCAGCCGAACAGGCCGGCCGGTTCGGCCGCGAAGCGGCAACCCGCTTGCAGCGCCAGCTGCACCGTGCGGGCGCGGGCCTGCTCGAGCCGCGCACGGATCCGCTCGCTGTGGCGGCGCAACTGGCCCTGATCGATGCACCAGGCCAGCGCCTTCTCCATCAGGGCCGGGGTTGTCAGCGTGGTCAGCAACTTGGTGTCGAGCAGCTTGTCGACCAGATCGCCTGGGGCTGCCAGGTAACCGACGCGCCAGTTCGGAGCCAGGATCTTGGCGAACCCGCTGACGTAGATCGTGCGTTGCAGGTTGTCCAGCGCGCACAGCCGGGTCACCGATTCCGGCGCGATGTGGCTGTAGGTATCGTCCTCGACGATATGGAACTGGTGCTGGCTGGCCAGTTGCAGCAGACGATGGGCGCTGGCAGGGCGCAGGCAGTAACCGGTGGGGTTGTGCAACACGCTGACGCTGACGAACAGCCGGGGTTGGTGCAACTCGCAATAACGCGCCATCACCTCCAGGTCGGGGCCGCTCTCGCCCCGGGGCACCGGCAACACCCGCATGCCCAATGCTTCGAGCCGCGCGAACTCGATTGCCCAGCCAGGCTCCTCGACCATGACCGGGTCTCCGGCTCGCAGCAGGGTGCGGCTGACGATGTCGAGCGCGTGGGTGGCGCCGACCGTGGTGATGATCTGGTCCGTGCCGGCCTGGATGTCGATGCCCGCGAGTTTCTGCGCCAGCGTGCGGCGCAAGCCGATGTCTCCCGCAGGTTCGCCGTATTGCAAAGAGAACGACTGCAGCGACTGGCTCGAGCACAGGCGGCGCACGGCCCCCGACAGGAATGGGGCTTGCAGCCAGTCGGGCGGGAACACACCCATACCCGGCTGTGGCTTGTCGCTGGCGGTGTGGAACATGCCCCGGATCAGAGCCGCGGCATTGACCGGGGCGCGCTGCGTTGGCAATGGCGCCGCCGCAGTTGCCGTTCCTCGCGCTGGCGCCGCTGCGGATATCGCCTCGGTGCCGGATTCGCGCACGAAGAACCCGCGGTTGCGCCGGGCCTGCACCAGGCCCAGGGCCGACAGCCGGTCGTACGCCGCCACTACGGTGGCAGGGCTGACCGTGTGTTGCTGCGCGCATTGGCGAACCGATGGCAGCCGCGCACCCGGGGCCAGCAGCCGGGTTCGGATCCGTTCGGCAAACCGGTCCGTGAGTTGCTCGGTCAGTGACTGTCCGGCCGTTTTCATCAACATGGCAAGGCTCCCGGGTTTTCGCGACGCAGCTGTACTGTCACGGCGACCGATACAGATCAAAAACGGCCGCTAGCAACTGTACTTGCTGTGTACTGATTTTTACCGCTACAGTCAAGCCCTTTGCCAGCGCGCCCGAGCCCGAAATTCCAAACCCAACTGCATGAGCCCGACCGAACTGACCGCCTTGCTGGCGTTTTGCACCGCCGTGAGTTTCACGCCCGGACCCAACACCCTGTTGTCGACGGCGCTGGCCGTCAACCACGGCCTGCGACCGGCGCTGCGCTTCTGCCTGGCGGTGCCAGCCGGCTGGATCCTGCTCATGCTGGCCTGCGGCCTGGGCCTGGGCGCATTGGTGCTGAGCATGCCAGCCCTGCGCTGGAGCGTGAAACTGCTTGGCGTGGCCTACATGGTGTGGCTGGCCTGGAAGCTCTCGCGCAGCGCACAACTGGCCCAGGTCGACGCCTCCCGTCTGACGATCGGCTTCTGGAATGGCGTGGGCCTGCAGTTCCTCAACATCAAGGCCTGGATGCTGGCGCTGACGCTGAGCGCCGGCTGGGTGGTCTCGGCGGCCGGCCAGCCGTCGACTAATCCGGGCGAACGGCTCGCCATCATCTGTGCGCTGATGGTGTTCTTCGCGTTCACCAGCAACTTCAGCTACGCGCTGATGGGTTCGCTGTTGCGCACCACCCTGGCCAAGGGCAACCGGCTGCTGTGGTTCAACCGGACGATGGCGCTGGTGCTGCTGGTCACAGCCATCTGGATGCTCACGGTATGACGAACGAGACGCGTGGACTGTGGCTCGGGTTTCTGGCCGTCGTGTTGTTCGCCGTGACGCTGCCGATGACCAAGCTGGCCACCGGGCCGGCCAGCAACCCGCAGTTGTCGCCCGTGTTTGTGACCTTCGGGCGCGCTGCAGTGGCCGGCGTGTTGTCGGTGATCTACCTGCTGCTCACGCGCGGGCCGCGACCGCGGGGCCGGCAATGGCCGATGTTGGCCTTCACTGCCTGCGGTCTGGTGGTGGGTTTTCCGTTGCTCCTGGCGCTGGGGTTGCGCCATGTCGAGGGTGTGCACGCCTCGGTGGTGATCGGCATCTTGCCGCTGGCCACCGCCGTGCTGGCCAGCCTGTGGTTGCGCCAGCGCCCCAGTGCCGGCTTCTGGATCTGCGCGGTCGCTGGATCGGCGCTGGTCGCGGCGTTCGTGCTGCTGCGCACCCCCAATTCCACGGCTACAGCCCAATGGGCTGACCTGCTGCTGCTGCTGGCGGTGCTCAGTGCCGCGTTCGGTTATGTCAGCGGCGGGCAGCTCACCCCTTCCCTGGGTGCCGAACGGGTGATCTGCTGGGTGCTGGTGATCAGTTTGCCGGTCACCGTGCCGGTGAGCTTGCTCAACCTGCCCGGCGCTTCGGTGCTGACCAGCGCCTGGATCGGTTTTGCCTATGTCGCCCTGGTCTCGATGTGGCTCGGCTTTTTCGCCTGGTACCGGGGCCTGGCGTTGGGCGGCATGGTTCGGGTGAGCCAGGTGCAACTGGTGCAGCCATTCCTCAGCATGCTGTTCTCGGTGCCGCTGCTCGGCGAGTCGCTTGACCTGATGACCGTCGGATTCGCGCTCGCGGTGATCGCGACGGTGTTCATCGGCAAGCGGATGCCCGTCGCCGCGACGACGCCGGCGTATTCTCGAACAACCTGAATGCCAAAGGGAAAATCATGAAAACCTCGATCGAACACGGGCTGCGCCAGATTCCTGGCGCGGCCAGCGCGCAGTACCCGACTGGCGCGCCCTCGGTGACCACGCTGCAACACGGCTCCATGACGCTCAAGGTGTTCCGCCCGTCGGCCAATCCGGACGGGCGCGACCACCAGACGCCGCACACCCAGGACGAGTTGTACCTGGTGCATGGCGGCAGCGCCACGATCGTCATCGGCGACGAGTCGTTTGCGGCCGGTGTCGGCGACGCGTTTTTCGTTTCGGCCGGCAGACCCCACCGGTTCGACAATTTCACATCGGATTTCGTGACCTGGGTGGTCTTTTACGGCCCGCAGGGAGGAGAAAAATGAGCATTCACGACAGTAGCAAGACGCCCTGGACCTTGGCACGCCGCGCCGCGCGCATGAACCCCTCGGTGATCCGCGAGATCCTGAAGTTGACCGAAAAACCCGGCATCATCAGTTTCGCTGGCGGGCTGCCCTCGGCAAAAACCTTTCCCGTGGTTGAATTCTCGCGCGCCTGCGCCACCGTGCTGCGCGACGACGCGCATGCCGCGCTGCAATACGCCGCCAGCGAAGGTTTCCTGCCGCTGCGCCAGATGGTGGCCGACATGCTGCCCTGGGACGTCGATCCCGCGCACATCCTCATCACCACCGGCTCGCAGCAAGGCCTGGACCTGCTGGCCAAGGTGCTGATCGACGAAGGCAGCCGGGTGCTGGTCGAGACCCCGACCTACCTGGGTGCGCTGCAGGCCTTCACGCCGATGGAGCCCGAGGTGGTCAGCATCGCCAGCGATGCGCAGGGCGTGCTGGTGGACGACCTGCGCCGCAAGTGCCATGACGGCAGCGCACCACGCTTCCTGTATGTGCTGCCCAACTTCCAGAACCCGACCGGCCGCACGATGAGCGAGGCGCGGCGCGCCGAACTGGTGACGGCGGCCGTGGAACTGGGCCTTCCGCTCGTCGAGGACAACCCCTACGGCGATCTATGGTTTGACCAGCCGCCACCGCCACCGCTGACGGCGCGCAACCCCAACGGCTGCATCTACCTGGGCTCGTTCTCCAAGGTGCTGGCGCCGGGCCTGCGGCTCGGTTTCCTGGTGGCACCCGAGGCGGTGTTCCCCAAACTGCTGCAGGCCAAGCAGGCCGCCGACCTGCACAGCCCCGGCTTCAACCAGCGCATGATCGCCGAGGTCATGCAGGACGGCTTCCTCGAACGCCACATCCCGACCATCCGCGCGCGCTACAAGCAGCAGCGCGACGCGATGCTGGCCGCGCTGGCGCGCGAGATGGTGTTCGGCGACGAGAACGACCCGGACCATCGGGTGACCTGGAACACACCCGAAGGCGGCATGTTCCTGTGGGCACGACTGCCGCACGGCATGGACGCGGTCGCGCTGCTGCCCAAGGCGGTCGAGAAGGGAGTGGCCTTCGTGCCAGGACTGGCGTTTTTTGCCGACCATCCCGATCCACGCAGCCTGCGCCTGTCGTTCGTGACGCCCAGCGTGCCGGAGATCGAGCGCGGCGTCGCGGCGCTGGCCGCGGCGGTGCGCGAATCAATGCCCGTCGCCGCCTGACCGGGCGGCAACCATGACGCACACCATGAAGATCTGGGGCCGCCTGAGTTCGATCAATGTGCGCAAGGTGGTGTGTGGGCAGCGCAATCCGAACGGATTGATCCCCACGCTGCAGGACGGTGACCTGACTCTATGGGAGTCGAACACCATCGTGCGTTACCTGGCCACCCGGTATCCCGCATCCGGCCTGCTGCCCGCCGACATGACCCGGCGTTTCATTGCCGAGCAATGGATGGACTGGCAACAGAGCACCATCAACCGCACCGGATTCGACGCGTTCATCCAGCTGATCCGCACCGCGCCCGAAGAACGCCAGGCGGCGTTGATCGAAGCATCCGTTGCGCGCACGACACCGCTGCTCGATCTGCTCGAGCGCCATCTGGCGCAATCGCCTTTCCTGGCCGGCGACCGTTTCAGCATGGCCGACATCCCGGCGGGCTGCGAGATGCACCGCTGGTTCGGCCTGCCACTGGCACATCCGCCCAGACCCCATCTGCAGAGCTGGTTCGCCGCACTGCAGGCGCGTGCCGCGAGCCGCGGGGTGCTCGACCAACCACTCGTCTGATGACCAACGCCATGACCCAACGCCCGTTTCAACAAGTCGATGTCTTCACTTCCATCGCTTATCTGGGCAATCCGGTGGCGGTCGTGTTGCAGGGCGACGGTCTGACGGACGCCGCCATGCAGGGCTTCGCACGTTGGACGAACCTGTCGGAAACAACCTTTGTGCTCGCCCCGACCGATACCGGCGCCGACTACCGGCTGCGCATCTTCACGCCCGGCGGCGAGTTGCAGTTCGCCGGCCATCCGACGCTGGGCAGCTGCCATGCCTGGCTGGCGGCGGGCGGTACGCCGAAGTCCGACGCGCATGTGGTGCAGCAATGCGGTGTGGGGCTGGTGCCCATCCGCCGTGATGGCGCGATGCTGGCGTTCGGGGCGCCCAAGCTGGCGCGCCGCGACGTGCATGCGCCGATGCTGGCCGCGGTCGCCGCTGCACTGGGGCTGCGACCGGCCCAGGTGCTGTCGGCACAACTGCTGGACAACGGTACCGCGTGGTTTGGCCTGCTGCTGGACGACACCGACACGGTGGCGCGTGTCGAGCCCGACTTCGGCCGGCTCGCCGCGACCGGGCACAAGGTCGGCATTGCCGCAGTCCGTTCAGGGCCCGTCGGCAACCACGCCCATCTGGAAGTACGCGGTTTTGCGCCGCACCTGGGCGTAAACGAGGACCCGGTGACCGGCAGCCTGAACGCCAGCCTGGCGCAGTGGCTGATCGCCGACGGCCACCTGCCCGCCAGTTACCAGGCGGCGCAAGGCGCCGCACTCGGGCGCGCGGGGCGCGTGATGATCGAGTCCGATGCCTCCGGCCAGATCTGGGTCGGCGGCCATTCGGTGACCTGCATCCAGGGCCACGTGGCCCTGTGACGTCATGAGCCGCAGGGCCGCTCCCAAGGCGAATCCCGCAGTGCGCAGCACGGAGGCTTCCTGATGAGCCGCAGGGCCGCTCCCAAGGCGAATGCCGCAGTGCGCAGCACGGAGGTACGCCAGTGACCGCGATGCTGCTGCCCGACCTGCAGTCGATCGAGGCCGCCGCCGACGTCGTCTACCGCGCGATGCCACCCACGCCCCAATACCGCTGGCCGCTGTCGAGCCGTCGCCTGGGTACGCACTGCTGGCTCAAGCACGAGAATCACACACCAGTCGGTGCATTCAAGATCCGCGGCGGGCTGACGTTCTTTGACGACCTGCGCCAGCGCGACGCTTTGCCGCGCGCCGTCATCAGCGCCACCCGCGGTAATCATGGCCAGAGCGTCGCCTGGTCGGCACGCGCACACGGCGTGGCCTGCACCATCGTGGTTCCGTACGGTAATTCGGTCGAGAAAAACGCGGCGATGCGCGCGCTGGGCGCCGAACTGGTCGAACACGGCGACGACTTCCAGGCCAGCCGCGAACATGCGCTGGCCCTGGCTGAACAGACCGGCGCGATGATGGTGCCCAGTTTCCATGCCGCACTGGTGCGCGGTGTGGCCACCTACTGGTGGGAATTCCTGCGCGCGGTGCCTCAGCTCGACATCGTCTACGTGCCGATCGGTCTGGGTTCGGGCATCTGCGGCGCGATCGCCGCGAGGCGGGCGTTGCAGCATCCGGTACGTATCGTCGGTGTGGTCAGCAGCCACGCCACCACGGTTGCCGACTCGCTGCAGGCTGGCCTCGTCGTCGCGGCCCCGGTGACTACGGTACTGGCCGACGGGATGGCCTGCCGGATCGCGGAGCAGGACGCACTCGACACACTGGCGCAGGAACTGGACCACGTGGTGCGGGTCAGCGACGCCGAAGTGGCGCAGGCGATGCGCGATGTGTTCGCCGACACCCACAACGTCGCCGAAGGTGCCGGTGCGGCCGGTTTTGCCGCCGCGATGCAGGAGTGTGACGCGATCCGGGGGCTGGTGGCGGGTACCGTCTTGTCCGGTGGCAATGTCGACGGCGCCGTACTGGCGCAGGTGCTGGGTGGCGCCTGGGCCTGATGCGTTGAAATGCCTATTCAGCGGCAAATAACTGAACCGTCAGCGCTGATGCTTTACGCATTCAACATGGCCAGGAATTCTCGCATCGTGTCGCCAAACTCCTTGGCAGGCAACGCTTTCATTCGGTGCGTTCGCAGATGGGCAATGTGCTGAAATTCCAGCGGATTGCTTTCGATGACCGCCATCGACCAGTTCTTGAACATCGGCTCATCCGCCGGAGAAATATGGATGATGCTGGAATTGCCGTGTCTGCTGTCATCCACCACTTTCAAGTACAGCCGCAGCACGGCCTGTTCCGGCCCTTCCAGGATTTGCGCGAACATGCCGCCACCGTGCACCAGCACGCCGGTAATGCCGATGCCCAGGTTGTTCCTGCGCGATGATTCCAGGATGCTCTGTATCTGGCCATCCGAAATGCCGCGCGTGGCCTGGCTGAGATAGAAGAGGCGAATCATCTGTCGTTTTCCTGGCCAGCGGCCGCAGCGAACGCAATCGGCCGGGTCGCGACCCAGGCGTCGCTATCGTCCGCGGCACGCGGGACCACCGCGCAGAACCGGGTGCCGGCCATTTAACGCGCGTCGCGCTCGGCCAGTATGAGCGCCACGGGGACACCTCCCGCGCGCGCAGACGCGGTGATGCGGAAGCAAAGTCTGCGCGGCATGGCCGGGCAGGTCATCTGCTGGACAGCGCGGCGGCGGCGCGCGGCGGCGTGAGAGCTTGCGCATTTCGAAATTCGTAATCTGTGGGTACACGCTGGCGCAGCCAACCGGTCATCTCGTCCGCTGCCAGCGGCTTCGCAAACAGGTAGCCTTGCCCCTTGTCGCACTGCATCCGCGCCAACGCGGCCGCCTGTCCTTCGGTTTCAATGCCCTCGGCGACCGTGCCCATGCCCAGGCTGCGCGCGACCATGATCGTGGCCTCGATCAGCACGCGGTGGTGGTCGCTCGATTCGACCTGACTCACGAATGAGCGGTCGATCTTCACCACGTCGACCGGCAACTGGTGCAGGCAGGCCAGCGACGAATACCCGGTGCCGAAATCGTCCAGCGCGAGCGTCAAGCCCAGCGCCTTGAGTTCGTGCAGCCGCGCCTGTATCGATTCGTCCTGCGCGGCCAGGCTTTCCGTGACTTCGAGCTGCAACTCCATGGCCTGCATCGCGCAGGATCGCAGCGCCTGCCCTACCTGACAGGCCAGCGTTGGATCACTCAGCTGCGCGCGCGAGACGTTGACCGAAACGCCGCGTGGGGCGTGCTCGCCGAGCAGGCGTTTCCACAGCATGAACGTGCGGCACGCCTGGTTCAGCACGAAGTTGCCCAGAGCGCCAATCAAGCCGGTCTGCTCGGCAATTTCGATGAACTCGATCGGCGGCACGACGCCCCGCACCGGATGGCGCCATCGCACCAGCGCCTCCACGCCCAGGCACTCACCCCCAGCCAGACCGATGATGGGCTGATAGGCGACGAACAACTCGCCTTGCGCCAGCGCCCGGCGCAGGTCGCTCTCGACGCTGCCACTCAGAGCCGCGCGCGCTTTCATCGCCGGCTCGAACAGGCTGTAGCGCGCGCCGCCGGCGCGTTTGGATTCACGCATCGCCAGGCTGGCGTCCTGCAGCACCGAATCAGCGTCGCCGCTGGCCTGCGTCCCCAGCACGACGCCCATGCTGGCGCTGAGGTGAACCTCGTTCTCGCGGATGACATAAGGCTTGCACAGGGAATCGATAAGCCGCTGGGCCACGCCGTGGATGTCGTGGGCCGCGCTCAGGCTTTCCATCACCAGCACGAACTCGTCACCACTCAAGCGTGCGGCAGTCAGCTCCGCAGCGGCCGGGCGCCCAAGCGCGTCGCCGGGACGAACCACGCGCGCGAGACGGGCCGCCATCTGGCGCAGCAGTTCGTCGCCGACGGCCTGGCCAAGCGTGGCATTGATCCGGTTGAAACGGTCGCCATTGATGAACAAGACCGCAAACTGCCATTGCGGGTCAGTGCGCGCGCGCGCCAGCGCGTGCGCGATGCGCTCCAGCACGACGGCCCGGTTGGGCATCGCCGTCAGGCTATCGGTGCGTGACATGTCGCGCAGTTTGGCGGCCAGCAGCAACTGCTGCTGCGCGACCGCCAGCGTGGTGTCTGTCACGGCAGCCATCAGCGTCAAGGCGTCGAGCTTGATCAGCCGGATGCCCAGTGTGCACGCTGGCGCGCCACGCGCAGTGACAGCGGGCAGCGTCACTTGCAGCATGTCGCAGATCGTTTCGCCCGGCCGGGCGTGGGCCGCCGCCCGCTCGCGCAGCCCGGGCGCCACCAGGGCCAGCGCATCGAACAGGTTGACCAGGTTACCGTCTGGCGCCAGGGGCATCAGCAAGCTGGCCGCCATCGGATTGATCATCGTGATCTCCCCGTCCACCGCAGTCTGCAGCAGACCGATCGGCGCCTGGTACAGGAACTGGATCAGCGCATCGTAGGCGGTGTTGGTCGCGCTCATGGCTGAGCCTTGTCTTCATCCGCTGCGGCTTTGGCGCGCCAGCGTTCCACGCGATTGCGGCCGCCGGCCTTGGCCGAATACATCGCGGCGTCGGCGCGTTTGATCAACTCGTCCAGGCCCGCGACGCCGGGTTCCATGGCGGCCACGCCGGCGCTGACCGTGTAGCGGATCGACACGCCGTCCACGGTAACCGGCTTGGCGGCAACGTGCTGGCATAACCGCTGGGCGATGGCTTGCGCCTCGTCGATCGACGTTCCGCTCAGCAGAACCACGAATTCCTCGCCGCCGAAACGCGCCACGATATCGGTGGAGCGGAAGGTGGCGCTAAGACCGGTCGCCAGATGGCGCAGCACAGCGTCACCAGCCGCGTGGCCGTAGCTGTCGTTGACCGACTTGAAATGGTCTGCGTCAAAGGCCACCACCGCGAGCTGGAGATCGGCCCTGGCGCAACGCTGCAATGCGTGCGCGGCGGCCTCGAAGAACGCGCGGCGGTTGGCCAGACCGGTCAGATGGTCGCAGGATACCGATTGCCGCAAGGCCTCATTGGCTTCGCGGTGGTCGCTGATGTCGCGCATGATCAGGCTGTAGGCGCGCTCCTCGCCAGGCGCGTCGCCCTCGGTTTGCAGCGGTGCAATGAGGCAGCTACCCCAATAGCGTTCGCCATTGGCGCGCGGCATCCAGCCTTCTTCCAGATTCCAGCCGCTCAGATCGGCTTCCTGGAGCCGTTCCATCATGCGTTGCCCGGACATGGCGTCCCGGGGGTAGAACAACGCATACGATTGCCCGAGCGTTGCGTCGGCACCGTACCCGGTGACGTTCATGACGCCCGAATTCCAGCACTGGACCAGGCCCTGCCGGTCCAGCGACACCAAAGCGTAGCCGGTGATGCCGGTGACGATGGTGTTGATCCAGGCCTGGCTGCGGCGCAGTTGGCGCTCGTTTTTCTCCGAGAGCGAAACATCGGAGAGAACGGCCATCAAGCTCCCGTGGTCGAGCTTGAGCAGGCTCAGCGACAGCACCTGCGCATCCTTGCCGCCGGGCACGCCGGCGTCGATCTGCAGCCGCAGTGCGTCACACACCTTGCCATGCAAAGGCTCGAAGTCGCGCGCGCGGTGCGCCAGATCGGGCGCCACGGAGTGCAGCGCACTGAACAGATTCGCCAATTCGCCATCGCGCGACAGCGGCATGAGCAGTTGCGCGCACAGCGGATTGATCATCACGATCTCGCCGTCGATCCGCAGCTGCGCCAACCCGATTGGCGCCATGTAGAGAAACTGGATCAGCGCCTCGTATTCTTCCTCCGGCACCGACACCATGGCCGCTGGCTGATTCATCAGCCAGCCTGCGCGCTGCGCGCTGCGGCGCCATTCGCCTTGGGAGCGGCCCAGCGGCTCATCAGGAAGCCTCCGCGCTGCGCGCTGCGGCGCCATTCGCCTTGGGAGCGGCCCGGCGGCTCATCAGGAAGCCTCCGCGCTGCGCGCTGCGGCGCCCATTCGCCTTGGGAGCGGCCCAGCGGCTCATACCGGCCGCCGCACCAGCAGATACCGCATGGGCGAGGCAGGCTCGGCGAGCAGGCGAAGCTTGACCTTGATCGGCCGCATGCGCAGTGTCAGCACGTAGTCTATGACCTGGTCGAGCTGGGAGCCGGTATCGAGCGCGTCGTCGAAGCGCTGTGCCACCAGATAATTGTTCATGCACGGCGCGACGACCGTGAACAGCGGGTTGCCGACCACGCGCTGCACCGAAAGCCCGGCCAGCTTTGACTCCAAGGCGTTATAGCGGCGGACTACGCCGGCGCCATCGAAGCCGATGACGCCGAATTCGAGCGCATCCAGGTCGTCGTCGGTGGCGCCAATCAGGTGCGCCATCACATGCTCATAGTCGTATGCGATAGCTGAAGATTCGGTCATGGAGTGATTGCAGTTGATGGATCATTGGTGAAGCATGGGCCTGCTCTACGCGCCGGCCAGGCCCGGGCTGCGGGGACGCAATCCATGGCCCATACTGTAATTGCTCGGACGGCCGGCCGCAGTCGGGCCGACACCTGAGTCGTGCGGGTAAAACACCTGAACCAGCAGCGTTCCAGGGCGCGCAGCTTTTTGGTAGTTTGCTGCGATTGCAAGTGAATTTGCCATACGCATCATCCCCCGGCTTTTTCAGCATCTTTCGATATTCGGCTTTCCATCCGGTGTCGCATCCGGCACCAGGGCCCGGCGCGCCGGGGCGAGGCAACGGCTGCGGCCGCAATACCAGCGGCTCTGGTATCGTGCTGCGATGCACGGCCTCGACGCTCCATCGGAAGC
>Ga0105047_10006703_pt1 | contig 19492 bp, 13 predicted proteins | sample MAT04_FD_78384 | JGI IMG/M metagenome (GOLD analysis project Ga0105047, IMG submission 78384) | Freshwater microbial communities from Lake Fryxell liftoff mats and glacier meltwater in Antarctica - MAT-04 (megahit assembly) | ecosystem: Environmental > Aquatic > Freshwater > Ice > Liftoff...
ACACCCCTTCGTCCTGCGGACTGCGGGGCTGAGCGCCTTGGGAGCGGCCCGACGGCGGTCACTGGACTGCCCCTTCGTCCTGCGGACTGCGGGGCTGAGCGCCTTGGGAGCGGCCCGGCGGCGCTCATGACCCGGCCTGGCCCGATAACAAGGCCTGGCGCATCGCGGGCTCGGATGTGTCGCTCGCCAGCCAGATGCCGAAGAACAGGCGTGCGAACTCCGTGTCCGGCACCAGGCCGGTCTGGCGTCCATTGGTCAGGAACACCGCGCCTTCGCCTGGGCGGTTGATGCCGGTGACATGGTCGCCGGAGCGTATGTCCGGAAACGCGCCGCGCAGCCATTTCTGCCACGAAGCACGGCTCTCGGCCGTGGCGCCGGACTGGCGCGCCATCTCATCGACCGAGCGCTCGGTGATGATTGCGTTGGTGAAGCTGCGCAGGTAGCGCAGGTGCAATGCGAACGGGTGTTGGGCGAACGCCTGTGCCTGAAATCCCGGCAACACCCACAGGCTGGCGTCGTAGACGGAAAAGCCCCAGTAAGTGAATCGGGTGCTGCCCGACAGAATTGCCGCCGGCAACACGGAGCGCACTTCCGGCGGGGCGTCCTTGCCGAAGGCACCGCCGCCGCAAAGCGTGGCAGCGATCGCCAGCAAGGCCTGGCGCCGAAGCAGGCCCCGGGAGGCTACCGCCGCGCCCGATTGGGTGGGGCTGGCCGTGACGATGGGTCGCTGTTGCACGGTCATGGATTCTTGACCAGCGTGTACTGCACCAGGTCGATGTTGGCCATGTCGAATGCGGCTTCGCAATAGGCCAGGTAAAACTCCCAGATGCGCATGAACCGGGCGTCGAAGCCCAATTGCGCGATCGCCTCGCGGTTGGCCAGGAAGTCATGGCGCCAGCGGCGCAGCGTCTCGGCGTAGTCCTGGCCGAAAGCGAGTTCGTCCACCACCGTAAGGCCCGCGGCCGCCGCCTCGCGCCGGAACTCGCGCGGACATGGCAGGCAGCCGCCTGGAAAGATGTATTGCTGGATGAAGTCGCTCGAGCGGATATAGCGGTCGAACAGGCTGTCGTCGATCACGATGCTCTGGATGCAGGCCCGCCCGCCGGGCTTGAGCAACCGGTGCACGCTTTGGAAATAGGTGGGCCAGTAGGCCTGTCCCACCGCTTCCACCATTTCGATCGAGCAGATGGCATCGAAAGGTCCGTCATCGATGTCGCGGTAGTCCTGCAGGCGCAGATCGACTGCAGCCGGGGTGCCCCCTCCTGGCTGGGCGAGTTCGGCCATGCGCGAACGGGCGAATGCCAGTTGCTCGGTGCTCAGCGTCACTCCGGTCAATCGAGCGCCGAATTCGGTGCTGGCCATCTCTGCCAGAGCGCCCCAGCCGCAGCCAATCTCGAGCACCCGGTCGCCGACACGCACGCCAGCCATGCGCAGCGCGCGGCGCACTTTGGCATTTTGCGCCTCGCGCATGCTGCGTCCATGATCGCCCTCGAACAGCGCCGACGAATAGTTCATCGTGTCGTCCAGCCACAGGCTGTAGAACGCATTGCCCAGGTCGTAATGGGCGTGGATGTTTTTCTGGCTGTTGGCCCGCGTGTTGCGGTTCAGCCAGTGACGGACCCGGTACAAGGCGCGCCCGGCCCAGCTGCCGTAGATGACGTCCTCCAGTTCATTGCGGTTGCGGATGAACAGCCGCATCAGGTCGGTCAGGTTGGGCGTGGTCCAGTCGCCGGCGATATAACTCTCGGCAAACCCGATGTCGCCGGAGCGCAGTGTTGCGCCGCACATGTTCCAGTTGCGCAGCGAGATCATGGCGCCCGGCTGTGCGGCGCCGCTGCCCGTGGACGTTTCGGTCGGCGTGGCTTCGCCAAAGACCTGTACCGTGCCGTCGGGCAGTTGCACCGTCAGGCTGCCGTGGCGCAGGCGCTCGAGCAGCCGGATGGCGCTTCGTGCAGCCGCGGGCGCGTGGCGCAGGGCGGTCGGGTAGTTCAGGGTACGGGTGTTCATGGCAGTCATCGTTAGGGGTGGTCTCAAACGGTGGGGTGTTCTTGTCGGGTCACGGTGTGCACTGGCGGCGCGGGTTTGGGCACGAATCGCACCCGCTTGAGCCATAACCGTGCGGCCTGCAGGTGGATGCGGCTGATCACGCCCAGCGTCATCGCGGGATGGCGCCATACGGCACGGCGCATCGATTGCGGTGAGACCGGCGTCAATGTTCCGCTGACACTGGTCTGCAGCACCGCGCCGTTGTCGTCGTCGTAGTCGATGCGTGCCACGCAGCGTTCGCCCTCCGGGCGCCCCGCACGCATGAATCTGAAGTGATAGCGGCCCTCGACGCGCAGGAACGGCGAGACGTGGAATTGCTTGTTCGCGTCCAGACGGATACCCCAGCGGGGCTGGTCGAGCAGGTAGAAGTGGCGCTCGCCGAAGGTGTTGTTGACTTCGCAAACGATGGCGCGCAGGGCACCGCCCTGGTCGTGTGGAGCGCGATGGCAGAACCAGAAGCTGACCGGCTTGAAGGTGTATCCGAGCACCCGCGGGTAACAGTGCAGCCATATTTCGCCGGTGGCATCCGCGACGCCGTGCTGCACCAGTAACGCGTCCAGCCAGGCCAGCGCGCCACCGCACACCATCGCACGGCCGTCACCGTGATCGGTGTCGAAGAAGCTCAGCGCGGCGCGCCGGTTGCGCGCCAGACAGGTTTGCGATGCGGGATGTTGCGGATCCTGCATCGAGCGCATCGGCAGCATCAGGAAATAACCTGGATAGGCAAAGGCGTTGTGCGCCGGGCGCAGGCGGGTGTGGCGCACTTCGCCAAAGCCGATCATCGGCAACACCGCAGCGGCGGCAGCCGGCAGCGCGCGGGATATGCCGCCGGCCGGGTTCGTGACGATCGTTGTCATGCAAATGCCAGCGCGTGTGGCTGATGTTCGCGCCGCGGCTCGGGCGCTTCCAGCAGTCGCCGCGCGACATCGAGTCCGGCCTTGAGACCGTCTTCGTGGAATCCGTAGCCCATCCAGGCGCCGCAGAAATAGGTATCGCGCACGCCTTGCAGAGCGCCGACCTGCGCCTGCGCCGCGACGGCAGGCCGGTCGAACACCGGATGCGCGTATGCGTATTCGCCCAGGACATGCTCGCGCGCGATCGCGCTAATCGGATTGAGCGAAACGACCACCGGTTGGCTCCATGGCAGCGGCTGCAACTGGTTGAGCAGGTAGTGCAGGCAGACCGTGTCCGCGCCATCCTGCGTCGCGGAGCCGGCTCCAGCCGTGGATGCGTAGTTCCACGCGGCCCAGGCACGTCGATGGCGCGGCAAAACAGAAATGTCGGTGTGCAGCACGGCGCGGTTCGGGTGGTAGCCGATCGCTCCCAGCGTGGCGCGTTCCTGCGGGCTGGCATCGGACAGCAGGGCCAGCGACTGGTCGCTGTGCGTGGCCAGCACCAGTTTGTCGAAATGCTCTTCACCATGGTCGGTGCTGACTGTCACGCCGGCGCCGGCGCCCAGGCGCCGCACCGCACGCACCGGCGTGTTCAGCCGCTTGTCATGGACATGCGCCAGGATCTTGTCGACATAATGCCGGGCTCCGCCCGTCACCGTCCACCATGGCGGTCGGTTGCTGACCTGGTTCAGACCGTGGTTGTGGCAAAAGCGGATCATGGTGGCCACCGGAAATTGCAGCATCTGTGCCTTGGGGCAGCTCCAGATGCAGGCCACCATGGGCATGAAATACCAGTCGCAGAATGCCACGCCGAACGCGTGCTCACGCAGGAATTCTCCCAGCGGCTGTTGCAACTGGGCCTCCGAGCCATCGCGCGCGACGCGCTGGGTCAGCGCATTGAATCGTCCCAGGTCACGCAACATGCCGAGGAATCGCGGGTTGACCAGATTGCGCCGCTGCGTAAACACGCTGTCAAGCGAGCTGCCGCTCCATTCCAGATGGCGCCCACTGGCTGAGTCATGGGCCTGAACCGAGAACGACATGTCCGAGCGGCTGGTATGCACGCCCAACTCGGCAAACAGCGCAATCAGGTTCGGATAGGTGCGCTCGTTGAACACCAGGAAACCCGTGTCCACGCCGTGACGCACCATACGGCCGTGCATCGGCATTTCAACGTCGACGGTGTGGGTGTGACCGCCGAAGTAGTCGCCGGCTTCGAATAGCGTCACCGCAGCGTGGTTGCGCAGTCGATGGGCCACGGACAGACCGGCGATGCCCGAGCCGACGATGGCCACTTTCATGGACAGCGCCGGTCGAGCCGTCCAGCAGACAAAATTGCTGCGAAGCGCCCCGGAGTCAACAAGGGGGAGGAGGAGAACGACCCCGAAATTGCACCGAAACTTGAACCGCTTCGGCGGCTTCGCAGCAGGAAAGCCAGTTTGGGCGCCCATTTCCAGCGCGCCTGCTCCGTACAGAGTCGCGCGGGGCCGGACAAGTTCCGACAAGGTGGTTGCCAACGCGCCGGGAAGGATAATGCTGAAGTGAAACTCATGGGAAAGATTATAGACTTGTCGGTAATTTGTTGACCAGTCAGTATTTTCAGGTTTTCATTACCTTTAGTCACGCAGGGTTTTTGCCACCGGTCGACACCGCTGCCTCGCGTGGGATTAGCTTGCGGATTTGCCGCGCAAGCTTGGGCGCAGGTCACCCTGCAATCACATTTGTCTTGGTGCCCGCACTAAAATTGATTTGTTTTCTCGTCCGTGGACATGCCACTTTTCAGAAGGACCTCATGCTGTATCCCGAATTGTTCAAGCAACTGGAATCGGTGCGCTGGGATATGGCGCGCGATATTCCCTGGGACAACTTCGATGCACACAAGTTGACCGACGAGCAGGCCCGCACGATCAAGTTCAATGCGATCACCGAATGGGCAGCCCTGCCGGCGACCGAAATGTTTCTGCGCGACAACCGCCACGACAGCGATTTTTCGGCCTTCATGTCGATCTGGTTTTTCGAGGAGCAGAAACACTCGCTGGTGCTGATGGAGTACCTGCGTCGCTTCCGCCCGGAATTGGTGCCAACCGAAGCCGAACTGCACGACGTGCGTTTCGAGTTCGATCCGGCACCGGCGCTGGAAACGCTGATGCTGCATTTTTGTGGCGAGATCCGGCTCAACCACTGGTACCGCCGCGCCAGCCAATGGCATACCGAGCCGGTCATCAAGCAGATCTACACCAAGCTCAGCCAGGACGAAGCCCGTCATGGCGGGGCTTACCTGAAATACATGAAACAGGCGATCGGTCGGTTCGGACTTGAGGCCAAGAGCGCGTTTGCCAAGGTCGGCGTGCTGATGGCCAGCGCACGACGTACTGCGCAGGCCATGCATCCGACCAACCTGCATGTGAACAAGTCGCTGTTTCCCAAGGACACGGTGCAAAGCCGGGTTCCCGATCCGCAATGGCTCGAACACTGGCTGGACCAGCAGATCAAGTTCGACGCGAGCTGGGAGACCCGTGTCGTCGAACGCATCCTGCACAACCTTAGTCTGCTGTTCAACCGCAGCTTTGCGACGGTGCAGGAACTCAACAAATACCGCAGGGAGCTCGGCCGCGAAATCGCGCAGCAGACTCAGCAGACGCAGGATATGGCGGGCGCGCTACCAGGTCCGGCCTGAAGCGAGGGGGCCGCTGGTCAGTGCCAGCATTCTGTCGAGCTGGATCTTGACCTTGCACTCGCCCAATGCGACGCCGCTGACGATGCGGAAGTCCCGCGCGCTGGTGTCGCGGATCGCATGTTCTCCGGTGGCGATGCCCTGCGGGTTGACCAGCACCGCCACGCGCGGCATGGTGGTGTTGGCGCCGCGCCGCACCACGACTGCGATCTCCTGGTTGGCCAGCCGCACCAAGGCTCCGGGCGAGTACACGCCCACGGCCTTGATCAGTGCGGCTCCGGCCTCGTCGATGGCGCGTTCCTCGTCGAAATAGATCGCCTGCATCGCTGCTGCCGCCGAGTCGGGCCGGCGCGAGGCGCGCGGCGACAGATGGGCTGCGAATTTGTCGGCCCGTTGCAGCAGCCGCGCCATGCGCTGGCCGCGACTGCGCGAACCCATTGCGCCGGGGCCGGTATTGTGGTGATCGCGCACCGCCTCCAGGCAATCGGCGTCTCTCAGGCCAAAACTGCGCAGCAACTCGGCAGACCGGCTCGCGTGCCGTTCGATCAGCTCACGTTGCGCCGGCGTCGGCGGATCGCTCTGCGAGGCCAGCCGGTCCTGGATCTCGGTCATCGAGATGTTCATCGTCAGAGCGGCCTTGCACAGGCTTTCCTCCATCTCCGGCGGCCAGTCCAGCACGTCGCGCGCGGCCAGGCTGCAGATCACACTGACCAGCATGGAATGTGTGGCGCTGTAGAGCTCGATTTCGCTGGCCGCTAGGTGAAACAGCGCGAACAGTGCACCGTCCGGGTTGCGCCGGGACTGCTGACTCAGGCGCGCATGCAGACGTTCCAGCGCATCGGCGAAATGCTCGCCATCGAGGTCTCGCAGCAGGCGGTTGCCCTGCACCTGCAGGTCGAGCCAGTCAGGTTCGTCGCCCAACGTGCGGTTGCGCGCCGGGGTCAATTCGCGGACAGTCAGCTGCGCCTGAGCAATCTTGCCCAGCGTGCGTTCGTCGCGCACCAGTTCGTGCAACTTGCCGACGAAGGCCTTCTGGTGTTGCTCGGACTCGGAGACATCGACGAAGAAACCCTTGCCGCGCCCGCGTACCGCCTCCAGGTCGTCCCGAGACACGATGACGTAGCCTTTGCGCGCCAGCAGCGCGCCGGTCTCGTCGCGCAACGAAAACACCAACGGTTGGCCGATCACGATCGACTCGTGAGGGACCTGGACCAGGTTCATGGCTGCGCCGGCGGGGTCGGTGCGCCGAATACGGCATTCCACAACGCCAGCACCGCGTCGCGATGCGCATCGAGTTGCCCCGCTGCCACCTGCGTCGGTTCCTCGTTCAGGCGCGCATGGTGCTGCACCCGGCGCAGCGCCCGGTAGGCCTGTGCGGCGGCCGTACCGACACCGTCGTTCAGCAGTCCGGTCGCCTGGGCGCGCTGCAGCAACGCGATATTGCCGGCGTTGGTCACCAGTTCGTCGTGCCGGGCCGCCTGCGACAACACCAGGTACTGGACGACGAACTCCACATCAACCATGCCACCTGGACTGTGCTTGACATCGAACCGTCCTTCGCGGACCGGGTGCGCGGCGCGCACCTTCTCGCGCATCGCAACGATCTCCGCGCGCAGGTCGTCGGCATCGCGTGGAGCGGTGACGACGCCGCGCCGGATCGCATCGAAACGGGTGCGCATCGTGTCGTCGCCGAGCACGAAGCGTGCGCGCGTCATGGCCTGGTGTTCCCAGGTCCAGGCCGTGTTGCTGCCGCGTTTCTGCTGGTAGGCGGCGAAGGCTTCGAAACTGGTGACCAGCAATCCGGAGTTGCCGTTCGGGCGCAGCGCCGTATCGATCTCGTACAGGTCGCCTTCGCCCGTCTTGACGGTGAGCCAGTTGATCAGCTTGCGCACGAAGGTCGCGTAGGTTTCGGCGGATCGCTCGTCCTCGTCCTCGTAGACGAAGACGATGTCCAGGTCGCTGCCGTAGCCCAGCTCCATGCCGCCGAGCTTGCCGTAAGCGATGATGGCCAGCTGGGCCGTGTCGCGGTGCCGGTTCTTGAGCCGACTCCAGCACCAGCGCGCTGTGACGCGCAGAATGGACTGCGCGAGCGCGCTGAGGTCATCGGCAACCTGCTCGACCGTCAGCACCCCTTCGACGTCGCGCGCCAGCGTGCGGAATACTTCGGCATGGTGCGCGCGCCGCAACAGGTTGAGCAGGGTCTCGTCGTCGTCTTCCTCCGTGATGTGCAGCGCGCTGCGGCGCTGCTCGAGTTCATGTTCGAATTCCGCCGGCTGGAAACGTTCTGACAGCATGGCGCGGTTGGCCAGCTCGTCGATCACGCCCGGGTGCAGCAACAGGTAACGGGCCGGCCACTTGGCATTGCCCAGCAGCCGCAGCAACCGCTGGTGCACGGTGGGGCGCTCGAGCAGCAGTGCCAGGTAACTCTCGCGGCGCAGCAGCGGCTCGATCCAGTCCGCCAGCCGAACGCCCGCCTCTTCGGTGATCGTGGTCTCGGCGATCCAGGTCACGGTGCGGCTGATGAGCCGGAACAGGCGCATCCGTGACTCGTCACGCAAGGCCAGGAACCGCGGGTTGTTGCGCCAGCCGGCCACGCGTTCGCGCAGTCCGGTCGGCAGTGTCGCCAGGAAATCCTCGAAGCCGGTCGTCGAGGCCAGGGCCGAGCTCGCGCTGCCGCAGGACTTGCAGTCCGGCTTGCCGCCGCCGAGCAGGGCGTCGAACTCATGCGCGACGAACTCCCGATGCCGGTCGAGTTCGGCCAGGAACGCGCCAGACGACGCATGTCCCATTGCGCGGGCCAACCAATGCAGGTCGTCATCACGGGTCGGCAGCACATGGGTCTGCTGGTCGTCCAGGTACTGGATCCGGTGCTCCAGCTGGCGCAGAAACAGGTAGGCTGCCGACAAGGCGTCGACCGTGTCCTGCGACATCAGCCCGGCGCGCATCAGCCGCGGCAGGGCATCGAGCGTGGCGCGGGTGCGCAGTTCGGGGAACTGGCCGCCGCGAACGACCTGCAGCAGTTGCACGATGAACTCGATCTCGCGGATGCCGCCGCGCGAGAGCTTGACATCGTTGGTGCGCTCGGGGCGACCGGAACTGCGCCGCGCGGCGTGTTCCCGGATCTGCCGGTGCAGGATCCGCAAGGCGTCGAACACGTTGTAGTCCAGATAACGCCGGAACACGAACGGCAGCACGGTCGGGCGCAGGTTGCCCGCCGATCCTTCGCTGACATGGCGGGTCGGCGCGATCACGCGGCTCTTGAGCCAGGCGAAACGTTCCCATTCCCGACCCTGGACGTGGAAGTACTCCTCCAGGGCGCCAAGGGAGATCGCAGGTGGGCCGGAGTTGCCATTGGGCCGCAGTGCCAGATCGACCCGGAACACGAAGCCGTGTTCGGTGGTGTCGCCCACCAGCACGTACAAGGCGCGCACAGCCTTGCCAAAATACTCCTGATTCGATATCTTGCCCCGCCCCAGTGCCGTGCCGGCAGTCTCGCCATCCTGGTCATAGACATAGATCAGGTCGATGTCGCTTGACACGTTGAGTTCGCGCCCTCCGAGCTTGCCCATGCCGACAATCCAGAGCTGAGCCCGCTGACCGTCGGTGCCCAGTGGCGCGCCGTGCTGGTCGTCGAGTTGCCCGAGCACATGGTTGCAGGCCATATCCAGCGCGAATTCGGCCAGTTCGGTCATCGTCATCGTGACCTGTTGCACGGTGGCCTGTCCATCGCAGTCAAGCGTCATCAACCGTTCCAGCACGACCTGTCGCACAATGCGCAGCGCAGAGCCACGATCGGCGCCGTCCACCGCAAGTTGATTGAACACGGCCTCAAAGCTGGCGCGCGAGGGCAGACCGGCGGCGAGCAAGGCACGTTCGGACGGGTAGCGCCGACGCACCCGCTGGCCGAACCGGGAGTATTGCGACAATGCCGGCACCGCCATCAAGGCCCCACCGCCGCAATGTTTCTCTGCCTGTTCGGCAACGGCCCCAAGGCCACCTTCTTCAAGCTTGGCGGTCATAATTCCTGTGTCGATCGCACACGTACGATGAATGAACTGACATCAGAACCAACACCGACACGGCTATTGAGAAGCCTGGCGTTCGTGGCCCGCTGGTCACTGGCTTTGATGTTGCTCGCATGGATGCTGTTCGGGGCGGCGTGGGGGGCCCTTCATCTGGTGATTGTGCCGCGAATCGGTGAGCTGCGCCCGCAGCTGGAGGCTACTGCCAGCCGGCTCGCCGGGATGCCGGTGCGCGTTGAATCGATCACCGCATATTCCACCAGCTTTTTACCGGCGTTCGAGCTCGGCAACGTGCGGCTGTACGACGACCAGGGCCGCGAGGCGCTGCGTCTGCCCCGCGTCCTGGTCTCCTTGTCGCCCCGTTCGCTCCTGAACCGCACGTTCGACCAGATCCTGGTGGACAGCCCGATGCTCGACGTGCGCCGCTCTTCCGATGGCCGGATCCGGGTTGCCGGCCTGGACCTGTCCCGGGGCGGGGGACCGCAGTCCGATGACGCGCTGCTGGACCGGATCTTCTCGCAGCCGGAATTCGTCATCCGACGCGGGTCTGTCGTCTGGACCGACGAAATGCGCGCCATGCCGGCGCTGGCATTGCAGTCGGTCGACATGGTGCTGCGCAACCGAGCCCGTGTGCACGAGCTGCGACTGGATGCGACGCCGCCTGTGCCGTGGGGCGACCGTTTCCAGGTCATGGCGCGATTCGAGCAACCTTTCCTGACGCTGGACAATGGCCGCTGGAAGGAGTGGACGGGGCAGTTGTTTGCCGAATTTGCGCGCATCGATGTTGCGCGACTCAAGCAATATGCGGATCCGGGAATCGACATCGACCAGGGCCATGGCGCAGTCCGCGCGTGGATCGACATCGATCGCGGCCGGGTGACCTCGGCCACTGCCGACCTGGCGCTGGGCCAGGTGGCGGTGCGGCTGGATCCGGCCCTGCAGCCCTTGCAATTGGCGACCGTGTCGGGGCGCCTGAGCGGCCGTTTCGCCGCCGACGCGCGGGATTTCGCCACCCATGACCTCGCTTTCCAGACCCAGGACGGCATCCGTTGGCCTGGTGGCAACCTGAGCCTGAAGCAGCAGCTGCCGACCTCCAGCCGGCCGGCGTCGGTCGAGTTGCAGGCCGATCGGCTGGACCTGGGCGCGCTGGCGCAGATTGCCGGCCGGCTTCCGCTCGACACCGAGGTGCACAAGGCGCTGACACGGCATCACCCGACCGGTCTGGTCGAGTCGATCCGCCTGCAGTGGCAGCAAGCAGGCGCGGGACGGGACGCCACCTACCAGGCCAACGGACGGGTGCAAGGGCTTTCGCTGCGGTCGGTTCCGGACACCAGTGGCGCACCGGTAGGCTCGACCGTGTCGATCGGCACTCCGGGTATTCAGGGCCTGGACCTGGCGTTTTCGTTGAGCGAGTCCGGTGGCAAGGCGAACCTGGCGATGCGCGATGGCAGCATCGATCTGCCGGGCATTTTCGAACAGGCCCAGGTGCCGTTCAAGCGCCTGGCCGGTGACCTGAGCTGGCAGCTGCGGGGCAACGCCATGCTGGTACAAGTGCCCCGGCTGCAGTTCGGCAATGAGGACACCGAGGGTGAACTGCAGCTCAAATGGCAGACCAGCGACCCAGCTCGTTCACTGGGGCGCTCGCGTTTTCCCGGACTGCTCGACCTGCAGGGCAAGCTGACGCGGGCCAACGGGACCCGCGTGTACCGTTATCTGCCGCTGGTCATGGAGCCGCAGGCACGGCACTATGTGCGCGACGCGGTGCAAGCGGGCTCAGCGGCCGATGTGCGCTTCAAGGTCAAGGGCGATCTGTGGGATGTGCCTTTCGCCGATGCGAGCCAGGGAGACTTCCTGATATCGGCTCAGATCAGCGGCGCCACGCTGGCCTATATTCCGCGCCGCCTGCAATCGACCGACAGCCGTGCATGGCCGGCAGCGACGCGCCTGTCCGGCGCATTGGTCATCGATCGCCAGAGCCTGCAGGTCCGGGATGTAAGTGCCAGCCTGGCGGGCTCGCCCACACTGCAGATCACCCGGGCCGATGCCGTGATCCCCGACCTGGCGCGCGGCGTGGTATCGATCAGTCTGGAGGCGCGTGGCCCATTGCCGGAGCTGCTGGGTTTTGCGAACAACTCACCGGTGGGTGAACTGACCGACCAGGCGGTATCCCGTATCTCTTCGAGCGGCCCGGCCGAGTTGCGGCTAAGGCTGGACGTACCGCTCGACGATGTCGAGCGCACCCGGGTGCTGGGCAGCATTCTGCTGCAGGGCAACGATCTGCAGGTCGCGTCGGACCTGCCGCGCCTGGCGCGCGCGCGCGGCACGGTGGCTTTCACCGAAGTTGGCTTCAGCGTCTCCGGTGTGCAGGCCCGCATGCTGGGAGGCGATGTGCGCATCGATGGTGGATCGCAAGCCGCCGCCGCCGGCTCGAATGCCGCCGAGCGGACTGGGCCGGCGATGGCCTTTCGGCTGCAGGGCACGGCCAGTGCCGACGGCCTGCGCCAGGCACATGAATTCGGCTTCTTGCCGCGCCTGGCCAAACAGCTGACGGGCGCGGCATCCTACAACGCCAGCGTCGGCCTGCGCGCGGGCGTAGCCGAGGTCGCGATCACCAGCGACCTGGCGGGCATGGCGCTGAACCTGCCGGCGCCACTGGGCAAACCGGCTGATCAGCCGTTGCCGCTGCGGCTGGAGTGGGCGCCGGTGCGGGGGAGCGTCACGGGCGCCACCGGGCGGCAGCAGGACCAACTGGTGCTGGAGCTTGGCCGGATCGCCTCGGTGCGTTACCAGCGCGATGTCTCGGGCGCCGAGCCGCGCGTATTGCGCGGCGCCATCGCCGTGGGTGCCGTCGACACCGACGCTGCTGTGTTGCCGCGCGACGGCGTGACCGCCCTGGTGCGCCTCGACACGGTGGACGTGGATGCCTGGGATCGCCTGCTGGCGCAGGTCGGCGCAGACGCAGCGCCAACCGACGGCGGTACTGGCGGCGGTTACTGGCCCAGCAGCGTCGCGCTGCGGGCACGGTCCTTCACGGCGGCGGGGCGTACGTTGCGCGACCTGGTTGCTGGCGGCTCGCGCGACGGACCGGTATGGCGGGTCAATCTCGATGCACAGGAACTCAACGGATATGCGGAATACCGGCCATCCGCCGGCCAGGGGGCTGGCCGACTGTATGCCCGGTTGTCGCGGCTGACGCTGGCCCAGTCGGCAGCCAGCGATGTCGAGACCCTGCTCGACGAGCAGCCGCAAACGATTCCCGCACTCGATATCGTGGTCGAAGAACTGGAGCTGCGCGGCAAGAAACTCGGCCGCCTGGAGGTCGACGCGGTCAACCGCGCCGTCAGTGGCCGCGCAGCAGCCGGTCGCGAATGGCGGTTGAACCGGTTCGACGTGATCTCCCCAGAGGCCGTCTTTCGTGCCACCGGCAACTGGGTGCCGTTGCAGGCGCAGTCCGGCGCCGTCGTGGCGCAGCGGCGCACGGTGATGAATTTCCAGTTCGACATCCAGAATTCGGGTGACCTGCTGACGCGTTTCGGCATGAAGGATCTGGTGCGCCGGGGCAAGGGCCAGATGCAGGGGCAGGTGGCCTGGGTGGGGTCGCCCTTGTCGCTGGACTATGCCTCCTTGTCCGGCACATTCAACGTCAACATCGAAGGCGGTCAGTTCCTCAAGGCCGATCCGGGGCTGGCCAAGCTGCTGGGCGTGCTCAGCCTGCAATCACTGCCGCGCCGCCTGGCACTGGATTTCCGCGACGTCTTCAGCGAGGGTTTCGTGTTCGACTTCTTCCGCGGCGATGTGCGCATCGAGCAAGGCATCGCCTACTCGGACAACCTGCAGATGAAGGGTGTGAATGCTGCCGTGCTGATGGACGGACACGCGGACCTGTTCCGCGAGACGCAGGATATCCGGGTCGTGGTGGTGCCCGAAATCAACGCCGGCACCGCTTCGCTGATCGCCGCTGCGATCAATCCTGCGCTGGGACTCGGGTCGTTTCTGGCTCAGTTTGTCTTGCGCAAGCCGCTGATGGAGGCAGCCACACAGGAGTTCCATATCGACGGTAGCTGGGTCGAGCCGCGTATCCAGCGGGTCGACAAAAAGCCGGCGGCCGCAGACAGGACCGCACCGGCCGGCATAACCGGCCGATGAAAGGGACCGCCCAATGAAAGTCGCCACCCTGCAAATGGTCTCCGCAGCCGGCCTGCAGGCCAATCTTGATCGGGCCGGGCAGCTGCTGGTGCAGGCCGCGGCAGCCGGCGCCGAGCTCGCGGTGCTGCCGGAGTATTTCTGCCTGCTGGGCCACCGCGACACCGACAAGCTGGGCATCCGCGAGCCGTTTGGCGATGGCCCGATTCAGCGCTTCCTGTCCGACGCCGCCCGCGGTCTGGACATGTGGATCGTCGGCGGAACCTTGCCGCTGGTACTGGAGCAGGGTTCGCGGGAGGACCGGGAGCAGCGTGTCACCAACAGCTGCCTGGTGTTCGACCCCGCCGGCGCGTGTGTCCGGCGTTACGACAAGATTCACCTGTTTCGCTTCGACAATGGCAAGGAGCGATTCGACGAGTCCCGGGTACTGCAGCGCGGGCACGAGCCGGTGCTGTTCTCGCTGCCCTCGCGCGACGGCCATCGCTGGACGATCGGCATGAGCGTGTGTTACGACCTGCGTTTCCCGGAGCTGTACCGGCTTTACGCGCAGGCCGGCGCGGATCTTCTGCTGGTGCCCAGCGCCTTCACCTGGACCACGGGCATGGCGCATTGGGAGATGCTGCTGCGCGCGCGGGCGGTCGAGAACCTTGCCTATGTCGCTGCACCGGCCCAGGGTGGTCTGCACGAAAACGGCCGCCGCACCTGGGGCCACAGCATGCAGATCGATCCCTGGGGCGAGATCCTGTGCCGGCGAGACGAGGGCGACGGCGTCGATGTCGCCGAGATGACCCGCGCACGGCTGGAGCAGGTGCGGCTGCAATTGCCGGCGCTGGAGCACCGGGTCCTATGAGCGCAGTCGGGCCGCCTCGCGGGCATCTCCAGCGGCGCGTAACCCGGAGCGTTCTTGCGTGAGCAGTAGTGCGTCGGGCCGGTTTGGCGACACAGCGTCCGCAACACGGCGCTGGGTCTTGTGGGGTGCGCTGGTCGCACTGGTGGCCGCGCTGCTGGTGACCCTGGTCTGGCTGGCCGGACGCTACGAGGCTGGCCGGCTGCAGGACCGTATCGAGCGCGACGCCGTGGATGTGGCGGCCGATATCCGCGGCGGCATGACGCGCAATGTGCAGAGCCTTCAGACAATGCCGCGTTTCGATGCGGACCGTGGCGAACCCTGGACGCTGGGGGCCAATGCCTTGTTGCGCGCTCGACGCGAGATGCTGCGCATCGAGGTGCGCGATGTGCAGCTTCAATTGGAGACAGCGGTGGATGCGGACTTGCAGGCTGCCGGTTTCGAGGGGGCGCAACGGGCCCAGCTGACCGGCGCAGTGAAGGCTGCCTGTCGCCAGGCGCGCAGCGCGCGCGGGCCAGTCTATGCATCGAGCGAGCTTCAGGTTGCCGTGAACGGGCAGCGCCAGAAGTTGCTCGAGTTGTGTCTGCCGCTGGGTGGTGCGACCGAAACCTATCTGGTCGTGACCTATGCGCTGGGCGAGATCCTCAACGAGATGGTCGCCGAACCCTTCGCACGTGCCTACGACGTCGCATTTTCCGACCGCGATGGCACGCGCCTGGCATTTCACGGCGTCACGCGCAGCGGCAACCGCACCTTCAGTGCCCAGCATGCGCTGGAGCTGCCGGGTCAGGCGCTTGTGCTGCGACTCGACAGCTGGCGTGGCACGCCGGCCCTGTTCCCCAACTTCCTGACCGCGATGGTGGTGGCGATGGCAATCGGCCTGGTCGCGGTGTTGATCTTTCTCGCGCGCGACATGCGCCGGCGGCTGCGCGCGGAGCGTGAACTCGCGGATGCGCTGGCGTTTCGCAAGGCCATGGAGGACTCGCTGGTCACCGGACTGCGGGCGCGCGATCTCGAAGGCCGTACCACCTATGTCAACCCGGCGTTCTGCCAGATGGTGGGTTTCAGCGCCCAGGAGCTGATCCTGGCTGGCATGGCCGTACCGTACTGGCCGGCGGAGCAGTTCGACGAATACCAGGAGCGGTTACAGGCGCGGCTGCATGGCAGCCAGCCGCCACGCGAAGGCTTCGAGTCGGTGTTCGTGCGCAAGGACGGATCGCGTTTTCCGGTGCTGATCATCGAGGCGCCGCTGATCAACGCGCAGGGCGTGCAGACCGGCTGGATGACCGCCTTACTGGACGTCAGCGAGCAGCGCCGCATCGAGGAGATCTCGCGCGCCTCGCGCGAGAGGCTGCAGGCCACCGCGCGGCTCGCCACGATCGGCGAGATGGCGTCGCTGCTGAGCCACGAGTTGAACCAGCCGCTGGCGGCCATTGCCAGTTATGCCAATGGCTCGATCAACATGCTGCACAACGCTATGCCCGGGTCGGCATCGGGCCGTTCAGGCGCCAGCCTGGCACTGCCACCGGAGGAGACCCGGCTGGTCGAGGAGGGCCTGCGTCATATTGCCGACCAGGCGCAACGCGCCGGCAAGATCATCAGGAGCGTGCATGATTTCGTGCGCCGGCGCGAGCGCGTGCGTGAAGTCGTGCGTGTGCGCGACCTGTTCGGCGCCATCTTGCCGCTGATCGAGTTGCAGGCGCGCAAGCTGGGTGTGCGTTGCCATGTGCGAGCCGACGACGATCTGCCCGGCCTGCTGTGCGATCGCACCATGGTCGAGCAGGTGCTGCTGAACCTGGCCCGCAATGCGATGCAGGCCATGGACCAGGTCCCGCACCGGCATCGGCAGCTGGTGTTGCAGGCCCGTCGTGCGCCAACCAGTGAGCGTACTGCCCAAGCCCAGGGTTGGCTGGAGTTGTCGGTCACCGACACGGGCACCGGGATCCCGCCCGAGGTGTCCGAAAAGTTGTTCACGCCGTTTTTCACCACCAAGGACGAAGGCATGGGCCTGGGACTGAGCCTGTGCCGAACCGTTGTCGAGCAGCACGGCGGGTTTCTGGCCTACGGGCCGAACCAGCCCCAAGGCATGGTGTTTCGCTTCACACTGCCGCTGGCGCCACTGGCCGACCCCGCCGACGCGGCTGCTGCGGCGCAGGAGTCTGATGCTGCGCTTGCGCCGTCATAAGACAATACCGCGATGCAACCGACCCACGACGCGACGGTCTTCATCGTCGACGACGACGCCAGTGTGCGTTCCGGCCTGGCCTGGCTGCTGCGCTCGCGTGGCCTGCCCAGCCAGGCCTTCGAAGGTGCGGTCGCCTTCAATGCCATGCTGGAGGCGGGCTTCCGACAGGCGCATGCCTGCTGCCTGCTGCTCGACGTTCGCATGCCGGTCATGAGCGGGCTGGCGTTGTTCGAACGCATGATCGAGCGCGGGCTGTGCCAGGCGATCCCGGTCATCTTTCTGACCGGTCACGCCGATCTGCCGACGGCGGTCGATGCAGTCAAGCGCGGTGCCTTCGACTTCTGCGAAAAACCGGTGTCCGACAACGCACTGGTCGACCGCGTCGAACTCGCGCTGGCGCAATCGGCCCGGCAGCTGCACCTGCAGGCCCAACGCGAGGCGATGGACCGCATGCTGGCCGGGTTGACCGAACGCGAATATGCCGTGATGCGGCTGATGCTCGACGGGTTGCCCAACAAACTGATTGCCGACCAGCTCCAGATCAGCGTGCGTACGGTCGAAGTTCACCGGGCTCGGGTATTCGACAAGATGAAGGTCAAGTCCGCGCTCGACCTGTCCAATGCGCTGCAGCCGCGGTGAGCCGCCTGTCTGGACAGCGGGGCGCGCTGGTCCGCTCAGCGGGGCGGTGCAGACGGCGGCGAGTCGCCGCGGTCAGCCGATGGCGGCGGCAGGGCCGGGTCTTTGGCCGCGTCAGGCCTTGCCTCGTCTGGCAGCTCGCCGCCCCGGCGCCCTGAGAACATGGTCCACCAGACGATCAGGATCAGCAACAGCAAGGCCAGCAAGGCTTCAAGCAAAATAAGCACCATGTTTCAACTCCTGCGCCGCGCTGTTGTCGCACTGGCCTGTGTCGGCATTGTAGAAATGCTGGTGGGCTGTGCGAGCCCGGTCCCCGTTTCAGCGTCGCCGCTGGCCGTGCCAGCCGCGGCGCAGGCACCCGTGTCCGGGCCGGCAGCGCCGACGCCGCCGTCATGGCAGGACGCGCCACCCGATGACGACATTGCGGACCTGCCGCCCGTGCGGCTACAAACCAAGAGCCGCTGGGTGCCCGTGCGCTGGGCTGAGTTGCCAGGTTTCTCCGACGATGCACTGCACGAGGCCTGGAACGCGTGGCTCAAGAGTTGCGAGCGGCCCGGCCTTGCGTTTGCCGCTTTGTGTCAGGACGTGCGCGTGCTGAGCCTGGCATCGCCGCAGCAGCAACGGCGCTGGATGATGCAGCGTTTGCAGCCGTACCGGGTCGAACCGCTGGTCGGTGGCGCCCGCGACGGGCTGCTGACCGCCTATTACGAGCCGGTGCTGCTGGCCTCGCGCACGCAGCAGGGCGAATTCGCCGTTCCGCTTTACCGTCCGCCGGAGCGCCTGGCCGCGCGCAAGCCGTGGTTCACGCGCAAGGAGATGGAGACCCTGCCCGAGGCCAAGGCGGCCTTGCGAGGACAGGAGATCGCCTGGCTGACCAACCCCGTCGATGCCTTGCTGCTGCAGATCCAGGGCTCGGGTCGGCTGCAACTGCGCGAATCCGACGGCCAGCTGCGTCTGGTGCGTCTGGCGTATGCCGCCACCAACGACCAGCCCTATGGCAGCGTGGGACGCTGGTTGCTCGACCAGCAGCAGGTACGTGAAGCCTCCTGGCCTTCGATCCGCAACTGGGTGGCGCTCAATCCGCAGCGGGTCAATGAAATGTTGTGGAGCAACCCGCGGACCGTGTTTTTTCGCGAGGAGCCGTTGTCGGAGTTTGATGCAGCGTTCGGTCCGCGGGGTGCGCAGGGTGTGCCGCTGACACCGGGGCGGTCGATTGCGGTTGATCCCGGCAGTATTCCCTATGGAACACCGGTGTGGCTGGCCTCGAGCGGTCCGATACTGAAACTGCAGCGGCTCGTGGTGGCGCAAGATACCGGCAGCGCCATCGTCGGCGCGGTGCGCGCCGACTATTTCGTCGGCTGGGGAGACCAGGCCGGAGAGATTGCGGGACGGCTCAAGCAGCCCTTGCAATTGTGGGCTTTCTGGCCCAAACCGTGACCCGATCGGCTGCGCGGTCTGACCCAGGCGCCGGCGTTGTGAAAGAAAACACATATCCGCGCATCGGTCCTACACTTTGCCGAACCCGTGAACCATCCCCATCCCAGGAGTCCCGCCTGCCATGAACGCACCGCTACCCGAACATATTCGCAAGGCACTGGAGACCGTCACGCTGGACGACAAGTATTCGCTTGACTACGGACGCGCCTTCATGAGCGGGGTGCAGGCGCTGGTCAAGCTGCCGATGCTGCAGCGCCAGCGTGATGCGCTGGCGGGCAAGAACACGGCGGGCTTCATCAGCGGTTACCGGGGCTCGCCGTTGGGGGGGTACGACCAGGCGCTGGTCAAGGCATCCCAATACCTGAAGGCGCAGCACATCGTGTTTCAGCCGGGCGTCAACGAAGAGCTGGCAGCCACCGCGTTGTGGGGTACCCAGCAACTGGGTTTTGCGCCACCGGGCACGAACCGCTTCGATGGCGTGTTCGGCATCTGGTATGGCAAGGGCCCGGGCCTGGATCGCAGCGGCGATGTGCTGCGGCACGCGAACTCGGCTGGCACCGCGGCGCGCGGCGGCGTGCTCGCCTTGTCCGGCGACGACCATGTGTCCAA
>Ga0105047_10006705_pt1 | contig 19489 bp, 16 predicted proteins | sample MAT04_FD_78384 | JGI IMG/M metagenome (GOLD analysis project Ga0105047, IMG submission 78384) | Freshwater microbial communities from Lake Fryxell liftoff mats and glacier meltwater in Antarctica - MAT-04 (megahit assembly) | ecosystem: Environmental > Aquatic > Freshwater > Ice > Liftoff...
GTCTAATATTTCTCCATGAGTAGCTTGTTTTGAATTTATAAATCCAGCCAACTCCTCAACAACAGACTTAGAACCCAAGTGAGATAATCTTGCACAGCCAGCACCATCTGCCACAAAAATCGCTGCCCGTGGCGTTGATACAACTTTTGCAGCATCTTGACATTCTATTTGTGGATGCGATTGAAGGTGAGAACGACCAACAGTAGTAGCACAAATACCTTGCCACTTTTTGAGGGAATTTTTATTTTGTTTTCTAGACCTAATTTCTTTTATAAGTGCATCAGGAACTGCATCATTTCCCAATTTACTCTGCTGGTTATTCAGTTCCGTTAACCTAATATAGAAATTGTTATCCTGCTTGGCAGAAATAGCATGATTGAGTGCTTCTCTGCTATCGGGATACTTTCTTTGCAGTTCATTAAATTCTTCAACTGTTAAACCTATGCTCTTTTCTTTGCTTGCTTTTTTTGCTACTTTAGATTTTTTCTTTCTCATAACCTAAGACTCCATTTTTTATGAAAGAACTGCAATAAATATAGACTGTAATCTCTACATTTATTTGGTTTCGATTATATAGCAATCCTAAATGATTTCTTGCATTATACGCGATCGAGATGCTGACACTGCAAGGATTCTGGTCTCGATCGATTTTGCGACTGATTTAGGACTGCTATATTTTGTAAGCAATGAGCAATCAAGAATGCTCAATTGAGAATGAATTAAATTTTTAAAGTTGAATGCTATCCCAACCTTTGGTAGATGGTAATTCAAAACCAGTTCCAGGAGTGGAAACACTTACTTTCGCCATACTTTGAGCAAGCCACTGGAAGAATTCCCTGAATCTATACTCAGCTAATTTTTTGGGTGGACGATTGGCAGGACAAAACTCACCAAGTTTATTCAAATTGCAGTGGTCGCCGATGCCAATTCCAAACACCAGCATTTTACTATCTTCAGCGAGTTCACGAAGTAGAGTAGCAGCCTTAGAATATTCATCGGTTGGCTCACCATCGGTCATTAGTATGATCCAAGGTTGATAGTATGGAACACCACGTTTTTGGTACTGTTGTTTACGTACTTCTAAAACTTCAATTGCCTTGGAAACAGCTTCCCCCATTGGCGTTCTTCCCATAGCCGAAAATGCAGGTACATTAATTTCCAAAATTGATTGGATCGGGGTAACTTCATCCACCGTACTACCAAAAGTAATGATTCCTACCTCCACAGCAAATCGTGCAAAATCATCTTGACAAACTTCTTGGATAAACTGATTTACACCTTGATTGAGTAAACTAATTGGATCGCCTGACATACTACCACTGACATCCAAGACCAACATACACGGACAGCGAGGCGTTGGATTTTCAATTAAATCATAGTCTTGGTTCTTGAGCTGAATCTTCATATTGCTTTCCCAGTCAACTAATTGCTAATGAAACACTTCAAAAAATCGATGGTTACACAAGATTACTAAACAATCCTGTCTTCACCATCTCGGCGAATTCTTCGTTCTGCTGGTCTGACTTCTGAGGAGATGTAATCATTTTGCATAGCAAAATAGTATTCTTGAAACACACCCCGCCATTCTTCTATAGAAGCCCGCTTCGATTGGTCATTAACACCCTGTTTGAGAGTGTTAATAAAAAGGTTTTTGACTTTAAATGATAGATGACTCCAAATAATATACCAGGGGCCTTGTGGTATGGCACGTAACTCCCCTGGTCGAGCGCCTCCTCTTCCATATGGGAAATTGCCCCCGCGCAAATTTTCTACTGGATTTCCACCACCTACTTGGCTGTAAGGATGTTGTCCCAACATTAAACATTGGAACATTAAAATTGCCAAGGAAAATAAGTCGCTTTCAAGTGTTCTAATAATTTCGGGAAAAGGTAGACCATGATGTTCTACGGGTGTCATCTCTGGTCTACCTACAGGGCAAGTATAGATTTGAGAAGTCCTAGCATTTTTGACTTGATAGCTGTCTGTATCAATCAAATAAACTTTAAACGTAGAAGGGTCTGCAAGAAAATTACCTAAGTTAATGTCCCCAAGGTAGATTTCTTTTTTGTGCAAACTTTCAACTGTATCTAAAAGATGCAACAATATTTGCACAATGCCTTTCCTATCTATGTTGGGAAAGTAGTTTAAATAGACCATCGGATGAGCTAGTTTACTCAGTGGTATCCCTGCGGCTTTTTTCATGGCATAGCCTATCCACTGGTCATTGCTATCAAAAATCTCTATCTGGGGCCAGGTTACGTAAGGACTCTTAATCAGGTCTTCTAGCACTCGAATTTGAACAAAAACTTTTTCTCTTAGTTCATGTCTTCTTTCTTGTAATTTCTCCTGATTAAAGATTTTGACTACAATGTTTGGATTTTCTGCCAGTGCATATACATTCCCTTGTCCACCACTACCGATTTGTTCGCCTAGCCTGCGTGGTTGTCTTTGCTCATCATAGATTATGAGATTGTTCATGGGTACCTCATGCTTTACACTTTATGGCTTTACACATACTTGCGCGTAAGTTCAGGATGGTATAAAAATAATTCCATGAGTGCACACTAAGATTTTTAGGGTCAGTGGAGTAATGGACGAAAAGAGAAAGAAACCGGGTTTTTACTTAATCTGTCGTCTGTAACGCAGTATTGTGGCAAAAACCCGGTTTCTGAGATCCTAGTTAATGACTGTGCTCGTCCCCACCATGAGGACGATCGCGACAAGATATCATGACATAACCTCCAGATTCTCTGGAGTCTCTGTGCCCGCACCGCGAGAGTTCGTGTTTGAGGGCTCCTAAGCAGCGCGATCGACAAAGCCTTTAACTAATCTTCATCTTTTTTGGGAAAACCTACTTGCAACATTTTTTACACTGTGCTATCGTCAAAAGGTTTGATACGAATTGTGAGTTAGAGGTAAAACCCCGCAGAATGAAACAATTGGGAACCCATCTGATCGCTGATGCTTGGCAGTCTCCAGGAGACCTGCTCAACGATCCTGAACGTATCCGCCGCGCCATACTCGATGCGATCGAAGCCGGAGGAGCTACTCTCATCGATTTGTGCGTACACCAGTTTAGTCCTCACGGAGTGACGGCTACTGCAACTTTGGCAGAGTCTCATATAGCAATCCATACTTGGCCTGAACACGGTTATTTTGCCGCAGACTTATTTTTCTGCGGAGCCGGAGATCCTCACAAGGCCATGAAGGTGCTACAGACAGCTCTGGAAGCTAAACAGGTAAAACTCACTGAGTTCACGCGCGGTTTCGAGCCCGGGGTGGGCAGCCTAGGTTCTGCTTGTGAAGAGCAGTATGCGCCTCGTCCATTAGAAACGAGTGCCGCCAGAGTATAATGGCCAATTAGCGTAACTTTGAAAATTTTATGCTAGGTTTTGGTTAAAATCCCACGGCTCGGGCTGTGGGATTCTTGTTGGAAATTACTTTTTCATTAATAAAGGGCGAACAACTAAATAACCAGTACCGAAGGCGGCAATGACAATCAAAAAAATCGCGATGGCCAACCACAATCCGCTTAAGTCTGAGGCTTTTTTGGGTTGAGAGCGAATGCGGTAAGGAGTTTCCTGCACCTCTGAAAATAATTTTTCTGGAAGTGTTTCGGGCATCGGAGGGGCTGTTGGCGAGGCTTCCGGTACGGGAAAGGGAAAAGCCACTGTCTGAGGTGGTTGAGGTACGGTAGAGCTAGTCCGCGAGGTGACAGGTTCTGGAGGCTCTGGTTCAACGCTAAAATTGAATTTGACTGAGGGCATTTGCGGCATCCCTGTCTGGGTGACGCTTTGGGCCGAGTTGACTGCTTGCTGTAGCTGTTGGGATACTTGAACTACTGTTTCTACTTCTCGCCGCAGTTGTTGATTTTGTTGGACTAATTGCTGGTTGTGGGTTTTGAGGGAGTCGAGCATGGCTTGGGCGGCTTGCAATTCGGCGGTTACTTCTCGATAGAGCGAAATCGGTACCGATGGAGAGTAACTATTGGAGTTTTCAGGGGATGTATTGTCAGATAAGGTAGTATTTTGCATAGTAGATGGCGAGGGTGAACTTTTTTTAGTTTAGCCTGAGAGTATTTGCAATTAGATCGATCGCAACACAATTCGTCAAGATATTTGTTAAAAATATTAATAGTGAGTTTAGTTAAATGTTAGAAATTTTTAGTCGATCGCTATGAATCACCAGGAAACCGAACAAAGTATGTCGCAAAAGTCAAGTACCGAAGAAATGAAATACGGCGAACGCGAGATTTTGGAAGGGGAGTTAATTACTTTTCCGAATCCGCGAGTCGGGCGGCGCTATACGATTAACATTACTTTGCCGGAGTTTACTTGCAAGTGTCCGTTTTCGGGCTATCCAGATTTTGCCACAATTCACGTTACTTACGTGCCTGACGAGCGGGTGGTGGAGTTGAAGGCGCTCAAGCTGTATGTTAACAGTTATCGCGATCGCTACATTTCTCACGAAGAATCGATCAATCAAATTTTAGACGATTTTGTCGCAGCTTGCGCGCCGCTGGAAGTGACGATTAAGGGTGATTTTTTGCCACGGGGGAACGTGCACACTGTGATTGAGGTGCGGCACGAGAAGTAGAAGGTATAGCGTTTCTCAGAAAGATGAGGTATGCCGATATATGCTGCAACCCTTACATTATCAAGCTTTTTATGGCAAAATTGGTACCTCACCTTTTAGAGAAAGGCTATATAGTCTAATTAAATTATAATTTTTAACCTCACTCACAGAAACTGGGTTTTTTGTCCGTTATCGTAGGGTAGGCAGCGTTAGCTTTGAGAGGATTAAGTTGAGTTAGGCTAGATCGCGTCACTGCCCACCATCTCATCCAATTGGGCGAAAATAAGTCTTGTAGAAGCGATTTAAAGTTAGAACAATGCAATCTCATCTAAGCTCTAGAACAGGAAGAATTGGTATAGCTGGCACACAACTAATTTTTGAAAGATTAGGCTGTATTTTTCGCGAACAACCGATAGAAGATTATGGTATCGATGCTCATGTTGAATTTATTGAAAAAGGTCAAGCAACAGGAAAGCTAATTGCCTTACAAATCAAATCAGGAGATAGCTGGTTTCAAGAAAAAAATGGGGACAATATAATTTTTCGTGGAAATAATGAGCATTTAGAATATTGGCAAAATCATTCTTTGCCTGTGATTGTTGTCTTGTATAAAGACAGTGAGAATACAGCCTATTGGCAAGCAGTCAACAATAATACTGTTCAAAGAACTAAAACAAGGTGGAAATTACTAATACCGATCGATCGACAAGTTAACTCTCATGCTCTCGAACAACTCAAAAACTTGAGCCAAAAAATAATTTCTGCCCGTGAATATACGGAATTATCCTTACAGGATGTGAGTCATGGCCAGGCAAAAAGATATTCAGCGAAAATACTTTTGAACCGAGAATTCACGAAGGATGATATTATTCAAATTATCAAATACGTTACTAATAGATTAAAAAATAGAGAATATTATAGAAACCAACAACTTGAAAAACAATGGTCTAACAAAGAAGCTCATGTAATCTGGATTTATTTGTATTTGTCGCCAGAGGATTATCACAACAAAGCAAATTGGATTTGTATGACTCAATGGATTAGTAAAAGATTATCTCCTGAATTTTCCCCCATACAGCTAGATGGAGAAACAATTGATGGAGATATAGTAGTAAAATGGAATGAAAACTGTCAAGAAATATCTAGGATAAGCAGATTGTATGAGTTACCGAAGGAAAAATTCTTAGATTTAATGATAAAAGTTGCAAATCCAATTATGGAGATTGTCACTCAGATCGAAAATGTAATAAATCAATATAAATCAGGAGAAATAGATGAGGCAAGATACATGACTTTGATGTCAAATTTTGAGTCAAAAGTCACAGAACTTTACTTTGAAGCAACTGATATAGGTTCAGCACCTATAGAATGTAGAGATCTGAGTCAGCAATTTCAAAACTTGGCAGCAATGGCCCATAACCTTGTTTTACCATTTTCCGATCGCGGCTTAAAAACTCGGGACAAACCAGCGATAAAAAACTTAGTGCAGATGTATTTGAGGGATTATCATAAAGAGTTACAGAAATTCGATTTCGAGTTTGAAAAAATAAATTAGCATTGTAGGATGCTTAACACAAAGTTATGCATCGGCGATTGGTGTGTCATATTTAGGTTATTTGTAAGGTGCGCAGTGCGCACCCTACAATTAATTTTGACTGGCTAGAGCAGTCTCGGCGATCGCACTTTTATCTTCTGCTGTTTTCAATTCTGCCAACTTGTCCAAAATCTCGACAACCTCTCTTTCAAAAATCACCTGAGCGCGATTAGTGCGCCCGCCGACATAGAGTTTGCCGTTTTTTTCCAAAGCCCAAATCTGCGAGTGAGACAGATAGCTCATCATCACGCTGAGCATCAGCAACCCAAAGCCAGTATAAACGAGCGGAATCCCCGGATCTGCCTTAATTTGTAATCCCGTGCTGCCTACAACTTCGTCAATTGCCAACATCACGCCGTTAACTTCTACAGCGGTGCCGGCGCGAACTGTAGTTAATAATTTGCCATCGGTACCGTAGATTAACATTGTTCCTTGCAAGTCCTTTGCTAGCAGAGAAACTCCTGCACTCAAATCTGGTTTTGTCGGAATCCAAGCACCCCAAATTCTGCCATTACCTTGAGTGTCTAACTGAGCCATTGGTAGTTGAAAAACCGGGCTTTTGTTGAGGCGGACTCGCACGGCGGCGATCGCCCAATCTGCTTGATAAAATGTCACTCCCCGGTATCTCAGGGGCTCGTTAACGTGAATGGTTTTGCGATCGACCTCTTGGCCTGTGTTGTCCAAAACTGACAGATCCGAGTAAAATTGGTCGATCGCCCCGCTCGGACTATAATCAATCCAGAAGCGATTCACGCGCATCGACCAATCCTTCGGTATTTGCGGCCCCGCCCAAGGCCCAGCATCCATAATATTCTGCACCTTAAAAGTTTCGCCGCTAGGAACCATTTCTTGACCGAGAAACCCAGTCATCGCGCCCCACATCGACCCAGCTAAAATAATTAGCATACTGGCGTGAACAATAATCGGGCCGATTTTGCCAATTATCCCCTTGCGAGCATAAACTTTTTCACCTTCTCGAAAGATGCGGTAGTTTTTTTGCTGCAAAAGTTGTTCTAACGAAGTCAAATCAACTGTTTCTAATTCCGCACTGAGAGCTAATTTTTCAAACTGCTTTGGTTCTTCATAAAATTTCCAGCGGCGGGCGGCTTTTAGCGCCGGAAATTGTCTGGTAAAAGTGCAAGCCGTCAAGCTACTGCCGAACAAAATTAGGATTGACAAAAACCACCAAGTGCGGTAAACGTGGTCTAATCCTGCAATCAGTACAACTTTCCAAGTTAGGAAGCCGAACAAAGCCGGGCTTTCGGGATAGTTAGATTGGTAAAACTCTACCGATTGGCCTTGTTCTATCACTGTGCCAGAAATGCTGAAAAGTGCGATCGCCAGCAACAAAATAATTGCCAGCCGCAAATCTGCCAGCACCGGCAAGATTTCTCGCTTGAAAAACCTTTGAGGCGCAGTCGCCCAGTTTGATAGTTTAGATAGAAATACTTCTTTTGATGTCATTGGTAATTATGAAGGAAGTTCGGCAACGGATTATGTAACGGATGTAACGGATGTAACCGATGGATATTGAACGAAGAGGTGCGAGGGAAGAAGGAAGAGAATATTATTTTTATCGATCAATTGTCAACTCTTTCTTTCTTTCTTTCTTTCTTTCTTCGTGTTCTTCGCGTCTTCGCGGTTCGTTCAAAAAAAAATCACGAACTCTGTAATGATTGCTATATCTCGAAATTAGGACTTAATTCCTGACTGCAAACCTTACGCGGGAAGTATGCGGGAAATCAGGGAAAAAACGCCAAATCCTACCAGCAAAGCGCCGCTGACAGGCGTAATCCAACTCGACCACCTGCGTAATTCTAACAACTTTTTAATGGTCGCGGTAAAAGTCCCGGCTATAATTAGCGGAGCGACGTAGCCAGCAGCGTAAAACAGCAGCAACACACCACCTAAAACAACATCTCCCGTTTTGGAAACCCAAGCTAACAGCGTCGCTAAAACAGGCGTGCTGCAGGGAGACGCTACTAAACCAAAAGTTAAGCCCAATAAGTACGATCGCACGCCAGCGGGTAAATTTTGCGGAACCCACCCCACAGCGTCGAAAGACGGCATTTGCAAGGGTAAAGCTTCGAGTAAATTCAGCCCCATTAAAATAGCGATGATGCTGACAACGATCGGCAAACCCAGACCAATTTTGCCATAAATTTGGCCGGCAAATGATGCTACAATGCCTAAACCGGCAAGGGTTGTCGCCAAACCCAAGGAAAACCATGCCGACTGGGCGGCGGCTTGGAGGCGGCTTTTTGCTTCATATCCGCCGATGTAGCCGATCGTAATCGGCAACATGGAAAGCATACAGGGCGTTAAGCTCGTTAGCAACCCCGCCAGAAAGATGACTCCGACGCTGACTAAACTTAGATGAGTCAGTTGAGTGTTGACTAAATTATTAGCAAATTGTGCGAGTTCGTAAAGTAGGGTTTCCAAGGTTTCCATCAGTCGATTTTAGATTTTAGATTTTAGATTTTAGATTTTAGATTGACTCCAGTGTCGGTTTTAGATTTTCAATTTGAGATTTTAGAGTAATCTGGGAGGTTAAACGAAACATCTAGTTTTTTCGATTTCCGGTGAGTTCAGACGGGCGTGCTGTTCTGGCTCTGTTAAAAATTGTAACAGATGCGTGCAGCTTCGGTCTGAAATTTGAGATAGATTTTAGCGATATTGACTGGTTGGGAGTTGAAAGGTCGATCGCACCCTGCTTTTAACGGAATATTGACCGAAAAGCGAGCCCGCCGGGCCCGAAAGCTTCAGACACGGGGAAAAGTCGGTGGCGGTTTCAACCGCCTTCTTTTCCTCATTCAAATGAGTCACAATCTTAACATATCTATTTGTTTCAAAAATTGTTCTAATGCTAAAATAGTTTCATGAAACAACGATACAAATATCGCATATATCCAACTCCTCCGCAAGTTCACAATCTTGCTAAGTTGTTTGGTTGTTGTCGTGTCGTGTGGAATGATTCGCTGGCATTATGTAATTCAGCCGAGAAACTACCTAGTAAGGTCGACTTGCAAAAGACTTTCATTACTCAAGCCAAGAAGTCGGAAAAACGGGAATGGCTAGCAGAAGTTTCAAACATCCCCTTGCAGCAATCAATTGCTGATTTAGGAGTAGCTTGGAAGAACTATTTTGACTCATTCAAAGGTAAGCGAAAAGGTCGAAGAGTTAGCCGTCCCAAGTTTAAAAAGCGTAACAGCAGGCAGTCGGCACGATTCAGGATAGGAGGTTTTTCCATTAAACATGGGAAAATCTATCTTACTAAAATCGGAAAAATCAAAGTCGTCTGGTCAAGAGAGTTGCCATCCCCGCCAAGTTCGGTCACAGTAATCAAAGATGCTGCGAACCGATACTTTGTCAGCTTCGTAGTCGAAGTCTACCCGACAGCTCTACCGGATAATGGGCAATCAGTTGGCATCGATCTCGGCATAATCGACTTCGCTACTCTGAGTACAGGCGAAAAAATAAAAGCTCCCAAGCCACTCAAGAAAGGTCTAAGGAACCTTCACAAGGCGCAGCGTAAGCTGGCTAGGAAGAAAAAAGGCAGCAGGCGGAGAGAATTAGCGCGTCGAAAGGTTGCGAAAATTCACGCCAAAATCTCTGATATTCGTAACGACTTCTTGCACAAATTGAGCACCAGGATTATTCGTGAAAACCAAGCGATAGTCCTAGAAGACCTCAACGTTTCCGGCATGATGAAAAATCGCAAATTATCCCGTGCTATTTCTGATTTAGGTTGGCGAAGTTTTCGGACAATGCTGGAAGCCAAGTCAGAAATGTACGGAAGAGATTTCAGAGTTATCAGTCGCTGGGAGCCAACCAGTCAACGATGCTCCTGTTGTGGACAGATTGGCGGGAAGAAAGAGCTTTCAGTTCGGGAATGGACTTGCTTATTTTGTAGTGCCGTTCACGACCGAGACGAGAATGCAGCGATTAATATAAAAGTCGCGGGCGGATTGCCTGAGACTCTAAACGGACGTGGAGGACGGAGTAAAACCGCATCTAATGTGGCATCTTCCAGGGAAGCGTCAACCCACCAGTTCCCCAGACAGTTGTCGTTGTTCGGGTAGATTGGAATCCCCCTGATTCATCAGCGGGGAGGATGTCAAACCATCCTCAATCAGCTTTTAGGAACTTTTTTTGACTGGTGCAGAAAATTAATACATTGTGGAACAAGCCGGAAAGCCTGAGAAAAGCTATGACTTGTGAAACAGGGATTTTACCTGTTATTGCTAGTTTTGGATATAATTCAAAGCGAGTTTACTTTGAATTTAAGCCAACTTCTTCATTAATAGATCCGTCTGGCATTATTGCCCCAGCCAGCACCGCACCTCGGAGATTTGCTTTCGTTAAAATAGCGCCTTCTAAATTAGCATTGCTCAGATTTGTGACTTGTTTGGAACCTCTAAAATAAAAGCTGTGCAAGTCAGCACCTGTCAAGTTTGTATTTGCCAAATTAGCATATTGCAAGTCAGCACCGTGCAGCGTCGCATCAGTTAAATTAGCTTCTGTGAGATTGCTTCCCCAAAGACGAGAATCTAACACATTAGCATCTTGTAAGTTGGCGCGACTTAGATTTGCCAAGGTCAGATTAGCGTCCCACAATTTGGTGCGGTTTAAATTAGCTTCAGTCAAATTTGCTCGACTGAGAGTAGTACCCAAAATATCAGCATTTGCTAAATTGGCGCGGCTGAGATCTGCACCAGAAAGGTCAGCATTTTTTAAATTAGCACCGGACAAGTTAGCGCCGGACAAATTAGCGCCGCTCAAGTTGGCTTCAGTGAGATTAACTCCCTGCAAATCGGCAGCGCTCAAATCGCACTGCTTCCACAAAAAGCTGACGCACCAATTATCTTTTAATAGCTGACTCAAATCCTCGGCATTCGCGGCGATCGCAGGAGGAGTTAAGTAGAGAGTGAACAGGGCGATCGCCAGCACTGTCGCAGCTAAAGTTTTCAACCTCAGAACTCGGTTCATGGACACTAATTTGCGCGATAGATTCTTGATGTACAATCAAAGCATAGCAAATAACCCGCAAGCCTCATCGGTAATATTACTCAAAAATATTAGTAAAATGTCGATCTGGGTTGACCCACAGACGAACTTATACCATTTTTCTAAAGATCTGCTATTGATGAATTCTGAGCCACCCCGAACTCGCGGGGGGGTTGGGGGGGTAAGATCTAGCGCTACTTTATGAAATTGGTATTAACTCGGGCCGTGACGGGCGATCGCTAATAATCCGGTTGTTTCACCGATGCTTTGCAGCCAAACAATTTTTTTCATAAAAACCGGGTATAGCAGTTCGAGCTCTCATAGGAGGGATCGATCGCTCAAATTAGAAAGCTGCGGTATTAGTTTAATTTGGGAATGGGGAATTAGGAATCTATCGTCGGGTAAGGTGCGATCTCAGCACCCTACACCTATACATTAAAGTTAGCCGATTCTGAAGGCCGCGTCGCCTACTGGTAAGTCATTCGGACGGGAAATAGTAGAAAAATCAACGGCAAAAGCAGCATTTTGAACTGCTGCAGAGGTGGCATTTTGAACAGTGGCCAAAGTAGCCCCGCCAAATTGAATTAAAGTGTTGCTTCCAGATTGAGTAAATGCCAGGTTTGATAAACTGGTACCGGCAATGCCAATGCGATCGCCCTGCTGCGATATAAAATCAGTAATTGTATCCGTTTCTCCATCACCTGCGATTAAAACAAAATTATCTGCACCTGCGCCACCAGTGAGAGTGTCGTTACCTATATCTCCAATCAAAACATCATTGCCATCACCACCAATTAACACGTCATTTCCTTTGCCGCCTCGCAAAAAGTCGTTACCAGCATCGCCATTGATAGTATCATCGCCGAGATTTCCGTTGATAATATCGTTGCCAACACCTGCACTAATTAAGTCGTTACCTTTGCCGCCTCTAAGAAAGTCGTTGCCTGCTTCGCCGGTGAGAGTATCATTGCCTTGGGTGCCGTTAATGGCATCATCAATCGGCGAACCGATAATGCGATCGTTTCCACTACCTCCGAGCACGCCGCTGGGGTTTTGCTGAGAATCTTGCGAAGTGACTTGATAGTTGTTGGGGGCATCAGGCAATCTGAGCGCTCGCAAAGATAGATTTACGAAATTGGTACTATTAATTAAATCGTTAAGGACATTAACATCGCTAATGATGCTAGAAACCCGACTGGGGACGATTCCTTGAACGACTTTTGCGGTAGAAATGCGATCGCCCTGCCGCACCGCATTCACCGTTTCAAAACCTTGAATAACATTGCCAAAAACAGCATAATTGCCATCCAAAAACGGCAAAGTATCCAAAGCAAAATAGAACTGCGAAGACGCGGAATTCAAAGCAGTAGCCCGAGCCATTGCCACAGCCCCGCGAGTGTGTTGCAACTGCGGCGTCTGGGTTACAACTTGGTTGTAAACAGGTTGCGCGGCGCCTTGCGGCTTGATTTCCAAAGGAATAAAACGCGACTGATTAGTATCTGGGTCAATAAAATTACCCGTTCCCAATTGACTTGCGGGAATTGTAGTATCTTTGCTGCGCGGATCGCCTCCTTGCACCACAAAAGGATCGGGCTGGCGCACAACTCGGTGAAACATCACCCCATCGTAAATGCCCCGTTCAACTAAATCAACAAAATTTCCCCCAGTAATCGGGGCATTAGTGCCGTCAACTTCGATCGCAACGGGTTGACCGTTAATTACCTGGACTACTATAGCTTTGCCTGTTAACGGGAGTGCAGCGCTCATAAGTAAATTGTGATTTGAGTGAGTGATCTCTTGATTAATACCAAATCCTAGCTAAATATCCGCTTTATTTCTTAACCTGCGGAGGCTGGTTCCCTCTGTCGAGAAGCGGTTTTAACCGCCGAATCTTGAAATGGTAGCTAACACCGGATTTGGTTTCAGAAGCAATCCGCGAATTGCCCCTACCCATTTAATCAGAAAACTGTAAACTTGTCTTAAGTACAATTCTACCCATTTTTTTTGATGATTTCCCGCCGCAAGTTTCTTAGCACTTTATTGGCAATTTGTCTAGTCTTTCTCAGTTATAATTTTGCCGCCCCGGCCTTTGCCCTCGGCGGCAAGCTGCCGCAGGTGAATCAAGCTGCACCGGATTTTAGTTTGCCGACAAACAGTGGCGGCGGACAAGTGTCCCTCTCCGATTATCGCGGTAAGTGGCTGGTAGTCTATTTCTATCCCAAAGATTTTACATCTGGTTGTACGATCGAAGCGCGTCGATTCCAGCAAGACTTGCCGAAATACTTGGCAAAAAACACTCAAATTATCGGCATCAGCGCTGATGATGTCAACTCCCACGCAGAATTTTGCGATGCAGAAGGTTTGAAATTTCCGCTGTTAGCTGATACCGACGGCCAAGTCAGCAAAGCTTACGGTTCTTGGATGAGTTTTATCTCGGCGCGGCACAGTTTTATTATTGACCCTGAAGGCACTTTGCGGGAAACTTTTGTTAAGGTTAACCCGGCGATTCACTCGCAAGAAGTGTTTGCTCGTCTGGAGGAATTGCAGGCTGAGGGTTAATATCGCAGTGGATTACACAAAAAAACGGTTCGTAGTGCGGACTTTAGTCCGCCCTCCGGCCCAGGAATCCTGCGGGCACGGGCGATACTTACTTATTGGGGTTGTGCGGCACAGGATGTAATAAGCGCGATCGCCCAACTCCAATCAAATAAAATAGTAGTCAAGAATGCAAGTCCTCGGCAAACGCAAAGGACTTGCATTCCGAACGATCGAACGCTATCATGTTTATTAGATGGAAAACAATGGCTAATAACGCCACCATCTGTAAAAGAGCTAATCTCAAATCGCCATTCTGCCCTACTCAATGAGAATTAAATTGGCTATTGACTGCAACAGGTTCTGAAGAAGATTCAGACTCTAACTGATTCTTCCTTTTGCTAGAAAAACGGCGTTCCGGGTCAATTCCCTCAAAAGTTGGCGGCAACCAAACTCGGACTACCAACAACACTCCCAAAACCAGCAAAAATGCTCCTGTTGATAATATTTGAACCCAAGGAGTTTCCAGCACTCCCCGCACGATTACTTCTCGCAAAACTGATACAATACAAACTTCCACGGCCACACCAATCGAAACGCGCTGCTCTTGCAAATAAATAATTAGCAGCCGAAATAATTCCACTAAAACTAATAGAAATAGAATATCTGCCGTCACTTGCTGGAAATCCAAAGGAGGTAACAGCGAGAAAAACATTTCTCGCAGTTCGATGACCATAAAGCTGAACAAACCGATACACAAAGAAATTACAATTAAATCTTGAATTGTTTCGAGAACGCTGACTATTAGTTTCAAATTCAACCACTGCGGGGGGTTACTTGTATGGTTGTGTGAACGATTTTCCATTGACAGTTCCTGCAATCTGTTTGACCTTCTTACAGCTTAAGTTAAATAAAGTCACTCTTTGACAAAAAATAGGTTTAATTTATTTATAACCATTATCATACTTCCGTGTGTTGACCATTTCCCCCCCCAAACTTTTATTTATCGCGCAAGTGGGTTGACATTTTGGCAATGTTTGTGCTATCTCGCCCATAGTATTAGTAGATTTGGTGAAAACCAGAATTCAAAATTAAAAAATGCTGCAACTGAGATAAAATATAAAAATTGTAAAGAATTTTTTACGACAGCTTGATCAACTCAAGCTAGGAACTTTAGGCTCGAATCAACGAAAAGCCGGAAAGTCAACCGAAAAACAACAGCCACCTAGAGAGGATTGAACACAATGGCATTTACACTCGCACCATTACCCTTCGCCGCTGACGCCCTAGAGTCAGGTCATATGTCGGCCAACACGTTTTCGTTCCACCACGACAAACACCACGCTGCTTACGTGACCAATCTCAACAAACTGATTGAAGGCACCGAACTAGCCAGCAAATCCCTCGAAGAAATTGTGATGGTATCTGCTAAAGACCCATCAAAAGCCGGCATCTTCAACAATGCAGGTCAAGTTTGGAACCACAATTTCTTTTGGAATTCCCTCAAAGCGGGTGGCGGCGGCACTCCGACAGGAGCTTTAGCTGATAAAATCAATGCCGACTTCGGCAGCTTCGACAAATTCAAAGAAGAATTCAAGGCTGCGGCGACAACTCAGTTCGGCAGCGGCTGGGCTTGGCTGGTTTTGGACAACGGTACTTTGAAAGTTACCAAAACTGCTAATGCTGACACCCCGCTAGCACATGGCCAAACTCCGTTGCTGACTTTGGATGTGTGGGAACACGCTTATTATTTGGATTTCCAAAATCGCCGTCCCGATTACATTGCTAATTTCCTCGACAATTTGGCTAACTGGGATTTCGCAGCAGCAAATTTGGCTGCTGCTTAGTAGCATCTGATTTTTAGGACTCATACCAAATCCGGGTTAGATATCCAGATCGAACTCGGCGGTTGAAACCGCGTCTATACAAACAAAGTCGGCCTGCGCCGACTGAAGAATAAAAGGAGTCGGAAACCCGGATTTGGTATAAAGTCCTCACTACAAACTTTCATAGGTTCGTAGTGAGGACTTTAGTCCTTCTTAGGAACAAAAATTTAATAACTTAAACCACGACTACAGTCCTCTCTCCTATAATCTGGGAAGTAAAAGGAGGCTCTTCCTCCGGATCTGCGTTACCAGGCTCTGCCTGGTAACAAGCAATAGTGAGGACTTTAGTCCTTCTTAATAGGTTCGTAGTGAGGACTAAAGTCCTTCTTAACGATCGCTAAAGCAAACTTGCTATTAGCAGACAAAAACAGCTTTTAACATTCCTTCGCCTTGGTCTAGTTGGAGATCAAATCCTAATTTTTTACAGAGACTCTGCATCTTGTAGTTGCTAGTGAGAATGTAGCCGACGATCGCATTTAACTTCTCTTCCCGACCAATTTGCAGCAGCCGCCTCAATAATTCTGTTCCCAAACCGCGCTGCTGATAGCTATCGCTGACGATGAGCGCAAATTCGGCTTCGTTTGTGCCGTGGAGTTTGCTGAGACGTGCTACTCCCAAAATCCGGTGTTCTAAGGTTTCCGGGTCTTGGCGATCGCCCACCAAGAGCATTTCCCGATCGTAGTCAATAAAACAAATCCGGGTCAAACGTTCGTGAGCGATGCGGTGCTTTAACTTTACCATGTGAGCGTAGCGCAAATACACGCTTTCTTCGGAAAGCTCTTGATGAAACAGCACCATCAGCGGCTCATCTTCTGGGCGAATCGGACGGATGGTGATGGGATGATCTGTCAGAGTTGACCATTGTTGAACGTATTGCGTAGGATAGGGGCGAATCGCGGGTAAAATGGCGTTTTCGGCAGAGTGGAGAACCACGCGGGCATCGAGGGCGATCGCACCTTCAGGAGAAACCAGCAGCGGATTAATATCAATCTCGCAAATCAGAGGTTGCTCTACAATCAATTGACTGAAACTAACTAACAACTGTTCGAGTTTTTCTAGGTCAATTGCCGATCGCCCGCGCACACCCTGCAAAGCTTTATAGATGCGCGTTTGCTCCATCATCCGCCGCGCTAAGGTAGTATTTAAAGGCGGCAGTGCGAGCGATCGATCCTGAAAGACTTCCACTAATTGTCCGCCGGAACCAAACAGCATGACTGGCCCAAATTGGGGGTCGATACTGCTACCCAAAATTAGTTCGTAGCCTTCCAAATGCACCATTTGCTGCACAGTCACGCCGAGAAACGCTGCGGGATCGATCGCCCTTACACGCGCGGCGATCGCTTCAAAGGCACTAATTACAGCCTTAGCATCGCCTAAATTTAGTTGTACGCCCCCCACATCGGTCTTGTGAGTAATCGTCTCAGAATGGAGTTTTAGCACCACTGGATAACCGAGGCGATCGGCAATTTCCACAGATTCGGCTGGGGTGAGGGCAATTTCGGTGGCTACAGTGGGAATCCCATAGGCTGCGAGTAACTGCTTTGATTCGTATTCTGTGAGCAAAGTGCGATCGCTTTTGACAGCAGAAGTCAAAATATTTGTGGCCGCCGATCGATCGGGACTCCAGAGATCGGAATCAGCCGGGAGAGAAGGCGTTTCGTAGATAGCGCGCAGGTTGTAGCTGTACCGCCACATATAATTAAACAACCTGACGGCCGTATCGGGATAAGGGAAAGTCGGAATTTTGGCCTGATTGAGAATTTCCGTTGCTGCTAACACTCCCGCACCGCCCATCCAGCTTGTTAATAAGGGCTTTCCGAGTTGGCTGTAGGACTTGAGTTGTTCTGCGGTTTGGGTGGGATTTGTCATCGCTTGGGGTGTGAGGATGACCAGCAATCCGTCACTATTGCGATCGGGAGCGACTACTTCTAGAGTTTTGGCGTAGCGATCGCTACTAGCATCGCCCAAAATATCGATCGGGTTGTGATGGCTCCACTGAGGGGGTAAAAACTGATCAAGCTGTTGTAGAGTCTCCGGTGCAAGCTCTGCGAGGGCACCGCCGCCGCTAATTAAGGCATCAGTGGCGATCGCCCCTGGGCCTCCTGCATTGGTGACGATCGATAGGCGGTTCCCCTGGGGTCGCGGTTGCTTTGCCAGAATTTCTGCCATGTCGAACAAATCAGAAATTGTGTGTACGCGCAACGCGCCACAGCGCCGGAAAGCAGCGTTGAGCACGTCATCGCTGCCGGTCAAAGCTCCCGTATGGGAAGCGGCGGCTTGGGCGGCGGCGGCGGTACGTCCTACCTTGAGAACGATGATCGGTTTGTCGATCGCCACTGGGCGGGCGGCGGATAGGAACGATCGAGCATCACCCATAGATTCCATGTACAAAACGATACTGTGGGTGTGGGGATCGTCGCCGAAATACTCGATCAGATCGCCCCAACCGACATCGAGCATGGAGCCGATCGACACAAAAGCGCTAAAACCGACATTTTCTCCCAAACTCCAGTCTAGAATCGAAGTACAGAGCGCTCCGCTTTGACTGATGAAAGCTACATTACCCGGACGGGCGATCGTTCCTGCAAAAGTAGCATTCAGCCCCAGCACAGGATTCATCACACCGAGACAATTGGGGCCGATAATCCGCATTCCCCCCAGACGCGCTGCGGCCATAATTTCCTGTTCTAAAGCAACTCCCGCCGGCCCAATTTCTTTAAAACCAGCCGAAACAATAACTGCTCCTTTCACCCCAGCAGCGATACATTCGCGGATCACTTGCGGCACACCAGCCGCCGGCGTAGCAATCAACGCCAAATCCACTACTTCCGGGACGCTAGCAATGTCAGGATAAGACTTGAGCCCCAAGACGCTGTGGCGCTGTGGATTCACCGGAAAAACTGTTCCGCCAAAGGGATTGCTAATCAAGTTCCACAGGAGAGTGCGTCCGACGCTTCCTGCTCTCTCTGTTGCGCCGATTACAGCCACGGAGCGAGGATGAAAAATGCGATCGAGCGGATGACGCTGTTCTTTCCAAATATCGTGAGCCGGATCGCTCGCAGTGCTTTGATTTCTTGAATTTATCTGCATAATACCCTACTTCAATTAATCAGCAATTAATCTTGCTCTGCTTTCGATAACAATGCCCGCATCAACTGCGAACTGTTTCTCTACTCTTTTCCTACTCTTTTTATACTCTTTTTCTCTATTTTTATATTTGTTCACGCTTTGCCCACAAAAAATCGGCTTTCGCCTTTCCTAACGAATCTCCCTTAAACAACATTTTAGTTGTCAAAGTATTAGTCTCGAATCCCATTTTATCAGAGTTGACTCAAATTTTCCAGATCCGTTCTGGACACTATCTATATTAATAATTTCCACCCAATTATGGAGTAAAGTTTTGTGACAAATAGCTAACAGGCTATTTGAAATTGTGAAAAGTAAAGTTATACTAGACGCAGCGGTCGAAGAAGAAAAGATCGATCGCTAACAAAAAATTGAGGCGAAAGCAAGCTATGTTTGTAGAATGGCAGGGCTTTACTGAAGGCAATTGGACAAAGGAAGTCAACGTCAGAGACTTCATTCAAAAGAATTACACCCCCTACGAAGGGAATGCAGAATTTCTCGCCGCACCAACCGCAACAACCCAGGAGCTTTGGCGCCAAGTTCTGGAACTAATGAAGCAAGAGCGCGAAAAAGGTGTATTGGATGTTGATACAAAAGTTCCCACATCGATCACCGCCCATGCAGCGGGATACATCGATCGCGACTTAGAACAAATAGTAGGTTTGCAAACCGATCGACCTTTGAAACGCGCGATTATGCCCTTCGGCGGAATTCGCGTGGTCAAGGCTGGTTTAGAAGCTTACGGCTATCAACTCGATCCACAAAC
>Ga0105047_10006708_pt1 | contig 19480 bp, 15 predicted proteins | sample MAT04_FD_78384 | JGI IMG/M metagenome (GOLD analysis project Ga0105047, IMG submission 78384) | Freshwater microbial communities from Lake Fryxell liftoff mats and glacier meltwater in Antarctica - MAT-04 (megahit assembly) | ecosystem: Environmental > Aquatic > Freshwater > Ice > Liftoff...
ATATGTGTGGAATTTCATATGGAAATTCGCACATGGGGAATATTTTGAATTATATCAAATGGCAACTGTGGATAAAATCCCGCAACAGTTCGCCAACCATCTTTGGATTAAAGTAAGGTTTGGAATTATTATTTCACAGCGTATAAACATGCATTCAAACCAAACAAAATAAGCGCGCATAAGCCCGCTCATTGATATACCTGTTGCCTGCCCGCATCAGGCTGAAATATTGATGCGCTTATAGATGGAATTGTTTTGTTTTTGAAGACCCGTTTGATTTATGAAAGGCTGAATCATGTTATATGCATTAAATATGCTTGCCGGGTTTAGTGTAGAGTCTGTTTCTTTGGCTGGCAACTTACCGGTCGGTAACAACTGCGCATCTGAAGCATTCGTACCCGGCGAACCCAAAACGGTTGGTTTCGAATCTAATTCTTTAGCCGCCAACTTGCCCGTAGGCAATGACTTGAAGTCTGACGTTTTTACGCCGGACGAGCCAGACAGACTCGATTTCGTTTCTGATTCTTTGGCTGCCAGCTTGCCGGTTGGCAGGGTCTTCAAATCAGATGCTTTTATACCCAATGCGCCAGACAGACTCGATTTCGTTTCTGATTCTTTGGCTGTCAGCTTGCCGGTTGGCAGGGTCTTCACATCAGACCCTTTTACACCCAATGCCCCAGCCAGGTTTGATTTCGTATCAGTTTCTTTGGCAACCAGCTTTCCAGTTGGCAATAACACAGAGTCAGACTCTTTAGCACTCAACCCACTCGCTGCCTTTGATTTCGAACCCGATTCATTGCCGCCCGACGCAGTCTGTTCGGATTTCCCACCGCTTTGCGCCGCTTCCATCTGTTGCTTGGTAAGTTCCTGCTGGGCTTCCATTTGCATTTTTGTGGCGGAACTTGCCACTGAGCGGTCTTGACCTGATGGCTGTGACGGAGCAAGTGCCGCCCTGGTAACTTGTGACATTTTCCGAATGGTGGCTGCGGGATCATCCGACACCGGGCTGGAATCGATCGAAACCTCGCCGTTCACTGCATACAACTTTCCATCCGAACCGGTTGCATAGCCAAAACTCGCGCCGCCTCGTACCAGGGACCCACCTGCACTGATGTGGGCCTGTTCATGAGCGCGTACTTCACGATCTGTACGTTTTAACGTTTCCAACCTGCGCGTTTCTTGCGTGTTGGCAGAAGCGCTGTTGTCTTTATTATTTTTATCACCACTAAGGTCAGACGATTTGGCTTCATCCCTTTTGGACTCAGCTTTTAATAAACCCAACTTGCGCAAAGCATCTTCTGAAATGGTGACACGGTCTGATTGCGATTTCTGCGTCTCCTGCGGCGCGCCCGGTTGGGTTGTAGAGCTAATCCCCGTGCCCTGGGTCTCGACGCCCTTATTCAACTCGCGGGAGGGTACGCTCTCCAGCAAGGTCAAATTTTTTACCAAAGGATTATCGAGGCTTAATCGCATGAGTGCAATCTTCCTGGGTCCAGATCACGACCGGCAGACACATCTAGTCTGAATTTATTATCGGCAGGATTTGAAGAAACTTGAGTTCTTACACAGTTCAAGTTTACAAAACGTTTTCAAGAGTTGGGATGTTTCCAGACCTGTTTGCCTGCTCCCAGGCTGAAATCAACTTTCATCCACACCCCTGATGTGGAAGTCTGTGATTTTAAGCCCAGCAGCGTAGATAAAGGATGACTGGCCAGACTGTTAATCTGCAATTCGTAGCGATTGGAAAGAAAACCGCCCTCATAAAAATTTTTTACGGTAATCGCAGCCTCAAGTTGCTCCTGGTAACATGCCAGGCGCGGTTCAGTGGCATCGCGGAATTGTTTGAGAAAAACAAGCGGCGCGTTGTCCGCCGCCAGCTGTGTTGCAACCCCCACCCACGGGCCGCCTGCATCGCTCTCAAGTAGTTCCGGCACCCGGCGGCTCAGGGCAGCCTGTGCGCTGGGCCAATCCTGCCAGGTTTCGGCGGGCAAAGTGCTGCCTGTAGAGCCAGCACGACGCAATTCCAACAGAGGCTGCCGTACGGCACGCACTGACGCACCAAACTCCTGAAAACCGACCACACTGGTCACAAATAGCGGATCACGGATATCGGCAGGTTTTTGAAACTGGGCCAGCTGTTTGTTAAAACCATAAACCTCGCGCCCACTGGCAATTGCATTGCCATCGTCCACGAACAAGCATGGTAGAAACCAGGCCGGGTGATCTGGCACATCCCCTGCCCCGGTCTTACGCAGCGCCATCACTGGCACCCAAAAACTCAATTCCGTTTCTGGGATAAGCCCCACCTGCCGGTCGCGCTCGTCCAGCGAAGAAACCCACATATCGCTAAAAATCATGACCAGGCTGGATAACATTGGAACATATTTATAAGGAGCATCGGTAAAAAGATTCAAGTGGCGGTCACACAGTTCCCCCAACCGCGTCTGGTCCGCCAGCAGGAGAAATGCCGCCATCTGTGCCTGCTGCAAATAGGGTCCACGGAAAACCGGCAGCCCCGGGCCGTCGTCCACATAATCTGGCAGACTGCCGGAAACGGGCGTTTTTGGCGTGGGTTGGTTGAGCATTCCCGCGCCATAACCCAATGCCCCGGCCCCCAGGATTCCCCCGGCCAATTTGAGCAAATCGCGTCGCGTTATTACCAGGCCCGCCTTGTTGCTGTTCACAGCTTTCATACCTGTCTCCATGATTCGACTTATTTCACCAGAAATTGCCCGGACATAATTCCGTGGTCACTTTCAAAATTTCAAACAACAATTCAAGATATATAATAAAAAAATCCCTGCCGCTAATTTTGGCGGCAGGGATTTGATGCTTATGGTGTGGCTGTAACAGTCACCGTAGGGGCTACCCCGCCCGGAGGTGTTGCGGTGAAAGGTGAAGGCGGCGTGGGTGATGGGCCCGCCGTGATGGTGGGCTTGGGCGGGCTGGTGGGCGTTGCCAGGTTGGCAGGAATGACGAGTTTTTGCCCGACAAAAATCTTGTTGGCATCTGCTTCAGCGATTTTATTCTCTTTCAAGATCGCTTCAAAAGTGGAATTGAATTTGGATGCGATCGATGAAATTGTATCGCCAGCCTGAATAATATAATCAAGCTTAGTTCCAGGCGGCAGATTACTTGGAACAAGCGTGGCAGTCGGCAGTTGATAACCCGGGTTGGGAATCATGATTTTATCCCCGATGTTGATATTCGGGCTGGATGGATCAATGGTCGGATTCAATGAAAAGAGCATTTGGAGACCAAAATCACCCAGGTTAAATTTCTCAGAAATGAGAGACAAATTGTCACCTTCTTCAACCACATACTCAAACGGTTTGTCAGGCGTGGGGGAAGGAGTGATGGTGGCCGTTGATGTAACGGTGGCTGTGGGTGTGAAGGTGGACGTGGAGGTCGGCGAGGGCGTAACGGTGGATGTGGGAGTCGCTGTCGCAAAAAGACTGATCTTAGGGCCATTGGCACTCGTCAGCCAGACCACCAAAAGAACTATTCCCACAAAAACCAACAGCACGACAATGCCCCAAATAATGAATGGGCCTGTCTTCTGGCTCTTACGATAGGATGAAATCAGTTCAGCCGGGGGCTTGGAAGCAGGCTGAGACAACGGTTTCAGCTTAACCGGTTTCTTCTCAGGTTTATTTTCTTGTGTTGGTGAATTATTTTCTGTCATAACCTTTACCTCTCAATGCCAGGGCAGGCAGGGAAACCTCAAGCCCTGTAAATCTATTCTACCTGAAAAATACCTGTTTCGGGGCAGAATTCGTGCCAGAATGAGCAGGATGCGTGTTTAATGACTTCAGGAGGTAATCGCCATGTGAGCTTTCAGGAACTGCCCGGTATAACTTTCGGCAACCAGCATCACTTGCTCCGGCAGCCCTTCCGCAACCAGCAGCCCACCGCGATCGCCGCCTTCCGGGCCAAGATCAATGATCCAATCCGCAACCTTGATGATATCCAGGTTGTGTTCAATGATCAGCACCGAATTGCCAGCATCCACCAGCCGCTGAATAACTTCAATCAGCTTGTGTACATCCGCGGCATGCAGCCCCACAGAAGGCTCATCCAGCACATACAGGGTGCGCCCCGTAGCCCGGCGGGAGAGTTCCTTAGCCAGCTTGACGCGCTGCGCTTCACCACCAGAAAGAGTGGTGGCAGCCTGTCCAATTTTCACATAGCCCAGGCCTACTTCTTGCAGTAGTCCAAGTTTATTAACCATATTCGGGAAAGCAGAGAATAATTCCACACCTTCTTCAACCGTTGTATCCAGCACATCAGCGATCGACCTGCCTTTGAAATGCACCTGCAGCGTTTCGCGATTGAAGCGCGTGCCGTGACAGACATCACAGGGCACATAAATATCAGGCAGGAACTGCATCTCAATCCGCAGCATACCCTGTCCCTGGCAAGCCTCGCACCGTCCGCCATGTACATTAAAGGAGAATCGTCCGGGCTTATAGCCGCGCACCTTACTCTCAGACAATTCCGCGTACAGTTTGCGGATTTCGTCAAACAACCCGGTGTAGGTGCCAGGGTTTGAGCGCGGCGTCCGGCCAATAGGCGATTGGTCGATATCAATGATCTTATCCAAAAACTCTACACCATCAATGCGCTGATGCTCCCCTGGCATGGTACGCGCGTTATTCAACTTCGCAGCCAGTGAACTGTAAAGAATATCAGTCATCAAGGTCGATTTACCCGAACCGGATACACCCGTGATGCACACCAATTTTCCGAGCGGAATGTTGACAGTAATGTTCTTGAGATTGTTGGCCTTTGCGCCCACGATGCTCAATATTTTGCCATTCCCTTTACGGCGCTCAGTAGGCATTGGCACTTTCAACCGGCCAGAAAGATACGCACCAGTCAGTGATTTTGGATGCACCAGAATCTGTTCGGGCGTACCTTCGGCCATAATCTCTCCACCGTGCGCACCAGCCGCCGGACCAAGATCGATCACCCAATCTGCTGTGCGAATGGTCTCATCATCATGCTCAACCACCAGAACTGTATTACCCAGGTCGCGCAGCCCTTTGAGCGTTGCCAGCAGTCGGTTATTATCGCGCGGATGCAAACCAATTGAGGGTTCATCCAACACGTACAGCACACCCACCAATCGCGAGCCCACCTGGGTTGCCAGACGAATACGTTGGGCTTCACCACCCGAAAGCGTTGCCGCGGAACGATGCAGGGTCAGGTAATCCAGGCCCACATTTACAAGGAAGCCCAGTCGCGAAGTGATTTCTTTGAAAATGCGCTCAGAAATCGCCATCTGCCGGGTGTTAAGCGGCGAATCTTTGCCCGAAAGTTCTTCAGCCCACTGCAAAGAACGGATCACCGGCCATTCGGTAATCTGCAAAATATTGGCGTCTGCCACAGTAACAGCCAGAGCCTCCGGGCGCAGACGTTTCCCGCCGCAGGTAGGACAGGGCCGGTCGCTCATATATTCAGAAATTTTCGCGCGAATATATTCCGAGTTCGTCTCGCGGTATCGCCGCTCCAAATTGCCTAACATACCTTCAAAAGCGGCATCAAAAGTGGCCGAGCGTCCATCACGGTTGCGATAATGAACGTGCACTTTCTCACCATTGGTGCCGCGCAAGATCAAAGTTTGCTGTTCCTGCGACAAGTCCTTAAAAGGCTTGTTCATATCGATATGATAATGGTGCGACATGGCTTCCAGCATTTGCCAGTAATAACCGGGGTTGCCGTCTTCGCGCACATTGTTCCATTCCATTGCGATCAGCGCACCGTCAGACAGGGATTTTTCAGGGTCAACCACCCTGTCCGGGTCAATTTCCAGTTTTGAACCCAGGCCCTGGCAATCGGGGCACGCGCCGTGCGGTGTGTTAAAGGAAAACGTACGCGGCTCAATTTCTGGCAGCGAGACGCCGTGCTCCGGGCAGGAAAGATTTTCAGAAAAGAACAGGTCGGTCGTCTGAGGTTCCTGACCTTCAGTCTTTGATTTTTGAGAATCCAATATCTGCACCGTCAGATAGCCTTCGCCAAATTTGAGCGCGGTTTCAACCGAATCAGTCAGGCGCGTTCGGGCTGCCTTTTCTTCTTCTTCATTTACGGGGCGGTGCGCCACCAGACGATCAACTACTGCGTCAATATTGTGAATTTTGTAGCGGTCCAGGCTAATCTCATCATCCAGGTTGTAAGCGGTTCCATCCACACGAGCGCGGGTAAAGCCTGCCTTGCGGATTTCCTCAAAAACTGCCTGATAGGTGCCCTTGCGGCCGCGCACTACCGGGGCAAGCAGCATAAAGCGCGTACCTTCGGGCAGGTTCTCAACCGCATCCACAATTTCCTGGGCAGATTGCTTGACCACCTCACGCCCGCACACCGGACAGTGAGGAATGCCAATGCGCGCATAGAGCAGGCGCAGATAATCATATATCTCGGTCACCGTGCCAACCGTGGAACGCGGATTGTGCGATGTGGATTTCTGATCGATGGATACCGCCGGGGAGAGACCCTCGATATAGTCCACGTCCGGCTTGTCCATTTGCCCAATAAACTGGCGCGCATACGCCGAAAGAGACTCGACATATCGCCGCTGACCCTCTGCAAATATGGTATCGAATGCCAGGGATGATTTGCCCGAACCGGAAAGCCCGGTAATGACAACGAACTTATCACGCGGAATTTCCACTGTGATGTTTTTCAAATTATGTTGGCGCGCGCCAACAACGCGAATCACGTTTTTAGACATAGGTTTTAGAAGGGGAAAGGTAGATTAAACAGAAGAATATCCGCAGAGTGAAAGTGAACAATAACCTTACAAATTATAGCACATTTGTTTTAGTAATCTTTTTGCAAAAGGATGAAATTTCATTATACCAGCGGGGTGATTTGAAAATCGCCTTTTTTCGTTTAAGCCCGCATGTTATACTCACCAAACGGTAACTTCTTTCGCCCGGCAGGGTTTTATATGTTGAAATCCGCCGGAAATCTCACTTGCGAGGCGGATATGGATCTAAGCGACGAAGAAATTCTGGCACGCGCCTCACAGGGCGATCGCGAAGCCTTTGGCCTGCTGTACGAGCGTTACATAGACCGCATTTTTAACTATGTCTATTATCGCACCGGCAATGTTAATGATGCCGAGGACTTAACAGCACGCGTCTTTCAGCGCGCAATGAACCACATCGTCAATTATACCGATCGCGGTGTGCCGTTTTCAGCCTGGCTGTACCGGATTGCCCACAACCTGGTGGCAAACTGGCACCGCGACCACAACCGCAAGCAGGAAATTCCACTTTCAGATGCGCCCTTGGTTGCGCATGGTGATGCCCCAGAATCCAGCCTGGTACACACCCAGCAACAGGAAGCCTTGCTCAAGCTGATCCGCGGCCTGCCAGCTGAACGCCAGACTTTGTTGATCCTGAAGTTCGTTGAGCACCTGTCCAATGCCGAAATTGGCGAGATTATGGAACGCAGCGAAGGCGCGGTCAAGAGCCTGTACCACCGTACCCTGCTTTCTTTGCGAGATGAGATTGGTGAAATGGATGATTACAGCGATTAGAAGCTGGTCGTACCAATTTCAAGGAGATTAAGATGTTACGAATCGTTACTGATAGCGCAGCCGATCTACCCACCGAGTGGCAAACCGAATATGGTATCAACATGATCCCTATTAATATCCAATTCGGAGAAAAAACCTACTTGCAGGGGGTGGATCTTGATTATGAAGGCTTTTATAAGCTGGTGGATGAAACCAGGAAAATACCAAAGACCTCCCAGCCCAGCCCGCACCAGTTCAGCGAATTTTACAAAAAGATTGCCGAACCGGGTGATACGATCATATCCATCCATGTGACCGGCAAACTCTCTGGAACATACGCCTCTGCTGTAGCTGCAGGAAGTGACTTGGTCGATACCTATAATGTAATTCCCTTTGACTCGGCTACCGGATCAATGGCAATCGGGTTTATGTGCCGGGCCATCCGCTTGCAAGAACGCGCCGGAAAAAGCCTGGAAGAAATTATCCAGAAGCTCGAAGATATGCGCGCCAACGGCTGCCTTGTGCTGGCACTCGATACACTCGACTACGCGCGCATGAGCGGGCGGGTGGGCACCATGCAGGCCGCACTGGCTTCGGTACTGAATATTAAGCCTATCGCAGTCTTGAAAAATGGGCTGCTCACCATGACCGAAAAAGTGCGCACCCGCAATGGTTCATTAGACCGCCTGATCGCAATGGTCAAAGAAGAAATGGGTGACCGCCCCCTAATAATGTCCATCGTTCACGCCCGCGACCCCAAAGCTGGGCAGGAATTACTGGAACAGGCACGAAAAAACTTCAACGTAAAAGAATTAATTCTGGCTGATTTATCCATTTCACTCGCGGCCAACTTCGGGCCCGGCACTGTGGGAATCGTAGCATTCCCCGCGGAGTAGAGATTATGAGCACCAAAAAATTTGATTTCGACCATTTTGAAACCCGCCTGGAAGCCGCACTTCACCCCGTGCAGCCCTCTCGGAACTTTGTCAAGACCATACGCAAGCGCATCCAGTTCAAAGCCCCTGTGGAAGTGGCCCAACGCTTGAATGACCCGCCATCGTTATTGTTGATTCTAGGCGGGGTGCTTTCAGCCAGCCTGTTGATTATCACTGCTGCCAGGGCGATCTTTTACCTGACCAACCGCACAAAAATCTAAATAATAGACCGGCAGAATTAATCAGCTGCCGGTCTATTATTTTCTGGTGTTTTCTAGCGCATCAAGCCAGCACCCTCAGATGCGCGGCAGATGTAAATCTCGGGGCGCATACCGGTTTCGGCCTGATATCCGGCATCCAGGGCCTTCGCAAAAGCATCTGCATGATCACGTTCAACCAGGTTGACCGTGCAACCGCCAAAACCCGCGCCGGTTAACCGAGCACCAAAACAACCATCCAGACCCTGTGCAATCCGTACCATGATATCCAATTCCGGGCAGGATACTTCATAAAGGTCGCGCAGGCTCACATGGCAGGCATTCATCAGGCAGCCAAACTGGGCAAGGTTTCCTGCCTCAAGCAAGGTCAACGCCTGGTTTGATCGTTCAATCTCTTCCACAACATGCCGGGCTCGCTTTTCCACCTCATCCGGCAAGCGGAAACACAGACGGTTAAATTCCTGCGGGCTAACATCCCGCAGCGCACTAATGCCGGGTAAATCTTCCTTCAAAATCCGAATAGCCGCCTCACAGGCCTTCCTGCGTTTATTATATTCGCCAGAAGTTAGTTTGCGCCGTATGGTGGTATCCGCAACGATAATGGAAACATTAGCCGGCAGCACAGCCGTTTGCCATTTCAGCGAGCGGCAATCCAGGTACAACAATCGGTCAAGCTGGCCGCACGCGGATGCAAACTGATCCATGATGCCGCAGTTGACACCCACATATTGATTCTCAGCCCGTTGCCCGATGCGCGCCATTTCCATTGGTGCCAGACTCCATTTGCCCAACTGTCGCCAGGCTACCCCAAATGCCATTTCCACCGAGGCAGACGAACTTAACCCGGAGCCTCGAGGAACATCAGATGCGAACACCGCATTAATCTGGGGCGCAGATAAGCCCGCGTCTATCAACGCCCACTGCATTCCAGCCGGGTACCTGGCCCATTCTGGCAGCGGGGTTCCATCCAGCGCTTTTTTATCTGCGCCACCCTGCACAGAAAAAGAGACCTGCTGGTCAAAATCTGCTGCCACCAGGGTGGAAAGATCGGATTCACTGGCTGAAAAAGCCACATAGGTGGCGCGGTCAATGGCCGCGGGCATCACGAATCCATCGTTATAGTCCACGTGTTCGCCCAACAAATTGACCCGCCCGGGCGCACGGGCCATAAACTCTGGCGCTGAGCCAAATTTTTGATGAAAAATTTCCAAAACCTGTTCTTTGGGATGCATAGGCTTCTCTTAACGTTGCTTGTAATGGACAGAGGCTGCGCTGCGCAAGCGGTCTGCCGCAGCTTCCGGGGTGATATCGCGTTGCGGCATGGCAAGCATTTCATAACCAACCATGAACTTCCGCACCGTAGCCGAACGCAACAGCGGCGGGTAGAAATGAGCATGCAACACCCATTCCGGATGCGCCTGTCCATCCACAGGCGCCTGGTGAAAGCCCATCGAATACGGAAAGGATATCTCGAACAGGTTATCGTACCGGGTGGTCACCTGCTTGAAGACCTCTGCCAGGCCGCTGACCTCGGCGGAAGTCATGTCTGACAGATAAGCGCTGGGCCGGTGCGCTACCACCATTATTTCAAAAGGCCAGATCGCCCAGTACGGAACGAGCGCAGTGAAATGTTCGTTGGTTGCCAGGATGCGTTCCTGGCGCTTATGCTCCTCAGCAAGATAATCGAGCAGCATGGGGCGTTGATTGTTTGCCAGGTAAACGCTCTGGGAAGCAGCTTCCTTGATAATCTCGTTCGGCAGCTGCGATTGTGCCCAGAGCTGACTGTGCGGGTGTGGGTTGGAACAACCCATCGCGGCGCCCTTGTTTTCAAAAACCTGCACGTAACCAATGAAATCTTTTGAAGCCAGGTCTGCCGATTCGCGCGTCCATGTGGCAATCACATTTTCAACTTCTGGCAACTCCAATTCAGGAAGGGTCAGGTCGTGGCGCGGTGAAAAACATACCACCCGGCATATGCCGCGCTCTGCCACAGCAGTTAATAACGTATTCGGACTGCCCCCTAAATCTTCAATTGGAAAGCTGGAAAGCCCTTCTTGAAGGGCGGGCTCTTCTGGCAGCAGTGATGCAAAATCGTTATCGAATACAAAAGTACCTGTGTAGGCAGGGTTGTGCATACCGCCCGCTCTTTCGTTTCCAGGGCATAAATAGCAGGTGTGGTCATATTGCGGAAGGTTTGCGCTGGCAGTTTTTTCCACCTGGCCTTGCCAGGGGCGTTTGGCCCGGTGAGGTGAAACCAGCACCCATTCGCGGGTGAGGGGATTAAAACGACGATGGGGAGTTTCAATCATGGCAAATGTCCTGTAAAAAAGATGATGAAAGTAAGGAGTCCGAAAAAATAGAAAATGGTGCTTGACAAACTATATTATACCTTGTAAGATAATGTTACCGGTAACGTGACCGGTCACATTATACTCATGAAATATAGTAGGATCAATATGGCCGTCTCCCGCCCCACCATTCGTGACGTTGCACGCGAAGCTGGTGTTTCTCACCAGACTGTTTCGCGGGTAATTAACGAAAGCGCAGAGGTCTTACCAGAAACTCGCGCCCGCGTGGAAGCCGCCATCCAGGTATTGAGCTTTCAGCCCAATGCAATTGCTCGCTCAATGGCAAAGGGCCGCACCAACACACTGGCTTGCATTGCCCCCAATCTTACAGACTACACGCTTTCCAGCATCATCGAAGGTGCTGAAATTGAAGCCCGCCAACACGGCTACTTCTTGCTTTCTTCATCTGCCAACAACCCGCAGGCCTTCAAGGCTTTAGTGGACGAATTGGTTGGGCACAGACGAGTGGACGGACTAATCATCATCAACCCTTACATTGACGACCGCTATACATCAGTACCGGAAAACTTCCCGGTGGTATTTGTAGGCGCCTGCTCGCGGGATAAATCAATTTGCTCGGTCTCGCTGGATGACGAAAAAGCCGCATACGATGCAGCCAAACACCTGATCACAACCGGTCGCCGGCATCTAGCCATGATTACCGGGCCTATGGAAGAAGATTGCTCGCGCGACCGTTCGGATGGTTATATGCGTGCATTGCGTGAAGCTGGTCTATCCATCGATCTCTCACTGATTATTGAAGGCGATTGGTCAGCCACATCCGGTCAGGATGCCCTGCTTTCATTGGCAGAACAGGGCCGATTGCCCGATGCCATTTTTGCCCAAAATGACCGCATGGCACTCGGTATATTACATACAGCCCGCGACATGGGTCTGACAGTTCCTGATCAGCTGGCAGTGATCGGCGTTGATGATATGCCGCTCTCTTCCTACTTCGACCCGCCTCTTACCACCATGCACCAGAATATGCCGCTCATAGGCTGTGAAGCCACGCGCATGCTGGTGCGCGCCATCCACAAAACCATCGATAGCTGCACTCAGTTGAAATTATCGGCGCAATTAATTTCGCGCCAGTCCACCCTGCATCAAGGAGGTGAGTAATCCCCTTAATAGCCACAAGAACAACCAATCTCGGCAGTTTACGTTCTGCAAAATCAGTGATTCACCCAATTTCTGGAGGAAAAGATGAAACACAGTATGTTATGGAAAGTTGTAAGTCTGTTCGTGATGGTCAGCTTTGTCCTGGCCGCCTGCGGCACCCCCGCAGCTCCCGCCACCGAAGCCCCCGCTGCGCAGCCCGCTGCCACCGAGGCTCCTGCTGTAGTCGCTACGGAAGCCCCTGCCGCCGCACCCGTCGCCGCTGATGTGCCCCTGCGCTGGCGTACCCGCCCGGACAACAAGGAAGAAATCGCTGTCTATACTGAAATTAGCAAAGAACTCGATACCAAGCTCGAAGGCATCGCCCTGGCTTACGAACCCGGTGGCACCGAAGGCGCCAACTACCAGGATCAGCTCAAGACCGAAGTTGCCGCTGGCACCGCCCCCGATGTCTTCTGGATCCCAGGCACCGATGTGGCCGATTTCGCCACCCGTGGCCTGATCCTGAACATCGCCCCTCTGGCCGCCAAGACCGATGGCTTCGACACCGCTGCCTTCTATGCTGGCCCAATGTATCACCTCACTTTCAACCCCGAAGGCAGCAAGACCGGCGCTGACTCTGGCGCAATGTGGGGCCTTCCCCGCGATGTTTCGACCTTCGCCCTGTACCTGAACATGGACCTGATCAACGAAGCCGGCGCTCCCGATCCTCGTGAACTGGTCAAGCAGGGCAAATGGGACTGGAACGCCTTCCTGGATGTTGCCCAGAAGACCCGCGCCCTCGGCACTGATATCTATGGTTACGGCGCCAGCGCTTGGTGGGGTCCTTACGGCACCTGGCTGAACGCTGCCGGTGGTGGTTTCTATAACGCCGACCGCACCGCCTGCGCTTTGAACACCCCCGAATCCCTCAAGGGTCTGGAATTCCAGCGCTCCCTGTACCAGCAGTATGATGTTGCCACTCCTTACGGCGAAGATCCCGAGCCTCCTTTCCGCGCCGGAAAAGTCGCCATGTTCCAGAACGGACGCTGGGCTACCCCTGGCGTGCGCACCGTCCCCTTCAACTGGGATGTGGTTGAACTCCCCGCTGGTCCAAATGGCACCCCCGGCAACTGGCTCTTCTGGGGCGCATATGTGATCAACGCTAAGACCGCTCATCCTGAAGAAGCCTGGAAACTCGTACAGGCTCTGACCACCGCTGAAACCCAGGGCAAGGTTGCCGCGCTCGGCGCGAACATCCCCAGCCGTGTGAGCAAGGAAGCCCTCGATGCCTTCCTGACCTTCACCCCGCCCGCCAACAACCAGGCCTTCCTCAATGGTATCGCAGAAGCTGCCAAGCCGACCGCTGAAGGTCCGCTGTGGGCTGGCTCCTGGCCCGAATATGACAAAATCATGGGCCCGGCCATCCAGGCAGTGCTGACCGGCGGCAAGACCGTGGATGAATTTAGCGCCACCATCTGCGACGAAGCCAACAAGGTTTTCAAAAAGTAATTCCGTAAGTACTCCACACGGGCAGGCAAAACACCGCCTGCCCGTGTGTGCATAGCTCCTCAAGAAAATAAGTGTGAAATCTGGAGAACCATGCTATGACCGAGATGACAGACCGTTCAAGCTCAAAAACAGCTCGTCAAAACGAACTTATACTTTCAATTATCACCGGGTGGCGCGGCCTGTTCTGTCTGCTGGCTGTGGTCGGCGCATTGGCGCCCTGGGTGGGTCTGCTGCCCAACCTGAAGATGTGGCAGGGCATTTTGCTCTCGGTTGTTCTCGGCGTGTCGGCAATTTTCAGCGCAATTGCGGTTTTCGATATCCGCAGCCGCAACCATCGCGGCAGAACCATCTCATTGTTCATTGACTACCTGGGCCTGGTAGCTTCCTTGATGGCCTTACTCCAAATCAGCGGAGTATTTATCGGCATCGATGCTCTTGCTCAAAATTTCGGAAGAGGCATTCCCTTTCTCGGCCTGGCCTTTGCTGGTTACCTGGTTTCTGCCGCAGGGGATTATTTCCAGAATAAGTCGGGGATCGAAAAACTACTGCGCCAGATCGGTAACTGGATGGCAATTGCCGGTGGGCTGTTCTTCCTTTTTGCCATTGATATTCTGCACGGCGCATTGGCTTTTGTCACCGGGCTGGCTTCCGCTGCTGGCATCGCCAGTGTTCTGGGTGTGATCATATTTGGTCTGGCAATTTGGGGCATGTGGCGCGCGCCATCTGCCCTGGCGCTTAATGCCAAAACATCTCACGAACAAATGCTCAACGGCTGGTTATTTCTTTCGCCCAACCTGCTCGGTTTCATGATCTTCTTTGCCGGACCGCTGCTGCTTTCGTTCTACTTCTCATTTACCGACTCAGACGCTTTTAACACGCCCAAATGGATTGGTCTTGATAATTACGCCAAAATCCTTAATGTGACCATAAAACCACTTGCAGACCCAACGCAGTTGGCCAAAGATGTGCTGGATATCAAAACGTATGACGAAGTGGGCCGCCTGGTATTTGGCGGTAAGGGGATTGTTTTTGGCGCAGAAGATAAATTATTTTGGCTGGCGCTGAAAAACACACTTGTTTATGCCTTGTTTGCGGTGCCTTTAAGCGTCATCCCTGCCCTGGTGCTGGCAAACGTGCTCAATAGCAAACTGCCTGGCATGAAGTTCTTCCGGGCAGTCTATTTCATCCCAAGTATCGCCGCCATCGTCGGTATTTCGCTCGTTTGGCAATGGCTGTATAACGCAACAATTGGTTATATCAACTATTTCATTACGCTTGGCATACAGTTCTGGAATACATTGTTCAATGCCGGGGTGGTTGATCCAAAAATCAACTGGGTTTCTGACGAAAAAACCGCCCTGTTGGCGATTATCATCATCGCCGCCTGGCAAACGATGGGTTTCAATACTGTATTGTTCCTGGCAGGCCTGGTCAATATCCCCGGTGAACTCTACGAAGCTGCCACGGTGGATGGCGCTGGCGCCTGGGACAAATTCTGGCGCATCACGCTGCCGCTGCTGGCCCCAACCACATTTTATGTGGTTTCGACCACTATGATTCAGGCCATGCAGGTCTTTGAACAGGTTTTCATCTTGATGAACCCGCCCGAAGGCCCCAACAACTCCACCGTTACGCTGGTTCTGTATCTGTACCGCAGCGGTTTCCAGAACTTCAAACAGGGTTACGCATCTGCGCTGGCCTGGGTTCTGTTCATCGTTATCTTTGGGCTGACACTTATCCAATTCCAGAATCAGCGCAAAAGCAGCCTTTACGAATAGCCGGAGGCCCGCCATGAATATTAAATCCTATCGTCTCATGCGATTTTTGAGCAATCTGAGCGTGTATGTTGTCCTTACGTTCTTCGCGCTCATTATGATTTTCCCGTTCATCTACATGATTACCACATCCTTGAAGCTCCCGGCAGATACCTTCCGCTACCCACCGCGCTTGCTGCCACGCGACCCGGCTTCCATCACTATTGCAGGCTTCGATAAGCCGCTGCCGCTTTACTATGTCGATGTCGACGGGAAGCAAGTAGCGTATGCTCTGGCCAAAAGTAACATTCGGGTGGGTAAGTATGCGGACCCGAACAACCCGTCCGTGACGATTGAACGCACCCTTACTGAGGTTAAGCCCACGGGCGGTGAAGCGGCTCAAAAGACAGTCACCGTGAACGGCAAGGAAGAAAAGCTCTTCGATGTGGAGGTCAACGGAAAAATCACAGCAATGATTTTGACCTCACAGACAACCGTTGGCGAATTCATAGACCCTAAAAATCTTTCCAACAAGGTTTACCAGAACGTGCGCTTGAGCGTACCACTGGAGAGCGTCAATCCGCACCCAGAAAACTACACCAACGTCATAGAACTGAATAACATGGCCAGAGCCCTGAGCAACACCGCGCTGGTTACCATTCTGGTCGTTTTGGGTACGCTAACAACTTCGGTGATTGGCGGCTATTCCTTTGCCCGCCTTAAATTCCCAGGGCGCGACACAGTCTTCGTGTTCTATCTAGGCACCATCATGATCCCGTTCGTCATGTTGATTGTACCGCTCTACCAGTTGATGGTACTCATCGGTTGGACTGACCGGCTGGCAGCGCTGATCGTTCCGTGGATTTTTTCGGCGTACGGCACCTTCCTGATGCGCCAGCATTTTATCACCTTCCCAAAGGAGATCGAAGAAGCCGCGCTGATCGATGGGGCCTCACGGATGCAAATCCTGACCAAGATCATCGTTCCAGCCAGTATCCCAGCCCTGGCGACTCAGGCAACCTTCACATTCCTATATGCGTGGAACTCCTTCCTCTGGCCGTTGGTTATTATTAACGTCGGAAATGAAAAGAACCATGTATTGACCCTGGCCTTGAATGTGCTGCGCGGGCGCGCATCGGACAGCCCCAATCTGATTTTGGCCGGGGCCGCCATCGCAATCCTGCCGCCTCTCATCGTTTTCATTCTCGGACAGCGCTTCTTCGTCGAGAGTGTCACCAGCAGCGGTGTAAAAGGCTAAAATTCAACAAAATAGGGAACTTAAACCGTCAGCCGAGAAACAGCGGCTGGCGGTTTCAAGAAGATGACTTATCCCAGGCTAACAAAATAATGAGTATGGAATTTAAACCCGATCTCGAAAAAACCATGCAGCGCATGGATGCCTTCTGGGAGCACTCTGTTCTGGAACGTCCCGTTATTCAGTTTACGCTGGAAAAACCCGCCCGCGAACAGCTCCCTTTGCCGGAATCGCATCACGTGACTCCTGCAGAACGGTGGCTGGATGTAGAATACCAGACCGAACTGACGCACGCGCAGCTCTTTAATCGAATTTTCATGGGCGACAGCCTGCCTGTAGCTTTTCCCAACCTTGGCCCGGAAATATTGGCTGCCTTCTACGGCGCGCCGCTCCACTTTGGCGATTATGGCACAAGTTGGAGCGAGCCCATTTTGTCAGATTGGGCCGCAGCCAGACAATTAAGTTTAAACTGGGTGCATCCATATTTCGCGAAGTTGGTAGAATTGACTGACGCCATGCTTGCGCGCGGTCAGAACAAATTTATCGTCGGTCTGCCAGATTTTCATCCCGGCGGCGACCTGGTCGCTGCCTTACGCAATCCGCAAGATTTTGCTGTTGACTTGATTGAAAGTCCCGAGCAGGTCAAAACGCTCCTAAAGCAGCTTCAACCTGATTATTTCCAGATCTACAATTTTAGGTACCAGAAATACCACGCGGTAGGTCAGCCCATCACAAGTTGGCTTGAACTTGCAAGCTATTCCAAATATTACATTCCATCAAATGATTTTTCAGCAATGGTCAGCCCCAAAATGTACCGGCAGTTTTTCCTGCCCGGAATTATCGAAGAGTGTCGATTCCTTGAGCGTTCCATTTACCATCTTGATGGTCCAGGTGCACTTCGGCACCTGGACACAATTCTCGCCATCCCCGAATTGGACGCGGTTCAATGGGTACCCGGCGCGGGGCGCGAAGGTTATTCAAAATGGGTTGATGTCTATCAAAAAATCCAGGCCGCCGGGAAAAGCCTGATTGTCTATTGCGAAATCAGCGACCTGGAATTGGTCATGCAAACACTCCAGCCACGCGGGCTGGCTCTCGCAATCAACGGCGTCTCCGATCTCGAAACGGGAGCAGCCATCCTGTCCGGGTTTGAAACCTGGACAAGAGAAGAATCTCGCACATTGTCGTAAGAAATCATAAGACAGGTTTATTCAAAAATAATCATGTACTTCGTAAGATTCTATATTAGCAATCATATTTTTCATCAGGAGAAACTATTATGAAAAAAGTCAACGGCCGCTATGAAGTTTACGGCAACGCCATCACCGAGGGCCAAACCCGCGCCGCGGATCAGTGGAAAGAAAAACTCGCTAAACAATTCAATTATGACCCCAACGAAAAATACAACCTGAGTGTCAAAGACCATCCATATGACAGCGGTATTTTTGGGTTAAAAGACATTGTCCGGGATGGAACTGGCACGCCGCTTAATAAAGAAAATGGCGTAGTCGTCAGCACCATCCGTATGGGCTTTGGACATTATCGCATCGCCATGGCAGGTGTTTCGGCTGCAAAGGCCATGGGGTTTCAGCCCTATTGGCTAGACCTGCTCTCAGTGCCCGGTATCACCACAGATGTGATTAACTGGTGCAACAGCAACTACAGCAAATATTCGCGTATCTCTCAGCGCTATCCGTGGTTCGACAAATATGTCTGGGAGTCACTGACAACCGGTGAACCTTCTCTGCCGGGTCTGAACACACTCTTCAATAATTGGATTGTGACCTGGCCCTGGCGCTTTTTAAAGACCGAAGTCAAAGACTACAAAATGAGTGAGCTTTTCAAGAATTTATACAGCGCGCTGCCATCCGATATGCCCATCCTGACCTCCCACATGTGGAACTGCATGGGCGCAGTCGCGGGCGGAATGACCAATGTAGTCGACATGATGTTCGACAACTGGCCCATGGCCTTCCAGCTTACTGAAGGTGCCAGGCACGCTGTCCAGTCACCGGCTGGCTACTACGGCTTCCGCGTAATGCGCGGCTTCGATGAAAGCGGAAAGGTCATGAAGCCCGTACCGAGCGATGCACTTTATTTCACCGGTCATCACGTGGACCATGAACTTGTTGAAAATATCGAAGTGGATTGCGCCGCCCGCATGAAACGTATGGAATACAAAGAACCGCGGCGCTTTATGGTCACGATGGGCGGCGCTGGAGCGCAGCGCGAATTATTCAAAGCGATCATCGAGCACTGCCTGCCGCTGGTCCAAACAGATAAAATCGCCCTGTTCATCAATCTGGGCGATCACAAAAACAACTGGGAATGGCTGCAAGCCGAATTGGCCCAACACAAAGAACTGATCAATACGCACTTCACCTGGGAAAACACCCGGGATTATACCGACAGCATCCGCGACCAACCCGCCAGCGGCTTGCATGTCTTCCTGCATGATAATACTTTCCACGCCGTATACGCCACCAACTACTTGATGCGTGTAATGGATATCATGATCACCAAACCAAGCGAACTGGCGTTTTATCCAGTACCAAAAATCTTTAATGCACGCGTAGGTGGGCATGAAATGTGGGGAGCCATCCGTGGAGCCGAAATTGGCGACAGCACGGTGGAAACCCGTACCATCCCCCAGACTTTGCAAGCCATTGATCTAATGACTGAGGAAAACGACCTGCTTGGCATGTTCTGTGACTGCATTGTTAAAAACAAAAAAATCGGCATCTATGACGGCGCCTACAAAAGTGTTGAACTGGCTACCGGCAAAAAATTTACCCGCGAATAAATTATCCCCCTCAAAATAAAAAAATGCGGTTCTTG
>Ga0105047_10006711_pt1 | contig 19474 bp, 18 predicted proteins | sample MAT04_FD_78384 | JGI IMG/M metagenome (GOLD analysis project Ga0105047, IMG submission 78384) | Freshwater microbial communities from Lake Fryxell liftoff mats and glacier meltwater in Antarctica - MAT-04 (megahit assembly) | ecosystem: Environmental > Aquatic > Freshwater > Ice > Liftoff...
TGCGGTGGGTGGACTGGTGGAACAACGAACGGCTTCACGGTTACTTGAACGATGTCCCGCCGGCCGAGTTCGAAGCGGCGTGGGTGGCCGCTGAAGGTTGCCCGGTGACGTCGGATGCGGCACTGGCAGTGACCGGCCGGTGACGGGTTACTGGCCGGTCGGCAGTGGCGGTTCGCACCACATGGTCTGTTCGGTGGGCGACCATCGCAACCACCGGTATTTGCGGTGCGCGGTCTGAGCGGTGACGCCTGACACGGCGGCGATCTGAGCCCAGGTCGCGCCGTGGTAGACGGCCCGGGCGATCTCACGGTCCCGGGCGGCGTCCGTGGCGGCGATCTCGGCGGTGAGTGTCTCAACTCGGGTCAACGCGGTGTCGCGATGGTTCATTGAACCATTCTAGCTCGTCAGCATATGCTGATAGCAGAGAGGACATCAGCCTATGCTGATGGACGGTGGTGTGGGGTTCATGCAGGGGCCTGACGACCGCAACCCCACCGGCGCGTTTGCACTGTCACGGCGAACGAGCCACGATCACGGTTGACGGGCACCGAGTCCGTTGTGAAAACCACAACTTCGGGCCTACGAAAAAACCAGGGCGAATCAGCCGAGTGTACGGGTGCCCAGGCGGCTCACTCGGTGCGCTGATCGACCGGCATCAGACCGGGGTGTGGCACCTCGTCGAAAACGTCCGCCAAACAAACCCCGAAGAACGCCGAGCGCTCGCCGAGCTACGCGCCGGATCGGTCGACGTCGCAGTGGACTGGATGGCCGCCAACAGGCGCATCGTCACCGCGGCGGACCGCACCGACACCCTCGCCGCCACCGTCACCGGCTGGAACGAAGACATCAACCAAGCCAAGGACACAATCATGCTCGCCTGGCGGCGCAAAAACGTCGACGCCCTCAACACCCTCGGCCGACAAGCGTTCGCCGACCTAGGCCGCCTCACCGGCCCCGAACTCACCGCACCAGGCGGAAGGGCGTTCCAAGCACGTGACCGGATCGTCACCCTCGCACCCGACAACAGGGGAGGGATCGTCACCTCCGAACGTGGCACCGTCGAGACGGTCCACGGCGACACCATGACCGTCCGAATGGCCGATGGGCGCATGCAACCTTTCGCCGGTGAAACGCTCGCCAAAGACCGTCTCGCTCACGGATACGCCATAACCGTGCACCGCTCCCAAGGCGCCACCGTCGACACCGCCCACCGCCTCGAAGACGGCGGCGGCCGCGAACTCGCCTACGTGTCGGCCGGCCGGGCCCGGCAACGCACCACCGTTTACGCCGTCGCCGACGACCTGAACCAGGCCGTCAACGACCTCAAACGCGACTGGCACCAACAACGCCGGAAACGCTGGGCCATCGACTCCGGCACCCCCGCCACAACACCCGAACAAGTCGAAGCCGACCTCAACGTCGCACCAGCCCTACGCAACGCGCTGCGCCACGCCCGGCTCGCAGCCGAACGCGACGCCATCACCAAAGCCATCCCCGCCGACGTCACCAACGACCTCCACCGGACAGGCCTCGAACTCGCCCGTCACCGCCGGGACCTCACTGATCTCGACACCGGCGGCGGCCGATGGGAAGGCACGGAGATCGGCGAGTCCGCCCGTGCTGTCCTCTATGCCCGGGACAGCAAACGTCACGCCGAACGGATGGTCGGCACCGCACGAGGCGGCACCCGACGCAACTGGACCCGCCAAGCCAAACAGCTCGCGGAGACCGTCGCCGACGCCACCCAACAGTTCGAAGAGATCGCCGACCCGGCACGACAGACACTCAGAACCACCATCGCCTCCCTGGAAGACGACCACACCAACCTCCAACACCACGCCCACACCCGGACCATCTGGCTCGACATCCACCCCGAGATCGGCCGCCGAGTCGCCCACCTCAACACCGAACTCCACATTCTCGACCGCGCCCTCCAACTCGAACGCAACACCCTCGACGGCGTCCAACCAGAGTTCCCCGACCTCGTCATCCGCCCCGCCAGCCGCAGCATCAGTGGGCCGGGGCTCGGACTCTGATCTTCTCAGCCGAGCCCTGTCCGCTCACCACGAACGCGCCGATCTACCAAGGCCCATGACGGATCTACAGCAGAGTTCACCACCGGGACCAAGGTCGCGAGGATCGGCCGCTTCAACAACGATCGTTCCTGACCCACCGGTGATCAGGAATGGTCATCGCCAACGCGTTCGCGCACGAGAAGTCGTCCGCTGCTGTCTGGGCAGTGCCGCCTTTCGGCCTGCCCGAGCAAACGCACTGGTAGCGCAGCTCCACTACCCGGGCTGTGATCCAGCATCACCCACCCGGTCAGGCTCCGACTCCAAGATCAGGGTGTGCCCATGACGGCAAGGGAATAGCTCGGCATTCACCCTGAGGTGGGACGCCGGGTCGCCGACCTCAAAGCCGGGCTCCGCACGCTTGACCACACCCCCGACGTTGGCCGCACCAGTATCGAGGCCAACAAGCCTGGTCTCCGACATCATCACCGACCCGCCAGTACCACCCTCCATGGGCTGTCAGTTGGCCCCAGAGGTAGGGAGGGCCCGTGCCTGGCGGATGCACGCTTCTCGCCCACCAAGGCACGGCGGACCGCCCCTCTGCGGAGCTGCAAAACCTACCCACGACGATTGATGAACACCATTCAGACATCGTGCTATCCTTCAAGTGTTCGGCTACGTGGTTCCCCGTTCGTCGGGATTCAGTGCCGGATTCTTGGCGGAATCGGCCACAGGCCACGGGGATTTCCCCCTATGAAGGAAGAGCGGCAACCCCTTGACGACTTCAGTTTCCTCCCCGCTGCTGCTCAGCAGCGGATCAGCGAGCGCCCCCGGGATCAGCTTCACTTCTGACTCCGGCACCGACAGCGGGCTCTTCCTCGCCGCGTCGAACACCATCGGGATCGCAGCAGCCGGATCCGAGGTTGCCCGATTCGGGTCTGCGGGGCTGAGCGTCGCTTCCACGGCAACGCCCGGAACCGTCGAGAAGTTCCGGGTCCTCACGCCCACCACCGTCGACAACCTCGCCAACGTGACCATCTCGGCTTCCGCCGCCACATCCAAGCCCATGGCTCTGCAAGCGGCTGCGACGCAAACTGCGAACGTTCTCGAGGTGCAAAGCTCAAGCGGGAGCACAAACTTCCTCGTGAAGGCCGATGGATCGGCCCAGTTCGACTTCGGGTCCTCAGGAAAGATCGGTGCGTTTCCCTTTTTCGGTGCGACGTTCCTGGGCCTACTCAAGGTCAGCACCGATGCCTCCACCTCGCTGCTCCTCAGCAGCGTCCCTTCGCTAGGGTTCGGCCCCGGTGGCGCACCCGGCATCGACACCACGCTTACTCGGCTGGCGGCGGGGGTGTTCAACATCGCGTCGGGCGGGCTAGGCGTCAACACGGCCACCACGTTCGGGACCGTGCAGAAACTCGCCGTGAACGCGCACACTACGGCCGACAACACCGCCAATGCCATCCTCTCCGCTTCCGCCTCCACGTCGAAAGCGCTTGTTGTCCAAGCGGCCGCATCGCAATCGGCTCAGCTACTCGAAGCGCAATCGTCGGCAGGTGCGACCGTATGGTCGGTCTCCGCCGCAGGCGCGCAATCTACCGGAACGGTCACGCTCCAGGATGCCGCCAACATTGCCGTCGGCACGTCTACCGGCTCGAAGATCGGCACCGCCACGTCGCAGAAGATCGGGTTCTATAACGTCACCCCCATCGTCCAACCCTCGGGGGCCAGCCAAGCCGCAGTAGCGACGACCGCAGCAACCAACACCACTCCGTACGGCTACACCACCGCGGCCCAGGCGGACGCTCTCGTCACGCTGGTCAACAAAATCCGAACCGACCTTGTGTCGCTCGGCCTGATCAAAGGATCAGCATGATGAACTACACCCAGATCGACCCGATTGCCGTAGCGGACGTATTCCTGGCCACGCAGGCCTCAAGCGCGGCGGCTGCAGCCCTTGCCGCGAAAGTCAACATCGCCATGCGGCAATTCTGTCAAGAAATTCGGATCGCCGACGGCAAGGAACCGGATCCGGCTTTGGAACGCGACATCGAATTCCAAACCGCCGCCAAGGCCACCGCCGAAGCAAGGCTCGCCGACCTGTCGGGCCGGGTGACAGGCTTGGACGTCGACGCAGTCGTAACCAACGCGCTGGTTCAGCAAATCGACGAGTGGCTGCGTGGGATGGAGGTTGACCACGTCCAGCACGGCGTCCACCTGGCGGTCGCGTTGTCGGACGAGCAGGTGCTCGCCTCGACGATGGCCCGGATCGAGATCGAAGGTTCCCACGCAGCGCTGCTGACGGAACGGGCGGCGCTCGAGCCCAGTGTCTGACGTCGTGACCCGTGAGGGTGCCGGCGCCACAGTTAGGTGCGGGTGAGGTAGAACGCTGGGGGTGACGCGCTGTGCGCGGTTCCGGTACCGCCTAGGCCGAATGTCGCCGTGCCGGCGAGCACTCCGGTGGCCCATCGGTTCTCGTCGGCGCCGACTGCGGTGGCGAACGTGATGACCCCGTTCCCGGCGCTGGCTTTGGCCGGCCAATCGTGCGTGGTGGTTGTTCCGTCGGCGCTGAGGGTGACGCGCATGGTGTTGAGACCGGTGCTGCCACCGGTTACCGGGTTGGTGTTGACGAAACCGTTTACGCCGGTGAGCAGCAGCGCCGCGGCGAAACCGCCCGGTCCGGCATCGACGGTGAGCGCTGCTGTCCCACCCGCGGTGGGGCGAGCACTCGCAGCACCGATTGGTTGGCCGGTCGTGGTCACCGCGGCGACGAAGGCTTCGTCGGCGCCGTTCCAACCAAGCACCGGACCGCCGGTTCCGAGCGTGACCGCTCCGCCGCTGAAGCCGCCGGAGATCGCCGCGTTTCCTGCCCCGTCTACGGCCACCGCACGCGGTTGCACTAACGCGCCGGAACCACCAAGTTTGGTGGCCCACTGTGCTGCGCCCCCTCCGGCGGGGAATCGGGCCACCCACCCGTCGAGGTACTTCGACTGCAATGTTGGGCCGCCGGGACCGAACTGTGCGTTGAAGATGAACCAGCCCGTCGCGGTGATCGTCCCATCGGCGCCAGCGGTCACGCCGCTGATCTGTGAGATTGACTGTCCGCCGATTGGGTCAACGTACGAGACATCGCCGGCAGCGCTGTACGCGGCGACCACACCGGTGGAGATCGCTACGGGGGTCACGGCGTGCGTTTCGTCGAACTGGGTCGGCGCGGATCCGGCGTTGGCGGCAACCGCCACCCCGCCCGACATGAGGCCTGCGACGCCGGTTGCGGTGTCGTTTCCGGACCCGCCGAACTGGTGTGCCCACAACAGTGCCCCGGTTGGGCTATATCGGGCGATCAGCCCGTCAACCCCACCCGCCGAGACCACTGCTGTCCCGTCCAGTGTCGCGGTCCCGGAGAACGTCCCCGTCACCGACACATCACCGGATGCCGGGTCTACAGCGGCGCCAACCGGCACCACATCGTTAGGGCTGACGATCGACCGGGCCCACAGTGCTTCCCCGGTCGCCGAGAACTTCGCCACGAAGCCATTGAACCCGCCACCTGCCGGGGTGAGAACAGTTGCGCCGAACGACACGTCACCCTGGAACTGGCCGGCCACGACCGCCCCACCATCAGCCAGCGGCACCACTGACCTGCCGATCGCCACCCCCGTACCGCCGTTGGTCACAAAGAGGTTCGGGGAACCAACGAGCACCGGCGCCGACGGCGGCGACGCCGGGCCTGCCCCGCCCGCACTCGACGCCTTCACCGAAAACGTGTAGCTCACCCCATTCGACAGGCCCGTGACGGTGCACCCCAGCGGGCCCGACGACCACACGCACGACTGACCGCCCGGCGAGGCCTTCACCACATACCCCGTCACCGGTCCGCTCCCATTCGGCGGCGGCGCCACCCACGACACCGACGCGCGGCCATCACCAGCCATACCCACCGCCCCCGACGGTGCATCAGGCACCAACACCGCTGTCACCCGGCCAATCGCCGGATTCGACGTGTTCACGTTCGCGAACCACATGCCACCATCCGGGCCGGCTCCGATTCCCGCTGGAGAAAGAGCGGTCGGACCGAACATCGACACCACACCATCCATCGTGATCCGGCCAACTTTGCTGTTGCCTGCGCTCGTGAACCACATGTTGCCGTCCGGACCTGGCGCGATCCCGTTCGGGGTGTCGATCAACGGATCACCGAACACCGTCACCACACCTGCCGTCGTGATTCGCCCGATCGTCCAGCTCTGTCCGTTCGTGAACCACACGTTTCCATCCGGACCCAATGCGAAATCCCGGGATGCATTGACGTCAGGCGACGTGAACGTCGTCACTACCCCATCCATCGTGATCCGCCCAATCTTGTTCGAACCAGGTGTGATTCCGCTATACCACGAACCAGTCGTCCAATCACCGAACCACATGTTGCCATCCGACCCTGCAACGATCCCCTGCGGGTTCCCGAACCCCGGCGCAGAGAACAACGTGATCACCCCCGACGGGGTGATCCTGCCGATGCCTTGGCTGAAGTTCGTGAACCACATGTTCCCATCGGGGCCAGGAGCAATCGCCCACGGTGACAACCCAGCGGCCGTGAAGTTGGACGCCACCCCGTCCATCGTGATCCGTCCAATCGACGACCGCAACGCAATCCACATGTTGCCGTCCGTGCCAGCGGCGATACCCCTCCCGGTGTGGGCCACTGGAAAAGAGGTGATCACACCCTCCGGCGTGATCCGTCCAACCTCGTGATGGACGGTCTTTGTGAACCACATGTTCCCATCGGGGCCAGCCGCAACGTCGTAGGGGGCATACGTGGCAGCACCTTGCTGAAACAACGTGATCGTCCCCACCGGCGACGCCTCTGCGCCCCCCGCACGAGAAACCGCCATGGCGCACAACACCGCAACAACCACCATGACCTTGATGGCGAGCGCGACCGAACTCCCGGGCAAACGCGGCACAAACCGTAGAGGGGCTCCGCGCCGCATCGGACTCACGAAACCACCCCCTGGCGACGCGATGTCTGACATGATCGATTCATCGACTTCGTTCCCTTCAACAGACTGCCAGCAGATGCGATCAGGCTCAATGCCGATCACGCGTCCACCTTAGATCGTACCAATTCTGCGACTCCTTCGCTGGACTTTGGTGAACCGTCCGCGGTTAGCCCAATGGAGAGGAAGTAAATCTTGCCGGTCGTCTCGGCCGCCGAGCTCCTGATCCGTTTGGCCCCTTGAGCCGCTTGGTCGCGGGTGCTATGCAAACGTAATGATCATCCAGAACGAAACAAGCAGCGGCGACGACGCGATCGAGATCACTGTCGGCTCGGAATCTGTACCACGCCTCGTCATTACCGCCGGTGGGGCTGTCGAGCTGTCGGACGGCACCAATCCTCCCGACGTCACTCTCCAGCGCATTGACTCGCTCTTGGGGAGCGCTCTCGTGGTCACCGGACTACCAAGCAAGTTAGTTGCCGTAGACATCGCAACTGCTGGCAACGCCGCGGACACCGGCGCAATTTTCCTCGGTGCCCGTGCTCGACTGACGGGTAGCCCTCCAGTAAAGGCTCCGTTGGTAGCTGGGGACTTCATCGCTTCGTTCGAGGCCCACGGCTTCACCGGCTCGGAGGAAGAACTCGTAGCGAAGATCGAAGCGGTGGCTGTCGAAAACTACACGACGACCGCACACGGCGCAGATCTGCGCTTCCTCACCGTGAAGGCAGGGTCCGTTGGTTGCTTCGAGCGGATGCGGCTCAATTCCGCCGGCACCCTAGTCCTCGAGACGGTGGTTGGGAGTGCCGCGACGCTGGGTGCTGCAGAGCGCCTCCGAGTCCGAACGCCTGCGGTCGTCGACGATTACGCATCGACCATTATCAGCGGTGGTGCCGCGACGCACAAACCGCTCGTCGTGCAGGGTTTCGCTTCTCAGTCCGCCGACCTGATCCAAGCACAGAACTCGAGCGGAGTACCGCTCTTCCTCGTCGACAAGGACGGTAACGTCCGTTTCACGGACGTCGGCACAGCCCCAGCCGCGCCAACCAGTGGGCACACCATCCTCTACTCCAAGGATGAACGTCTGAAGGTCAAGACTGGGACGAATAGCGACGAGGCCATCGTCGTGCTCGACTCAGGCCTTAATCCACAGACCGGAACGACGTACACCCTGACCGCCACCGATCGCGACAGAATGGTTACCCTGACGAACTCGTCGGCCATCACCCTCACCATTCCAGACACGTCCACGCTCCCGGTCGGCAGCATGCTGACCCTCTGCCAACTCGGAACCGGACAGGTGACCATCGTCGGCGCGGGAAGCGCCACGCCGCTGGGCACTCCAGGGCTGAAGCTCCGCGCAAGGTACTCCGTAGCCACGCTCCGCAAACTCGATACCACCAACTGGATCGTGTACGGCGATCTCGCCGCGTAGCAGTTTACCTCGCCATTTTTGGAGCGCTCGCTGCGAATGCGGGCGGACGCCTAAGGAGCCTCCGCAGCACTCAAGGGAGGGCCACGAATTTGCCGTGCCGTTTCGACCGCAGCGGGCTGGCATCGCGGTCAACCGCGACCGACGGTGTCGAACCTGAACCTCCCCGCCGGGGACGTGAGAGCCAACCTCGAAGCGTGCCCGTCGACTCGCTCGGCCAGATCAACCTCCCCAACAACTCCGGCAGCGTGAATCTCGTGGCCGACCTGATCGGATTCTACTCGGCGTAACGCTGATCCTCGGCTGGGATCTCATACAAACGGCGTGGGTCCAGGAGGGAGGCGGGCGAGACAGATCGGTCAGCCGTGAGGAACCCGGGCGAATGGCCTCCGTCCCGCGAGAGTCCCGCGGGATGCCGGATGGTGTCGGTCACGGGCGGTCTCCCCCGGTCTCGAAAACCGCCGTTTCCATGGACCTTTCGTCCGACGTCCTTGACACAAAACACTTTCGGTCAGAATCCCGCCTACAGGCCGACTCACCGTCGCACACCATCTGAGCTGGGCTGTGGAGAAGACTCGGAGGTCGGCGCCAACCTAAGGCGGGCGCTGGGTTTGCGGGACGTCTACCTACCCTCAGCGTAGATACACGATCTGAAAAGTCGCTCGGTCGGTCGACTGCGGCGAGGTTCGTTGGAACAGGGACGGCCACCGGCCCCGGAGGCGCGCGAGGGGCGTGCTCCTCGGGGAAACCGTTGGGCGCATTGAGCCGCACACTCCCGAGCCGACCCACCATGCAAGGATCACCCTCCATGTTTGCTGGTGGTTCTCCCACAAGGTCACAGACCGTTCGACGCGTCCTCGGAGCGGGCGTCGCGGTCACGGCAGCGTTCGGACTCGCGTCGGCCTGCCGGCAGGACCCCCCCTCCAATCCAGTGACTTCACCGAAGTCGACGCCGGCCGACCCCGCCGTGGCCGCTACCTGCAAGTCGCTCTATCCGGCGCTCGGTCCTCGTTTCCCCGGCGAGGTCAGCAACCAGGAGGCGATCGAACGCACCACCGCCGCGTACCGCAATGCCCTCGCCACCGCGCCCACCGACGTGCGCACAGCGCTGCTCGACTTGATCGAGGTGAGCACTTCGCTCTCCCCTGGCGCCACAACCTCGCTGCCGGGTCCATTGCCGACGGCCACCTCGGCCTCCGCCCCCGCGCCGAAAGGTGCGTCGGGCGGAGCACCAAACCTCATCGCACCAAACCCCACAGGCACCAGCACCTCGGCTCAAGGCACCGAAGGAACGGCGCAGACGGACGGCACCACGACGACGAAGGGGACCACCGGGACAACCCAGGGGCCAACAAACGATCGGCTCAGTCGAGCCATCGAACAACAGGCGGCTCTCGAGGGTTGGTATCAGGCGTACTGTCCGTGATCCGCGAACATCTCGTCCTCCCTCAAATCCCGAACCCCACGCCCGAGACCGGCCGCCTCGAGCCTCACAGATCACCATGAACGCGAACCGATCCCGCCTCCTCCAGCGTGCTGCCACCGTCGCGATGGCGCTCGGCGTCACCCTTCGCCTACTCCGAGCAGTCACCGCCCGGACCATCGCCGACGAGCTTTATACGAGTGCCTACTCCCGCCAAGACCTCAGCTGGGTTCTGGCGTTCGGCACCCGGGTCGACCCTCACGGACCACTGCACTATCTCGCCCGAAACCCGTTCAGCCAGGGCCAGAACGTCCTGCTCCTGCGCGCACCTTCGATCGTTCTTTCCGTCGCCTCCATGGTGCTTGTGTGGGCGTGGATGCGTCGGCGTGGCGAGTTTGGTGTTGCGGCGATCGCGTTTACCGCGATCAACCCGTTCCTTTTGATGTACGGCCTGCAAGCCCGGATGTATTCGGCAGTGATTCTGGCGGGAACGGCGACAGCAATGGCGTCCGAACGTTGGCTCAAGGATCGGTCCACTCGGTGTGCCGTCATCATCGCCGCCATCCTCAGCGTCACGGCACTGGCGGAGACGACCGTGCTTCTCGTCGCTGGCGGAGCGTTCCTGCTGCCGTGGTTCGATCGCAGTGCCGCGGCTTGGAAGTTCCGCGCCGCGTGCGTCACCCCCGTGATCGTCTATGGCGTCCTGCTCGGCCCGACCCTTCACTATCGACTGGGAAACCCGCCACCATTTGCCCCCTACACCGATCCCACCAGCATCTCGGTCGCCATCAACGGCCTCGTCACCATCTTCTATCCCCACGTCGCGCTCGTCACCGTGGCGCTTGTCGCTGGCGGCATGTACCTGTTGTGGCACGACCAGCCAATGCTCGGACGGACGGCAGTCGCGCTCGCCGTCGTACCGTTTCTCGCGCTCGCCATCGCCGGCTTTCGGATTCCCTTGCTCATCCCCCGCGCGCTCACCTTCGCCGCATGGGTCGTGCCGTTCTGCTTGGCGGCACTGGTCGATCGCGCCCGATCTCGCGTTGGTCCGGCCGGCGTCGCCGTGGCGGTCGCCCTACCGGTGGTCTTGATGCTGCCCTCGCTGATGCAGTTGCACACCTACGGAGACAACGCTCAGAAATCCATGTCGCAAACGCGCGCGGTGCTGCGACCGGGAGACGCGATCGCAGTGGTACCGAGGTACAACCGGTACCTGCTCGTCTGGGAATACGACACGCCCGTCGAGGAACCGCGAGTCGATGGCACAACCCACGAGGACATCTACCTGGTCGGTGTCGACGATGCGCCTCGCACCGGCCGGGTCTGGATCATCACCGACGACGATCGACCCCTCGCTGCTACCCACCTCACGCCGTGCCCCGGGGAACAACCGATTCCGCTCACGCAATACACCGCTACGTGTTACCTCGGCCCCATCACCGCCGCCCTCACCAAACCCTGAATCGGAACCACATCACTATTGACAGATATGCCACCTTCTGTTATTTATTCTATCTATGACCACGACGTTGGATACCGGCACGAAAGGCTCACGCACCCGAGCACGGCTTCTCACCTGTGCCGTCGACCACTTCGCGGCGGTCGGACTCGATGCCGGATCGGTGCCGGAGATCGCTCGCATGGCCGGCATGTCGCACAGTTCCGTGTACCAGCATTTCGGGCGCAAAGAGACACTCTTCCGGAACGCCGTAGATGCCGACCTTTCCGGCCTGTTCGCCACCCCGATCGCCTCACTCCGTGCCGAGAACCATACCGCGGAATCGTTGGTGGGAATGATCGCCGTCGTGCTCGACGGCTGCTCCCGACACCCGCTCGCACGGAGAGTGCTCGCCAACATCGACGGCGAGCAGGCCGATGCGATGCGCGAGCTACCCGCCCTCGCCCTACTTGAAGCCGAACTCGGGGCAGCGGTTAGCCGGGCCCAGGCCGCGCACACGGTGCGCTGTGATCGCAGTGCCGCCTCGTTGGCCGAGGGCCTGATCAGTGTGGCCTTGTCGGTCGTGGTCGTGGCCCTTCGCGTCGATGGCTTGCCTGCCGTGCCCCGAGCCCGAAGCACCTACGAGTTCCTCGTTACCGCACTGCTTTCAGACGCCAGCGCTACCCGCTCCTCAGATTCGTCCGAACAAGCAAAGGCCCCCCGATGACCCGTACCCAATCCTCCCCTCTTGTCGGATCACTCGCGAGTTCCGCCGTCGCCGGCGGAGTGGCCTGGACCGCCGTGGAATATGGGCTCCATCGTTTCGCGATGCACGAGCTGCGCGGCAAGGGCCTGGCGTCCAAGGAACATCTGAGCCATCACGCCGACGTCACTTACTTCACCCCCACCAGCAAGAAGCTCCTCTCCGCCGCCAGCACGGGATCGGTGGTTCTTCCGCTCACCTGGGCCACGATCGGCAAACGTCGGGCCATCGCCTTCACCGCAGGGATGCTGACCGCCTACGCCGGCTACGAGGTCGCCCATCGCCGCACCCACACCCATCCGCCAAAGAACACGTTTGGGCGATGGATGCGAAAGAGTCATTTCCACCACCACTTCGGGTCTCCGATGCGGAACTTCGGGGTCACCTCGCCCGTTTGGGATGCCGTGTTGGGCACCTACGACCGCCCCGGGATCATCACCCTTCCGCGGCGCATGGCACCGCACTGGATGCTCGACGACGACGGTGAGGTGAAGACGGAGTATCAATCCGACTACCGGGCGAAGGGTCGGCTCGCCACGGATCCCAAAGAACGTGCTCGCGACCGCGTCGACGCCTTCACCAACGTGGCCCCCCTCCTTGAGGACGTGGACCGCAACGACGTCGGCCACAACGTCGAGGCAGCCGAGCGTCCAGAGACCAAAGACCGCACGGCCCCGGGGTCCCTTCGGACGGTCGCCGCCGAGACATAGCCCGAACACCAACTCGTACCTTCCCCCGTTCGGCAAAGGCGTCCTCGTCCTCGCCGAACGGATCAAGGGGTCGTCGTCCTGGGTCCTTGCGAGGGACGAACCGCATCTCGCCGGCCCGCTTCAGCCGTATCGGGGCGATACGCCCGCGTTGCAGCACGAGTCCTCTATCTTGGTGCGATGTCCCGCGCTGCCCGACCCCCAATGCCGGTGGGGCAGCTTGTCCTCCTCGCCGGCATCGCCACCTTGGTGGCGGTCGGCGTGGCGCTGGCGGATCTCAGCCGAAGCCGCGACACGCTCGGCGGCCTCATCGGGCAGGCCGGCTCCGTTCGCCACGAAATCCTCTCGTACGAGGAGATCGACAGCCCCCCAACCGCGAACGGCGGCGCCCACGACGGCCGGTACTTCTACCCGCTTGCCCGAGCATTTCCACGCATCTCCAATGCGGCGCCCTACCTCGACCGTCCGGCCTACCGCAGCCAACGCATATTCTTTCCCGCCCTTGCCCGCATCCTGCATCCCTGGGGCGACGGTTCGGGCCTGATCTGGACCATGTTCGCGATCGGAGCCCTCGGCGTGTTCCTCTCCGGTTTCGCCACGGGAGCGATCTCCTGGCTGCTCGGTGGCAAGACGTGGCCGGCCGCGCTCATCCCGTTGTCGTACGGCTCTTGGGTGTCGCTGCGAATCACCGTCCCCGACCCGCTCGCGTACGGCCTTGCGTTTTCCGCCATTGCCTGCAGCCTCTCGAATCGCCACCGATGGGCAATCGCCGCTGGTGTGTGCGCTGTGCTCACCCGCGAGAGCTCTTGGCTGCTCATCCTTGGTTTTGCCATCTGGCGGCGGGACCGCCGGGCGCTCACCTTTGCCGGCCTACCAGCGCTCGCGGTCGTTCTGTGGGCCGGCGCAGTCCGACTCATGCAGCTACCTGCCCCGAGCCAGGGCAACGAGGTGGTGGAGTTCACCGCCCCCTTGGTGGGGCTCTACAACTCCGCGAAGTTTTGGTCGCTCGGCTACGAACCCCTTGGTTTCATCAGCCTCATTCCCGTGCTGGCCCTGGGAGTCGTGGCGGTCACGAGACGGGGACTGCGGCACCCGCTCGTCTGGCCGCTGGCGTTGGAGTTGGCGCTCATATCGGTGCTCAACGTCGACGTGTTGGGTCCCGAGCGCAACGGCTCCCGGATGGCTATCCCTGTGCTGGCCCTGGCCGCCGTGGCGCTGCTCACCCCCCACGCCCGGCGGTACGTGGATCGACCGGGACCTCCGGGCCCATTCTGGAACCATTTCCGCGCCGTTCCGCCCGACCCCGGACCGACCGCCCCGGTCGGGGTGTAACGGCGTAGCCAGAGGTCTTCGGCGCTCAGCTGCCGGCGATATGGGCGACGTCGTTGAACCCCAGCAACACCGCTCCGGCGGGGCGCCAATCCACCGTGGTGATCGATGCCTGGTCGAGGTGCATCCGCCAACTGATGCTGTCCGAGGTGCCCAGCACCTCTGCCACGGCGGCTTTGATCGGTGCCACATGGGAAACCACGATCACCGTGGCGTAGTCCAATGGCGCGTCGGCCGCGGCCGCCACCAACGAACCGATCGCCTCGGCCACACGAGCGCGAACATCACCGAGTCGTTCGCCACCGGGGGGTGCGAAGTTGGGGTCGTTGCGCCACTCCGACCACGTGGGTGTAGGAATCTTCGCGAGCGGACTTCCTTCGAACTCGCCATAGTCGAGCTCGATCCAGCGCTCATCCACACGCGGTGTAACCCAGAACCGCCGACCGATCTGGGCCGCGGTGGACATCGTTCGCTGCAGCGGGCTCGAGATGACAACGGCTGATGTGGGCCCGATCATCTCGCGCAACGCCGATGCCAGGGCCGCCGCCTGTTGCTCTCCCACCTCGTCGAGATCGGGATCGCGTCGGCCGAGCAGCTCGCCACGAGCATTGGCATCGGTGCGGCCGTGGCGCACGAGGTACAGCCTCATGCGACCACCGCACGGTCCAGCTGGCCGGTCCGGAAGAACCGGCCGCGATTCGCAGGCACACGCAACTCGAACGCCACCCAGCACCACACCAACGCCGCCACACCCAGTGCTTCCAACAAGAGCGTGGCGGCGACGCCGTGCGTCAACTCCGGTAGGGCGGTGTCGGGAAACGCGACACCGAAGAACGGCCACCAGAACAGGGCCGTGTCGGCCCAAGCACCGCTCAGGGTCAGGCTCATGAACAACCCGATCGGCAACGAGATCCAACGCCGGCGAACGAGGCGGCGATTTCGGGTGGCACCCATCACGATGGCCAACGCCGCCACGCTTCCGACCAGCGTGTGGAGGAGTTTTGGTCCGCCCAGGACAACCTCCGCGAGCGGCAGCACCGAACCCGCCATCACCAGACGGAAATCGAGCGCGGGGCTACGGAACACCAACGCAACCCCTGCGAAGCTCATGCCCAGGAACCAGAAGAACATAAAGGCAATCCGTAGCTATCAGCGCACCAGCAGTGCGCCGCACTCTTCACAGAATGCCGGCTCGTCGGGCGCCAGCTTGCGGAGCCGCGCCACCTCGGCCGAAGGGAGACCCAGGTGGCAGCCGGTGCAGGATCCGCCCGACAGGAGCGCTACCGCGTTGCCGCTCACGTTGGTGCGAAGTTTGTCGTAGAGGGCAAGGCGGTCGTCGCTGATATCCGCCGTGGCGGTCAGTCGATTGATCGTGGTGGTCTGCAGGTCGGCAACAGCCTCGGCTTCCGCCTCGGCCAACGCGATGGTTGCTACCGCCACCTCCTGATCGAGTGCGACGCCCGCCTTGGCAAGGTCGGCGAGTTGGGCATCGAGCGGTTCGAGTTGATCAAGCACAGCAAGGATGGTGTCCTCGTAGTCGCTCTGGCGGTGGCGCAGTGATGCCAACTCGTCGTTGATGCCCTGCAACTCCTTGGCGGACTGGATGGTGCCGCTGTACAGCTTGGCGTCTTCCTGGGTGATCTTGGCCTCAAGGGTCGCCAACTCATCCTCCAGCCGCTTCTGTTCCGCCGCGACCTGATGGCGTTCCGCCTCCACCGTGGCCACGATCTCCCGATGCTCCGTTGCCTTCGCTTCGGTGCTTCGCAACAACGAACGAGCCGGCAGGTGGTCCAGCTTGTGTTGGATCTGCGTGAGCCGGATGTCGAGTTGCTGCAATTCGAGCAGCGGAGCAAAGGGCGAATCGGTCATGGAGCTCCTGCGGGGGGCGGTGACGACGTGGGTGATGCGGTGACCGTAGGTGGTGACGTGACCGTAGGCGGTGACGTGACGGTAGGCGCGGGCGAGACCGTTGGATTCGGATCGATGGGGACCGGCGGCAACGTCGGTAGCGGCCTCACCGTCACTGGAGGCGCCGTCGGCGAGGGAGCGTAGGTATTGCGGGTGCGGTTGTCGTTGCTCGGGGCGGGCAGGTTCTTGTTGTTGCTTCCCGGCCCCACAACCTGACGGCCGCCGCCGTTGCCATTGCACCGAGGGAACGCTTGTGGCGTCAGATTCATCTCGTTGTGGTAATTGGCGTTGAAGTCGCCCCACATGCGCGCCGGGTAGAAGCCGCCCATGTTCGCGATGCCGTCGATGGAGGGAATCTTGGCCTTGAACTTCTGGAACCCCATCCAGACGGAAGTGGTGAGGTAAGGGGTGAACCCCACGAACCACACGTCGGCCCCTCCATCGGTGGTGCCCGTCTTTCCGGCCGCGGGCTGCCGGCCGAAGGCCGCCCGCCTCCCGGTGCCGTACTGGGTGTTGTTGTTGAGGATCTGGGTGGCGAGGCACGCCGACTCTGCGGACACCGCACGCTTGCCTGTGGGGAAATGCTCGTATATCGGGAGACCGTTACGGTCGAGCACCTTGTCGATCAGGTAGTAGGGCTCGAAGATGCCACCGCTCGGCAGGGCGTTGTAGGCGGCGGCCATCTCCACCGGCTTCGTGTCGAGCACCCCCAAGGGCATGCTGATCGGCAGGTCTTTGAAATCCGTGGTGAGTCCGAGGCTTTGGGAGGTGAGCACCACATTCGGAATGCCCACGATCTGCCCGAGCCGGACGAACGCACCGTTGGAAGACTGGGTGGTGACCCCATCGAGGCTGCCTCCCTGGCCTCCCACGTTGTAGGGGTTCGGGAAACCGCCCGGGTTGGGGAAGTCGCCACCCCCCGCCACGTAGTCGTTCGGGCCATTTCCCTGTTCGAGGGCGGTGAGCAACACGAACGTCTTGAAGCTCGATCCGGTCTGCCTTCCGTTCTCGCCGAACGCGTTGTTGTACTTGTTGACGTCGAACGATTCCCCACCCATGATGCCCCGAACCGCTCCCGTTCCGGGTTCGACCGACACCATCGCCGCCGTGAGGCGAAGCTTCTCCTTCACCGGGTTGGCAGGATCGGTGTCGGGGTTCACCACCTCATATTCGTCTTTCGGCACAATCCGGTTGTAGGTGTCGCGGAGGAGCCGCTGCGCCACCGGATTGACGGTGGTGAAGATCCGGATGCCGCCACCGAAAAGGGTTCGTTCTCGTTCCTCCGGCGTGGCCCCGAGGCCGTACTTGGGATCGTTGAGCAACCGCTGGCGCACCTCGTCCTCGAAGTGATCGCGCGCCGGGGGCGGTTGCAGGCCGGCGCAGAACGCCGGATTGCTTCCTTCTTGGCCACAGCGTTGGCTTGGCAGCTTGACGCGGTTGGCCTCAACCGCCTGCTCCTTGGTGATCTTCTTGTTGACGACCATTCGCTCGAGGGCTTGTTTTCGTGCCGGCCATGCCCGTTTCTGCTCGTCGGGGATACCGCGCTGCAACGTGGGATCGTTGTCGACTGGCGACCGGATGAGCGCGGCGAGCATCGCCGACTCGGCGGGCCCGAGGAACCCGACATCCACCCCCCAGTAGGTCTCGGCCGCCGCTTGGACGCCGTAGGCCCCCGACCCGAAGTACACCGTGTTGAGGTACTTCTCGAGAATCTGGTCTTTGGTGAGTTTCTTCTCCAGCCGGAGAGCCATCGCCATCTCGCTGGCCTTGCGGTCGGCGGTGAGTTCGTCGCCCACGAAGGTTTTCTTCACGAGTTGCTGCGTGATCGTGGATCCGCCCTGTTCGATGTTTCCGCCGCTCGAGACGTTTTCCACCATGGCCCGGAAGATGCCCCGCATGTTCACGCCCGGATGGTTGTAGTAGTCGGCATCCTCGACGGAGAGCACGGCGTCGCGAACAATCTGCGGGATGCGATCGATCGTGACCGGCACGCGGTTCTCGGCGCCGTGGAGGGTGGCAAGCAGCGACCCATCCCCGGCGTACATGTAGGAGCGCACGGCATAACTATCGAGCGCCTCGAGGTCGATCTCGCTGTCGACGCTGCTCGTGCTGTTGAGCGCCTTGTACACCTGGGGGCTCACCCCGACGACGGTGGCGGCAATCAGTGCGCCAGCGATTCCCGTGACCAGGAACATACGGAGAAGTCGGAAGAGAGTACGCACGCGACCGCCGAGTGTACGGCGCCCGAGGGGCGCGACGTGAGTCACCGACGGCCCGGATCTCGCCGACCGCTCACCGCTCACCCGCCCGCACGCTTCCGGTAGGTTGCAACCCATGTCCAAGCCCTTTCGATTCGGTGTGCAATGTTCGACGGCCGCGGATGGCCCTGCCTGGGCTGCGATGGCCCGCAAGGCCGAGGATCTCGGCTTCTCCAGCCTCCACCTCCCCGACCACTTCGGCGACCAGTTCGCCCCCATCCCCGCGATGATGGCGGCGGCCGACGCCACAACCACCCTCAAGGTGGGCGCCCTGGTCTTCGACAACGACTACAAACACCCCGTCGTGCTCGCCAAGGAGATCGCCACCATCGACCGACTTTCCGGGGGGCGTACCGAGTTCGGACTCGGGGCCGGCTGGATGCGCACCGACTACGACCAGTCGGGTATCCCCTACGACGAACCCAAACTACGCGTCGACCGGTTCGAGGAGGGTCTGACGATCATCAAGGGACTGCTCGCCGGGGAAACCGTCACCTTTGACGGCGACCACTACCAGATCTCCGCGATGGCGGGAACCCCCGCCTGTGTGCAAACCCCTCGCCCGCCGATCCTCATCGGCGGCGGCGGAAAGCGCATGTTGGGGATCGCCGGGCGGGAGGCCGACATCGTGGGTATCACCGCCCAGATTCGCAGCGGCGCCATCGATGCGGCGGCAGCACAGGACTCCACCATGGGGCGATACGTCGAGAAAATCGCGTGGCTGAAAGAGGCCGCTGGCGACCGCTTCGACGACATCGAGCTCAACTGCCTGGTGTTCGCCGTGATCCCCACCGACGATGCGAACACCACGGCCGAGATGATGGCCCCGCTGTTCTCACTCAGCCCAGCGGAAGTGCTCGACGCTCCTGTCGCGTTGATCGGATCCGTCGAGCAGATGTGCGAAGCCCTCGAGGTTCGCCGCGAACGGCTCGGCATCTCCTATGTGTGCGTGCAGACCGATGCAATGGACGCCATCGCTCCCGTGATCGACCGGCTCGCCGGCACCTGACGAGGGCATCCGCTCGCCACGGCCGCTCAGGCCAGTGTTTCCCGCTCCAGTGGCTCCTCGATTGCTCGTTCCTCGCAATCCGCTCCCCACGGCCGCTCAGGCCAGTGTTTCCCGCTCCAGTGGCTCCTCGATTGCTCGTTCCTCGCAATCCGCTCGCCACGGCCGCTCAGGCCAGTGTTTCCCACAAGGCACCCACAGGAA
>Ga0105047_10006712_pt1 | contig 19472 bp, 21 predicted proteins | sample MAT04_FD_78384 | JGI IMG/M metagenome (GOLD analysis project Ga0105047, IMG submission 78384) | Freshwater microbial communities from Lake Fryxell liftoff mats and glacier meltwater in Antarctica - MAT-04 (megahit assembly) | ecosystem: Environmental > Aquatic > Freshwater > Ice > Liftoff...
GGCCGCCCTCCCGGACGTGATCGTCGGGGTATTCAGCGGGCGGGCGCTTGCCGAGGTGCGGGCGTTCGTCGGGATCGACGGGCTGTACTACGCCGGGTCGGGCGGGCTGGAACTGGCCCTCGGCGGGCGGCCGGTCGAGTTCCCCGGGGCGGCCGCGTTCCGGCTGGCGGCGGCTGCGGTCGAAGCCGACCTCGCCCCGGTTCTCGGCCGGTTCCCCGGCACCTGGGTGGAGCGGAAGCCGGTCGCCCTGGCGGTCCACTACCGGGGTCTCGGGCCGGTCGCCGCCGTCCGGTTCCGGGCCGAAGCGTCCGCCGTCCTCAACCGCCACCCGGGCACCCAACACCGGGAGGTGTCCGAGGCGCTGGAAGTGACCCCCGCCGGCGGGTGGGACAAGGGCACGGCAGTCGAATTGGTCCTCGAACGGGTCGGCCCGGAGGTGTTCCCGGTGTACTTCGGGGACGCGGCGAACGACGCCGAGGCGATGGCCGTAGCCGGGTTCGCCGGCGGGGTGGCCGTCGGGGTCGGGCCGGACGCCCCGCCGACGGCCACCCACCGGGTGGCCTCACCGGCCGAAGTGGAGGTCTGGCTCGACCGCCTGGTCCGTGACCTGCCGCCGGCCCGCGGGCTGCAACCGACGACATCACCTGTGTACTCCGTCGGGAGGGAAGGCATGATTACCGACTCCGCACCCGCCGTCGTCGGAGCCGCCCCGGGCCCGGATGAGGGGCCGGCCCCGGCGGTCGGCCCGCCAACCGGACCCGGGATGCTGATCGTGGAACCCGACCCACACGCACGGGCCGGCACTGCGGCCGCGTTCCGGCGGCACGGGTGGCGGGCGTGGGCGGCCTCCCCCGACGACGCCGTCCGCGCCCTCCGGGCGAACGCCGGGGACATCCAGGCCGCCGTCGTCGACCTCCAGTTGCCCGGCCTCCTGGGGATGCGAGTACTGTCCGATCTCCTCCGGGTCCGCCCGGACCTGGTTCGGTGCGGCATGTCGGCCGACGTGTCCCCGTACGCCGCTGCCGCCTTCCGCCGGCTCAGCGACGTGACACTGTTCCCCAAGCCGCTCGACATCGAGTCGGTGTCGGGCACCCTCCGGTGGCTGGTCGGGGCGGACGACCGCCCGTACCCGCCCGCCGAGGGCACATGACTTTCTCCGGCTCGGGTGGTCCCCGTTCGCCACGCCGGGGTAGCTTGCACAGGCCGGGCGGCGTACAGCTACGTGGGGGTGTCGAGCATCGACCCGCCCCCGCGGCCCGATTTTGCCGACTGCCCCTCCGCCACGGCCGACACCGACATGAGCGATGCAGGCATCCGACCGGCGATTGTGGAAAGCCCGTCGGCGGTGCAGGTCGTCACCCCCCGTGCGGAGTTCACGCGCCGCGTCCTGATCGTGACCGGCGTCGCCGTCGCGGCCGGGGCCGTCTTGGCGTTGCTCGTGCTCGCGTCCGATGTCGTCTTCCTGTTCTTCGCGGCCGCCCTCCTGGCGATCCTACTCCGGTCCGCCAGCGACGCCCTCGACCGGCGAACCGGCCTCGGGCCGAAGTGGTCGTTCGGGCTTGTGGTGCTGGCGGAGGCCGCGATCATCGTGGCCGGGACGTATGCGGTCGGATCGACGGCGGTGACCCAGTTCAACCACCTCGTCGCGGACCTGCCCAGATCGACCGACCAGGCGCGGGAATATCTGCGGCAGTACCCGTGGGGGGACGACGCGCTCCGGCAGATGCCGGCGGCCGGGGATCTGTTCGGCGGGTCCGGCAAAATCGCCTCGCGGGCCACCTGGTTCTTCTCGACCACGTTCGGGCTGCTCGGCAACCTGCTGGTGCTGACCGTCTCGGCTTTGTACCTGGCGGCCTCCCCGCGGACGTACACGGCCGGCCTGGTGGCCCTGGTCCCGCCGGCCCGCCGGCCCCGCGCCGAGCAGGTGCTGGCCGCCATCGGGGCGCAGCTGAGGGGGTGGCTGATCGGCCGACTGGTGGCGATGGCCGCCGTCGGGCTGATCGTCGGGGTCGGGCTGTGGCTGGTCGGGGTGTCGCAGTACCTGGTCCTGGCGCTGGTCGCCGCCGCCCTGACCGCGATCCCGTTCCTCGGCCCGATCCTCGCGGCCGTCCCCGGCATCCTCGTCGCACTATTACAGGGTCCGGACACCGCCCTGTGGGCAGTCGGGGTCTACGTCCTGTCTCAGGCGGTCGAGAACTACCTGATCACCCCGCTCGTCCAGCAGCGGATGGTGAACATGCCGCCGGTCCTGACGATCGCCGCCGTCACCCTGGCCGGGGTTCTGTTCGGGGTGCTCGGGATGGTCGTCGCCACCCCGCTGGCGGTCGCGGCCGTGGCGGCCGTCGAGATGCTCTACGTCGAAGACGTGCTCGGGGACGACCTGGCCGTCCGTGGCGAAGGTGGGGCGTCCTGACACAGGCCGGGGTCCGGCTCCTTCCACGGCGCGAGGTGCGGCCATGTTCTTCGACGACTTGGCGGGGCTGGGGCGGGCGGCGGTCACCGGCGTGACGGCCTACATCGGCCTGATCGTCCTCCTCCGGCTGACCGGCAAGCGGACGCTGAGCAAGATGAACGCCTTCGACCTGGTGGTGACGGTGGCCCTCGGGTCGATCCTGGCCACGGCGCTACTGAGCAAGGATGTCCCCCTCCTGGAGGGCCTGACCGGGTTCGCCGTCCTCGCCGTGCTCCAGTTGATCGTCACCTGGTTGTCCGTCCGGTCCGCCGCGGTCCGCCGGCTGGTCCGGGCCGAGCCGGCACTCCTGTACTACCGGGGCGAATTCCGCCGCCCCACGCTCCGGGCCGAGCGGGTGACCGAGAGCGAGGTGTACCAGGCCGTCCGGGCGAGCGGTCACGGCGACCTGGGGCGGGTCGGGGCGGTGGTTCTGGAGTCGGACGGCAGCCTGTCCGTCGTCACCTCCGGGTCGGCTCCGGGTTCGGCGCTGAAGGGCGTCTCGGGTGTCGCGTCCGGCGGTTGAGACGAGCGCCGTCGGGGCGGCACCATCGCCCCGACGGCTTCGGGTGTCGGGTCCGACGAGTTACCTTTACAAAGGGGATGTGACGATGGCGCATTTCGAGGTGTACAAGGACGCCGGCGGCGAGTTCCGCTGGCGGTTCCGGGCCGATAACGGCAAGGTGATCGCGGACGGGGCCGAGGGGTACAAGGCGAAGGCCGACTGCGAGCACGGGGTCGAACTCGTCCGGCAGAAGGCGGCCGGGGCCGAGGTCCGGGACCAGACGGGGGCATCCTGATCCGCCTCCCCGCCGTACCCCGACTCCCCCGCGGAGGCCGCCGTGCCCGACTTCGTCCGCCTCGACGGCCCCCAGCGGGCGGTCTACCTGTTCGACACCCGGCTCGTCGGGGTGAACGCCGACAACGGCAAGAAGCTGCTGTTCACCCTCGCCCTCGTCGGCATCATGCTCCTGCTCGGGTGGGCGCTCCGGGGCCTCACCCGGTGGTTCCTCCGCGGCAGCCGGAACGAGCGGGCGGCGTTCTGGACCCGGCAGGGGATCAAGCTGTTCGTCGGGGCGACCCTGCTGTTCGGGGTGGCGTCGATCTGGTTCGACGACCCGACCACCCTGACGACCGCCCTCGGGCTGATCACCGCCGGGCTGGCGTTCGCCCTCCAGAAAGTCGTCACCGCCGTCGCCGGGTACTTCGTCATCCTGCGGGGGAAGACGTTCAACGTCGGCGACCGGATCGCCATGGGCGGGGTCCGGGGGGACGTGATCGCCCTCGGGTTCACCCAGACGACGATCATGGAGATGGGCCAGCCGCCGACCGTCCAGGGGGCCGACCCGGCCATGTGGGTCCAGAGCCGGCAGTACACCGGCCGGGTGGTCACCGTCTCGAACGCCAAAATCTTCGACGAGCCGGTGTACAACTACACCCACGAGTTCCCGTTCCTGTGGGAGGAAATCAGCCTCCCCGTCGCGTACACGGCCGACCGAGTCCGGGCCGAACGCATCCTCCTCGACGTGGCCGGCCGGCACGCCGTCCGGTCGGAAGAGTTGGACGCGACCGCGATCGACGAGTTGAAGCGGCGGTACTTCCTGGAACGGCTCGGCACCCAGCCGCGGGTCTACTTCCGGCTGACCGACAACTGGCTGGAACTGACCGTCCGGTTCGTCGTCCGGGACCGCGGCATCCGCGACGTGAAGGACGCCATGAGCCGGGACATGCTCGCCGAACTGGACGCGGCCGGGATCGGGCTGGCGTCGGCCACGTTCGAGATCGTCGGCCTGCCGCCGGTGCGGGTGGCCGGGCTGCCGACGCCCGCCGGCAGTACCCCGGTCGGGTGACCCGCCGGCGCGCCTCTTGCACTTCCGTGGCCCGCGTCCGACCTCGCTCCTCCCACCCCGGAAGTGCCATGTTCCACCACGTGAAGAAGCTGATGTACACGGTCCGCGTGGACGCCCCGGACCCGCGGTTCGGGAACATGCTGCTGGAGCAGTTCGGCGGGGCGAACGGGGGCTCGCTGCGGCCATGTAGTACTTCGTCCAGGGGCTGAACGCCGACGACGCGGACCGCAAGGACATGCTCATCGACATCGCGGTGGAGGAACTCAGCCACCTGGAAGTCATCGGGATGCTGGCCAAGACGCACCTGAAGCCGCTCAAGGACTCGTTCAAGGAGGCCGCCGCCGACCCGCTCACGGCGGTCGCCGGCGGGGGCGGGGTGAACCTGTTCAACAGCCAGGGGAACCCGTGGACGGCCGACTACCTGAAGGTGACGGGCGAACTCGACGTGGACCTGCGGAGCAACATCGCGGCCGAGGCCCGGGCCAAGATCGTGTACGAGCGGCTGATCAACTTCTGCGACGACACGGGGACGAAGGACGCCCTCCAGTTCCTGATGACCCGCGAGATCACCCACATGAAGGCGTTCACCGCCGCCCTCGAAAGCCTCGGGAAGGACCGATTCACGGTCGGCACCATCCCGCCGTCGAAGGACGTGGTGAACAAGTACTTCAACGACTCGACCGGGGAGGGCGAGTTGGGGAAGGACGCCCGCGGGCCGTGGAACCAGGGCGGCGACTGGCAGTTCGAAGAGGCCCCGGCGTTCGCCGGGCTGAAGAACGGGAAGTGACGATACACGGCGGCGGGCACGACACAAGTGCCCGCCGCCGGGCCGGGGTCAGTCCGCTTTCACCCGGAATTCGCCCCCGTCGCGGGTGACGACCAACCGGTCGCCGGCGGTCGGCTTTACGGTCGTCGGCTCGGGTTTGTCGCCGGGCCACCGGAACTTCACCTCGGCCGGCCGGCACCGGGTGTGGGTGCGGACGTATCGCGGCGGCAGGGTGAACTTCTCTTCACCGATCGTGTATCCGAACTCCGCCCCGGAGCGGTTGTCGATGCGGAACTCGATTGCCGCCGACTTCGGCCGGCCGAACATTTGGACGGCGTAGTAGTGCCCGGTCGTCTCGCTCCGGGCGACGGCCACCCCGGTTTCGGTCACGTCCGGGTCGAGCATGTTCTTGCGGTGTCCCGGCGACTCCTTCCAGCCGGTCACGAACGTGCCGGTCAGCTCGTCCGCGGGAAACCCGCGGGAGTCGAAGGCGTAGGCGATGTTCTCCAGCACGATGCAGTACTCGTACCCGTGCTCCTTGGCCCGGTCGGCCGGGCGGTTGCCGTCGGCCGTGTGCCCGTACTTATCCTCCTTGGCCATGTACCCGGCGAAGTACCGGGCCGTCTCGGTCAGCTCGGCGTTCGCCGCGACCGGCGGCCGGCCTTCCTTTTTGCGGAACTCGTTGGTCCGGTCCACGATCGCGGCGGCGACCCGGTCCGTATCGGCCCGGGGGCCGGTGTCCGGCACCTCGGGGACCGCGATCGTCTCCGTGGCGTGGTCGTGGGTTTCACCCGACTGCCCGCGGGCGGCCGGGATCAGAACCGGATACCAGACCGCGAATAGGACGGCGACAAGGCGGTAAGGCATCACGGTTCCTCCCGGTGGGATGGTGGGTTACTTGGACTTGGGATCGTCCCGGAGCCGGTCCACGGCCCGGTGGAGGTCGTCGGCGGCGGCCCCGACCCCGGCTTTGAACTCGTCCCAGGCGTCGGCGGCCGCCGGCTTCGCCTGGGCGAGCCGTTTTTCGACCGAGTCCCGCGTCTGCTGGAGGTTCTTGATCTGGGCGTCCAGTTTCGTCCGGGCGTCGCCGGTCGCGTCCTTGGCCCGGTTCTGGAGGTCGTCCAGGCGGTCGTCCACGTCATCGACGACGGACCGCAACTTCTGTTGGTACTCGTCCTTCTGGGCGAACGTGTACCCGCGGGCGGAGTCGAGGGCGGCCCGCACGTCCCGGGCCAGGTCGGCTTCGGTCGGGACGGTCGTCCGCAGGGCGACCAGGCGGTTAACGGCTCCGGCCTTTTCATAGGTCGCCCGGACCCGCTGGCCCGGCCGGAACTGGTCGAGGGTGACGGGCTTGCCGCCGATCGCCAGCCGGGTTTGGGCGTCGGCGGTCAGGCTCAGGTCGGCCCCGGGGGCCGTGCGGACGGTGACCGCCCGGGCGGCCGGATCGACGGCGTTGATCTGGCCGCGGACGGTCGCCTGATCGGCGGCCGAGGCGGTTCCGGTGGTCAACCCGAGGAGAACGGCCGCCAGCCGGCCGAGGCCCGGGGTACGGAACGTGCGTGGCATCGTAAACTCCTTTAGGACGGTCCCCGTCCACCGACGGTCCGGCGGAACCCGACACCAACGCGGCACGCGGGATGCCAGCGCGACCGGCCCCGGGGAGAATTCCGCTCCCGGTCCGCGGAGGAGAATCGGATGCGAACCTGGCTCCTGAGCCGGTGGGACGCCCTACGGGGGAGTTTTTGGTTCGTCCCCCTGGTGATGGTGGTCGGGGCCGTCGTCCTGTCGCTGCTCACCCTGGCCGCGGACAAGGCGGCCGCCCGGGAGGGGGTGGACCTGAACCCGGCGTGGACGTTCACCCGCGGCCCGGAAGGCTCCCGGGCGCTGCTCGCCACGGTCGCCGGGTCGATGCTCACCATCGCCGGCCTGTGCTTCTCGATCACCATCGTCGCCCTCCAGCAGGCGTCCACCCAGTTCGGCCCGCGGCTGCTCTACAACTTCATGCGGGACCGCGGGAACCAGGTGGTGCTGGGGACGTTCATCGCCGCCTTCACGTACTGCCTGCTCGTCCTCCGGACGGTGAACGGGACGGACGACGGGCGGTTCGTCCCGCACCTGTCGGTGACGGCCGGGCTGCTGCTGGCGCTGGCGGGGGTCGGGGTGCTGATCTACTTCGTCCACCACGCCGCCGCGTCCCTCCAGGCCGAGCACGTCATCGCCGCGGTCGGCCGAGATCTGGACCGGGCCGTCGAACGACTGTACCCGGATCGGCTGGGGGACGGGCCGCCGGAGAAGGTGACCGTCACCGGGGGGCTGCCGCCGGGGTTCGCGGCCGACGCCGCGCCGGTGACGGCCGCGGCCAGTGAGTACATTCGGGCGGTGGACGGGGCACGGTTGCTGCGTGCGACCGTGGAACACGACCTGCTCCTCGAACTCATCCACCGGCCCGGGCAGTTCGTGTTCCACGGCAGCCCGCTGCTCCGGGCGTGGCCGCCGGACCGGGTGACGGACGAGGTGGCGTCCGCCCTCCGCGGGGCGTTCTACCTCGGCTCCCGCCGGACGCTCATCCAGGACATCGAGTTCGCCATCGACCAGCTCGTCGAGGTGGCCCTGCGGGCACTCTCGCCGGGGATCAACGACCCGTTCACCGCCATGGCGTGCGTCGACCGGCTCGGGGCCGGGCTGTGCGAGCTGGCCCGGCGGCGGTTCCCGTCGGCATTCCGGTACGACGACGGCGGCCGGCTGAGGGTGGTGGCGGCCGGGGTGACGCCGGCGGGGGTGGCCGACGCCGCGTTCCACCAAATCCGGCAGGCCGCCCGGACGAGTACGGCCGTCACCCTGCGGATGCTCGACGTGCTCGCGGCCATCGGCCCGCTGACCCGGGACACCGCCTTCCGCGAGCCGCTTCTGGCCCACGCCGCCCTGATCTACACCGGGAGCCGGGACGGGCTGCCGGCCGAAGCCGACCGGACGGCCGCCCGGGAGCGATACCAGACCGTGCTGGCCGCCTTCGCGGCGGACGCGGCGTGACCGTCGGCGGCGTCGGGCAACCCGTCCGATGCGCCGGCGCGGGTCTTGCCTCCCAGCAGGTGTCCCCACTTGGGGACGACGCGACTCCATCCCAGGGGCGCATCATGAATGCGGCAACTCCGGGCGGCGCGGACCGTGGCGACAAGGGCGTCGATCCGCCGAAGAAGGGGGAGGGTTTTCGGTGCGGCGGGTGCGGGATGGCGATTCAGGTGACGGCGGACTGCAAGTGTAAGGAGGGCGAACACGTCCACTTCCACTGCTGCGGCCGCGAGATGGAGAAAGTCTAGCCCGTCCCGCGTCGTTCCGGTTCCACGCCCCGGGCCGCCGGGTGCCGCTCCGCAACCGGGAAGGGTTCGTCATGCGTGCGCTCACGGTGGTGCCGGGTCAGGCCGGATCGGCCCGTGTGGACGACGTGCCCGAACCGGACCCGGCGAACGGGTCTGTGCTGGTCCAGGCGCTGGCCGTCGGGGTGTGCGGGACCGACTTGGAAATCACGTCCGGGAACTACGGCTGGGCACCCCCCGGGAAGGACCGGCTGACCCTCGGACACGAGTCCCTCGGCCGGGTGCTGGAAGCCCCGGCCGACGGCGGGTTCGCCCCCGGCGACCTGGTGGCCGGGATCGTCCGTCTGCCGAACCCGGTGCCGTGCCCGAACTGCGCCGCCGGCGAGTGGGACATGTGCCGCAACGGCCGGTACACCGAGCACGGCATCAAGGAGGTGGACGGCTTCTGCGCCGAGCGGTGGCGGGTTCACCCGGGGCACGCCGTGAAGGTCGCTCCCCACCTCGGCCCCCTCGGGGTGCTGATGGAGCCGGCCAGCGTGTTGGCGAAAGCGTGGGACCACGTCGAGCGGATCGGGAGGCGGGCCGTCTGGAAGCCCGGGACGGTCCTCGTCACCGGGGCCGGCCCGATCGGCCTCCTGGCCGCCCTCATGGGCCGCCAGCGGGGGCCGGAGGTCCACGTCCTCGACCGGCACGACGACGGCCCGAAGCCGCAGCTCGTCCGCGACCTCGGGGCCGCCTACCACACCGGCGAGGTCCACGAGTTGGCCGCCGCGGCCGACGTAGTGATCGAATGCACCGGCGTCGGCCAACTGGTGTTCGACATCGTGTCGCGGACGCCGCCGGGGTGCGTCACCTGCCTGACCGGCATCTCGTCCGGCGGCCGCCCGATCCCGGCCGACTTCGGGACGTTGAACAAGGCGATGGTGCTGGAGAACGACGTGGTGTTCGGGTCGGTGAACGCCAACCGCCGGCACTACGAGCTGGCCGCGGATGCACTGGCGAAGGCCGACCCGGGCTGGCTCGGGCGGGTGGTCAACCGGCGGGTGCCGCTCGCGGACTGGAAGGACGCCCTGGCCCGCCGGCCGGACGACGTCAAGCCGGTCATCCAGATGGCCGACGCCTGAGGGGGAGCCGATGGCCTTACGGATCGAGGACTACGCCCTGATCGGCGACTGCCAGACGGCCGCCCTGGTAGGTACGGATGGCTCCATCGACTGGCTCTGCCTACCGCGGTTCGACAGCGGGGCGTGCTTCGCCGCCCTTCTCGGAACCCCGGAGAACGGCCGCTGGCGGATCGCCCCGGCCGGCCCGGTCACGGCCACCCGCCGGCGGTACGTCGGCGACACCCTGGTGCTGGAGACGGAGTTCGAGACGGCCGACGGGGTCGTCGCCGTCACCGACTTCATGCCGGTCCGGGAAACCGTCCCGGACTTGATCCGGGTGGTCGAGGGCCGCCGCGGGCGGGTGCCGGTGCGGATGGACCTGACCCTCCGGTTCGACTACGGGCGGGTGGTCCCGTGGGTCCAGCGGGACGACGGCGGGGTGACGGCCGTCGCCGGGCCGGACGCCGTCCACCTCCGCACCCCGGCCGAAACCCGCGGGGAGGGCCTGAGCACCGTCGCGGACTTCACCGTCGGGGAAGGCGCGCGGGTGCCGTTCGTCCTCACCTGGCACCGGTCGTTCGACCCGTCCCCGAAGCCGATCGACCCGGAGAAGGCGCGGGCCGAGACGCTCGCGTGGTGGGAGGAGTGGGCCGGCCGGTGTACCTACGCCGGGCACCGGAAGGACCTCGTCCTCCGGTCGCTCATCACGCTGAAGGCCCTCACCTACGCCCCGAGCGGCGGGATCGTGGCGGCGGCCACCACGTCGCTCCCGGAGTTCGTCGGCGGGGTGCGGAACTGGGACTACCGGTTCTGCTGGCTGCGGGACGCCACCCTCACCCTGCTCGCCCTCATCAACGCCGGGTACACGGGCGAGGCCAAGGCGTGGGAGGAGTGGCTCCTGCGGGCGGTCGCCGGCGACCCGGGGGAAACCCAGATCATGTACGGGATCGGCGGCGAGCGGCGGCTGGACGAGTTCGAGGTGCCGTGGCTGGCCGGGTACGAGGGGTCGAAGCCGGTCCGCGTCGGGAACGCGGCCAGCGCCCAGTTCCAGCTCGACGTGTACGGGGAGGTGCTGGACGCCCTGTTCCAGGCCGCCCTGGCGGGGCTGAAGCCGGAGGCCGCCGGGTGGAACCTCCAGCGGGCGCTGGTCCGGCACGTCGAAGCCGTCTGGGACCGGCCGGACGAGGGCCTCTGGGAGGTCCGCGGCCCGCGGCGGCACTTCACCCACTCGAAGGTCATGGCCTGGGTGGCCCTCGACCGGGCGATCAAGAGCGCCGAGCGGTTCGGGTTGGACGCCCCCCTCGACCGCTGGACGCAGGTCCGCCGCGCGATCCACGACCGGGTCTACCGGGACGGGTTCGACCCGACGCTCAACTCGTTCGTCCAGTCGTTCGGGTCGGACCTGCTCGACGCCAGCCTGCTGCTCATCCCGCTGGTCGGTTTCCTGCCGCCGGCCGACCCGCGGGTCCGGGGTACAGCCGCGGCGATCGAGACGCACCTGATGCGGGACGGGTTCGTCCTCCGGTACGACACGTCGCGGAGCGACGACGGGCTGCCGCCCGGGGAGGGGGCGTTCCTCGGTAGTGTCTCAGTTTGGGTCGGGGCGAAGAATCTTCGAGACCACGGCCAAAGTTGCACCCACGAAGAACACCAGACCCATGAGTCGAAGCCGCCAACCGTATCGTCTGTGCCATGCGTCAGCGGCTTCGTTTGCCCCCGGTCGTGCCCCGACCACTCGATAGCTAGCAAGGATCATATAAATGCCGATCAAAATAGTCGAACCGTGGATTACCACATCTAGCAAGGTAAGATTGTTCATACCTGTTCTTCCTCTTGGGTCTTTGCATGACGGTCGATCATCTCGACCAGTTCCTCGAAACTCCAGACGTGGTCCGTGACCTTCGCCTTGAGTGCCGGCGGCATCCGCAGCGTGCCGTGGCGGGTGATGAAGTTGTACACGAAGAAGTGCAGCGCGACCGAATGCTCCAAGTTCGCCAGCTTCTTCGAGAAGGCGTTCGTCAGGCGGGTGAACCGGCGATTCCGCATCCGCACCGTCAGGTTCTGCCGCTCGATGTACGACGTGGACGCGGCGGCTAGGTTGGGGTCGCCGACCGCCGCTTGTTTCTGGCACCCGACGCATTCGGCCGGGCTGTACCGAGCTTCGCCGGGCGTCTCGTTGCCGTAGACCTTGTGCAAGATGGCGTAGTCAACTTCCCCGCCGAACCCTTCCTCCATCGCATCGACGTAGGCCCGCAAGCCGTCGGTCGTAATCTGCACCCGGTTCGTCAGCCGCTCGGCAAGGTCGCACACGAACAGCTTCGCGTGATCACCGTCGCGCAGCCCGACGAGCCACGACGGGACCAGCTTCGTTTCTGCGTCGATGGCAATCCACGTCCACACGCTGCCGATGCCCGCCTCGCCCTGGCGGTGATCCGGGATGTTCTTTTCCTTCATCGCCACGAAGCCCCAGATTTCGTCCAACTGGAGTCGCTTGCACGTCAGGTTGCGAATCGTGTCGTGCTGGAACTTCGCGCAGGCCTCTCCCGCGTCCACCAGCATCAAGGGGGGGAAGGTAGCCCGACGCGACTTCCAGCAGATCGCAGATTATCTCGTGGGTAGAAACAACACGCCGCAAACCGCCGGAGAGATTGCCACGGCACTCGACACTAAGAAGCCACGAATTGTTCAAGTAATCTACCGAACGCACGGACATTTGTTTGAAAAGGTTCCGGCACCGGGCCATAAGACGAACGTGCTATGGAAATTGGTAGATAATTGGCGAGACTTGTGGGCCGAAGCGGTTCGCGGCCTCGCTACCTGAGCTTATCCCGGAATGGAAACCGCCCCGGCTTGTAGCCGGGGCGGGGTTCCGTCCTTCCTTAAGTTCGCTAGTGCTGGTTGCCTGGAAAACTGCCAAGCATTAGTCGAACTGCCGAGAAGAGCGGTGGGCTATGGGAACCCGACTACGTCGGGCGTCACTCATCCAAATACAACTGGCTCGCGACAGGTAGTTCAGGCCCGCCGCCCCTAGCGGGGCGGCGGGCTTACTCTGCGTATGCTACTCGCTTCTTGTTCACCATTCTAGGCCAGAAACTAGCCCTTCTTGACCCCGGTCCACCGCGCCTTTGCCGCCTTCCTTGCGCTCGCGGTTCGCTGCTTTGGCGTCATTGCCTGCGCCCGAGCAACCCCGCCCTTCACCCCGCCCTTCCGCCCCCGCGCTACCGCGTCCGGGTCTTTCCCCGCGTCTCGGTCGGGCGTCTTCGGTGTCTGCCCCGTCGCTTCCGCCACGATCCGGGCGGCGAGTTGGTTCAGGTCGGGGCGGGTCTTCGGGGTCTTCTTCGGTTGCTTCGCCATACCCCAACGCTACCCGGGGGCCTGGTTCGGGGCAAGAGGGACGGGCGGGGGCCGGGTTTCAAACTGAGACACTACCTACTGGGCCAGGGCGTCCGCCTGGAAGTACCCCGCGAACCCCGCGAGGAAGCGGGTCGGCCCGGCAGCCGAGTAGCCGGTGGTGAAGTCGCACACCACGTACGGGTCGTCCGCGTCCCCGACCCCCACCCACAGGTGCGCCTTCGTCGTGCGAGGGGAACCGGAGACGCGCAACTTCACCCCGGCGGTGGCGAGGCGCTGCTCCACGGGCACGGTCGCGGGGTCGCAGTGCCGGTCGGCGATGTGAGTCGGTCGCTCGTCGAGGCCGCCGGGCATGAGCTAACCGTCGAACTCCCAGAGACCCCGGTGTGGCTCGACGCCGACCTCACCCGCCTCGCGCAGGTGGTGAGTAACCTCGTCAACAACGCCGCCAAGTACACGCCGGACGGTGGCCGCATCCGGGTCATGGCCCGCCGCGGGGGGGGCGAGGCGGTCGTCGCCGTTACCGACACCGGGGTCGGCATCCCGAAGATATGCTCCCCAAGGTGTGGGAGATGTTCGCCCAGGTTAACCACACCCTCGACCGCGCCCAAGGGGGGTGGGGATCGGCCCCACGCTCGTCCGGCGGTTCGTCGAGATGCACGGCGGCTCCGTCTCGGCCGAGAGCGGGGGACTCGCCCGCGGGAGCCCGTTCACCATCCGTCTGCCGGTCGGGGCCGATGTCCGGCCACGAGGGATCCCCGTCGGGGCAAACGGCGAGCCCGCCGCCGAGAACGGGCGGAAACGCGTCCTCGTCGTCGATGACAACGTGGACGGGGCGGAGAGCCTGTCGGTGCTACTCGCCATCGGCGGGCACACGACCGAGGTGGCCCACACCGGCCCGGACGCCCTCGCGGCGGTCCAGCGGTTCCGGCCCGAGGTGGTGTTCCTCGACATCGGTCTGCCCGGCATGAACGGCGACGATGTCGCCACCCGCTTCCGCCGAGAGCCGGACCTCGCGTCCGCGGCGCTCGTGGCGCTCACCGGCTGGGCAGGCGAGGACGACCGCCGACGGTCGAAGGACGCCGGCTCCGATCGTCATCCGACCAAGCCGGTCGAGGCTGACAAGGTCGAGGGTCTCCTCGCCCGCTTGTCTCCGCTCGGCCGCGGCACCGCCGAGTTGGACGGGATGCCGAGCGTTACGAACAGCTAATCCATCTTTGCGGGAACCGGCCGGCTCCCACACCTACGAGTCCAGGATCAGTTTGAGGAGAGCCCCCACATCGCAGTGGGCTTCGACCGGGTGGCGGAGCGGCAACTCGGGATGGACCCGGTAGCGGTTCCGTCGACCGTTCCGTTCCCGTTCGATGTACCGGCCCTCCTCCAGGTCGGCTACGATCCGCTGTACCGCCCGCTCGGTGATCCCGACCCGTCCGGCCACGTCCCGAAGCCGGATCTCCGGGTCCCGGGCGAGCAGCAGCAGCACGTGGGCGTGGTTGCTGAGGAACGTCCAAGCCGGTGTGTCCGGTGCGACCGTCGCGGGCGGTCCCCCCGTCGGGGCCGTGGCGGCCTCCGTGAGAGGGGCTCTTTTCTCGACGGGTGGTTTACGGCGTGGCGGCATCGACCCTCTCCCACCCCTGTCCGGGAACCCACCGGGACGTTTCGGACCCTTCGGGGCTGAGCGCGAACAGCCGGACCCAGCCGTTCTCCACCAGCTCCCGCACCGACGGGGCGGCCGCGAGAACCCGGTCGATCCGCTCCCGCCCCGCCTCGACTACGACTTGCAGCCGGAGCGGCTCGTGATACCACCGGCCGCAAGCGGCGTGGACCGACTGGAGGGGGAGGCCGGTGCGGAGGTCGCCGCCGTTGCCGAGCACCACGCCGAGGGTGCCGACGCGGTTGTGGAGCGCCTTGTCCCCGGAGCCGAACACCCCGTTGTCCACGGTGGAGGCAAAGTATTGAAGGTTGATCCAGGAGGCGACCACCATCGGGGCCGACAGGATGAGCGTCAGGACCGCGTCGTCCGGGTCGGCCGCGGCGTCGTACTCGTGGAGGAACGCCCGGCCCTCCAGGTTCGCCCCGCGGGTGCGGCCCCGCCGGGCCGCGATGAACGCCGCGTTCCGGGCCAAAGCCCACTCCGGCCGGACCTCCGACCAGTCGCGGGCGCGACGGGCGAGGAGCCGGCGGAGGACGCCCGCCGGCTTCCCGCCGAGGCCCAGCGCGGCCGCTCGCCCGCCCCGCACCGCGATACCGGCCGCCGCGAGCCACCCTCGAAGCTGGTCGAGGTCGGTGGCGTGGCCGGGCGGCAACCGATCGATGTCGAGCAGGCGGACCTCGTCGACAGACGTGTCGTGGACGCCCGGGACGAAGTGGGTGTCCGTCGGGACGACCCAGCCGCGGGCGGGAAGCCCGGCCCGGACCGCGGAGTCGTTCAGCACCGCCGCCGCGACCCTGGCGTTCACCGCGCCGCCGTGGCCCCCGCACGCCCCGCAGTCGAGGCCGGCCGCGTGCGGGTTGTTCGCGCTCCGGCCCTCATGCCCGCAGAGGAGCACGAGCCGGGCGAAGGAGTTGCGGAAGCCCATGTTCTTCAGAATGCCTGCGGCCAGATCGAGACGGGCGTCGGGCGGGATGCCCCCGCCGGCCCCGTCCGGGTCCAGCCCGAACGGATCGGTGCCCTCGCCGTGGGCCGCGGGCGGGACCGCCGCCAGCGCGTCGGCGGCGAGGCCCAAGCCGTAGGCAAGGCCGAGAACCTCGACGAAGGAGAATGCGGCCGCGGGCGCGGTCTGGACGTGTTTGAGCCCCCCGGACGGTGCCCCGGGTGACGACCCGCACGTCGGGCGGAGCGTTATCCCGGGCTTCAGCAGGACCGGGCACCGGGCGCTCGACCCGCCGCCGGCTTGCCAGTCCAGCGTGACCCCGAAGAACCCGGCGAACCCGCGGGTCTCGACCGCCGGCGACTGCGCCTCCAGGTGCCGGCGGAGCGGTTCCGAGCGGACGTCGATACAGAACACGGCCTGGACGGCCGGCCGGCTCTTCGGGGCCGGCGGCGGGGCCGCGAACCGGCCGAGGAGCGTCCGGACGAACCCGTCCTCCAGGGCGTCCTGAAAGACCATCTGAACCACCTCGTCCTCGACCACTGCCGGGGCGGGGGTCGCCCTCTGACCGGCGGGGCGTCCCGCGAGGTCGGCTACCGCCCCATCCGTGCAGACCCGGATGGCGAGCAGGTCCGCGACCGCGCCCGGATCGTCAACGCCCTTCTCCCAGGACGCCCGCCGCAGGTACGAGGCCCAGCCGTAAAGCCCGCCGAGCAGGCGGTAGAGGTACGCCTCCCGGTCGGCGGGGGGAACGCCGAGTCCGGCGAGCGTCGCCGCGATCGCCTCGGCGGGCGTTACGGGGAGTCGCCCCACCCAGGCGCGGAAGCCGCGGAGGCCGGCGATGTCGAGCGAGCGGTCGGCCCGGGCCGCCTCCAGCCACGACGCGAAGAGCCCCCGCCCGTCGGGGAGGGCCCACGAACTCCCGCCTCCGCTCGCGTGGACGGCGCACCAGCGGGCGGCCGAGCGGATCACGAGGTCGTGCCAGTCGGTCCCGTGCGCCCGGTCGTGCCGCTCGGCGAACGTCAGCACCCGCGTCCCCGACCGCACCGGCATGGGGCAGGTGCCCGCGAGGATCGCTTCGAGCGCCCGCGGCTCGCACCCCGCCCGCCGGGCCGCGGGCGACAGGTCGGCCCCCCCGAACGCCCCGGCCTTCCACCGCGCGCGGTAGAAGTCGAGCCCGGGCAGAACCCGCGCGCCCAGTCCGTCGGTGACCACCCGGACTGCTTCCGCGGCCGGCACCCCGGCGAACCCGAGGAACGGGTTCACCGCCACGTAGTTCCTGAGATCCCAGAGCGGCGGGATTCGGTTCGCGACGCGGACCACGTCTGCCCACACAGCTTCTGGGTCGGCGTGGACGCTAACCGCTCCGATCGTCTCAACCATGCTCCACCTCCTTCGTTCCCTTGACCACCCGACGCCAAATCCCGTCGACGACCCGGTCCGCGGCCGCCCCGAGGTAGAACCCGTGGAGGGCGTGGACGTAAAAGACCCGGCCCGCGGCACTCCGCCCCAGGGCCGGGAGGACCGCGTGTAGCACCGCGAGCGCGGCGAGCGCGGCCACCGGGATCACGGCCGCCGCCCACGCGAGCGGGCCGCCCGGGCGCGGCAACTCGCCGAGGACCGGCGCGAGGAACGCCCCCGTACCGCGATAGAGACCAAAGGCCAACGCGGGGACGGCGGCGGTCGCCGCGAGGGCACCGACCGCTCGGGCGAGGGTCGCCGGTCGGGTGCCGAGGAGCGCGACCCAGACCTGCCCGACGGAGAGGGCACCGACCGCGGCCAGGGCGAGTTCGCCGGGGGAATCGAGCGGGGCAAAGGACGTCGCCCGCGAGGCGAGCGCGAGGGCCGGGACGGCGAGGCCCGTCCCGACCGCGGCGAGCGTCAGCGCCCGCACCGGGGGGGTCGGGGCGGCCGGGGCGGCCGCCGGCAGGCCCCCCGACCGGAGGAAGCTCCACGCCTTGTAGCAGCCGTGCCCGAGGATGTGCAGCAGCGCCGCCGGGAAGGCGGCAACGCCGCACTGGACCATCATGAACCCCATCTGACTCACGGTGGACCAAGCGAGCGTCCGCTTCACCTTGACCTGCGCCCACATCGCGAGCGTCCCGAGGACGAACGTGAGGGTGCCGACGGCGGCCAGCAGGACGAGCGCCTCCGGCACACGGGCGACGAGCGGCGCGAAGCGGAGGACCAGCGCCCCGCCGGCGTTTATGATCCCGGCGTGCATCAGGGCCGAGACCGGGGTCGGCGACTCCATCGTCTCCGGGAGCCAACTGTGGAACGGGAACTGGGCCGACTTGGTGAGGGCCGCGACCGCGACGAGCAGGCCCACCGCGGTCCCGGAGCCGCCGCCGGGGTCCGTCGCGGCAGCGGCGAGAAAGGCGTTCAGGTCGAGCGTTCCGAAGTCCCGCCAGATCACGCCAATGGCGGCGATCAGGGCGAGGTCGCCGAGCCGGCTGATCAGGAACTTCTTCCGGGCCGGCGGCCAGGCCTCGGGCCGGTCCGGGTAGAACGTCAGCAGTTCGTGGAGGCCGAGGCTGGTGAGCGACCAGGCGACGAAGAGGAGGAGGAGGTTGGTGGACAGCATGAACAGGTAGGCGGACCCCACCGTGAAGACGAGGAGCCGGAGGAACCGCCGGCGGCGGGGTTCGCCGTCGAGGTAGCGGAGGGAGAAGCGGAAGGTGACGGCCCCGACCCCGGCGACGAGGAGGGTGAGCGCCGCGCTCAGGCGGTCGGCCGTGAGCCCCAGGAGGTGGACCGGCTCGGGCGTGAAGGTCTGCCAGACGAGGAGCGTGGCCGAGGTCGCGGCCAGTCCGAGTAGGAGGCCGAGGAGGGCGTGCCCCCCGCCGCCGCCGTTGTCCACCGTCTCGCCCCGCAGGTTGTTCCGACTCATTATTCCCACCCCCTATCTGACAAACCCGCCCCCGCCGGGCCGGACATACGACATCTGTTTCGCGTATTATATATCGTATGTCGAGTGCCGGGTCAACCCGCGAAAAGCAGCGAGATCCCGCTTTGAGGGCTCTCGCCCTGCCCGGGCGGTCGGCACGGACCTTCCGTGGCGCGGTCCGCGCGCCTACGCACCCGCTCGAAACTTCGAGGGAGTACGATGGAGACGAAGACAAAAGGTGCGATGGAAGGAGAGGTCGGCCAAGCGGTGGTCCGGTTCGAGAGGGATTACCCGGGCCGGGGGCCGCCCGAAGCCCGCGCCTTCCTCGTCGATGACCTAATCCTTGTCCGGATGCGGAGCGACCTCACCCCGGCCGAGCACCGGCTCGCCGCGTGTGCCGAGGCCGGACGCGGCCGGGACCTGATCAACCAATGGAGTCGCTGCACAATAGGGCACGGGGTCGAGAGGTTGTCGGGATGAGCCACACCGCCCGCCTGAAGCGACCCCCGGCCGCCTTCCGCCAACTCACCGGGATCACCCGGGCCGCGTTCGACCGCCTCCGGGCCGACCTCGAGCCCCGGTACGCGGCGGCCGATCCCGCGTCCGACCCGGGGGCAGAGGCGGTTCTACGGCGGGAGAAGAAGCGGCACGCGGTCGAGCGCCACGTGGCGGTGACCCGGCGGCGGAAGAAACCCGGCCCGGGGGCCAAGCCGCGGCGGGTGCGGATCGCGGCCGTGTCCGGGGCGTTCCCCGGCAAGACCCATGACGAGAAGGTGTACGACCAGGCCCGGGTGGTCGCCCCGCCGGGGGTGAAGAGGACCGGGGACGCCGGGTACGTCGGGACGGCGCTGGAGGCCCCGACGAAGCGTCCCCCGAAGGGGACGTCGACGGCCCGTCAGAAGGCGGGGAACCGGCGTGTGTCGAAGCGGCGGATCGTGGTCGAACACGGGATCGAGAAGATGAAGGTGTGGCGGATCGCGGCCGCCGTCGCGGACATCCTCGGAGTGGCCGTGCGGAGCATGCACACCGACCTGAGCACCCGGACCGGCGAGCGGGTGGTCGTGTTCACCTTGGACGGCCGGCCCGCGGCGATCGGCGGGTGACGGGCTCGACCAGCGGGCCGGTACCCGGTGCGGGTCCGCCGACCTCGCGTTGACATCA
>Ga0105047_10006713_pt1 | contig 19465 bp, 18 predicted proteins | sample MAT04_FD_78384 | JGI IMG/M metagenome (GOLD analysis project Ga0105047, IMG submission 78384) | Freshwater microbial communities from Lake Fryxell liftoff mats and glacier meltwater in Antarctica - MAT-04 (megahit assembly) | ecosystem: Environmental > Aquatic > Freshwater > Ice > Liftoff...
AATCAAAATTTGCACTCTTCACTCAACGATTATGAAGTAAGCTAAAGTTTACTTAAATTTTTATTTCACAAACTCGCTAAATCCCGCGAAACATCAGAAACCGAGTTATGAGATCAATAAGGCGATCGCACAGGAACTTCTCCCAAGCAAATGCAAAAAATCAATTTTCCACCCCAGCGAAGGCAGAAGCGTCCGCGTCTTTTCGCCTTAAGCGCCGTCACATTAGCCGCCATCTTGCTGTTATTTATTCTGCCCGCACTGAGTCAGCAGCCAGTCACCCTCACCATGTTAATGCAAGGCCAAGACCTTGTTAACTGGAAACCCTTTGTCAAAGAATTTGAACAGAAAAACCCCGATATTCGGATCGACCTCGTAGAAGGGCCATTTGACACAAACCTCGTAGAAAATCTTTACACATCAGCCTTTTTGTTAGGCGACTCGCCCTACGATATCATCAACATGGATATTGTCTGGGTTCCAAAATTTGCCGCCGCAGGTTGGGTGATGGATTTGACAGACAGAATTTCCCCCAAACAACTGTCAAAATTCATTCAAGGTAACGTCGAAGGCGGGCGATATCGGGGCCGACTTTACCGAATTCCCCACGCCTCCGATGCCGGAATGCTTTACTATCGCAAAGACATTTTAGAACAAGCGGGAATTCCAGCGCCAAAAACCTTTGAAGAGATGGTAAAAATCTCTGAAAACTTGCAGAAACAGGGAAAAGCAACTTGGGGTTATTTGTGGCAAGGTAAACAATACGAAGGAGTATCTGCGATGTTTGTCGAAGTGCTCTCCGGTTTCGGCGGCTTCTGGGCTAACCCTCAAACTTTTGAAGTTGGGTTAGATAAACCGGAGGCAATTCAAGCAGTAGAATTTCTGAAAAATACGATCGCCTCCGGCATTTCTCCACCCGGTGTTACTACCTACGGCGAAGAAGAAACCAGGCTGTTGTTTCAAAACGGCAAAGCGCTGTTTTTGCGAAACTGGCCCTATGTTTGGAAGCTAGCAAATGCCGAAGGATCGAAGGTGAGAGGCAAAATTGCGATCGAGCCAATGCTCAGCAGTATCGGTCACACAGGCGGTTCCTGCTTGGGCGGCTGGGGCTGGGGAATTGCCAAAACCTCAAAACATCCAGAACAAGCGTGGAAAGCAATTAAATACCTTACTAGCGAAGAAACCCAGCGTAAATTTATTTTAGAAACAGGTTTAGTTCCCAGTTACAAATCCCTATTTACCAACAAAGAAATAGTCGCCAAATATCCTCACTACCCGCAACTACTAAAAGTAGTGGAACAGCCAGTTTTGCGCCCGCCCATAGCACAATACGCTCAAGCTTCTGATATTTTGCAGCGCTATTTGAGTTCGGCTTTTACCGGGAGAATGAGTGCAGAACAAGCAATGAAAGCAGCGGCTAGCGAAACTCGTAATTTATTAGGTAGTTTGAAACAACCGAAAGCTTCGTAAACTGTTGACAGTTGACTGTTGACGGTTGACGGTTGACGGTTGACAGTTGACAGTTGACTGTTGACAGTTGACTGTTGACTGTCCTAAAGCCGTAGGGTGCGTCGCCATTCAAAATTCATCAATAAAAATCGATAATCTCATAGCTTCATAAAACAATGAACCCGCCGAATCTAACCCGCCGAATCTAACCCGCCGAATCTAACTCGCCGAATCTAACCCGCCGAATGGAATTCGGGGCTACAAAAACAAAGTCCGCCTCCGCGGACTGAAGAAATAGAAGAGAATCTTAAAATATGGAATTAGACCAAATGCGACAGCGCGAACAAAAAACAGGATGGATATTAGTAGCACCAGCATTGATAATTCTGCTGCTAGTATTTGCTTACCCAATATTGCGCGCTTTTTGGCTGAGTTTATTCACCCAAAATCTCGGTACTGAATTAAAACTGGTTTTTTCTGGTTTTGCTAACTACAGTCGAATTGTAGGTGACGGGCGTTTCTGGCAAACTTTAGCCAACACCGCAGTATTTACTACCGCCTCTGTTGTGCTGGAATTAATTCTCGGCATGGGGATTGCCTTAGTCTTAAATCAATCTTTCAGAGGGCGCGGCATCGTGCGGACAATTTCCTTACTGCCTTGGGCGCTACCGACTGCATTGATGGGTGTAGCTTGGGCGTGGATTTTTAACGACCAATACGGCGTAATTAATGATATTTTGCTCCGTTTGGGATTGATTAAAAATAGCATTAGCTGGTTGGGAGATCCGACTTTGGCAATGATGGCAGTGATTGCAGCCGATGTGTGGAAAACTACGCCCTTTGTCAGCCTGCTTTTGCTAGCGGGATTGCAATCGATTTCCGGTGATTTGTACGAAGCCCACGCGATTGACGGCGCGAGTAGCTGGCAGAGTTTCCGTCAAATTACTTTGCCGCTGCTGATGCCCCAAGTTGTGATTGCTTTGCTGTTTCGATTTGCCCAAGCTTTCGGCATTTTTGACTTGATTCAGGTGATGACGGGAGGGGGGCCGGCGGGGGCAACGGAGACGGTTTCTATCTACATTTACAGCACGGTAATGAGGTATTTAGACTTTGGGTATGGGGCGGCTTTGGTGGTGTGTACTTTTTTGCTGTTAGTGGCCGCAGTGGCGATCGCCGCTTACCTATTATCCAGAGCCCGCGCCAGTCAATTTTAGATTTGTCGCCCGCACACCCCAGAAACCGGGTTTCTTCGTATATTTCTCGTGACTCGTCGAATAAACTCGCAGAAACCCGGTTTCTTGCCCCACGCGCCCGCACACCCCAGAAACCGGGTTTCTTCGTATATTTCTCGTGACTCGTCGAATAAACTCGCAGAAACCCGGTTTCTTGCCCCACGCGCGGGCTAGCCTACCCCAAAAAATAAATCTCAATGCCGAACAACTTAACACGTTCCTTTCACTGGTACAAATTATGTCGATCGCCCGCGAACACCCCAGAAAAAAAACATTTAACATCCGGCAATTAATCTTGCCCATCTCAGCGATATTAATTGTCGCATATTTCCTCGCACCCATCATCTGGCAGGTGCTGACATCCTTCAAAGTAAACGCAGATATTTCAGCAATTCCCAACGTCTACATTCCCACACGAATTACCTTCGATCATTACCTGTCGCTGTTTCAGCGCCGCCCGTTTGCACTTTACATTTTAAATAGCGCTTTTGTTTCCATTACTTCGACATTGCTATGTTTAGCAGTCGGTACTCCCGCAGCTTACGCTTTAGCCAGGTTGCGTTTGTGGAGCGAGAAAATTATCCTGGCAACTGTGACGATTGTGACGCTATTTCCGGCGGTGCTGCTATTTTTGGGACTGTTGGAAATTGTCAAAGCTTTGAATTTAGGCAATAATTATTTAGCCTTAATTATTCCATACACCGCAATCAATTTACCGCTGACAATTTTGGTGATGCGGAGTTTCTTTCAACAACTGCCAAAAGATTTAGAAGATGCGGCTAAAGTTGACGGATACAACACTTTTCAAATGCTGTGGCAAATCGTGCTACCGATGACATTTCCCGCCTTAGTCACAACCGGAATTCTGACATTTATTTCAGCTTGGAACGAGTTTATATTTGCACTAACATTTATGACTCGCGAATCTCTAAAAACAATTCCCGTCGCCACAGCTCAACTCAGCGGGGCATCAGTCTTTGAGATTCCTTATGGCCCGATCGCCGCAGCCACCGTTTTAGGAACCTTACCCTTAGTTTTGCTAGTTTTGGTGTTCCAACGGCGCATAGTTCAGGGTTTAACAGCCGGAGCAGTAAAAGGATAGTCAGTCAACAGTCAACAGTCAACAGTCAACAGTCAACAGTCAACAGTCAACAGTCAACAGTTAACAGTCAACAGTCAACAGTTAACAGTCAACAGTCAACAGTCAACAGTCAACAGTCAACAGTCAACAGTTAACAGTCAACAGTCAACAGTTAACAGTCAACAGTCAACAGTCAACAGTTAACAGTCAACAGTCAACAGTCAACAATTAAAAAAACATGGCAAAACTGCAACTAAAAAACCTCAATAAAACCTACAGCCCCAAAGTTGTACCAGTAAAAGACATTAGCTTAGATGTCAGCGAGGGCGAATTTCTGACATTGCTAGGGCCGTCTGGGTGCGGCAAATCTACCACGCTGCGGTTGATTGCAGGGTTGGAACAGCCCACTAGAGGCGAGATTAGAATTGGCGATCGCAATGTGACATATCTCAGACCGGGCGATCGGGATATTGCAATGGTTTTTCAAAGTTACGCCCTGTATCCGCACATGACAGTATACCAAAATATGGCATCGAGCCTCAAACTCCGCAAAATCTCCTCCAGCGAAATCAACCGGTTAGTGACGGAAGTTGCAGCATCCCTCGGATTGACCGAATTAGTCGATCGCAAACCCGGCAAATTATCAGGCGGACAGCGGCAGAGAGTAGCCCTCGGACGCGCTTTAGTGCGCCAACCGGAAGTATTTTTGCTCGACGAACCTTTGAGCAATCTAGACGCATTATTACGGGAAAAAGTTAGGGCTGAACTCAAACAATTATTTTCATCCCAAAAAGCCCCTGTAGTCTACGTTACTCACGACCAAACCGAAGCAATGACACTTTCAACAAAAGTCGCAGTTCTTAATAATGGCAGTGTGCAACAACTAGATCCGCCACACTTAATTTATAACCGTCCTGCAAATCAGTTTGTAGCGGGTTTTGTGGGTAGTCCGCAAATGAATTTGTTGGAGCTTAAATGCCAGGGAAATTCGGCGATGTTGGGCGATTTTAAAGTTCCTTTGCCAAATTTGCCTAGTGTGCCGCCAGAGATTGTCTTGGGAATTCGCCCGGAACACGTCAGCTTTGCAAGTGCAGAGACTGCCGAGATGCCGGCCCGTGAGGTAATTAAAGGTGAGGTTTATTTAGTGGAAAACTTGGGAATGCAAAATTTGGTTAGCGTCCGAGTTCAAGGTTTGGAGTCGGTAACAGTGCGGCTTTTGGTGTCAAATGACCGCCAGTGGAATTCAGCAATTGTCGAGCTGGTTTTTCCGTCTCAGTTCCTGCACTGGTTTGATGTCAGAACGGGCGATCGATTAGAATAAGATAAGACAGCGGTTGAAACCGCGCCTATACAAGCAAAACCCCAGATCAGAGGGGTTGAAGACTGGTTGAAATTACTTTATTCTCTTCAGTCCGCAGGCGAGTGGACATCGTTTGACAAGACGCGGTTTCAACCGTACGTCCGATCTACCAGCTTGGTCTTACGCAGATGCCTTGGATCAAACGAAACGCGCTGAAAACAAACAGAATCTCAGGCAGAATCTCAGGCAGAATCTCAGGCAGAATCTCAGGCAGAATCTCAGACAAAAAAAGTCGTGAAGCGTAGCTATCCCGACTTTTTCGGAATATTCCCTAAATTGCGGCGGTTTGTATTAGATTTTACCTTAATGTATTTCCTTCCCCGAAAAAGATTAAAACTAAACAATGTACGGTTTTACCGCTAAAGTGTACAAAAGAATAACCAATTTTGAGATCGGTCTCATGTCTAATTCAAAAATGATTGGCAAAGCGATCGCAAGTGGCATTTGCTTCGGCATCCTAGCCAGCTTTAACGCCACGCCAGGCCCCGCATCCGCAGCAGAACCAACAATTGCCGAAGCAGCCGCCCCGGCCGCTAGCAACCTCGACCAGCAACTCCTAGGTCAATGGCAAGGCACAGTCCCATCCGGTCAGTCTTTCACCTTCGTCTTTGCCCCAGAAGGCAAATTGTTTCTCATGGCTAAAGGCCCCGACGGAGCCGCCCGCGCCAAAGAAATGAGGTACAAAGTTAATCTCGGTCAAAAACCGATGCACCTGGATGTCGGGCTCAGCAGCACAGAAACCGTTGAGACTGTTTTTGAGTTGACTCCCGAAGGTCAAATGCGCCTTCAGTTGCAAGGCACCAATCCCGGACAGGCGAGACCTAATTCCTTAAACGAGCAAGCAACCGTGTTTAAAAAGGTCTCCGAGGCCACTGCACTGCCTGCTGACACTCAAGTCATAGGTTTTTGAGAAAATTCCTCTCTGTCAGAAGGCACTTATAGCCTTTGAAGCGAAAGATGAGGTACTATCCGAGGGCATAGGGCATAGGGCATAGGGCATAGGGCATAGGGCATAGGGCATAGGGCTATCCTCACTTTTTTGAGTCAACTTAAGCCCCAGCGGTTAGAAACCGCGGCTAGACAAACAAAGCCCACCTCCGTGGGCTCAGAAAAAATCAAGGTTTTTTAACCCACGGAGGTGGGTTTTGCCTGTGTAGACGCGGTTTCTAACCGCCCTCTTATCTTTCCCCGCTCAGAAAAAATCAAGGTTTTTTAACCCACGGAGGTGGGTTTTGCCTGTGTAGACGCGGTTTCTAACCGCCCTGCTACAATCCACTTAATCTCTATTGAACTTTTGCCGTAGACTCCATGAGTGAAACCGTCCTAGAAGTTCGCAACCTGCGGGTTAAATTTCCATCTGCGGCCTCCGCCGATGCGTCCGCAACAGTCAAAGCTGTTGACGGTATTTCCTTTGAGGTGAAGCGAGGGCGAACTCTGGGAATTGTGGGAGAATCTGGGTCAGGAAAATCGGTAACATCCCTCGCTGTTATGGGTTTGCTGTCTAGTTCGTCAACGAAAATCGAGGGCGAAATTTGGTTTTCTGCAACAGCAGACGGCGCTAGCAAGCAACCTGTGAATCTGCTGGAAATGCCCGATCGGGAAAAACAAACCTACCGGGGCAGCCAGATTGCAACGATTTTTCAAGAACCGATGAGTTCGCTGAATCCTGTTTATACGATCGGATTTCAACTCACAGAAGCCATTTGTCTGCACCAACAAGTATCGCAGACAGCAGCGCGGCGCAAAGCTGCTTCGCTGCTGCAAGAAGTGAAGCTGCTACCGGGCGACGAAGAACTCCGGCAAACCTGTTTGGCCCGGCGGCAAGAAGCTGTTCGGGAGGACGATCGCGATTTGATACAGCTCATCAACGGCCAAAAACAAGCTATGCTCGATCGCTATCCCCACGAACTCTCCGGCGGTCAAATCCAGCGCGTGATGATTGCAATGGCCATTTCCTGCAATCCAATTTTATTAATTGCTGACGAACCGACAACCGCCTTAGACGTAACGGTGCAAGCAACAATCTTAGCTTTGCTGCGGGAGTTGCGGGACACTAGAGGCATGGCAATGATTTTTATTACCCACGATTTGGGTGTCATTGCGGAAATTGGCGATACCGTGGCGGTGATGTACCGAGGTAAGATTGTTGAGTGCGGCGCGATCGAGCAAATTTTCAGCAATCCCCAACATCCTTACACAAAAGGTCTGTTAGCTTGCCGCCCAACTCTCGAAAACCAACTGCGCCGTTTGCCGACAGTTTCCGATTTTATGGATGTCAGCACAAATGCTAGCGGCGAATTAGTAATTGTCGAGAAACATACCGATTTAGATGGCGACAACAGCGGCGGACTTTCCGCTTTCCCAACAGGAAAACCGCCTCGGTTGCCGAATATTTCCGAGCCTTTGCTAGCTGTTAATAAATTGCGAGTTGGTTTTCCGGTGCAGGGAATGTTTGGCGAAACCAAACGCTTGTTTATGGCAGTCAACGATATTTCTTTTGAGGTTTACCAGGGCGAGACTTTGGGCTTAGTGGGCGAATCTGGCTGCGGCAAATCAACTTTAGCGAGAGCTTTGTTGCAATTAATTCCGATCGCCAGCGGTCAAGTGTTTTTTGAAGGTCAAGAAATTACGCCTCCTGCGAAAAGTAGTTCGGGATCGCAGTGGATGGCTAATTATCGGATCAAAAAAGAGTACGATCGCAAATTGCGGTGGCTACGACGCGACTTGCAAATTATCTTTCAAGACCCTTTTAGTTCTCTCGATCCGCGCCTGAGTGTTGGGGATGCGGTGATGGAACCGATGGTGATTCACCGCTTTGGTAAGAACCAGAAAGAACAGCGCGATCGCGCGGCTTACTTGTTGGATAGAGTGGGTTTAAATCCCGATTTTATGCGGCGCTACCCTCATGAGTTTTCCGGCGGACAGCGGCAGCGAATTTGTATTGCTAGAGCTTTGGCTTTGAATCCTAAGTTTATTATTTGCGATGAGTCGGTTTCTGCCTTAGATGTGTCGGTACAGGCGCAAGTTTTAAATTTGCTCAAGGAGTTGCAAACAGAGTTTGGACTGACTTATATTTTTATTTCTCACGATTTGAGCGTGGTTAAGTTTATGAGCGATCGGGCGATCGTCATGAACAAAGGTAAAATCGAGGAAATTGGCACAGCCGATCGCATTTACCGCCAACCGCAGCAAGCTTACACCAAGCAACTGATAGCTGCGATTCCGGCGGGGAATTTGGCACGAATTCGGGAACAGCAATTAAGTAGAACTCAGAGGGCGGTTGAAACCGCGTCTATACAAACAAAACCCGCCGACGCGGGTTGAAGACAAAGGTGGTTAAAATGACGTTATTTTCTTGACACGGTTATTAAAAAAAATAGTATTTCGTAGGGGCTGGTTTAGCGTAATATCTATGATACCAGCCGATTTGTCAAGGCAAAACCCGCCCTCACGTAGGGGCTGGTTTAGCGTAATATCTATGATACCAGCCGATTTGTCAAGGCAAAACCCGCCCTCTCGTAGGGGCGGGTTGAGCGTAGGATCTATGATACCAGCCGATTTGTCAAGGCTAAACCCGCCCTCACGTAGGGGCGGGTTGAGCGTAGGATCTATGATACCAGCCGATTTGTCAAGGCTAAACCCGCCCTCACTCACGTAGGGGCGGGTTGAGCGTAGGATCTATGATACCAGCCGATTTGTCAAGGCTAAACCCGCCCTCCCCATCTAATATTTATTTGTACCAACCTACTTACCAATTCCCAATTACCCTTTACCCTTCAACATCTCAAGCAAGTAAAAAATGCTACGAATATTTATTCTTATTTTGTCTTCACAAATTAGCAGTTTATCTTCATTTTAACTTCATAATTTGTGAGTAGTATTAAATCTGCTTAAACTTGACTAATATTGCGAGTTTTTCAAGCCGTCGCCCGGGTGTTCCACACAGTATTTTCCTAGCTCGAACCCAGTCAGTCCAAGACGCAAAAACTGATTTGACAGCCTACTCTCACGCGCTAAGGTGCTTAGAGCGCAACAGAAATAATTAGGTTTTGCGTCCGAAACTGCCGTTTTTTGAGTCCAAGACTAGCTAGATTAGGCCAAAGGTCTAATGACGAATAGCAATATCTAGTGCAGGATTAGAGATAAAGTCTTGATATCAGTCGGAAAAATAAGAGAATGCACACCCCAGCTAAAAAGAGATTGCTCGCTAATTCCGTAAATTCACTTAGTTCTCTGGCGCTGTTGCGTAGATTTACGCAAATTTCAAGATGCTCGATTTCGCAAAATAGGAAAAATCTAGATTATTCAAACATCTTTATTGTTGTTTTTGAATTAGCAAAACTCAAACAAAATTAAGGCTAAAAAAATGAAATATTCATTTCATATAGAAGAATCAAAAAATACTAAATTGTTGGATTTTCTGCAACTGTTATTGATAAAATTCACGGCAGCAGTCACCATAAAACAAAAGCCCGAATCCAGAATGCAGTATGAACAAAAAATTAGCCTAGGGACGATCGCACCTAGCAGCATATTCTCCATTGCGATCGTTGTACTGCTTGTCTTAAACGGGTTGCTCGTAGCTGGGAGATCCCAAGGGAATCCACGGCGAGAGTGGGTCAACCCAGAGCACCCATTCACGGCGATTAGTTCAGAGTCCGATGTCCATGCTAACCACAATGAAGCATTTGCATAGTGCAATTCGTCGCAAATGCAGTGCCGGCTCGTCGTCGCCAGAACACTTATGCCAAAAATGTAGCTGGATTAAAACGCGCCATCACTGTTCAGCGATTGATTCATAATTGGGTTCAACCCCATCATAGTTTTGAAAAAGGGACAACTCCTGCGATGGCGATTGGTTTGTATCCTCGTCCGATTCCGCTGGTAGAATTCCTCACTACCAGAGGCTTTCATTCTCTCCCGAATTAACACCCCAGTGCCCCTGCCTGCACTGGGGAATTACGCGAATTAGTTAAAGAGGAGTTCCTTCGGGAAATAAAAGCTTAATTTTCTTGTCAAGTAACTCTTTTTCCTCTTGATAAACCATCTCTAGTTTCTGAACAACATCTTCAGAAATTTCTAATTTAGCGGCGATTCCGCGTATAGATGCTTTTTCACCTGGGCTGTATTCACCATCTGAGTCGCAAGCTTGAATTGCCTGGTAAATTAAGCTTCTTCTTCCTTGGTTAGTAGTGGAATTACTTGATACTACCTGATCTAAATCCTCGTCTGCTTCGTAAGTTTTTAGCTTTTCAATTAGTTCCTCCGATGCTCCTTTTGCTGCTGTTAAGCCAATCACCCAGTCTCTTTCAGCTTGTGACAGTTCTTGATCTCCCTTGGCGGCGATCAGTAGTGCCTTCGTAAAAGATTCTAATGATTCATCATCTACCCGTTGATTGAATTTCAGCAAATTCTTGAATATCCAGTTACCTATTAGCTGACGAGTGTTTTCAGATGTCATGGTCATAAATAGCTCCAATTGAAATTGTTTATCAAGATTTACCAGTTCAAATTATTATAGCCTTTCTCAAAAAGGTGAGGTACGAATTTTGACCTGAAAAGCTTGATGCTTCAGGGTTTCGGCATACCTCATTTATCTGAGAACCGCTATATCCCTAGTAAATCTATAAGTTTATGATAAGGCAAAATAATTAATTTCAATAGAAATTTACAAATCGAAACATTTTTTTGCTTTTTTAACCCAATCCAATACTGACATAGCAATCCTAATTGATTTTCTAGATACATAGAAAAAGTTGAAACCCTTACTATACAAGGAGTCTAGCAATACAATGGGTCGTTATATCTTGAGACTCAGATCGGATTGCTATAGTACAAGCCAGACACCAAAAGAATTTCGGCGTTGCTGATTTACGGTATGAAAGGCTAAATATGCAATTCATAAAAACCAGCGTCCACAAAGCTTCTGGATTTTAAAATTATTTGTTTCATACCCTGATTAAGCAACGCCAGAATTTCAAGCCTGTTTGGCTGATATAGCAGGCAAATGGCTATTGTAGAAAGTACTGTAATAAGTATATAATAATTTAGTCATGGTTATTGTCAAGGCTTAACCACCAGCCCAGTCAAGGTCGCTGATGAGCTTGGTTAAAAGTCCCTAAAACGCTTGAAATCTCATAGTTTGTAGATGCGTATTGCCTTCGTAGCGTCAAGGTGCGATGGATGGAGCCCCGCTTCGCTACGACTCGCTTTACCTCATCCTGCCGGCTGGCTCACGACAATCAACCTAGTTTATGGGTAATCACCTGTAAAAAAAAGCAGATTTAACGATCGCAGCCTTCTTGATTTCCAGGATTTGAGGCATTTTTATCCTGGCGTTTGAGACACGCCAGACAGGTCTGGGCTTAACCACATATTAAACGTAAAGATAATGGATACGAATATTTCGCCTGTTGTTGAAACCGAATCACAGAAAAATTCTACCGAAGCGGTCTGTTGGCGGATTCCGTATAAGTTCTACACCGATCCGGCGATCTATGCGCGTGAGCAAGAGCGAATTTTTGGCGGTCGGACTTGGAACTACGTTGGTCTCTCGGCTGAAATTCCGAATCCCGGCGACTTTAAGCGTGCTACTATCGGCGATAAACCTGTCGTTGTCACCCGCGACAAAGACGGTTTCATCAATGTGTTTATCAATAAATGTACACATCGGGGCATGGAATTTTGTGTACAGAATTTTGGAAACGCGACTTTGCTTCATTGCCCTTACCACAAATGGACTTTCGACCTTAAGGGTAATCTTCGGGGTATTACGTTTCAGCAAGGTTTAAAAGGTCAGGGTGGAATGCCCAAAGATTTTGATCTCAAAGCGCATTCTCTGCATAAACTCAAGGTTGCAGAGCGCAATGGGGTCATCTTCGCTTCCTTCGACCCGGACATTGAGCCGTTTGAAGATTATCTGGACTCCTCAATGCTCACGTACTTTGACCGTGTCTTCGATGGTCGAGAATTGCGCGTCCTTGGCTACTCACGGCAGATCATCAACAGCAACTGGAAATTGATATTCGAGAACCTCAAAGATCCGTATCACGCGACCACGCTGCACGTCTTCTTCGTGACGTTCAACCTCGTGCGAGCTGATCAACGTTCAGCGGTAGTGATAGATAAGACTGGTCGCCACGCTTGCCTGATCCATACCAAGGGCGAAGCGATCGCATCGAGTGCGGCAGTCGAGACAAAATCATTCATTGCAGACTTAAAGTTGCAAGGTTCGCAGATGCTTGACAGCGTACACGAGTTTCCGGGACACGTAACTGCTGTAATTCAAACGCTCTATCCAAACGTTATTGTGCAGCAGCAATTAAATTCACTTGCAACTAGACAAATTGTTACGCGCGGTCCGGAAGCTTTTGAATTCATCTGGACGTTCTTCGGATACGCTGATGATACTCCCGAAATGACAACAAGACGTCTTTTGCAAGCAAACCTTATGGGTCCTGCTGGCTACGTTTCAATTGACGACAGCGAAGTTATGCAATGCTTGCAAAATGGCATACAGGCGTATAACAATGATGACGCTGTTGTCGAGATGGGCGGTCACGGATGCCAGAGCGAAAACCACATACTGACCGAAGCAGCGATCCGCGCTTTCTATAAATACTATCGCGACATCATGGGGGTGTAGTCATGACAATCATCGATAGCACAATTTCCCGCGACGAGCTTGAAACACTATACTATGATTACGCCAACGCCCTCGACGACGAACTTGCGTCCTGGGCGGATTTCTTCACCAATGATTGCCTGTACAAGATCGTCACGCGTGAGAATTACGACAGATCCCTTCCTCTTGCACTGATGCTCTGTGAGGGACGCGGAATGGTTCTCGATCGAGTTGATGCGATTAAGAGGGTCAGCTTCTACCTGCCACGTTCCTTCCGTCATGTAATCTCGAACATCCGCACTGTTAAAGATTCCGGTGGAAGGCTTTACGCCCAAGCTAATTTTGTCGTCTTCGAGAGCTTCGTTGAAGGCACAATGCATGTGTTCAATGCAGGACGCTACTTCGATGTTATCGTTCGCCAGGACACCACTCTCAAGTTTCGCGAGAAGATATGCGTACTCGACGGCAACCTAATTCCTGGCTCGCTCATTTTTCCGATCTAGAGGTAGAGGGCACTGGCTCCTAAATTAGTGATGGGGTAAAATAGAGTCCTGATGGGAGGAAGCAAAGATGAACTGTCCACACTGCGAGAGCGAAAAGATTAGTAACCGTAGGGTGCGTCAGGAAAGGTATAGCAGTGGACAGTTGACAGTGGACAGCTTGCCCGCTCGCGCAGTCGAAGGGTTGACAGCTTGCCCGAAAAGCGAAGTCGAAGGGTTGCATAACGGGAATCAAACCATTGATGCAGTACGGGTATCGGCTCTATTCATGAAGTTATTTACGTCCTCACCGATGTGGCGGTTGCTATAATTCTCAATCATCACCTAAAATCTAATTCTGACGCACCATTTATTTCCTGGTGCGTCAGAATTAGATTGTGAGCTTATAGCGAAAATCTCCCTAGCTGACGCACCCTAATGCTCCGGTATAATTCGGATGTAATCGGATTTGATATCACGTTGATTCACAACTCCATCGGTCCCAAATACTTCGTTAAATAAGGCGAAAACACCTCATAAATCAGCGTCAGTGGCTTACCGTGATGCCAAAACAAATAGTGTCGCCCCCAAAAAGGCCCCGACTGTTGAAAAGCTGACTCCAAAGCCACCGACTCACCGCAATAAATGCCTTGCACATCGCGATACAATTCATTCCGCAGGCGCACTAAACTTGCCCAAATTGGCAATGATTTATTTTGTAAATATTCATCTACGTGACTCGCTTCCCACCAAGAAGTCGCATAGGCTAAACGCTGTCCCGAAGCCGTCCGCAGCCACACTTGGCGGCGCAGGCGGGGCCCAGGAACGGCGATAATTTGCTCCGGCGCGCCGTCTGCGTCATCACCCACCAAGGACATATCGATGACATCTACTTCTGTGGGCTCCCCTGTCAGTAATTGCAGGTGACGGGTGGGGGAACCGTCGCCCAGGAGCAGTATTTGCCATGCCGGCGCTAGCTGAGTGTGGGGTAAACCCTTCTGTACAGCGTCTTCTGCTCCTTCCCACAGGGGGTTGAGAGCGTGCCAGGTTCGGTTGTTTTTGAATGTGAATGTTGCAGTCAAGGTTATTTACACAACTTAATTTTTTGTTTATTGTAACGCTTATGCAATTATCCGATCTAAAATCTAAAATCTAAAATCTAAAATCGACGGACGATCGCCCAGATGATGTCCAGTTAAATAGTTATAATAAAATTCGCGATCGCACTCCGACTCTCATAACCGGGTTTTGGACGAAAAAAACGCTTTTTAGCTACCAGTGCATAATTCCTAAATACTTTTATTCGACTGATTTTATTCGATTTTTATACTGACAACTGAGAACTGAGAACTGAGAACAGACAACAGACAACAGACAACAGACAACAGACAACAGACAACAGACAACTAACAACTACTATATGTTACGAATAACCGAAATCAAACTTCCCTTAGATCATCCTGAAAGTGCGATCGCCAGCGCCATAGTCAAAAAGCTGCAAATTCCCCCCGAAGAATTACTCAGCTATAGCATTTTTAAGCGCAGCTACGATGCTCGCAAAAAAGCAGAAATCCTCCTTGTCTATATTGTGGATGTAGAGACGACACAGGAAAAGCAACTTCTCCAACGCTTCAAAAAAGATCCTCATCTGATGCTAACACCAGACACGAGTTATCGCTATGTAGCGCAAGCCCCCAGCAATTTGACGATTCGCCCCATTGTGATCGGTACGGGGCCCTGCGGTATCTTTGCAGGGCTGATGCTGGCACAAATGGGATTTCGCCCCATCCTTTTAGAACGCGGCAAAGCAGTGCGCGATCGCACAGTTGACACCTTTGGATTTTGGAAGAAAAAAGCAGAATTTAACCCAGAATCAAACGCCCAGTTTGGGGAAGGAGGCGCGGGTACTTTTTCCGATGGGAAACTCTACAGCCAAGTTAAAGACACTCAACATTATGGACGGAAGGTGCTGACGGAACTTGTGAATGCGGGTGCTTCACCGGAAATTTTATATATTAATAAGCCGCATATTGGCACGTTTAAACTGGTGGGAATTGTCCAAAGTATGCGGGCAAAAATTGAATCGTTAGGCGGAGAATTTCGTTTTCAAACTCGTGTAGAAGATATCCATATCGAAAATGGCAAAGTGCAGGGAATTACCACAGCCAGCGGAGAATATATTGCGAGTAATTATATAGTATTGGCGGTGGGACACAGCGCCCGCGATACTTTTGAAATGCTGTTCTCGCGTGGTGTTTACATCGAGGCTAAACCTTTTTCTATTGGTTTTCGGGTGGAACATCCGCAGCAGTTGATCGATCGCTGTCGTTTTGGCGATCGCCCCAGCCATAAGCTTTTGGGTGCCGCCGATTACAAATTGGTTCACCATTGCCAAAATGGTCGTTCTGTCTATAGTTTCTGTATGTGTCCCGGTGGATTGGTGGTGGCTGCGGCCTCAGAACCGGGGCGACTTGTCACTAACGGGATGAGTCAATATTCTCGCAATGAACGCAATGCTAACAGCGGAATTGTGGTGGGAATTACGCCGGAGGATTATCCCGGTCATCCCTTGGCGGGAATTGAGTTTCAACGCCGCCTAGAAGAACGGGCATTTGGGTTAGGAGGTGGTACTTACAACGCCCCAGGACAGCTTGTAGGGGATTTTTTGGCGCATCGACCTTCGACGGTGTTAGGCGCTGTGCAACCGTCTTATACGCCTGGAGTTCGTTTGACTGATTTGAGTGAGAGTTTGCCGGATTATGCGATCGCAGCCATCCGCGAAGCGCTTCCGGCTTTTGACAAACAGATTAAAGGATTTGCGATGGATGATGCGGTTTTGACTGGGGTAGAAACGCGCACTTCTTCACCTATTCGGATTAAGCGCAAGGAGGATTATCAGAGTTTGAATACAGAAGGTCTTTATCCTGCTGGGGAAGGTGCGGGATATGCGGGTGGAATCCTGTCGGCGGGGATTGATGGGATTAAGGTGGCGGAGGCTGTGGCTTTGAGTATTTTGCAATCTTCAAATCACTAAATTTGACGCGGATCAACCAACTGCAAATTCGGTGTATTGTCGGACATGAGGTGCATGATACGCTAGCACAATTTCCTGGGATGGGACACCTCGTGCTACTAACTGATTCGCGATCGCTTCTTCAGTCCCGTCATGCTGCACCCAAATTTTCCCATCTTTAATATCTACATGAATTATACAGCCATAAATTCGAGTGCTACTGTTTTTCCAACCCACATGAACCAGTTGATAGCGATCGCTGATTAGATCGAAAATCGTCTCACTAGCAACTGGATCATGAGGCGATCGCCTCTGGGCCCGTTCAGTTAGCAACTCCTGAATATGTTGACGGTATAAATTTACTTTATCCATTGCAAATACCAGCTTTTAATGTCCTTGAATAACTGCCAACTTTTTTTAAACCGCAGCTAAGCCCGATCGAACTTGAGTATCCGTATACTCCGGTGTCCAGCCAGTCGTAGTGGTAAAATACCGCACAGCTTTAACTTTTCGGGCTGCTGTCAAATAAAACCAGTGTTCCGTATTCGCCGGTACGTTGATAAATTCTTCGGGCTGTACTGTGACTTCTACTTGACTACCGTCTGGACGCACAAAACCGAAAATGCCCTCGCCTGCTACGATATAGCGCACTTCATCGTCAGCGTGAATGTGACACTTGTCGAATTTGGACAGCAAAGTGTCCAGGTTGGGAATGTCTGGGTGCAGTACAATTAAGTCTCGCGACTGATAGCCTGCGGTTTCCGAAAGTTGTCGAAAGTAGCCGTCGAGGGCTTGCAGGATTTGCTCTTTTTCGCTGTCGCAAAGAGCATCTTTGGCTAGCAAGTCGCGAATTTCTGGACTGTCACCCACGGGCCAACTGTTGAGTTGAATGTTTAAGGGAGCAAGTTCGCGGGTAATGTCGCTCAGTTGAGTGTACGTTGTACCGTCTTCGAGTCGCAGGATAGCCATTTTTGCACGTTGGGATTTTTGAGTGACAGACAGCGAAAGATGTTGGTCGATCGCGTCTGTACAAGGATCACAATTTTAACGCTAATTTGAACAGGACTTCATCCCAGAAACCGGGTTTTTTACGCAATACTTCCTTACACACCGTAAATTCGGTAAAAAACCCGGTTTCTTTCTCGTTTCTTTTTCCGAGTGCGTCCAGGACTGTTGAACAGTTAAATATTTGTCACAATAAGATTGATCAGTCAGGTGCCAGCTAGTAACCACAACTATTGGCTAAACACTGATATCTTAAATGTAACTTTTGCAACAACTATGCCGACTTATACTGGAATTTCTAGCGAAGCTTTTCAGCATCCTCTCGATCGCCAAGCCGAAGCAGCATTGCGAAGCGTACCTGGATTTGACTTAATTGCCAGCAAATTTGTAGAATTTGTCTACGAACGCCCGCAATTTGTTTACCTAATGGGAAATAGCATCCAAGTCGGCCCACGCCAATATGCCAGCATTTATCACATTTTTCGGGAATGCGTCCAGGCTTTAGATGTTTTCCCAGAACCCGGTTTGTTTGTCTCTCAAAATCCCTCAGTAAACAGCTATGCCCTGGGGAAAAACCAGCCCTATGTCGTATTAAATACTGGTCTTTTAGACTTATTGGACGAGGCAGAAATCAAGGTAGTGCTGGCTCACGAGTTGGGACACATTAAATGCGGCCATCCAACTTTAAATCAAATGGCGATGTGGGCGATGAGCATTGCATCGACAATTGGTGAGATGACTTTTGGGCTGGGAAATATTGTCGGTAGCGGTTTAATTTTTGCTTTTTACGAGTGGCGGCGCAAGGCGGAATTGTCAGCAGACAGGGCGGCTTTGTTGGTGACGGATGATTTGAACGGCGTGATGAAGACGATGATGAAACTTGCGGGAGTTAGCAGTAAATATGCTGACCAATGCAGTTTGCAAGAGTTTATCCGCCAGTCTGACAATTATCAAGAACTCGATCGCGACAATCTCAATCAAGTGTATAAATTTTTACTGTACAACGGCGGTCAAGGCGTGATGCTGAGTCACCCTTTCCCGGTGGAACGCCTGCGGTATTTGCGAGATTGGGCGAGTTCTGAGGAATACCGCCAAATTAAGCTGGGAAACTACAAGCGGGCTGTGGCTGAGGGTGCGGTTGATGTGAAGTCCCAAGCGCCTAACAGCGAGACGGAGGTTTTGCGCCGTCAGATTGAAGAATTGCAGCGGGAGATCGATCGACAAAAATCAAAGCAAAAATAAGTGTAGGGCGTGCGGGCGCACCTGGCCGCTATTATTCGCGCCCTCAACCACTGTTTGCGTAGGGTGTGCTTAGCAAGCACCGATTGACGAGGTGTCCCACCGCCCCTTGTGTACCGATTTACCGATTGGTACACAAGGGGCATCCTACAAGAGCGTACAAGAGCCTAAGTGAAAATTTACCGGATTTGGGCGAGAAAGGAGAGTAGAAGGAAGTTAAGCTGCGGATATCCCATCGGGCTAGATCCAAATTATATTTGAGTGGGAGCCTCCCGATCGCGAGAGCTGGCACTCGCAACTAATCTCCAATCTAAAAACCGTCCTCTCTTTTCTGAAATCTGTTTCTGAACAAGTGTAGTTTAAATCTAGAGAAGCTTATAACTCAATGGAGCTAAAAAAATGATTATTGATCAACCAATGAATACTCACAAACCAAATTCTAATTTTTTCGGTAATGTCGGAAAAGTGGCGATCGCCCTAAGCGTGTTAGCCGCCGGTATGGTATTTACAAATCCTCCGAGAGACAAATACCTAACTTATGCTTCCGGCGTACTCCAAGCCGAGTTGGAAAACACTGTGTGTAAGGATTCTCGCGTGCCTCAAGCGTTGAGCGGCGTTGCAGAGGCGTTGATCGGCAGTTGCAAAAATTTGCTGACTTCGCAGCGGAGCTCGATCGAACACTTGCTCGACAATACAACAGAACGTCAGAACTTAGGCGTTGTCAGCATTTACACAACTCAACTGGGCAAAAAAACCTATCCAACCGTTGCAGCTTTCGGTAATTTTGTCACCCTGCCACCTAGTTCTGAAAATGCTCAAAATTAGGATTAAATTAAGTTCAATTGTCAAAACCGGGTTTTGTAGAAAGCCCGGTTTTTACTTACGTAATTATATGTAAGTAAATCTGAATAAGTAGGTCATTGCCCAAAAAAACAATAGTATCTTGTAGGGGCGGGTTTAGCTAAGAATCTATGATACCAGCCAGT
>Ga0105047_10006715_pt1 | contig 19462 bp, 15 predicted proteins | sample MAT04_FD_78384 | JGI IMG/M metagenome (GOLD analysis project Ga0105047, IMG submission 78384) | Freshwater microbial communities from Lake Fryxell liftoff mats and glacier meltwater in Antarctica - MAT-04 (megahit assembly) | ecosystem: Environmental > Aquatic > Freshwater > Ice > Liftoff...
CCTGACGACCGGGGAGCGCGGGCACGGAGCCAGTCGGCGAGGGCGTTCCGGCGGAGCAGTGCTCGCACACGGCCTTCTGGCCCTCGGCGGCTGACTTCTGGCCCTCGGCGGCTGGCCTTCTGGCCCTCGGCGGCTGACTTCTGGCCCTCGGCGGCTGACTTCTGGCCCTCGGCGGCTGACTTCTGGCCCTCGGCGGCTGACATGCGTACACAGCTACCGTGCACCAGCGCCCAGCTGAACGACGACGACGCCCTCCGTGACGTTTGCTGCACGCCCGGTGTGCGGAGGCGACCTGCATAGGTTGGTGGTGCACGTCCGGTGTGCGGAGGCGACCTGCATAGGTTGGTGGTGCACGTCCGGTGTGCGGAGGCGACCTGCATGGGTCGGTGGTGCACGTCCGGTGTGCGGAGGCGACCTGCATAGGTTGGTGGTGCACGTCCGGTGTGCGGAGGCCAGGCAGACGGCGCGTTCGTGGCCAGTCAGCGTCGCCGGTGCATACCCGGTGTGCGCCGACGAGCATGAATCGAATGGATCAGCCGGCGAGTGCGTTCCGGAAGATGCCCAGTCCCTGATGGATCTCGGCCGAGGTCACGTCCAGCGGCGCGATCCAACGGATGACGTTGTGGAACCGGCCACAGGTCAGCAGCAGCAATCCCTGGTCAGCGCAGCGCGCGATGAGCGCGTCACCGATGGCTCCGTCCGGCTCGCGGGTCTCGCGGTCCTGGACGAATTCGACACCGATCATCAGGCCCGGGCCGCGGATGTCGCCGATGCGCGGATCCTCGGCCGCGATGGCCTGGAGTCCCGCCGTCAGCTCCGCGCCTCGTGCTGCCGCGTTTGCCACGAGGCCCTCCTCGGCGATGGTCTCGAGCACCGCGACACCTGCCGCGCAGGACACCGGGTTGCCACCGAACGTGGAGCCGTGCGAGCCGGCACCCCAGCGGCGCATCAACTCGCTGCTGGACACGACCGCGGCCAGCGGCAGGCCGTTGGCGATGCCCTTCGCGAGGCACACCACGTCAGGCACGATGTCCGAGTGCTCGTACGCCCACATCCGCCCGGTGCGCCCCAGTCCTGACTGGATCTCGTCAGCGATGAGCAGGATGCCGTGCCGGTCCGCGATCTCGCGCAGGCCCTGCATGAACGCGGCCGGAGCCGGGTCGTAGCCACCCTCACCCTGCACCGGCTCGATGAGGAACGCGGCCACGGACTGGGGCGGCACCTGCTCGGACAGCATCTGTCGCAGTGATGCCAGCGCGCCTTCGACTGCCGCGGCCTCGTCGCCGCCGTATCCCCGGTAGACGCTGGGGAAGCGGCTGACGTACGTGTCCGGCAGGAACGGGCCGTGGCCCACGCGGTAGTTGAGATTGCTGGTCGTCAGGCTCAAGGGCGCATAGGTACGACCGTGGAACGCACCGGAGAAGCCGATGATGGCCGTGCGTCCGGTCACCCGGCGGGCCAGCTTGACCGCAGCTTCGATGGCCTCCGCGCCCGAGTTGGCGAAGAAGACCGAGTCAAGGGATGCCGGGAACGTCGCCGCCAAGGCGTCCGCGAGGGCCGTCACGGGTTCCAGGTAGCCAAGCCCGTTGCACATGTGCAGCAGCTGGTCAGCCTGAGCGTGGATGGCGGCGCTCACGCGCGGATGGGCGTGACCGAGGATGGTCACGGCGAGCCCGCACGCGAAGTCGAGGTACTCCTTGCCATCGGCATCCCACAGCTTGTGGCCCTCGCCGCGGACCCACGCGCGCTGGAAATATCGGGCGAGGATCGGGGACAGGTGTGCCGCCGAACGCTCCGCGAGCGCCGCGTTCCCACCTGGGTCCTGCGTGCGCCTGGCTGACTCGTCCGGGATGAGGGTGCTGCTCTGGCTCATGGCTCCGATCCGCTGTGCTGTGGTCTGACCGCAAGGGTACCGGTATGGACGCCATGTGCGTGCCCGGGTCGCGACGGGGTGGCCGCCATGTCGCCGCCCTGCAGTCGGCGCTCAGGCTACGATGCGCCAGATGGGCGGCCTGCCCTCACAGTGCAGCCCGGACGCGCAGTGCAGGCCGAACGCGGTCACGACCGGACCAGGAGCAGACCCGATCTTGTCAGCCGCGAAGGCACCTGCCGCTCACTTTCGCCCCGACATCGAGGGCATGCGCGCGATCGCCGTGGCGGCGGTGCTGCTCTTCCACCTCCAGATCCCTGCCTTCGGCGGCGGATTCACAGGCGTCGACGTGTTCAACGTCATCTCGGGCTTCCTCATCACCGGGTTGCTCGTGCGTGAGGTCGGCTCCCTGGGCCACATCGACCTGCCCCGCTTCTACTTCCGACGCGCGCGTCGGCTGCTGCCCGCCGGACTCCTGGTCATCGTCGTCACGCTGGTGGCCTCTGCGCTCATCCTGTCGCCCATCCGGTTTCCGTCTGCGGCCGGCGACGGCGCAGCGTCCGCGCTGTACGTGGCCAACTACCGGTTCGCGCTGGCGGGCACTGACTATCTCGCTGCGGCAGCGGATCCGTCGCCATACCAGCACTTCTGGTCGCTGGCCGTGGAGGAGCAGTTCTACCTCGTCTGGCCGCTGCTCATCCTGGTCAGCGCTCGCCTGGTGGGTGCGGCTCGGGTGGGCATCGTGTTGGCGGGCGTGACCCTCGCGTCATTCCTGTTCTCGCTGTACATGACCGACATCTCGGCGCCGTGGGCGTTCTTTTCGCTGCCGACACGTGCCTGGGAGCTGGGTGTCGGGGGGCTCGTCGCGGTCGGCGTCTCCTATCGACTGCCAGGGAAGATGCGGCCATGGGTCGGTGCCCTGGGCCTGGCGCTGGTCGTCGGTGGCGTGCTGTTCATCGATGACCAGGTGCCCTACCCGGGGACCGCAGCCCTGGTGCCGGTGCTGGGCACCGCACTACTCATCATCGGCGCCGCCGATGCGACCGGATGGCTCGCACGGGGACTCGGGTCACGCATCCCCAGCTTCGTGGGCGGCATCTCCTACTCCCTGTACCTGTGGCATTGGCCGATCCTCATCCTGGTGCCCATCGCCCTGTCGGACGACTCATTCGGGTTGCGGCTCGTGCTTGGCGTCGTATCGGTGGTGTTCGCGGTCGTCTCGACCCGTGTCATCGAGGCACCCTTCCGATTCGGGCGTATCGCGAAGGTGCCCGCGATGCGCGGGGTCAGCGTCGGCCTGGCGGCATCGGTCCTGGTGGGCGTGACGGCCATCGCCGCCGGCCACCTCGCGCCCGACCCGTTCGCAGGTGACGACACGCCCGTCATCGCCGCCGCTACCCCGCGACCCCGACCGACCCGGCGCCCGACACCCGTGCCGGTGGTGACATCGCAGCCAAGTCTCGGGCCGACGGAGAGTCCCCTGGTCACTGCGAGTCCCCTGGCCACCGCGAGTCCCCTGGTCACTGCGAGTCCCCTGGCCACCGCGAGTCCCCTGGCCACCGCGAGTCCCCTGGCCACTGCGAGTCCCCTGGCCACCGCGAGTCCTGTGGCAGCCGCCACCCCGGAGCCCGTGGCCACACCGGTCGCGACAGTGTCCCCGAGCCCGACAGCGACACTCGTCACAGAGCCCCCAGCGACCGTTGCTCCGGCCACCCCGACCGTGAAGCCGCCCTCCCCCTCGCCCACGCAGATCGCCGCGCCAACGCAACCGCCCACATCGAGCCCTTCGGCCGACCCGAGCCCGGTACCGTCGGCCACCCCCACGCCGTCGGCCACTCCCACGCCCTCGGCCACGCCGAGCCCGGTACCGTCGGCCACCCCCACGCCGTCGGCCACCCCCACGCCGTCGGCCACTCCCACGCCGTCCTTGCCGCCCATCCCGGACCCGGTGACGGCCGGTCCGCTGCCGGCCGGTTTGTCGCCACGCCTCCGGGACGTCCAGGACGACCTGCCGGACAGCTACTCGGACGGCTGCCACCTGGGCTTCGACGAGGAACGCTCGGGCGATTGCGCGTACGGCCCGCCAGAGGCCTCGACCACGGTCGTGCTCTACGGCGACTCACACGCCGCGCAGTGGCTGCCCGCCATCGAGGAGCTGGGCTACGTCCGCGACTGGCGCGTCATCTCGCTCACCAAGTCTGCCTGTCCGCCCGTGGACCTGTCGGTCTGGAATGGCCCCCTGAAGCGGACATACCGGGAGTGCGACGTCTGGAACACGTACGCCCTCGATCGTATCGCCGCAGAACGGCCGGCCATCGTGTTCGTATCCGGGTACCACGGCTACGACTATCTGGACGGAGACACCCGGATCTCGGTGGACGATGTGCCCGGACCCTGGAGCGACGCGATCGGACGCACCCTGCGCGACCTTGCGGGAGTCGCCGGTCAGGTGGTGCTCATCGCCGATACGCCATTCCTGTCGGTCACGCCGGACGAGTGCCTCGCATCACACCGGGATGCCGTGGAGGATTGCGAGCAGGTCCGCGCGGACGTGGTCGACGAGGCGTGGGCTGCCACGGAGCAGGTGCTCGCGGCCGATGCGGGCGCCCAGCTGATCACCATGACCGACCTGGTGTGTCCCGGCACGACCTGTCCACTCATCTTCGGCACGACACCGGCGTATCGCGACGACCAGCACCTTGGTGCCACCTTCGCGCGGTCCCTGTCCACGGACTTCGACCTGCTGCTGCCGGAAGGCCAGGCGCCTTGAACGGGCATCCGGGCTAGAGGCGTCGTCCCCGGGCACGCTCGAGCGAGAAACGCGCGGTGTCCGCGATGGCCATCACGGCCATGGTGCCCGCCTGGACGGGGTCGCTCACGACGAGGTCTGCGACCGATGTGACCGAGCCCACCATGTTCAGCGTGATGACCGGGATCCCGGTGGCCTGGAGCTCCTTGACGGCCTCCGTGATGTCGCCGCCCATGATGGAGCCCGCGAGCACCAGGATGTGGGCTCGAGGCAGGTCGGCGACGGCGCGCACGGTGGACGCGATGTTCTTCTCGCCGACCAGCGCGATGGTGTCCACCGAGATCCGCTCCCCGCGCAGGTTGTGGCGGTCCGACTCGGTCACGGCCCCCAGGCTGACCTGGGCCACCTGGGCACCCCCCCCGATGATGATCACGCGCTTGCCGAAGATCTGCCCCAGGGTCGGTCGGGGCTCTGCGGCGGTGACGCCCGGCGCCCCCCGAACGGACGCGGCCGCCGACTCGCCGTCCAGGTCCCGAAACTCGACGTCCATGACGCGATCCACGCCCGGCTCGCCGCGAGTCGCCGGGAAGGAGTTGACCGAGACGACATCCGCACCTGCAGCGCGCAACCGGACCAGCAGCTCCACGAAGTCGGCGTCGGGACCCACGCGCAGGCTGACCGCTGACAGGACGCTGCCCGGCAGCGGGATCTGGAGGTCGGGATGGGCCGGTTCGGCCGGCAGGTGTGCGCCAGCTTCCAGCTCGTTCTCGGGGGGCAGCAGTGCGTCCAGGTCCTCGGTGTCAGCCATGGCTCCGCAGACTAGCGCATGGGTATGCGATCGGCAGGCGCTCCACATGAGATGCTGTCTGCCGCGTCGGTATGACCGCAGGCGCCGCAGTCGTACTCATGTGGCGACATTCGCACCATCGTGATACGGTGCGACCATGAGCGCGACGACCATCCCGACCGTCTTTGGCAGTTTTCGGCTGCGGGCCAAGAACCAGTTCACCCTGCCGGATGCTGTGGCACGAGCCGTGGACGCGCAGCCCGGCGATCACTTCCGGATCTGGGTCGAGGATGACGGCACCATCGGCATCAGCAAGGGCAGGGCGAGTCTTGCAGGCGCGTTTCCCGGCATGTGGGGCGACACGTCCGAGGACATCGAGGCGCACCTGAACGAGCTGCGTGACGAATGGGAACGGTGACAACGCTCGAGTCCAGCATCCCTGTCGGCGCCTACATCCTGCTGGATTCCTCGGTCCTCGTCGCCCACATCGCGGGCGGCGAGGTCACGTCTCAGCTTGCGACCACGATCATCGACAGCTTCCTTCGCGAGGATCGGAACGCGGCCGTCGTATCCACGGTCACGGTCAGCGAGATACTGGTTCGACCACACCGACTCGGCAAGGCGCGCGATATCGGTATGGGAGTACTGGAGATGCCCGGCCTCATCCTGCGGTCAGTCGACTTCCTGGTCGCTGCCGAAGCAGCGCGCATGCGGGCGGAGTCGTCACTCCGGTTGCCGGACGCCATCGTGCTGGCGACTGGCATCCTGGCTGGCGCGACCTGCTTCGTGACGAACGACCGGCGGCTCGCGGCTGCGGCCCCGGCACTCGCGCCCAGTCTGCAGGTGTGCCTGCTCTCGGACCACATCCCGACCGCGGCCTGAGCGCGACCATCTGACGGCCCCGGCCGGTATCATCGGGCGACGATGACCGAGACCCTCACGCCACCCACCCACCGATCGGCCGCAGCCATCCCGTCGCAGCTGCCGACCATGGGTGGGCGTGCCCTGATCCGGGTCGGCATCATCGGGGCCACCGGCTACGCGGGCGGCGAGATGGTGCGCCTCCTGGACCGACATCCCAACGTGCGCATCGTGGGTCTCCAGGGACGTGGCCGGGAGCAGGAGCCCGTGGGCACGATGCACCCGCATCTGGCCCAGACCGGTTACCACGTGGACTCGTCGATGCCCCAGGTGGATGCGGTGTTCATGGCCCTGCCTTACGGCCTCGCGGCCGCCCAGGCGCGCGACCTGGTTGCGAGCGGCACGACCATCATCGATCAGGGGCCTGACTTCCGATTGCGGGATGCCGCCGACTATCCCCGCTGGTATGGCTTCGAGCACCCTGCGCCCGACCTCCTGGCGCGATCCGTGTACGGACTGCCGGAGCTGCATCGCGCGGCGCTGGCCGAGCTCGGTGAGTCGGACGTCGCCATCGTCGGCGCGCCGGGCTGCTATCCCACGGCCACCATCCTGGCGCTCGCTCCCCTGGCGCGCGCGGGGCTCATCGGGGACCTCGTTGTGGATGCCAAGAGCGGCGTCTCGGGCGCGGGACGAGACCCCAAGTCCGAGCTGACCTACAGCGAGGTCAACGAGAGCGTCAAGGCGTACGGCATCGGCGGCCACCGGCACGTCGCGGAGATGGAGCAGGAGCTGGGTCTCCTTGGCTCGTCATCCGACGCCAATCCGGGCGTCCGCGGCATCGACTTCCTGCCTCATCTCATCCCCATGACCCGGGGCATCTTCTCCGCCGCGCATGTCCGGCCAACACGACCCGTGACCACGAGCGAGCTGCGTGAGCTGTATCGCGAGATGTACCGCGGCGAACCGTTCGTCGAGGTCACTGACACCGCACCTGCCACCAAGCACGTGACGGGCAGCAACCTGGCCAAGGTGTTCGTGCACCTCGACGAGCGCACCGGCCGCGTGCTGGCCATCGGGGTCGTGGACAACCTGGTCAAGGGTGCCGCCGGCCAGGCGATCCAGGCATTCAATGTGGTCTTCGGTCTGCCCGAGACGGCAGGGCTGGAGCAGCGGCCACTCGCTCCCTGACGAGGCCCCGAACACCGTGGACACGCTGCACGCGCTCTCATCCGACCTGCCGTCCGTCGAATACGCCGCCCGCCTCCCGCGTGGCTTTCGCGCCGGGGCCGCGACGGCGGGCGTCAAGAAGTCCGGGCGCCCGGACCTGTCGGTCGTGGTCGTGGACAGCAGGGCGGGATCCGTGGCCGCGACCTTCACGCCCAACCGGTTCGCCTCTGCACCGGTACTGCTGAGCAAGGCCCACCTCGCCACCGTGGACCCGGCTGGCGCCGGTCGCTACGGCAGGACCGCCGCGCTGTTGTCGGTGAGCGGCTGCGCCAACGCCGCCACTGGCGATGCGGGCATGGATGACCAGCGGCGATTGGCGGATGTCCTGGGTGCCGCGATCGGCGTGCCCGCGGACCAGACACTCGCCGTGGCGACGGGCATGATCGGACCCCGATACCCGATGGAGCGTATCGAGCCCGCGCTTGCGCGCCTGGTCGCGGACGGGCTGACGGCCTCGGACGACGCGTTCGTCGCGGTCGCGGAGGCGCTCCGGACCACCGATTCGAAGGCCAAGTGGGCTACAGCCGTGGTGGAGCTGCCAGATGTCGATGGAACCCTGCGCCGCGTGACCGTGTCGGGTGTCGCCAAGGGTGTGGGCATGATCCACCCCCGGATGGCCACGATGCTGGCGTACCTGCTGACCGATGCCGACGTCGACCCAGCCGATCTGTCCCGGATGCTGCGCCCGATCGTGGCCCGGACATGGGATCAACTGTCGGTCGATGGCGACACCAGCACCAGCGACACGGTGTTCCTGGTCACGTCCGGAGCCGCCGGCGCAGCGCGTGTCACGACCGGCTCGGCGGCATGGGCCGTCCTGTCGGGTGCCGTGGAGGCAGTCGCTCGCTCGCTCGCTCGCCAGCAAGCCGCGGACGGCGAGGGTGCCACGTCCCTGCTCACGTGCCAGGTGAGTGGCGCCGCGGATGACGCGGACGCTCGTGCCGCCGCTCGCGCGGTCGTGTCCAGCAGCCTGGTCAAGGCCGCCATCCACGGCCGCGACCCCAACTGGGGCCGCATCGCGGATGCCCTGGGCAACGCCCAGCTGGCAGATGCGGCCGTGCTGGAGGCAGCCGGGCTGTCGACGGAGGAGGCGGCCCGTCGTGGCGGATCGCGCCTGGACCTGGACCCCGACGCGGTGCGCATCGCCATCGCCGGGATCGAGGTGTTCCGGGGCATCCCCATCGACTTCGATGCGGCCGCGGTCAGTGCCGCGATGGACACCGAGGAGATCGTGGTGCGCGTGGATCTCGGATCGGGTCCTGGCACGGGTGAGGCCTTCGGCTGTGACCTGACCGAGGCATACGTGCGGGAGAACAGCGAGTACTCGACATGACCGGATCCGCGCCGGACGCGGGCATCGTCGTCGTCAAGCTGGGTGGCACCACCCTCGCGGAGCAGTCAGCCACCCTGCGGGAGGTCGCGCAGCGCTCCCGGTCCCAGCGCATCGTCCTGGTTCATGGGGGTGGCAAGCGGCTGACCGAGTGGCTGGGCCGGATGGGCGTCGAGAGCCGCTTCGAGGGCGGCCTGCGAGTCACCGATGACGCGGCACTCGAGGTGGCCCTGGGTGTCCTGCGGGGCGTCATCAATGCGGAGCTGGTCGCGGTCTTGCGGAGCCACGGGGCCGACGCACTTGGTTGGTCCGGCGTCGACGGCGGCAGCATGTCCGGCGATCGGGTGGCTGGGCTGGGTCGGGTGGTGAGTGTCACGAATGTCCGGACGGACCTGCTGGACCTGCTGCTCGGGGCCCGCGCCCTGCCGGTCGTGGCGCCTGCTGCCCTGGATCGTGATGGGGTCATCTGCAACGTGAACGCGGACGATGCCGCGGCAGCGATCGCGGGTGCCCTGGGCGCTCGACTGGTGCTGCTTACGGACGCCGATGGCGTCTGGGACGCTGATGGCCTGCGCATCCCGACACTGACCCTTGCGGCGTCCGAACGACTCATCGCCGAGGGCGTCATCGCCGGCGGGATGGTGCCCAAGGTCCGCTGCGCGCTGCGGGCTATCGAGTCGGGAGCGAAACAGGTGGTCATCGCCGACGGCGCCGCGACAGGCGCCCTCGCCAGGGCGCTCGATGACCCGGACTTCGGCACCCGCTGGTCGTCGTCGTCCGTGACCCCGGAGACCGCCACCGCGCGCATCCTGGGCGCAGCCCGCAGCGGCGAAACAGCGTCGCTCGTGGCAGCCATCGCAGCCGGGGCCGACATCGAGGCACGGGATGCACAGGGCCGCACGCCGCTGCTGCTGGCGGTCATGGGCAGTCATGTCGCCGCCGCGCAGGTCCTGGTCGCTGCCGGTGCCGATGTGAATGCCCAGGACGGACGACGCGAGTCACCCTTCCTGGCCAGCGGCGTGACCGGGTCCGTGGCAATGCTCGAGACTCTGTTGCCGGGTCGACCCGACACCCGCATCACCAATCGGTTCGGCGGTGTCGCGGTGATCCCGGCCTCGGAGCGAGGGCACGTGGCATATGTGGACGCCGTGCTCCGAATGACGGACATCGACGTCAACCACGTCAACGACATCGGCTGGACAGCGCTGCTGGAGGCCGTGCTCCTGGCGGACGGCGGGCCGCGCCATCAGGAGGTGGTGCGCATCCTGCTGGCGAACGGCGCGGACCCTCGACTCCCGGACCGGGATGGGCGGACCGCGCTGGATCACGCGCGCGCCCTGGGCTACGACGCGATCGCGGAGCTGCTGGTCGCCGTCGGGGACTGACCGAGCGGCGGTCCACTCGACCGATGAGCGCCGCGACCCACCGTTCACCCAAGGCGTCAGCAGGGCCGCGCGCCCGCACCGTCCGCCCTCAGGCCAGGTCGGGACGCAGCAACCGGATCATGAGTGCCATCTGGGTCCACAGGCGATCCTCGGCCTGATCGAACACGATGCTCTTGGGGCCATCCAGGACCTCGGATGCGATCTCGTCCCCGCGGTGGGCCGGCAGGCAATGCATCACGAGTGCATCAGGCACCGCCCGCAACAACTCGGACGTGACGGCATACGGTCGGAAGATGTCCCGGCGTCGCTCTGCCTGCTCTTCCTGGCCCATGCTCGCCCACACGTCCGTGTACACGGCATCGGCGCCCACGACGCCCAGCACCGGGTCGTCGCCCAGCTCGATGCGTGCTCCGGTGCCCGATGCGATCGCCCGAGCCCGGTCCACGACGCGCGTGTCGGGCTCGTAGCCGCGAGGGCTGATGACCCGGACATGCAACCCGATGGATGAGCCCGCCAGCAGCAGGGACGCAGCCACGTTGTTGCCGTCCCCCAGGTAGACCAGCTGTCGACCCCGGAGGTCCCCGAGGTGCTCGCCAAGTGCCATCACGTCCGCGAGCGCCTCGCAGGGGTGCTCGGCATCCGAGAGCGCATTGATGACCGGGATGTTCGTGGCGGCGACGAGGTCCTCCAGCAGGGAGTGGTCAAAGACCCGCGCGACGATCCCATCCACATACCGTTCCAGGGTGTGGGCCACATCCCGCGGCACTTCCCGCGACCCAAGCCCCACCTCATCCCCGACCAGGACCACGGGCGTGGCGCCCAGGCGTGAGATGCCGACCTCGAAGCTCACCCGCGTGCGCAGGCTGGGCTTCTGGAAGATGAGGGCGACAGCACGTCCCGCGAGCGGCAGCTCCCCTGACTGACGCGCACGTCCCGCCTTCAGCGCACTGGCCAGCGCGAGCACCTCAGCGACCCCGCGGGGGTCGAGATCGGCGACCGAGAGGAAGCTGTTGACGGCGGTCGGGCTGGTCGTTGACATCTGCGCCTCAGGCTGGCGTGTCTTGCATGGATATGCAATAATAGCGGCTCGAGCGCATGTTAATGCAGGACTGCGATCCGCGACATGCGCCGGCACCGCCCCCAGCGGCGGCGCGCACGGTGCATCTGCCGTGCGTGTCATGCATCATGCGGCGCGCAGCAGCAGGTCCCATCGGACCCACCACATCGCTCGTGCCCGTCGGAGGTCTCCACTCGTGAAGAAGGTCGTGCTCGCGTACTCGGGCGGTCTGGACACATCGGTCGCGGTCGCTTGGTTACGTGAGCAGCACGACGCCGAGGTCGTGACCCTGACGGTCGATGTCGGCGGCGGCTCCATGCGCGAAGGCGTCGCCGAGCGCGCCATCTCGGCGGGCGCCAGCAAGGCATACGTGGTGGACGGCCGGGACCGCTTCGTGCGCCAGTTCGTGTTCCCCAGCCTCCAGGCGAACGCCAAGTACCAGGGCATCTATCCCCTGGCCACGGCTCTCGCGCGGCCGCTCATCGCCCAGCTGCTGGTGGAGGTCGCGGAGCGCGAGCGCGCCGACGCCGTCGCCCACGGCTGCACCGGCAAGGGCAACGACCAGGTCCGCTTCGATGTCGCCGTGCGGGCGCTCGACCCCAAGCTGGAGGTCGTGGCGCCCATGCGCGTGGGCATGGGCCTGTCGCGCGAGCAGGAGATCGACTACGCCATCGAGCGGGGCATCGAGATCCCGATCACCAAGAAGTCGCCCTATTCGGTCGACCACAACCTGTGGGGCAGGTCCATCGAGACGGGCATCCTGGAAGACCCCTGGCAGACGCCACCGGCCGATGTCTACGAGTGGACCGTCGACCCGGGCGCCGCGCCGGCCATCCCCACCGAGGTCATCATCCGTTTCGAGGGAGGCATCCCCGTCGCCATCGACGGTGAGGTCATCGAGCCCGTGGAACTGGTGGAGCGCCTCAACGCGCTCGGCGGCCGGCACGGCGTCGGTCGGATCGACCATGTCGAGGACCGGCTGGTGGGCATCAAGAGCCGCGAGATCTACGAGGCACCCGCCGCGACCATCCTGCATGTGGCCCATGCGGCGCTGGAAGGCCTGACCCTGTCCAAGGAGCAGCTGCGCTTCAACCGCCTCGTGAGCGACGAGCTGGCCCAGGCCACGTATGACGGCGTCTGGTTCTCGGCCCTCCACCGCGACCTGCGGGAGTATGTCGCCTCCTCGCAGCGGGTCGTCAATGGCGAGGTCCGACTGCGCCTCGACCACGGCAACGCGATCATCGTCGGCCGCCGCAGTGACGACTCGCTGTACGACCGAGCGCTCGCCACGTACGACGCCGAGGACGCCTTCGACCACGCGGCCGCCGTTGGCTTCATCCGCATCTTCGGCCTGCCGCTAAGGACGGAAGCGGCACGCCACGGCTCCGCCTGGAGCTGGACCCAGCCGCTGCTGCCGGAGCTGCCGGTCACGGTCACCGACGCCGCGAGCAAGGTCGCGGCCAGCTGACCCGATGAAAGCCTGGGGCGGGCGGTTCAGCGAGCCGCCCGATGACCTGGCGGCCGACTTCGGCCGGTCCATCGAGGTCGACACGGAGCTTGCCCTGGACGATCTCCAGGGCTCCATCGCCCACGTCGGCGGATTGGCGCGCGCCGGCTTGCTGACGCCCGATGAAGCCGCGGCGCTCATCGCCGGCCTCCACGGTCTGGAGGCGGACGTTGCTGCGGGTGCCATCGTCTGGGATCCCGCGCTGGAGGATGTCCACCTCAACCTCGAGATGGCGCTCCTGGCGCGCATCGGGTCCGTCGCCGGCAAGCTGCATACCGGCCGGTCCCGCAACGACCAGGTCGCGACCGATGTGCGGCTGTGGCTGCGCCGGCGTATCGGGGACATCGACGCGGCCATCGTGGCCTTCGAGCGTGCTCTGGTGGGCCTGGCGCTCCAGCACTCGGACACCATCATGCCCGGCCACACCCACGTGCAGCCTGCGCAGCCGATCCTGTTCGCACACCATCTGCTGGCCTATGTCGAGATGGCAGAGCGTGACCGCGGCAGGTTCGCGGACGCCGCCCGGCGTGCCAACGTGTCACCCCTTGGCTCGGGAGCCTTCGCGGGTGCCGGCTTCCCCCTGGACCGCGAGTCGGTGGCTCGCGAGCTCGGCTTCGACGGCGTCACCCGCAACTCCATCGATGCCGTTGGAGACCGTGATTTCGCAGTCGAATCGATCGCCGCAGCGGCGCTCACGATGGTCCACCTGTCGCGGCTCGCGGAAGAGATCGTGTGGTGGTCGAATCCCCGCTTCGGGTTCCTGCGCCCGTCGGACGCATTCTCGACCGGTTCCTCGATGATGCCCAACAAGCGCAATCCGGACCCGGCGGAGCTGGTCCGCGGGCGGACGGCCGGGGTCATCGGTCAGTTGACCGGCGCGTTGACGCTGCTCAAGGGTCTCCCGGCGAGCTACCAGCGTGACCTCCAGGAAGACAAGCCGCCGTTGTTCGCGACGTTCCGGGTCCTGGAGTCGTCGCTGCTGGTGATGGCGGCCATGATCGCCGGGATGCGGGTCGATGGCGCGCGCATGACGGCGGTCGCCGGCGACGGCCATACCACCGCGACCGCCGTGGCGGACACGCTCGTGGAGCTGGGTGTCCCGTTCCGGACGGCACACGGTATCGTCGGCAGCCTCGTCGCGGCAGCCGACGACGCGGCCATCACCCTGGATGCGCTACCGGACGCCGTCATCAGCACTGCACTGCGAGACGCTGGCGACCCGACCGCCACGCTCCTGGTCGATGATCCGGGCATCGGCGCGCGACTGCGTGACGCAGCGTCCGTGCCTGGCGCACTCGCCCGGTTCGACGTCATCGGTGGCACGGCCCCGGCGCGCGTGGCGACCGAGCTGGCCGCCGCTGCGGAGCGCTTGGGCCTCTAGGTCAGGGCACCAAGGGCAGTCCCGGTCGGCCGGACCCTTCTGGACACAGAAAGTCGTCGGGCTCCCGGCTGGCGGATCCGGGAGCCCGACGTTGGCCCGAGGAGGACAAGAGTCGAAAGTAGGTTGGCCGACCGACGGAGAGCCCTTCTCCCCGCCGGTCGATGGGTCATCGGGCGGTGGGTCTGTCCCATCTCCGTTGTGCTGACCCACCGTTCCGGTCCACATCAACATACGGCCACCGGGGCCCACCGTCGATGGCGGAACGGTCCCCCATTCGACACGCGCGGGTGACGATCGCTGCGGGTTCGTTGCGACCTGGGTACGCGCTCCTGGCTACCAGATGGACGCCGAAGGCCCGGCCGTTGGCTCCTGCCGCAGCCGTGCCACGCGTGCGATGCCCCTGGACACCACGACCTCCGCGGGCACCGGATGGGACAGGAACAGGGGCATCGACTCCGTGAAGCCGTAGGCGCCCGCGTCCAGCACCGCCAGCACATCGCCCGTCCGCGGCTCAGGCAGGCTGACCTCTGCCGCGAGCATGTCCAGGCCGGTGCACAGTGGCCCGACCACCGACGACGGCGTTCGAGTCGTGCGGGCCGCGGCATCGCCCACCGCGACGATGCGCTGCGCCTCACCCACGAGCGCCGGTCGCAACAGGTGATGGATGCCGCCGTCCGTGATGGCCATGGTCCGGCCGCCGCGGGACTTGGTGCGCACGACGCGTGTCAGGTACGCGCCCGCGGGACCGACCACGAAGCGGCCCGGTTCCAGCAGCAGCCGTGCCTCACCCAAGCCCGCCCTGCCACCCCAGGAGGCGATCTCGTCCGCGATGCCGTGGCCCAGCTGCGTGACATCCAGGGGGTCCTCATCGTCGGCATACGGGATGCCCAGGCCGCCACCCGCGTCGAGCAGCCGGAAGCGCTGGCCATGCTCCCGCGCCACGGCCTCGGCCTGGTCCGCGACCCACCGGACACCCTCCACCAGCCGGTCCGCGACACGCACGTTGGAGGCACCGAAGGCATGCAGGCCGAGCAGCGCATATGGCGAGCCGGGGCCACCGATGGCGCCCGCCAGCAGCAGCCGGTCGACGGCCTCGTCCAGCTCCTCGCGCAGCAGGCCGAACTTGGATGCGCCACCGGCACCGATGATGGGCGTCCCTTCCGCACCTCGGCTCATCTCTTCCGCGGTCAGCCGCAGGACCAGGCCCTGGTGCCGGCCAGCCAGGGGCGCCAGGTCGAGCACGACCTCCAGCTCCTCAAGGGACTCGATGGTGATGCCCCGAACGCCGGCCCGGATCGCGGCCGCGAGCTCTGCATCGGTCTTGCCGGGACCCGTGAAGATGACATGACGCATGTCGAAGCCGGCCCGGATCACGGTCGCCAGCTCGCCCGCCGACGCGATATCGGCGCCCAGCCCGAGGCTCGCGAGATGTCGCAGGATGGCCGGCGACGGGTTCGCCTTGACGGCGTAGGCGAGGTCCACCGCGTTCGGCAGGGCGGCCCGCAGCATGGCGACCCGGTCCGAGATGACGTCCAAGTCGTACACGTACAGCGGACTGCCATGGTCCCGGAGCAATGCCTCGGCATCCTGGCCCGCCACCCGCACGCCCACATCGATGGTGGGGTGTGACACGGACAGCGCTGGCGACGATGGAGCGACGAGGGTCATCGGAGGGCCTCTTCCAGGGCGACGCGGGCAGCAGTCGTGGCATCGCGCCGCTTGACGATCACCGCGACGCCGACCGAGACGCCTCGATGCGTGGCCCAGGCACCTGCGGCGGGCCGGCTGCCGGGCACCACGACCGCACCCGGTGGCACTACCAGCGGCGTGTCGGGGGTGCCCCGGATCTCGCGCTCCTCGGTCAGGTCGATGAGTCGCGACTGGCCAGTGAGGATGACGCCGGCGCCCAGGACCGCGCCCGTACCGACGACCACACCGTCATACAGGCCGCAACCACCGCCCACGAACGCGTCGTCCTCGACCACGACGGGTCGCGCGCCGGCAGGCTCCAGGACCCCACCGACCTGCACGGCGGCGGACAGGTGCACACGTGCGCCGACCTGGGCGCAGGAACCCACGAGCGCATGCGAGTCCACCATGGTGCCCGTGCCGACCCAGGCACCGATGTTCAGGTAGGCAGGCGGCATGATGGTCACACCGGGCTCGAGATGGACGCCCGAGCGGGCTGTCGTGCCCCCGGGCACCACCCGCCACGGTGCGCCACGTTCGGACGCAGCACGCGCACCGGGACCGTCCAGGATGTCCAGGACCCCGTAGGCGACGCGGTCACGCGCGGCCATGATCGGGCCGTCGCGGTAGTCGCGCATGCCCGGGATCCGGAAGCCGAGCAGGATGCCCGTCTTGACCCAGGCGTTGACGCGCCAGCCGCCCGGCGCCGTGGCATCGGGCTCGGCAGCACGAACCTCACCGGCCTCCAGCGCGGCGACGAGCCGCGCCACGCTGGCCGTGGCAGCGTCCGTGAGCTCCGCGGAGAGCGGCGTGCCCGACGCGGGCCATCGGGCGAACAGCTCTTCGAGGCTCGCCTGGAGCGATGCGGTATCCGTTCGTGCCGCAGCCCCGATGGGCGAGGCGATGACGTCCGTCACGCCGCCACCAGGTCGGACGACGGCAGGAGGCCCGTGGCGGCCAGCACCTGTACCAGGCTGCGACGCTGCTCATCAGCGAGCGGCAGCAGCGGTTGGCGCAGGACGTCCTCGATGAGGCCCATCTCGGCGAGCGCGGCCTTGACGGGTACCGGGTTGGGGCTGATGAAGTTGATGCGCATCAGGTCCAGCAGCCGGTTGTGGAGCGCCAGCGCGCCGGTCCAGTCACCCGCGTGGGCCAGGGCACACAGGCGCGCCATCTCGGCCGGGATCTCGTTGGAGGCCACGGAGATGACGCCGTCGCCACCCAGCGCCAGCAAGGAGTAGGTCCAGGAGTCATCGCCCGACAGCACCGAGAAGCCACTCGGTCGGTCGCGCAGGATGGTCATGATCTGCTCCAGGTTCGCGGATGCCTCCTTGACGGCCACGATGCCTGGGTGTTCAGCGAGGCGCATCAGGGTGGACGCGTCCACGTTGCAACTGGTCCGGCCAGGCACGTTGTAGACCACGACCGGCAGGCCGCCGTCGTCCGCCACGGTCCGGTAGTGCGCCTCCAGCATCCGCTGGTCGGGCTTGTTGTAGTAGGGAGCCACGACGAGTGCCGCGTCCGCGCCCAGGTCGCGCGCCCGCCGCGTCGCCCCCACGACCGTCGCCGTGTTGTTGGAGCCCGTGCCGGCGATGACCGGCACCCGACCTGTCAGGCCGCGTCGGGCGACTGCGGCAACGGTCAGGCCGATGAGCCGGTCGTCCTCGTCGTGGCTGGTCGTGGGTGACTCGCCGGTCGTGCCGCAGGGCACGAGTCCATCGATGCCCAGGTCCAGCTGGCGCTCGACGAGCCGGCTGAACGCGGCCTCATCGACTGCGCCATCGCTGGTGAACGGGGTGACGAGCGCCGTGAAGGCACCGCGCAGGGTGAGGGTGGTGGTCTGGTTCATCGGTCCGCTCCAGTGGTGGTATCGGTGGTGGTCAGGTCGGTGAGCAGCTGCTCGAAGGTGGTGACGCCGGGAAAGCGGTCGGGATGGGCCAGTAGCGTGTCAGCGGCGAGGAGTGCGCCCGCCACGTACGCGGAGCGATCCCTCGCCGTGACCCGCAGCTCGATCGACTCACCCGGGGCGTCGAACCCGACGAGATGCATCCCGGGTGAAGCGCCGGCGCGGAGCGAGACCACTTCCAGCGTCTCGGGGTCCGGTGCGCCCTGCCCCTCGGCCAGACGCACCTGACGCTTGTGCGCGAGGTGCGGCAGCATCCGTTCGGCGATGGCCGCCGCGGTGCCGGACGGCCGATCGGGCTTGGTCCGCCGGTGCCACTCGAAGACATATGGGTCGTACTCCGCGAAGCGGCCGAAGCGACGGGCCGCCTCCTCCGCGACCGCCCCGAACAGCACGACCCCCACGCTGAACGTGGGCCCGATGACCACGCGCATCCCGGCATCGGTCGCGATGGCACGCAGCTCGGTCAGAGTCTCGGGCGCGTGGGTCCAGCCAGTGGTGCCGATGACGAGCGCCCGGGTCTCAGCGGCCGCGGCCACCCGGGCGTTGGCCAGCAGTGCGTCGGCATGGCTGAACTCGAAGGCGACATCCACGGGCGCCAGCGCGGCGCCGGCGGCGGTCGCGCCATCACGGCCCAGACAGGCGACGACGGTGTCGCCACGGGACTCCAGTGCGGAGCGGATCGCGCGGCCCATGTTGCCGGCGCCCAGGAGGAGTGCTCGCATCGTGTTCTCGTGTTCCCTTCTTGTCCCGTGGTGGGACCTGTCGGGTCAGGCTCCGATGCCAACAAAAAAGCCGCAGTCACCGTTCGTTCGGTGCTGCGACCCTCGGAGCCTGCCCGGCAGGCCCCGTTTCGCGTCGTCCGCGCGAGGCCTGCTAGACCCGTGCCTCCAGGCAGGGTCGCCAGCGCTTCGGCTTCAGGACGAGTAGACGTGTCATCGCCCTTCGACTATGCCACGGATCAACCACGGCGCGCAACGTTACGGATCGGTTACGAGCGACGCAGTGGTGACGGCCGGGCATCGTTTGGCGGCCGCACTACGTCCGGTGGCAGTGGTGGTACGGCCGCTGGCCGTGGGCTCGGTATGGCTGCGGGCTCCGTATGGCCGTGGGCTCCGTATGGCTGCGGGCTCCGTATGGCTGCGGGCTCCGTATGGCTGCGGGCTCCGTATGGCCGTGGGCTCGGTATGGCCGTGGGCTTGGCGCAGGCCCCGGCAGGCGTGGTCGTTCACGTCCGATGTGCACCCGAGACCACATGGGCACGCATCGGCACCTAAAACAGGACGTTCCACACAACTGGTATGCATCGCTGACCGTCAGGATCGGTCTCGGGACCGCGATAGTCGATCCCGCACGAGTGGTGTGCGGGATCGACGTGGATAGGCGGGTCGCCACGACCGGGACGTCGCGGGTGCACATGGGGCGTGCGCTCGGACCCGTGCGGGACCCGATGGCATGCTCTCGGGACGATCGCGGGACGATCGCGGGGATGGGTGATCCGGACGCCCCGGCGTCCGCCCTGGACTACACACCGATCAGGCCATCGGCCCATGCAGGCGGGTCGGCGGCAGGTAGATGCGGAAGTCGGAGCGCCGCTCGAGGAGCACCGAGTGCGGCTCCTGGTCGGGCCACACCAGGCCCAGCCGCTCCAGCGCGTCGTAGCGCGCCCGGGTCGCCCGGCCACGCGTCGGGTGCATCGGTGGATGCCACACGTGA
>Ga0105047_10006717_pt1 | contig 19459 bp, 6 predicted proteins | sample MAT04_FD_78384 | JGI IMG/M metagenome (GOLD analysis project Ga0105047, IMG submission 78384) | Freshwater microbial communities from Lake Fryxell liftoff mats and glacier meltwater in Antarctica - MAT-04 (megahit assembly) | ecosystem: Environmental > Aquatic > Freshwater > Ice > Liftoff...
GACCGCCCGCCCCAGGAAAGCCCCCAGGAACCGCGCCAGCTTCGCCCGGAAGTCTGCCCCGTGGACATGCCAACGCTCCCGCCGGACGCCCCACGGCCCACCGTCGGCACTCACAAGGGCGCTGCCGTCGCCGGCAGGGTGAAGCGTCCGCCACGGGAGCTTGCACCTGAGCCGAAGACCGAAGGCCGAAGCTCCGGGAACTTTCGCCCCCGTGGCCATGCACCCGTTCGCGCAAGACCGATGCCGTCGGCGGCAGGGAAGCCCGATGCTGACAGAAACGCAAACCCACAAGCCAGCGTCGCTAGATTTTCTACGACAGGCTACGACACCAAACTTGCGCGATGGTGCGCGATGGTGCGCGAAAGCCGAAAAGCGCAACATGCGTTTCGACCAATAGCGACGCACCTTTGATGCGTTTCCGCGCATTTCCGCGCACGTCCGTTTCTGCTTTCAAGTCCCACCACCGGCACCAACAATGACCGCGGGTTTTCGGCGAGGCTCGCCGGTTTGGGACCATCGTCGGCGAGCGCTGACCAGGGCAACCGCCAAGCCAGGACTGCCGGGCGCACTCGCGCCGGTGAGGTTGCGGTTCCGGCGCGGCACCCGTCGCGCGCGCTCATGGCCGCCGCGTCACGGCAACTCGCGGACCCGCAGATTCCGGAACTCGACCGGGGAGCCTTCCGATTCGAGGCAGAGATAGCCGAACGCCGGCTGGCAGCCGGTGCCACCGGAAACTTCCTCACCGTTCACCCAGAGCCGCACCTCGCCGTTGATGGCGCGGATGTAGTAATGGTTCCACTGGCCGACGCCACGGCTGAGGTTCTTGCGCGGGAAGCTGCGCTTGCTGCCGCCGGGCGCAACGGGCGGAAAGGGTTTCATGTCGGTGTTGCCCGTGGGGAACACGTCGCCGTGCGTGGTGAACCAATCCGCCTTCTTCCCGGATTGGCGTTCGTATTGTTCGGTGTAGCCGTGGTCGAGCACCTGCACTTCGATGCCTTCTGGCAGGCGGCCTTTGCCTGCCTCCAGATCCTTGATGGAGCGTTCGGTGGCCCAGAGAAACACGCCGGAATTGCCGCCGGATTTCAAGTGCCGCCACTCGACGACCATCTCAAGGTTGGTGACCAGCCCCAGCGAGCGGATCACGCCGACCGGCTGGCCGGTGCAATGCGCGCTACTGCCCTGCCAGGTCCAGGTGTTCGAGGCGCAGTTCACATTCGTGAAATCCGCCTCGCCCAGCGTGCGCCAACCGGGGCCGGCACCGTCAAGGAACGCTTTCGGGGCGGACGTGGCGTCCGGGATCTGGGCCAGCGCGCCGGCGCACAACAGCAGCGCTGCGAACGCTAGACCAGTCACCGGGCGACCAGGATGCGGGTGGGTATTCATGCGGCAAGGCTGGACTGGCGCGACCGCGGTGGCGAGTTGGAATTGCTGTCGCTGGATCCGGCGTAGCGCGTATGCATGAAGGCATTCATGCCTTTCGGCCAAGCAATTCAGGCGGTTTCGGCACCGACCGGCTGAAGCCGGGACTCCAAACCACCGAGCTCCAGCCCGTCATCCGGGCCTTCCTCGCCTTCATGCATACGCGCTGGATCCGGCGGCAGTCGCGCCTGCGTCCTGGAGTGCCACGACGGGTTGCCGTTCTTTTGGCCCAGCCGACTTGTCGCCGGTGAGTTCCGGCCTCGCCGGGTTCCTTCTCGCCCTGCACCGATCCCGTAACATCGCGACCAGTCGCCTGCAAAGAGCCTTGCAGCAGGTCGCAGCCCCAAGCTGCTGGCGCGCCGATGGAGTTACCCCGCAACTGGCCACCGCACCGCCCCCCCCACCGATTCAATGCTCCGCTGGCCCCGCGGCATGGGGGCTTACTCTCGCTGCTCGCCGTCCGACCAGAATTTCTGTTCCAACACCTTGCCGGTTTTCATCAGCACCCGGGCCTTGAGACAGCCGCTCGGAAAGTAGGACTTGGATAGTCCATCCGGCTGGTCGGCGACTAATTCCACTTGCTCCGAGAGGACGCCGTTGTCGTGCCACTTGCGGAAGGTGCCTTGCAGCTTGCCGGCAACGATGGGTGCCTCGGATTGCTTCGCCCCGTCGGGATACCACTTGGTCCGCAGGCCGTGCGAGACGCCTGCGATGAAGTACTCCGCGACTTGAAGCTGGGCATTCGTGTACCAGCCTTGGGAAAGTCCGTGCAGCAGCCCGTTGGAAACGGCGGAGCGGGAGCGCAAGGCTCCATCCTGGTAATGCTCAACCATGAGCCCGTGGAACAGGTTGGTTTCGCCCGACAGGCGCAGCCGCCCGGCCTCCAACACCAGATTGGTCCGGGACACCTCCGACTGCCCGGCGGGAGGATCGCTGTGTTTGGCCGGGCGGGTGAACAGGAAGATCACCAGCGCCGCCGCGGCGGCGAAGCAGAGGAGGGTGGCCAGGGTTCGCGTCCGCGCGGCGCCAGACGGGGAGGTTGAATTCATTTGCGGGGGGACCAATAGCCCCAAGTGCCAGCTCAATCAAAGGATGAAATCGGGGAACCGAGCCTGGGCGGGGCATCCGCGGGTGGCCGACCAGACCGCCCCGGCAAGCGCCTGGCTTCGCTCGAACCCGCTCCCGGGCCATGAATTCAGCGGGGCAATCTCGGGTTGCAGGGGCAACCCGAAATTGCCCCAGAGCAGGGCTAGGGTCGGGTCGTGCCCTTCCGGCTCATTGCACGGTGGCGCGGAAGAAGCGGTTGGTGGTGCCGGTTTGGAAGGGCACCTGGATCCGGAGCGTGCGCACGTCGGTAGCCGAATAGCTGGCCTGCAGCGTGCCCGGCACACCGCCCGCCACCACCTGAAAATTGACGGGCGTCCATTGCTGAAGATTCGTCGTCGTCTGGAGGCTGTAGGTGCGGCCGCGGATGGCGAGAAATTCCATCCTGGAAGCGCCGGCGTTCACGCCCGTGAGGGCGAGACGAAAGCCGTCATCTGGATCGAACGCATAGGTGCCGGCAATGTATTCGGCGTAATTGCTGATGCCATCGCCGTCGGCGTCGTCACCTGGGCGGATGCTGGCCAGCGTGCCGCCGTAGATGGCAATGAGCGCCCGCTCCCAGGTGTCGGGAAGGCCGTCTCCGTCCGTGTCCTCTCCCAGAGTAAGATCAATGCGGGTCTTGAGGCCGGGTTGGCCGATCTGGGCGAAGTTGCCGCTCATCTGCATGGGCAGGTAAACCGTCTGTCCGATCTTCACCTTGAGCCGGAACGGGAAGTAGGGCTTGAGCGCAGTGGGCTGGTAGGTGGTCGTGTCGGTGGCGGTGCCGGAATCCATGGGCACTTCGAGGCGGTAGTTCACGCTGGGATCGAGGTCGCTGCCGATGCTGGTCCGGAGTTGGGCGCCGGACGAAGTTTCGAGATAAACATCGCTGGGAAAGATGTTGATGGGATCGCCGAACTCGTTGCGCACCATGCCATAGAGCGTGTGGTGGGGAGCGGGAGGGAAGGCGGAGGCGGCGGTGGCGAACAACAGGAAGAGGAGCGAATGACGAATGACGAATGACGAATGACGAAAGAAGTCCGAAGTCCGAAGTCCGAAGTCCGCGCGTCGCCGCCATCCAGAGTCGGATTTAGGCATTCGGGCTTCCTTCGGATTTCGGTTATCGGAACTCGGATTTCCGCCAGTGCAGGTCAGGGTTTTCATAGTCGTGCTTGGCTGGCGGTTAGTTGCCTGAGTAGGAGTAGGTGACGAAGTGCAGTTTCACGTCCCGCAAGGTGCGGAGCAGGCGTTCGAGACCTTCGTCGGGATTGTTCAGCAGGGTCTCGCCGGGGATGATGAGCTTCCATTTGCTGTTCCAGACCGAGCGGCCCACTAGGCGGTTGTTGGTCCATTGCGAACGCTGCAATCCTCCGGCCACGGTGTAGATGTTCGGGCTGAATACGCTGGCCGCGGAAACCGGCCGAAAGGCCTGGTGCTTGCGGATTGCGAACGGCGGTTCGCTCAGCGAGGCGGACGATTGGTAGAGCTGCGCGGCGGAGAAGGCCGAGCCGCCGATGTTGAAGGGCAGCGGGATGGCGATGTCATCCACGCTCCAGGTCCGCACCTCGCTCGTGTCGCCCAAGGCCGGGCTGCGCATGGAGTCCACGCCGACGGGCACCAAATAGACATAGGGTGTGGCTGAGAGACGGTTGGGATCGAGGAACGAGAGATTGGGATCCGACGGCGTGGTGCCTCCCACACCGCCCACGGCGCCGGAGTTCGCGACCGGATCATCCATGCCGAGATAGCCTTCCAGGGCGACGCCTGCGGCAAAGACCTTGGTGGCAAAGGAACTCACGCTGTAGGCGTGGTCACCGGCGGCCAGTGATTGACCGAAGAGGTTCATGCCGCGCGCGATGGTGGTGCTGAACTCCAACACGATGCCGGGGACGGGCAGGCCGTTGCCGGGGTCAATCTGCAAGCAGTAGCGGCGCACGTCTGGGTCATCCAGGATGTTGGACTTGCGTGCCTGGTTGAGGACATCCCGCCAGTTGGGGTCGCTGTTGGTGCCGGGCAGGATGCGGAAGTTTTCCGTGCGCAGCGAGACGGTGGTGCCGTAGGCGTCCGGGTTGTTGAAGCCCAGGCGGCCCTTGAGCACCAGCCAATCGGAATACATCTCCGCCATGGCGCTGGACAGGCCGGGATCGCCGGTGTTGCTGCCGGCGAATTGCGGCTCGCCCTTCTGCACGATGCCCAGGGCGCGAGAGCGAACGATGCGATTGAGGAACTCCTTGCCCTGGTTATTATGCAGCAGGCCCGTCTCGTAATCATAAGCCTGTGCCGCCATGAAGGCGTATTGCGCGGACAGATCGAAGAGCGCCTTGTACCGCTCCAGCTTCTCATTGCGGAAGATGCGGAAGGCGGCGTCTCGCGTTCGATAGCCCTGAATGACCGCGGCGGCGCGCTGGCGGAAGATTTCGCGCTCCTGCCGGATGCGGTCGCCCTCAGCGAGCAAGGCGCGGTACCGACTCTGCGCGTCGTCCAGTTCCTGCAGGCGCTGGTTGATGGTCATGAAGTTGTTGTTCATGCCATAGACCGCGTCGCGGACGCCGCTGACGGCTGCCCGCAGTTCCTGGCTGAATTCCTCCGGGGCGATCTGGTTGAACTCGAGGTAGCGGTTGGCGATCTCCGTGGCGGATGCCAGCGACTTCTGAACCGTGCCCGCCGCGAAGGCCACCCCCTTGATGAGCGTGCTGGAGAGGTTGCCTGCCGCTTTGATTACCGCCCTCAAAGGCGCGGTAAAGTCCCCGCCAACAGCCAACCCCGCGATGAGGCTCTTCGGGATCCCTTCCGCCAAGGCATCGGCGGCCTTGCCAGCGTCATCCGAAAATAAGTCCACGAATGAAGCACTGATTTCGGCGGCGAGCTTGGCCGCATCCGACACCGTCTGGGCGATGAGGATGTTGGTTTGAACCCCACGAACTCTCGCTTGCGAGGCGACCTTTTGGTCCAGCGAGGCAATGGCCCAATCGAGATCATATTTGGCCGCATCGGCCCAATAGAAGGCGGTGAAGGCGGCGTTGCGCGCCTTGACGATATCCGAAATGGCCCGTTGAATCCGGCCCGGCGAGGTCCGCTGGCTGGTCCAGTTGGCCGGTTTCTTGAAGAAGCCGTGCGCGGAGAGGGTGTATGAGATGTACAGGTTGGTGTTCGAGAGGTAATCCTCGATTCTTCCCGTCCCGTCCACCTCGCCGCCAAAGGCCGGGTTGATCCAGCCAAAGGTGGAGATCATGTCCCCGCCCGCCCAGCCCGGCTGGAACGTCTGGGTGTCAATGGTCCACGTGGTATCCGACGCCGGATCCAGCAGCGTGCCTTGTGGCCCGGTGAAGGTTAGTTCCTTCGTGTCCACGTACATGTAATGCAGCGTGTCGGGGCCGGCGAAACCGCTGCGGTAAGTCCGGCCTGGCCCGATGTCATCCGGGTAAGGCGTGCCGTATAGTTCGATCAGGGCGTTGGTATAAGCCAGTTCCTGCTGGTTCACCTTGGTGCGGAAGTCCGCCAGGGAATCCTCCTCCGAGCGCATGAGTCGAGTCACATCTTTGGCGTCATCAAAAGACACGATGGCATTGTTCAAGGCACGCTTGGCGCGGGAATAAATCTGCTCGAAATGAGTGTCATTATTTCCGCCCACGACCGCATTGGGATTTAGATCGAAAGGAATGCTAGTCGCCGGCAGCCCCAGCGGGGTGTGGCCGGCCTCGGCGCTGTCCATGGCGGTCTGCAGGCTGGTGCTCTGGGCGGCCAGTTCCTTCAACTCCGACACCGTGGTGCGGTCAATTTGCTGGATGCTCCCGGCATGAGCGGGATCCGGATCGTGATCCGGCAGGATGGCATTACCGACCACCCAGTTGAAGAAAGCGCCCTGGCCGGTGCGCGCCGCCCAGTGATCCATGCCCCAGTAACGGGTGGTGACGACGCCCGGGTTGCGGGTGGTGGAATTATTCCGGGTGGCCTCGAAGTGCGACCAGCCATGGCCCGCGCCGGCCTGGTAATCCCGCCGCCAAGTGAGATCGAAGACTTGCTTGCCGGCCCGCGCCAAGCCCCCGGCGGCGGCGGCGAACTTGCGTTCATCCTGGTAATCCACGGACACCGGCTTGCCCAGCACCGTGACCGCCTCGATGCGCGGCACCCAGTCGAAGTTATTGTCCATGAGCAGCGCGTAATAACCCTTGAGCGCGGTGAGGTAATGGCCGTAGGCATCGCCGTGGCCTTGCGGATAGAGGCGGCGCGCATCCTCGGCGTCCACGCGCCCGTCCGTGTTTTGATCCAGGAGGTTGTAGTTCAGCGCATAGATCACTTCACCGGCGTCAATGCCCCGGGTGTAATTCCATATCAGGCGGTTATAGACCGGACGCAGCTCGACGCCGGGCAGGAGGAAATCATCCCGCCCGCGCATGAGGGCGAGTTCCTCCTCCAGCAGCGTCGGCAACTGGCCCTTGAAGGAGAACATCGCGGTGGCGATGTCGCCATAGGTGCTGTCGGCGGTCCCGATGCCGATGGTCGGATTCGAGGCGTCGGCCCAGGCCTCGTTACCCAGCATCATATAAAGGTCGTTCAAATAGCCCGCCGCGAGCAAGAGCGCGTCGTTAGCCGGGCCGTAGTTAATCCCCCCGCCGATGCTCAGCAGCTTGCCGCGATTGAGCACGGTCTCATAAATCTCAATCAGGCCTGCGTCGTTGAGCGCATCCAGGTTGAGCGCCACGTCGCCTTCCCAGCGGGCACCGGCTTGGGCCACGATGCTGACGTCGGTACTGACCGAATTGTTGAACAGGTCGGTGATGCGCTGGTTGAAGGGATTGATGCCTTTGAGGACCCGCTTGATCCAGCCTTCGGCCAGTTGCGGCGTGGTCCACTGCGACCAGACCGCGTTGCCGCCGCCGCCATCGGGCACATAAGAAGCGTGCGCGCGGTTGGTGGGCTGGTAGCGCATGATGAGATAATTGTCCGCCAGGCTCTGCACGTCGGCGCTGCCGCCGAGCACCGCGCGCACGCCCTCGGGATAGCGGCTGGCGGCGAGGGGTAACCACTTCTGCGCCGACACATCCACGGCGGTGAAAGCTTCGAGCCGCACGTTGAAGGCCAGGAATTGGTCGGGATAGGCGGCGGAAGTCAGTTCCACGGCCACGGTGTGCGTGCGCGAGCCATCCGGGTTCAACGTGCCGCCGGCCAGCGCCGCCGGGTTGAGCGCATACGCGTGGCGCAGCGGGACCAAGCCGCCGGGCGGCGTGGACGGGGCCGAATCGTTCTGGCCGGTCTGGATTTTCACCACCAACTGGCCATCCAGATACACCACCGCCCCCACGGCATCGTCCAGGTCCAGGCTCAGCCAGTAGGCGGAGTAGTTGCCAGCGGGTTGGTCAAACTGGCGGAAGACGATGCTCTGCGCGCCCTGGCTGACGACGCGCTCATCCAGCGAGGCGATCAGATTGGTCGTGATCGTGACGTTCTGATTGGGATCCACGCTGACGACCACATTGGTCGCCGTGGACAACGGATGCACCATGCCATAGACGGACGAGCCGTCCGTCTTGCGCAAGGTCACCTGGTTGCCGGCGCGCAAGCCGTGCGGCGGCGTGACCGGGGTGGCGAATTGAAACTTGCCGTCCGCCCAGGCCACCGCGCTGTAGGCGACGCGGCTGATGGGCGCAACCGACGTGGCCACATCCTGGAACAGCCGGTTGGCCGCCGTCGCCGGCACGCTCGCCGCCGTGTCGGTGGGCAGCGGAAACCGCAGATGCTGCCAGGCACCATCCGACATGAGGGCCACGCGAGCCGTCTGATAAACCGCCGGCGGCAAGCCATCCACCGGCGAGGCGATCAGCCACTCGAACTGGTAATCCTCCACCTTCGCCGCGAGGTCCACCACCTGTTGCAGGGTCAGCTTTTCATTCAACGGATTGGAGGACTCCACGAGGTTCACCTCGCCGCGATACAGCGTGTCCACCACCTTGACGATCTGCACGCTGACCGGGTCGCCCTCCGGCGTGAAGGCCCGGCCATTCCCGGCAATGAGGGAAAGGTAGCCCGTGCCGGGGCCGGTCGCGGTGAGCGCGTAGGAATCCACCGCCACGTCGTCATTCTTGACGCGGGCGATTACGGTGGCGCCCACGACATCCGGCGCGGACGGGATGTAGGTGCGCGGCTGGGCCGGGTTCTCGATGAAGGTTTCCAGCGTGGTGGCCAGCCCGGCGATGGCGGCATCCCACTTGGGCTTCTTGTCGTCCTCGGCCACGCAGAGCGCCTGCAACTCCGCCAGGTCGCTTTGGCCAAGCACGTTAAGGAAGAGGTATTTGTCGCCCAAGGCCGCGTCCACGAACTGTCCTTTGAACACCAACTCCCCAAAGGCGCCTCGGTTCGGATCCAAGAAGAACCGCTCGGCCAAGTGCGGCGGCAGGTTCGGGAAATAGGTCTTGCCCTGGTAAAGCGAGGTCTTCACCGACGGGGGTAGGCCATCCAGCGTCGTGGCATTTCCGGCGGCCTCCAAGGCGAAGGACTTCTCGCGGGTGGGATCGTGTAGGACGGCCGATTCGCGGTCCTCGCCGCCAACGATTTGCGACTGCTGATAGACGACTTCCAGGCTGGTCTGGCCCCGGATGGCGGGCAGGCCGCGTTTGGGCGTCGTGAGCGTCTCGGCCATTTGAAGAACCGGGACGTGGTCCGGCCAGACCGGGCGGTAGGTAATGCCCAGGGCATTGCCATCGGCGACCTGAGCCGAGCCGGCGACGTTGCCATAAACCGGGTGCCCTTCGTAGGAGCCATCGGGATTCACCGGGCGCAGGTAGGGCGTGACGGTGCCGACGGGTGGCTGCGCATTCAGCGCCAGCGACGGGAAATGGAATCCGGGGAGCGTATTGTAGTAGAATTGCATGACCAGCGAAGGCGACTCGGTGAGCGTGTGCGGGCCGCGATAGAACCAAGTGTTCCCCTTGCGATCTTGCAGCGTGAATTTCCCGTAGAAGCTGCGGAGCGTCGCGTCGGCAATCGTGGTCGGCAGCGGCTCGGACGCGAGGCGCTGCCCGGCGAAGGCGTCCGCCGCGGGGCCGACGATCGGGAGGACCAGCAGGGTCGCGCTCCGGGCCGGCAGCGGGAAGTCGCTCGCGAACTCCAGTTCGACGTACTGCGAGTTCGTGTTGACCTCGGTCACGGTGATTTCCCAATGGGTGCCGCCGACCGTTTCGTAGAGCAACGCGGGGGTGGCACCGGCGGTCAGTCCGTCCGGAATGGCCGCAGTGAACCGCCAGCGCGCGGGGTCCGCGTGCTGGCTGCCGCCCCACACGCCCAGCTTCAACGGGCGCAGGTCGCTAACCCAGCCGCTGAGGCTCGTGGCGGAGATGTTGGTGGGGAAAAACCACACCGGCGCGGCGGGGTTCTGGGCATCCTGCAAGGCCAGCGGATCGAAGCGTTTGGCGAAATGCCGCTCCGGGGTGGTCAACTCGTGAGCCTCGAAGTTTCCGCTCGTCGTCCGCGCGGAACTGCTCACGGTGTAGGCGCCGATTTCCGTGTTCAGGTTCTTGGGCGGCTGACCGACGACCTTCGGCGCGAGCGGCTTCTCCAACAGCGGCAGCGGCATGGGCGCCTGGAGAATCGTCCCGGCGGTCCGCGCGTAATCAAACGTGATGCCGGCCTCGGGCTTCTCGCGCAGGACTTTGAACGGCCGCACGGCGGGCCGGCCGTCGGCTTCCACGTAATCCAGCAGCACGAAGGGCAGCGAAGTGAAGCCGTTGGTGCTGGTGATGTTCAGATCGTCGCGCAACGCGAAGGCTTGTCCGCCCTGCACCAGCGCGTGTTCCTCATTCGGGTTGTAGCCGGGCTGCGCCGGGTTGTTTTGGTAATAGATGCTGCCGTTGGCCTGGAGACTCATCAGCGGGCCGGAGCCGGCGTTGCGCGCCAGCACGATTTCCGCGGGGGCCGTGGGGTATTGCAGCGCGTAGCGTCCGATGACCGCCGGCCAGTAGCTGTTGCCGAAACCCCGGGTCACGTTGACCTCATTCTTGCGGAACCACCAGACTTCGAGGTGGTCCCTGCCGGGAACGGCGTTGACTGGAATAATCGCCCCGTGATTCGCCGCCGCGAATCCGGCCGTGAAGGGATCCGCGTAGGCGCCAGGATGATAAAGGTCACCCTCGCTCTGGCGGATGAAGCCCGCGAGGTAATTGGTGTCCAGACCGCTGCCCAGTTCGCCCACCGGCGCGCCGATGCGCTCGCCGACCAGGACGTTGGCGTTGACGAGGCGCGGGCGAGCCGAAACCGGCGGCGCCCCGGCGACGGAACCGCTGGCCGGGGAAAACCCGACGCCCAACCCGCCGCCGGCGATGTCGCCCACCAGATGGAAGGCGGCGTTGAAGCCGGCATGGCTGCCTTCCGCCGCGAAGAACTCCAGCTCGGCCCCGCCCCCGCACTCGAAATAGACCAGCCGCACGGGGTAGCGGCCGGCTTCCAAGTTGAAGGTCGCAAAGGTGTTGGCCGGTGCCCGCGGTGCAGGAAACTCAAACGAATTGGTGCCAATCTCGCACCGGAAACCATCGTCTGAGTTCACGCCGAAGGTCCACAAACCGCGCCTGGGGATGAGGAGGGTGCCGGTCGCCTCCATCACGAAATTATTTTCGTCCACGCCGATCGCGAGCCCCGGGAAGGAAACGTCGTCGCCGAAATTCCCGCCGGAGCCGGTGTTGAGGAAATTGACGACCGGGGCGGTGTCGGAGAACACGGTGGCTTGTTGGGCCGGGTTGGCCAGCACGCCGTCCGCCGCGGCGAGGGAGCACACGCCGACGTTCGCGCGGATGTTGCGCAGCACGAAGCCGGGATTCCACATCCAGGTGAGGTTGGTCGCGACGCTGGCCTGCAGGGCGGGGCTGCTCAGGCCCAGGTCGTCGTTGGGGACCAGCGACTGCGCCAGGCTGCCGTCGCGCAGGCTTTGGTCCAGCCACGAGAATACCCGCTCGAACCGGACAAATTCCCCGGCGGTGAACCGGATCAACGCCCGGTGCGCCGGATGCTCCGGGTCGAGGAAGCTGTAATAGGCGAAGTTTTCGGTCAACTTGCCGCGCGGTTGGTCCAGCGCATCCTGATAGGCGATGGCGGGCGCGTTCTGCGCCGGCAACGGCACGGCCGTGGCCTTGGCCTCGTTCTCGGTGGCCACCAGGGGCCGGACGTAGTGGCTATACTTCGCCACGTCGCTGGGCCAGACCTGTTGGTAGCGGACCAGGCGGAAGGGCCATTTCAAGCCTTGCAAGCCATCCTCCAGCCAGTGGAATTGCAGATCGTTCAGATTGACGGTTTCGCGGACGGCATAATAGGTGGACCTCGGACTACCGCCGGGGTTGTGCTGGAAGGTGAAACTTTGCCCCAGTTGCTGCAAAGGTTCGGGGAACAAATCGGCATCGCTAGGGCCGCCTGGCGGATAGGCGGTAAGCACTTCGCCCAAGTCAATGGTGACATCGTTCGGAGCGGGCTGGCGGATGACATCCACGATTTCGAAGCCGAGGTGCTGGCGGTTATTGCCGGTCCGCACGTCGCCCAGCAATTCCATGAACATGCGTCCCTCGACGTTGTAGGCGCGTATCTGCCCGCCGGCCATGCCGCCCGAATCATCGAGCCATAAGGTGCGCAGCTCCGCCAGGGTGTTGCTGGTGGTAATCGGCACCGTGCCGGGGATGACGACCTCGGTGGGCACGCGCTCGGGGAAGTTGCTGTTGTAGGCAAAAGCGACGGCCCCCACCCGGGCGCCGGGCACGGTCACCGGCTTCCCGGTGTCCAAGAACGAGCGCTCGGTCCAATACATCAGGCGCGGGGGCTTCACCGGGCTGCCGGAGACGATGTACTGATTCGTGGCCACCACGTAGGACACGCCCAGGACGAACACGTTGGCCACGCCGGGCGGCGGGCTGGCGATGCTGGAGGCGACGCTGCGCCGCCAAGGCACCAGGAGCGGACCAGGATTCACGGCAAACACGGCCTGGCGGTGGGGGCTCCAATAGTAGCCAGAATTGGTGTGACTGGCCGTGGTGTAGGGTTCGGGCAGCCAATAATCCTCGGGGGTGGTGACGGGGCGGTTGGGGGTGAGGTTGGTGTTGACGGAGCTGAGGAGCACGCCGTATTCGTCGGTCTGCGGACGGGACACGAGCTCGCCAAACCGGAAGGAGATGGAACGCCCCAGATACGGCGCGCCGACGCGGCCACGGAGCATGGCCATGACCACCTGGTTGGCCACCTTGATGCGGGGCAGGTCCAGGTTTTCGGCGTTGGCGGCCAGGCTTTGCGCGGGGTTCAGGTTGGTGGTGCCGGGCCGGGCGACGGCGCCGAACACCACCAAGCCGACGAACTGGCTGGCGGTGGCGGGCACGTCCGTCAGGTTCGCCTCCAATTGCTGGGCCAGCGTCGGTCCCCGTCCGTCGGAACCGGACGGCGTGCCGCGCACGGTGGAGATGGGCAGGCCGTTGGTGGAACTGAGATTGTAGCGAATCGTCTCCTGCCGGAATTCCAGCGGCAGGGTCTGGGCGGCTGCGTTGGGCGCCAGCCAGGCCCCGCTGAGCAGGCCGGCGGCGGTCAGCAGTCGGTAAAATTGCGTTTTCACGGGGCGCTTGAAAGGGTTGGTCGCTTAACGCGAAGCCACGGTCTCAACGGCGGCGGTGGCGGGGCCGGAGGCCGGGGAGGTCGCTGCGGCACGGGCCGCGGCGCTCTTCGTGGTCCGCCGGTCGGCGGCCAACTGCTGGACGACTTCTTTCAAGCCGTCGAGTTCGCGTTGCAGCGAGGCCGCGTTGGGGGTGCCAGCGAGCTGGCGCTTCAAGTCGGCGACTGCTTGCTGGAGCGCGGCAATCTCTTGCTTGAGCGCCGCGTTATCGGCGTCTTGCTCCACCTTGAGTTCCTGCACGGCCTTGGCCGCAAGCAAGCCGAACATCCCGTACTTCACGGTCATCGTCCGATGGGTGTCGCCTTCGCGCAGCATCGAACCCACCACGTCGGGGAACAGGGGTTTCACTTCCTGGGCCACCACGCCAAAGCTTTTCGGGGCGTCCGCGGGCCGGTCCTTCCAGCGATACCGCCGGACAGGAAGTTGCATCAAGCGGTCGAGGACGGGTTCGGCGGGGGCAATGTCTTGCTTCAGGGTGACATCGGAGGATTGATCCCAGTTGCCGTCGCCATTCCATAGGATTTGGGAGAAGCCGTTATGATACATAGAGTTGCCGGCGATGATGAAACCGTCAGTGGAGCGATACATCCGGATGTAGCGGCCCAGGCCGTCATCCAGGCGCATGGCACCGCCGTTACCCACATGCAGCCGGTCCTGGGGGAAGGTGGTGTTGATGCCGATGTTGCCGCTGGTGGCGATGCGCATCCGCTCGCCCGCATTGGCATAGAATTCCACCTGCCCGTCGGAGGAGCTGTACATGCCGCTGTCGTTGTCGCCGCCGTTGCCGGTGAAGGCGTAGCCGTTGTCGTTGACCCCGTTCCCGCCGGGCGCGCCGCCGCGGGCGCGCACGCCGCCGTTGACGGTGAGTTTGCCGGAGGGAGAGTTGTCCCCGATGCCCACCCGGCCCGTCCCCCATTGGACCATGAATTCCGCGCCTGCCAGTTGGGCGTCGTCAATGACAAAGGAGTAGCCGATCCCGCTGGTGTTTTCGCCGGTTTGCGGGACGCCAAAGTCCCAGATGCGATTGGCCCCGCCAGCGCCGGAGCGGGATTCCAGTCGGATCATGCCCTCGCTGTTCGGAATGGAGGTGGACCCCAGGTTCAGCAGTCGGCCCGGCGCGGCATTGCCGATCCCCACCCGGCCATCGCCCTTGATGCGCATCGTCTCGGTCATCGCGGCGCTGCTGCCGTAGCCGAAAGCAATATCTCCGGCAACGCCGTCGGTGTGGATTTGCAGGAGGCCGCCTTGAAGGCCGAAACCGTAGCTGTTGCCGGACTGCCCCCAGAGGCTGATTTTGTCGCCCAGGGTGTTGTTGCCGACGGTGAGCGGGAAGACGGCGTTGAGGGTGCCGAGGCCGAGGTTGCCGCCGATGGTCTGATTCCCCGTAAAGGCGTTGCCGCCCGCGCGCAGGGCCACGTTCGCCGAGAGCCGCGCGTCCGCCAGCGTGCCGGAGCCGAGGGTCGAGGCGTTTAGGGAAGGAATCTGCGAGGCTGTCAGGCCGGTCAGGCCGGAGCCGTTGCCGGAGATGATGCCGGAGGCGTTGAGCGGGCCGTTGATTTCGGTGCGGTTGTTGGCGTAGGTGATCACGGGCACGCCGGCGGCGCTGACCAAGCTGTTCGCGCTCGTGGACAGGAAGGCATACGGCGCGGGCAGCAGGCGCAGGCGCGGCAGCATGTCCGCCGGGGGCGCGGCCCCAATCGTCACGGAGAGCTGGATGTAGCGATCCGCGCCGTTCGTGGACATGACGGTGGAGAGCAGCGGCTTCGGCTCGCCGGCGACGGGGGTGCCTTCGCTGAGGAGGACGCTGAAGTTGCCTTTGTCCACGGTGACGATCTGTTGCTCGGACCAAAGGCTCGCGCCGCCGGTGGGTGCCCCGAAGATGCGGAAGATGACGGGGTAGTTGGCGGGGTTGTTCGTCGCCAGCGGGATGCCGTTGGCATCCACCAGGAAGCCTTGGTAGGTCATGGCTTCCGGCGGGCCGGCCTGGGCGCGCGGGAGCACACCGCCGAGGACGAGGGCGATGAGCAGGGCGAAGGAACAGCGGCAGCGGGCTGCCGCACTCCAAGACGCAGGCGCGCGGTGCGGAAGCGCCGGGAGCGGCGCGGGGCTGGGGGAGGGAGCCTGAGTGGTGGTGTCTGTATTCGTGTTCATGAGAATGGTGGGGGTCGTTTTCATGGGGTCTCGGTCAAAAAGGGTGGGGCGCGAAGTGCGGGGTCTTATTGGGTCAAGGTGGCGATGTCGGTGAGACGTTTCAGAACGAAGCCGCCGAAGATGTTGTACTGGCGGGTGTGCGTGCCGCGCGCCGCAAAGGTGATTTGCTCGGCGTAGCGGCCATCGAGGTCCTGGCTGCTGCGGGTCAGGCTGTTGAAGTCGTTGGCCGGCGCGGTAAAGGTCAGCGCGATCTCGCGGGTCACGCCGTAGGACTCGAGGCCACGCGGCAGGGGCGTGCTGAACTGCGCGTCGAAATTGTCGTGGTCCGGGTGGTACGTGTGCAGGAACGGGTTCGAAGTCTGGTCGTCGTAGGACAACGGGACGGTGCCCGTCAGCGTACCGCCCGGCTGCATGAAGCCGGTGAAGCTCCAGGAGAGGTTGCCGGGAGAACTGGGAAAGTGGACGGAACTGATGCGGCGGGCCGTGGCCAGTTGGGACGCGAGGAGCAGATTTTCCCGGGTGGCGACGACGGAATTGGAACTGAGGCCCACGCCGTAGAAGACTTTTTGCAGGAGCTTGGCCGAGGTGCCGTTGTTATGGAGGATCAGCCGCAGCGGAAAGGGACTGGCGACGTCGCCCGAATCAATCTTGATCGGTCCGTCGAGCAGGTAGGAGCCGGTGTTGGTCTGGGGTCCGCCAAAGACGAGCACGCGACTGGTGAGTGCATCGCGCTCGTAGTGGTAGTCGTCCGCCCCTTCGGCCAAGTTGAGCCGCGCCAGGAGGGTAGCCAGGTCGGTGTCGTTGGTCGCCTTCGCGTATTTTTTCAGGTAATGGCTGACGTTGGTCACCGTCGCCCCGCCGACCCAGAGACCGGCGGTATCTTGCATCTCCGCCGACACGGCCAGGTCCACCTGCGACAGGCCGAGGGAGTCGGTCAAGCGCACAACCGCGGCGAAGAGCGTGCCGGGCGGGCCGGTCATTTGCGAGCGGTTCACGCCGAGAACGACTTCCACCTCGGAGCCGACCTGGCCGGCGGCGGCAAGGCTCCACGTCTGCGGCCCGGAGGCCAGTTCGGTATAGCCAAACGTCAGGTTGGTGTTGTTGATCGGGCCGCGCAGCAGCAGGGGTGGCAGGCCGGCTATGTCCGTTTGCCCGACCGGCGGCGTTTCGGAAGCGATTTGGCGCAGGGTGATCACGACCGGCACGTTGGCCAGGTTCCGCAGGCGGAACTGGGCCTGGCCTCGGCTCTGGCCATAGTGGATACCGGTCGGACTGCTCTGCAGGATCAGGATGGGGCCAAAATACTGGTTGTAGCTCTCTCCGGCGCGGACCCAGTACGCCTGATCCCGGCGCACGGGCTGGGTGCGGAAGTTGGCGACGCGCACCGGATTCGTCAGGCCAAGATTCCCGCTCTGGTAGCGATAGACTTCCGCGTGCGCCAGCAGTTGCGGCACCTGCTCGAGGAAGGTCTGAAAGTAGGGTGCCGGCGAAGGCGGCGTGGGGAAGCCGACGAAGTTCAAACCGGTGAGGGTCCATCGATACGTCGGGGCCACGGGCTTGCCTTTCACCAACCAGTTGTAGGTGGTGACGGTAGTGGCGACCTTCACCAGGTAGGCGCCGTTGCCTGCCAACCGCTGCAAGGGCGAGGTGGGGCCCGCCAATTGGGACCACGTGATCCACTGGGAGCCTCCCCCGGTCGGCAATTGCGGCGACTCGACAAATTGCCCCGTCGGCAAAGCGGGCTGCCAGGCCCAAATCTCCAGGATCGGGTGGTTGGGAATGCTGCCGACCAATTCATCCAAGGTCGCGTGCGAGGCATCCACGTGAAGATACACGGCGTTCCAGCCCGGCTTCAGGGTGTTCGTCTGGGTAACCCACTGTGCCTGCACGCCCTGGCCAACTCCGGCCACGAGGGCGAAGGCGACCAAGGACAGGATCCGAGCGGCGGACGATCGACCGGCAAAAGTGGCAACGCTAAAGCGCAACATAAGTTTTCACCAGATGTAAGAAGCAAATCTCCGGATTCATTTCGAGGATTTGGAAGACGATTTAGGCCCGCTTTCCGGTGGGAGCAAATAAATAATTTGCACGCTGGAAGTTAGGAACGATTCTTCGTTCAATGCGCGCGCCTTTTCCGTCTTGCCACGTGCCAGCGATTTGGAGTGCGCAGTCTGTTGCCGCTTTTGGCCCGCCGGCGCGGGGACCGAATGCGGCCAGATGAAGAATCCGCGAAAGAGTTGGCCGGATTTGCTTCTTAGACTAAGGATGACGCTCCAACCTTGATGTCCGTCGCCGCCCCCAGCGCATTTTTCAGCCCTGCTCCCAGACCCGGAGCGTTTTGACCATGAACACCTGCCTTTCCTCCGCCCGACACCCGCAGCCCCGGCGCGGACGCGTCCGGCCCGTGACTACTTTTGGCCTGACCCTGGCCGCGCTGCTGACGGCGACCACCTTCGGCGCGACCGCAGCGTGGGCAACTCCCCCCAACCCGCCCTCCCGCACCCAGCGCCTGACCGATCCCGAAGCCTTGCCTGCGGGCCTGAGCGCGACCGCTTGGGCCAGCATCCGCAGCCAGATCGCCGCCCAGCGGCACGCCGTCACGGCCACGGCGGAGGGCCATCAGGCCGTCAATCCCGGCCAGCAATGGCGCACGCGGTTCGATGGCCGGGCCTTCGTGGTCGAACCGCCGGGCGCGGATTGGCGCTGGGGTCTGGCGCTGGCGGGCTACGGTCGCAGCGGCGCGCTCCAAACCGTCGGCGGCCAGCCCGAGGCCCGCGCAGAAGGAGCGCGGCTGACCTACCACTGGGGCGTTGGGCTGGAGGAATGGTTCATCAACGACCGCCGGGGGTTGGAACATGGTTTCACCGTGCAGTCGCGCCCGGCCGGGGGCGACGCGCCGTTGGAACTGGTCCTGGCGGTGCAAGGCGGGCTGCGGCCGGAAGTTCAGGCCGGGGCCACGGGCGTGCATTTTCTGGAGGGCCAAGGCCGTGCCGTGGTGACTTACACTGGCTTGCTCGTGACCGATGCCGACGGGCGGATCGTGCCGGCGCACTTTGCGCCCGTCACCGCGCACGCCGCCACGCAGTTAACGCTCCGGGTGGAGGATCGCGGCGCGCGCTACCCGCTGACGATTGATCCGCTCGCCCAGCAGGCTTACCTCAAGCCTTCCAACACCCAGGCCGGCGACTACTTCGGCTGGTCTGTGGCGGTCTCGGGCGACACGGTGGTGGTGGGGGCTTACGGCGAGGACAGCAACGCCGCCGGGGTGGACGGGAATCAGAGCGACAACAGCGCCAGTTACGCGGGCGCGGCCTATGTCTTTGTTCGCAGCGGGACGGCGTGGAGTCAGCAAGCCTACCTCAAAGCCTCGAATGCCGGGGCCAATGACCGCTTCGGCTATGCCGTCGCGGTGTCCGGGGACACCGTGGTGGTGGGGGCCTACGGCGAGGGGAGCAACGCCACCGGGGTCAACGGGGATGAAGGCAACAACGACGCCCTCAACTCCGGCGCGGCGTATGTGTTTGTGCGCAGCGGGACGACCTGGAGCCAGCAGGCCTATCTCAAGGCCTCGAACGCCGAACCGGGCGACTCCTTCGGCGCCTCCGTGGCGGTGGCGGGGGACACGGTGGCCGTGGGGGCTTATGGCGAGGCGAGCAACGCCACGGGAGTGAACGGAGATCAAGGCAACAATGACGCCCCCAATGCCGGCGCGGCTTACGTGTTTGCGCGGAGCGGGACGACCTGGAGCCAGCAGGCTTATCTCAAGGCCTCGAATGCTGAGGAATATGACTTTTTCGGCTACGCGGTGGCGGTGGCAGGAGACACGGTTGTGGTGGGGGCGGAGGGCGAGGGCAGCAGCGCCACCGGGGTCAACGGGGACCAGAGCAACAACGACGCCCTCGGCGCGGGCGCGGCTTATGTGTTCGTGCGCAACGGGTCGGCCTGGAGCCAACAGGCCTACGTCAAGGCCGCAAATGCCGGTGAAGGCGACGCTTTCGGCACCGCCGTGGCGGTGTCGGCCAACACGCTGGTGGCGGGGGCTTCTGGCGAGGCGAGCAATGCCACCGGGGTGAACGGCCATCAGGGCAACAACAGCGCCGGCGATTCCGGCGCGGCCTACGTGTTTGTGCGCAGCGGGATCACGTGGAGTCAGCAAGCCTATCTCAAAGCCTCGAA
>Ga0105047_10006718_pt1 | contig 19457 bp, 16 predicted proteins | sample MAT04_FD_78384 | JGI IMG/M metagenome (GOLD analysis project Ga0105047, IMG submission 78384) | Freshwater microbial communities from Lake Fryxell liftoff mats and glacier meltwater in Antarctica - MAT-04 (megahit assembly) | ecosystem: Environmental > Aquatic > Freshwater > Ice > Liftoff...
GTGCATCCAGTTTGGTGGGGCGGGCTTCCTGCTATTACAAAAGGGTTTATTGATAGGGTTTTTCTGCCTGGGTTTGCCTTTAAATACCGAAAAAATTATGTTTGGTGGAATAAATTGTTAGCTGGAAAAACCGCTCGTATAATTATGACATTGGATACTCCAAATATTTATTACTGGTTCGCTTTTGGCAGACCGAGCGTAAACCAGCTAAAAAAATCTACTTTGGAATTTTGTGGTATTAAACCTTTGAAAGTCAGCTACTTGGGCCCCATCAGAAATTCAACCACTGATTCTAGAAAAAAAATGTTACAAAAGGTTGAAGCAATGGGAAATGAAAACAAATGATGAAAACACCAGCTAAACTCTTTTGTAATATTCAGCTTTTTTTAATTGGGTGTCTGGCTCTGAGCGCAATAGGTGGTGGGTTAGTTTTAATAATCGCACCCAATGGGAAATTGATGGGAATGCCTTTGTCGTTGTTGGAGAAATCACCTTTTGATAGCTTTTTAATACCAGGAATCATCTTGTTTACAGTACTTGGGATTGCTCCGGTCCTACTTGCAAGGGCATTATTCAAAAAAATAGATTCAAAATTTGCGAAAAAATTTAACTTTTTCAAAGACATGCACTGGACTTGGTCATTTAGTATTTATATAGCTTTTGTACTCATTTTTTGGTTACAAATTGAAATGCAAATGCTCTCAGCCGTTGGTTGGCTACATACTTTTTACATGTTGTTGGCGGTAGTTATGATTTTTGTTGCCTTATTGCCTCAGGTAAGAAATCTATGCAGGAAAGAAAACAATTTATCATGAAAACTCCTTTTACCAGCGAACAATTTTTTACAGTATTTGAAAAATACAATACAGAAGTGTTTCCATTTCACCTGCTAATTTTTTTATTGGGAACAGTCGCATCGCTTTTAGTTCCTTCCACCCGGACTTTAAAAAATAAATTAATTGGAAGTTTTCTTGGATTGCTATGGATATGAATGGGCTTGGTTTATCACATCTTATTCTTTACAGCTATAAATAAATTGGCTTTTGTATTTGGGACTCTTTTTATTCTACAGGGCGTGTTGATTTTAATACATACTTTTCTAAAAGATACATTAAATTTTAATTTTTCTTCTCAACCAAAAAATTATTTTGGTAACTTCTTTATACTTTTTGGTTTAGATATTTATTCGCTCATAAGCTATTTTATTCTGGGTTCATTTGATACAACTATAACGCTTGGATTACCCTGTCCATCAACTATTTTTACTTTTGGCTTTTTTATGATGACGGGTAATAAGTTCCCAAAATATTTATTATTTATCCCTTCTACATGGGCGATGGTGGATTTGTCTGCAGCAATACAATTTGGGGTTTTTCAAGATTTAATCATGCCAATTGCTGCAATCATGACGAATATCGTTATATTAGAGCAAAAAATTGAAAAGTAAAAATATCATGCCAAATAATTTAACTTTTGAAGTCATTATTTTCTTAGAAAAATATCATATTCAATAATTTATTGGATGGCTAATCTAATTTTAAAAAGAGTGTCAATAGTATTACTCACACTATTTTTATCAGATATTCTGATATTTAGTATTGTATTATGGGCATATAGTCCTGGTAAATCCAAGCCCTATCTTGATAAATCTGGAAACCCAATTATTGGTAGCATTTCAGAAAAAATCTTTATTGACATCAATGGGGTAAAGCAGGGAATGTTTGTAAAAAGTAAAGATAAAACCCATCCCGTGTTACTATTTCTTCATGGAGGTATGCCCGAATATTTTCTTAGTCAAAAATACCTTACGGGACTTGAAGATTATTTTACGATGGTCTGGTGGGAACAACGTGGCTCAGGTATCTCATATAATTCCTATAGTTCACTTTCGAAGATAACCTTAGAACAAATGGTAGCTTGGAAGCAGTGCTTGGATATACGATTACACGGTATCCTTCAGTTTGGCAAAAGAATATATAGAAAAGTTACAAGCACCCGTAAAAGGATTTGACACTTTTAAAAAATCAGCCTATAGTCCAATTTTTGAGGAGCCTGAAAAAGTAAAACAGATTATTGAATTAGATATTTTAAAAGGAAGTAACAATTTGGCAGATAAATACTGACATAAAACAGGGAACTGAATTTAGAAACACAACCAAAGAATATAAGCTAAAAATATGAAAAATATTTTAATAACGGGAGCTGCAGGAAATGTAGGAATGGAAGTGATAAAATCATTAAACAAAATCGACCATACATTTGAAATTTATGCAGGTGTTTTTAATGTAGAAAAAGATAGACCTAAATTGAGGGATTATAAATTGAATGTTTTGCACTTTGATTTTACCGATGTTGCAACTTATAAACCCGCTTTAGATAATTGCGATATACTTTTTTTACTGCGTCCACCACAATTATCTGAAGTTAAAAAATATTTTAAACCATTCATTGATTTGGCAGTTAGCTGTGATGTAAAACATATTGTTTTTTTATCTGTACAAGGCGTTGAAAAAAGTAAAATAATTCCTCATCATAAAATTGAAAAATTAATTGCTGAAAGTAAAATACCGTATACTTTTTTGCGTCCTGCTTATTTTATGCAAAATTTCACTACTACGTTGCATACTGATTTAGTACAGCATCATAGCATATTTTTACCTGCCGGCAATGCAAAATTTACATTGGTGGATGTTACAGATATTGGAAAAGTAGCAGCTAAGATTTTAACAGAACCCGAAAAGCATTTGAATAAATCTTACGAATTAACCAATCATGAAAAACTTTCTTTTGGTGAAATGGCAGAAAAACTCAGCAAAGGATTAAATATGGAAATTAAATATGAATCTCCTAACTTATTCAGGTTTTTCATGGTGAAAAGAAAAGAAGAAATGCCTACTATGTTGATACTCGTGATGATAATGCTTCATTATTTGCCTCGGTTTCAAAAAGAACCCGAAACAACTGATTGGGTGAAAAAAATTATAAACGATGACCCTAAAACTTTTACAGAGTTTATGGTTGAGAATATGAATTTACTTATCTCATAAAACAACATGAACAACACGTCAACAAAAAGATTGACCCTTCAAATTTTTTCTGCTTGATACTTTATTAACAATTCCTTTTTATGTTTTGTATGCTTTCGTTGATCTCATAAAATACATCCCTATCCAACGTCCAATATGTGCATTTATTTTTCTATCCCCTTGCTTGCTCCTATTATTTTAATAAGGATTTTCAATGCAGCTAAGGCGGCATCACCGGGCGAAAGAAATAGTTCTTCATAATTATTTTGCCTAATTCTGTTTCATGACAAAGTCTATTGCTTGATTTGGGTTTATATGTGCTTTGTGTCCATATTGGAAATAGGCTGAGGTTTCCATTATCCACCCCAGCCTATAATGCTTTTAGATCGTGAAAAAAGGCTTACAATTATTTTTCTTTGACATCATCATTGCTGATATCCCTTACACAGACATACTTTCCGTCACGCTTTTCCCAAACCGCCATGTATTTACCAGTGTAAGTCACTTTGCCAGCAGCATCTTTTGCAGTAATCTTACCTACTTCAGTGACTACATCAGCTGTACCGTATACATCCATCACATCATAAGAGACAGTATTGCCTTTTGGTTTTTTTGCAAGACTCGTTTCAATGTCCTTCATGATGTTTGCCTTACCAGAAATCATAGATTGGTTATTGGATAAGGTTACCGCATCATCAGCATAAAATGCGACAACTGCAGCAACATCACGTGCATTATCTGCCGCAGCCCATGCAGTTTCCAAAGCCTGAATTTCAACTTTTACAGCGGCCATATCAGGCATTGCAACGGCAGGTTCAGCTGTCGCTTCAGTAGCTGCAGGGGTCGCATCTGTTGATGGAGCTTTGCAACCAATACTAAAAATTGTTACAACAACACAAATGGTTGCGAGTTTAAAATAATTTTTGTAAACCATAATGAAAAAATTTAATTATTAAATGCCTACTCTGGACGGTTTTCGGCTTCCCCGCTATTAAAAAATCTTAACTTAAATACCTAAATTCTTTGCATCTCCTCTGCCGCACCGGTGGTCCTGCTTCTCGATGATTTCAATTTTGTGCTGCCAAAAGTATTGCTCCATGACAACATAAAAGTCCGTTCTGCAAACCTGAAGGAAAGATCAACAAGAATATTGTTTTGAGGCTGATTTGTTGTTCCAACCCAATTGGTAGATAAAAACAGGTCTGACACATTCATTCTGAGTTTGCCCCATAAAGCACCAAAGTCTTTTTGTGCGCCGATATTTAAAGTCCCGGTAGCCTTGAATTTTGCCAAACCAAAATAGGAGGGTGCGTTGTAATTTCCGGACAATTCCATCGTGTATGCATTTGGTAAAGTAAAAGTATTATTGATGTTGAAACCATAATTTATATTGTCCAGGGTAATTCCTATTTTTTCTATGATCAATTTGGTAGATGATACGTTGACATAAATGGAATTGGTCATGTCCCACCACTTGGTCGGATGGAAAGGCACATAAATATTTCCACCGATTACTGTCTCGCTTTCCAGATTTTTGGTTGTATTGACTTGCCTGTTTCTTGCCGCATCTACGATAGGTAACCACCGTATTGGAAATTTTTCTGTACTGTAGGCAATACCTATACGCCATGAATGTAGGTTGTAGTCTATCTTGTAGGCATTGGTAAACGAAGGCTGCAAGGCAGGATTTCCACCCAACAGGGTAGTAGGATCAGTAAATACCAGAAAAGGTGCCAGTTGACTCATTTGCGGCCTGAAAATCCGACGGCTATAGGACAAGTTGAACGATTGGTGATCCGAAATCTTATGTGTCATAAAAAGACTGGGAAACCAAGAGCCATAATTTCTATCCACGATATTGGGCTGTTGAACTGTTCCGAGGTTGGTAATGGTATGTTCATATCTCAATCCTGCTTTTATGTTTGTTTTACTGCTTATTCTGAATGAAGCAGAAAGATATCCCGCCTTGATATTTTCGTCTAGGTGAGCCAGAGAAGTGTACTCCTGTAGCAGAAACTTGTTTTTACCCGGTGTAATACTATCTATTCTTATATCGTTGTCAAAAGTAAGTTTGGTATATTTTAATCCGGATTCAAAACTTACATTTTTGATTTTAAATAAATAATCTGACTTAGTGACAAATACATCAATAGGTGTTTCTTTCTGCAGGCTAAGGGAATACTCAGGTAAAAACGGACCTGAACCTTTGCTAATATTTACAACATATTCACTCGGGTTATGAATATTGACTTTTACGAAGTCTGCATCTACTGTCAGGCTATGATCAGGCGCAAATGTATGGGTTATGTTAATATTGCCTGTGTAGGTACGCATGAGGTTTATCTCAGTATTTGGCATATTGATTCGGGATTCAACCTTTCCATTTTTGGATTGGACAGTCTCATTTGTCGCCTCCATATACCAGTCCCTTTCTGAAAAATTACCCAGCAAGCCTAGCACTGTTTTTCTCGAAAGCTGATAATCCATTCCGATTTTGGCAGTTTGGGTTCGATTGGGCGTATGAGTACGGATACTTTTTGTATCTGTTTGTAGAAAATCAGTCCCTTGAAACACGCCTCTGTAATTGGTAAAAACCTGTGGAGTTCTATTATAATTATAATCATAACCACCATACCAGTTTAAATTTTGTTTTCGGTAATTGAAATTCAAACCAGCGCCGTATTTGCCGCCGCGTCCATAACCACCATTGGCAAAATAATTTCCGTTCAGACCCTCGTCTCCCGTATTTTTGAGTACAATATTGATTATGCCTGCATTGCCCTCTGCATCAAAGTTGGCGGGTGGTGTATGGATCAGTTCTATTCGGTCAATATTATCTGCATTCATACCTTCCAGCATCTGCACTACTGCATCAGCGGGCATCCGGGAGATTTTACCATTGATCATGACGATGACACCTTCTTTGCCTACGAGGGTTATCGTTTTGGTGAGGCGGTTGACTCTGACACCCGGAGATCGGGTCAATACTTCCAGCGCATTGCCACCAGCATTGGTGATACTGTTGGATACATTGATTACAGTACGGTCTACTTTTTGTTCAAGAAAGGCGCGTTTGGCAACTATTTCAACTCCTTCGATCGTGATACTTTCCTCCATCCTGACAGTGCCCAAATCTATTTTATCAATACTTGATGTTATATTAAACACAGTTGAATATTTATTGGGATAACCTACCATACTGATCTCAAATAAATAAGTTCCGTTTTCCAGATTTTCAAGCCTGTATGAACCATCTGCTCCGGCTATTTCACCCTTTATAAAAGAAGAGTCTGCGGCATGTAGCAATAAAATATTAGCATACTCTAAAGGAACTCCCGATCCATCTTGCACAATACCTGAAACTCTAGTTTGAGCTGTGATCACAGTACATGCCACAGTTAAAAGTAATGTCTGAATTGTTAATACTTTTGAAGCCTTGGATGGATTATTCATGTTTGTTTTGATTTACCAAAAAATTAAGAAGGAAAAGTCAGGAGCTCCGTCAAATGAGTGGCTCCTGACTTTGGTTTTTAAGCGGCTTACATTATTTTATTGGCATGTCATTGTTGTAGATTTCTCTTATACAGAGATATTTACCATCCATTTTCTGAAAAACTGCCATGTATTTGCCTTCCCGCACAATTTTTCCGGTGGCATCTTTGGTAATGCCGGTACCGACTTCAGTCACAATGTCACCGTCACCATACACATCCAATGTGGTGTACTCACTGATCATCGCTTCTTTTGAAGCGGCAAACTCTTTTTCCTGATGGGCTCTGATAGCTGCTTTCCCTTTGAGCATAGGAGCGCCATCAGGCATACTGATAGCATCATCAGCATACATAGCCATCAATGCTTCCATATCTTTGGCATTTTGTGCGGCAGCCCAGACGGTTTCCATCGCTTGGACATCTGCTTTTACCTGAGTCATGTCAGGTTTTGCGGCTTCCACTGATGCAGCCTCTGTTGTAGCGGCCTGCTTGCATGATGTGAAGGATAATAATCCTGCGAAAAACACCAAACTTAAAAAATAAGATTTCATAATACAAGAAAATTTAAAGATTAAAAAATAAAAATAAATCTGTAAACCGGTTTTTTAGATATCTTTTGGAAAATTACTTATTTTTCATTAGGCTTCGACTACGTTATTTTCAACTGCTTTTGATTTTTTAAATGGTGGCTTCTGCAGGTAGCTCATTCGTCTCCATAACCATTCTGCCGGCCCATGATGAAAATATTTTAGCCATATCGGACTGATGATGAGCTGAAAGAGCCAGATACTGAAGACTACATACAGCAATTCGTATAGCTGCAATTTACCAAACATACCAAAGCCCACACCTGTAAATACAATCATACAGATCAATGAATGGGTGAGATAATTGGTAAGCGCCATTTTTCCAATGCATGAAATAGTGTATTTCAACCAATGCAGAACATTAAGTTTGCTGAACAACATGATCATACCGATATGGCCCATAGATACAGCCACCCTTCCAAGGTCGTAAGTAGCATTGGTCTCGTAAAAAGAAATATAGGAGAAGTTTTGGTTGATGATATTTGTTGTTTCAAAATAATTTACAGTCAACCCAATAGCATATCCGACAGCTACCAAAGTTAAATAAAACAGGGCTGGTTTATCTCCGGAGAGAATGTTCCATTTAAAGAGGGCAATACCCAGCAACATCATACTGAGTACATCCCAAACGTCATATCGGTATGTACCATAAGTCTTCCATTTAAAAACTTCAAGCGCATTAAAGGCTACAACTCCAAAATATCCTTTTCGCAGGCCTTCATAAAATGCATTAATGATCTCAGGTGAACGATTCTCTTGCACTTTTTCCCATGCTTCCGTAGCACCTTTAAATTCTCTGTCCAGCTCTTTTCCTTCAGCTTTCATGACTTTAGCCTGTTCAACTTTGACCAGCATTTCTACTTTACCTCTGTACTTCATAAAATTCCAGAATGACCCTATGGAAAATAATACTAAAGCTATAATAACCAATGTCTTGGGTGCCTGTCGTCGGAATGAATATACCAGAAAGCCAATCAAAGCATAATTAAATAATATTTCACCTGACCATATCAAGATGTAGGCATGAAGTACACCGAAAAGCAAAAGCCAGGTTAACCTCCTGAAATATATATCAGCACCCTTGATACCTGCATGTCTGTTATCCATTCGATCCAACAAGATAAACATACCTACCCCAAAAAGCAATGAAAAAATACATCGCATTGTCCCCTCAAAAAACATATTGGTAGCTATCCAGGTATATAGATTCCAACCGGTAGAACCACCGGAAATAGTAGGATCACCATAAGCATGTGCCAAGCCAAAACTGTTGATATTTATCAAAAGAATACCGCAAAGTACAAACCATCGCATGATATCGAGGGCCGTAATCCGCTCTAAGATTTCAACAGGACTAAGTGAAGTGTTTTGTATTTCCAATTTGTTTTGATTCTAAAATATAATGAAAAAAGATTAAAACTGAAAATAAATGAATTGCTCTCCGCTGCCCTGGGCAATGGATATCAGAAATACCATAATTGCCCATATCAAACCCAAAAACCAAGGATTTACCTTTGATGCCATCATTTTGACAGTGTGTCTCCGCATATAGTAGTGTGTACTAAAAAGCGTAGCCGATAGTACCATGATTTTTATGATGTCAAAATTTCCCAGAATTTTAGCTCCATCAGCATTCAGATAGAGCATCGAACTAATCACGTCTTTGGCTGTGCCAAATTCTTTTGCCCTGAAAAATACCCATGTAAAATTCACTAAAGTATAAGTAAATACCGCCAACAATATGCTACCCATTACACCAACTTCCATTTTGATCCTACTGCGAATAATCCGTTCTACTATCAAATAAGTACCATGCAAAAATCCCCAAAATACAAATGTCCATGCAGCTCCGTGCCAAAGACCACCTATAAGCATTGTAAGCATCAAAGCTACATACATCCTTGTGATACCATGTCTATTTCCTCCTAATGGGATGTATAAATAATCTTTCAACCAAGTGGACAACGAAATATGCCATCTGCGCCAGAATTCTGAAAAGCCTATCGATCCGTATGGGTAAAGAAAATTATCTCCGAGCGTAAAACCAAGCATATAGGCTATTCCAATAGCACAACTTGAATACCCCGCAAAGTCAAAAAATATCTGCCCCGAAAATGCCAATGTACCTGACCATGCATCCCAGAAATTGACAACTTTACCTGCATCAAAGACAGTATCTGCCGTCTCAGAGAGAAGGCTATCTGCCATGACTACCTTTTCAAACAAACCTAAAGTCAGTAAAAATAATCCCCAGATAAAGTGATCTGCCGTAGCCTTTTTTTCTTCATAAAACTGCTCAATCAGATCCTTTGCCCTAACTATTGGTCCAGCTACCAACTGCGGAAAGAAAGTCACATATAATGCAAAATCGAGAAAGGTTCGGGCAGGCTGTATCTTACGATTATACAAATCTATGGTATATGACATGGTCTGGAAAGTGTAAAATGATATACCCATAGGCAGAATGATATTCATAGGCATTGCCTCATAATCTATACCAATGGCATTCATGAACAAGGTAAAATTTTCAAGTAAAAAATTACCGTACTTAAAGAAGCCAAGAAAGCCAAGATTAATGACCATGCTAAAAAGTAGCCACATATTTCTTTTTGACTGCTTCTCTTCTACAGCCAACTTATTGCCCGCTATCCAGTCCACCAGTGTAGATATCCATAGTATTATGATAAGAGGTGGATTCCAGAGGCCATAAAAAATGTAACTAGTGAATAGCAACATTCTTTTTTTATTGATCCAATTTAGCAAAGGACCATAATAAAATATTAATACGAAAACGAAAAATACAATAAACCCTAAAGAATTGAAAAGCATGTCTATTTGGTTTTTATTTCTGGTAATACATTGTCCTTAATCATAATCTGAAGCAGTTCTCTAGTGAAAATATCCGCATCATCGGCAGACAGATGAGACCACTCCGGAATACTAAGATTTTGAAGTTGAGGGTAATCTTCAAAATGATAGGCCTTAACTTGCGCTTGCTGAACAAGTTGATCCCAAAATTCACTTCTTGGAGTGACCTTTTTTTCATGTTCACGTAAAAAATCAGATGACGGGCATCTTACCAAAATTACATTACCGCCCCTCGCTTTAAAAACTTTTAAATCATCAAGAAAAAGCTTTAAAGTAGCTGCTTTATCCGGAGGAGGACCTTCGCCTGAACTAAAAAATTTCCAAACTGCTTTAATAGAGTTGGTGTAGGCAGTATCAGTTTCTGCCTGTCTTTTCATACTTACATTTCTTTCAGCCGTAACATCGGCAAATTCATGAAAAGGAGGCATAGGATCATAGATGCGCCCTCCCATCTTAATTTTTTTTACTAATTCTCCGAGATTTATTCCATCTACGCCTTCATCCTGGCTAAGAAATGCAAATGTTTTTTGTAAAGGTATTGACAAATGATGATTCAAAACCTGGGCATATGTCATTTTGTGAAAATAATCCACTTTACTTTGTGGCCATGCCCAGGGCTGTGCTTTTGGATTGGTGGTTGAAAAAAATAATCCCGGAGTGACACCTACCAGGATAGTGCCTGAGAAATCAGATGTATGTACGATATCATGAAATACAGGCAAGGGAGAGCAACCTCCAGCTGCCAACTGTATAGGACGTCTACCCGTAATTTTTTTCCATTCGTCAAGCTGTATATCAAACATAACCCTTGAAGATCCAATAAGTACAACATCTTCTTTTATGGCTTTATCCACTTTGGCCCTTTGAATTCCCCAAAGAGCATTGTCATCATCTATTGATGGGTAAAATCCCTGTGACCTCCAGTACATTTCCCACCCAATCAGAAAAACAGCAGCAAAGACAGTGGTAATCATCAATGATTGTTTTAAATTCATTTGTTTTTATTTTTTAAATAATCTGAGAATTTTAATTTACTTTAAGACGAATTAATATAACAATTATGTAATAAAAATTAAAGGACGCCTTAAACTAGAATTTAAAATAAATTCACTAAGTACATTCTTTAAAAATAGATATTACAATTTGCATAGATATTCCCCTTCTTGAAAACCTTAAAAAGATATTTTCCATCATCTTCTGCAATTTCACCCTTGATGAAAGCGGAGTCTTTTGCATTCAATAACAGAATATTAGCACAACCAAGTGGTGTTCCTGACGTCTCTGTGACTATACCTTTTATATGGGATTGAGCCATATTGTCATTGTACATACCAAGCATTAGCAAAATAGAAAAAGCTGATGTTAAGCGGTTTAGTTTTAAGTTAAGCATTTTGTTTTGATTTTTAAGGAATAAATACAAATGTATTGCTTGTTGTTAATATTATAAAATATATTCCCAATATAATTTAAATTACTGCCTTATATAATTTAAATGTTAACTAAACTCAAAATATTATTCCATCAAATATCTTGAAAATTTTTTCAAAGCTAGTGCCTGAAGTTAACTCAATCATTTCCATTATCACTTTACTGTACAATAATGTCACAGCTTTGATGATATAGGACGGATGTTGATCAAATAATTGCGGTAAATAAATATAGAAGACCCAAATTCATACGGATGTAGCTTACCCCACATTCCACAACCTTTTCTTTACTTTTTAGGTTAAAACACTGTATTTTAAATCTATACTTATTTATCCAATGAATTCATACGATTACATCATAACCGGTGCAGGAGCATCTGGTCTGATGACCGCATATAGAATGAGTCTGGACGCATATTTTGATGATAAAAAGATACTGATAATAGATAAAGAGATCAAAAATTCGAACGATCGCACTTGGTGTTATTGGGAAGAAGGCACTGGGGAATGGGATCATTTGCTGACTAAAAAATGGAACAATATTTATTTTGGAAGTGCTGCCTACTCGGGCACCATCCCATTAGATAAGTATAATTATAAAATGCTGAGAAGCGGAGATTTTTATGCTTTTTTATGGGAGCAAATAAGAAAGAAAAAAAATATAGTGCATATCACGGATGAAGTGATCTCTTATCTTGATAATGGAAATTCAGTGATCGTAAAATCAAATACTGCGATATTTGAAACATCAAAACTCATAAACTCAATATTTCATACTGATCAGCTCACTCAACAGGATAAGTACCCATATTTAAAACAGCATTTCATCGGCTGGTTTGTCAAAACAGATCATCCGGTTTTTGATGAGAAAGTGGCCACTTTTATGGATTTTAATATAGCCCAAAATGGCAATACCCGATTTATGTATATTTTACCGATAGGCAAAACAAGTGCATTGATTGAATATACTCTTTTTTCTGAGCATTTGCTGCCGGTAAGTGAGTATGAAGCAGCCATTGAAAAATATATTGCACAAATTGGAATAAAAAACTTTACAATCACAGAAACAGAACAGGGAAACATTCCTATGACTTCATTTCCATTTGAAAAGCATAATACTAAAAATATAATTCACATAGGAAGCGCAGGCGGATGGACTAAAGCGAGCACAGGTTATACATTTGCACATACCATAAAAAAATCCAAAGAACTGATAGCCTTTTTAAAGGTTGAAAGCGATTTGAAGCGATTTCATAAAAGAAGTCGATATTGGTTTTTTGACTTAATATTTCTTGGTGTACTGTATCGAAACAATGAAGCCGGATCATCTGTCTTTGCTTCAATTTTCAGAAAGAATAGTATTCAGGATATCTTAAGGTTTTTGGATGAAAATGGTAGTTGGTACAGTGACTTGAAGATAATTATTCGCACCAGCCCAAAAGTAAACTTCACCGTTTCATTTCTGCGAAATTTACCTTTAATGATATTTGGTTGAATCCTAAATCTCAGAAAAATACGATACTAAGACTTTTTACAATTTTATCTTTTTTATCCTGTCCAGATCTCGCTTACTATCCCGCTCTTTGATGGTTTCGCGTTTATCAAAAGCTTTTTTACCCTGTGCTAGCGCAATTTCGAGTTTGGCAAATCCTCGGTCAGTGAAGTACAATTTGTAAGGCACAATGGTATAACCTTTTTCCGTAACCCGTCTTTCCAGTTTTTTTAGCTCTGATTTGTGTAGTAAAAGTCTTCTATCTCTTCTGGCATCGTGATTATAAATGGTACCGTGATCATACTCGGCAATAAACATGTTTTTTACCACAAGACTACCATGATCAAAGAGACAATAGGCATCATTGAGATTAGCCAATCCTTGCCTGAGTGCTTTCACTTCGGTACCAGAAAGTACTAATCCAGCCTCATATTGTTGGATAAAGCTAAATTCGAATCTGGCTTTTCGATTGATAATCTCTTTTGTAACTAATTTTACGCCCATCTCATTTTCTGTAAGGTTGGCAAAGATACAAATTTTATAAAGGTTTTGATGAAAAATGACTAAATTTGACACTTTTAAATCATTGCTAAAAGGTATAATTAACAATGAACCACAAGCTTCTAGTTTATATATATGTATTGTTGGGGACAATCATGACCTCTTGTGTGCCTGATACAGGAAATCAGGTGACAGATATTGTTATTTCTATGTCTGACCCTGAAATTCAAAAAATTACAGACCTAAAAGATAAGCAGGATTTAAAGGGTCTTTATGGTTATTTCAGGAACGAAAACCCTTCTTATAGATATCAGGCAGTAATGGCTTTTGCTTCTATAAAAAAAGCAGAAGCAAATGACTCTTTGATCGTTATGCTTCAGGATCCTGTCATCCAGGTAAGGTCGGCTGCAGCATTTGCTCTAGGACAAACTGGAGATAAAAAAATTACTGATAGACTTATTGCTTCATTTAAAGGGAAGGACACGCTTAATGTCAATAATATTTTTAATGCCAATGTCCTTGAAGCAGTAGGCAAAACAGGCAATATCTCTGATCTTAAATCTCTAGCTACTGTTAGGACATATCGCAGTACAGATACTTTATTGCTACTGGGACAAGCCAGAGCTATATATAGGATGGCATTGCGTAATATTACCTGTGATGAAGGTACATCCCAAATGGTGGACTTACTGTATACAGCATCTGTTCTGAAAGAAGTAAAGATTTTGGCTGCTCAATATTTTGGCAGAGCAAAAGATATTAATCTAAGTCTTTCTAAGGTGCGATTGACCGATATTTTCACCAGAGAAAGAAATCCCGATATTCGAATGGCATTGGCTACTGCCTTTGGAAAAAGTAAAGATATAGATTTTCTTCCGGCTCTGAAGACTGCCATGATTGCAGAAACGGATTACCGGGTAAAGTGCAATGTTGTGCGAGCTTTAGGAAACTTTCCTTATTTTGAATTCAGAGATATTGTTTTTAAAAACCTAAAAAATGATAATCTACACATCGCATCCACAGCAGCAGGCGTACTTATGTCCAATGGTTTTATAGAAGACGTGCCTGAGTATATGAAGTATGATACCGTCACCATACCGTGGCAGGTAAGAGCAAAGATGAATGCGGCAGTTCTAGCTCACACGGCCCTTTATTTTACAAAAAGTAAAACAGCCTTTTCTGAAAGAATTAAAAAAAACATGAAGGAAGCAGATAGCCCATATGCAAAAGCAGCTTATGTGGATGCATTGAGCAAAGATCCGTACAACTATCAGCTTTTAAATCAGATATATAATGAAGAAAAGAATCAGCAGGTAAAAATAGCCGCGCTCGAAGGCATAGGTAATATATTGAAGAACCCATTGTTTTTTAAAGCCTTTGGCAATGGATTTGGTAGGATTAAAGCTGAAATGCTCAATACGCTTGCATCAGCCATCACAAGCGATGATGTAGGACAGATTGCCATTGCATCAACAATACTTAAAGAGCCATCCCTGCAATGGAAAGAGTGGCTGAAAGACCTGACTTTTATGAAGGATGCTTTGGCCAAACTCAAGTTACCTAAAGAAGTGGAAGCTTACAATGAGCTGATGTCTTGTATTGCTTTTCTGGAAGGTAAAGAATATAAAGCTGATAGGCCTGCTTATAATCATCCTATAGACTGGACACTTCTCCAGACTGTGGGTGACTCTAGTATCGCGGCAATTAAAACTACCCAGGGATTGATCAGAGTAAAATTATATAAAAAAATTGCGCCTGGCTCAGTGGTAAATTTTGTACATCTTATCAATGAAAAATTTTATAACGGAAAGATTTTTCATCGGGTAGTGCCCAATTTTGTAATTCAAACAGGCTGTCCCAGAGGAGATGGTTATGGTTCTTTGGATTATTCGATAAGATCTGAATTGCCTCAGATTTATTATGATGGCGAAGGGTACATTGGTATGGCTTCTTCCGGCATTGACACAGAAGGCACCCAATGGTTTATAACTCATTCAGCAACACATCATCTTGATGGCAATTATACCATATTTGGGAAAGTAGTTGAAGGTATGGATGTAGTCCACAAAATCCAGCAAGGCGATAAAATCAATGAAATAATATTCGTAAAATAAAGGTTACTTCATAAATCTTAAAATCAAAGCAGGAAGTAAAAGCAAGTCACAAATCACAGCACTTACCAGCGTTACAGATATCAGAATACCTACCGTAAATGTAGGGGGATTTACTGAAAATATCATAATAAAAAATCCAAAAAACAGAATAATGGTCGTAAAAACAATGGCCTTTCCGGTTTCTTGAAGGGTTTGTTGAACCGCTTTCTGTACATCCATTCCGTCTGCTATACATATTTTATAACGAGAGAGAAAATGAACCGTATCATCTACGGCTATACCAAAAATAATGGTAAACATAATCGCTACACCGGCTTCGAGTTCAATGCTAAAATAGCCCAGCAAGCTTGCTGCAAAGAGCAGTGGGATAATATTGGAAATCAAAGCAATGACCAGCATACGCAATGATCTGAATAAAAAGCCCATAAGTATAGCGATTATGACCAATGATATCCCTAGTCCTTGCAAAAGATTTACAATCACATATTCAGCATTTTTATCAAGAATCAATCCCGTCCCCGTCCTTTTTACAGAGATAAGACTAGTATCTAGATTATTATTTACCCAAAGATCCAGTTCTCTACCCAGGGATTTGATGCTGTCAGCGCCTATATCTGTGATGCGTGAAGAAATTCTTGTTTTATTTTTATCTGAGCTTACCAGTACATTTATTTCGTCTCCGCCAGCCTTTTCAAGCAATCTTTTAAAAACATAAAATTCATCTTCAGTGGCAGGAAAAAGATAAGCTGAATCACTATTGGCATGGTTTATTTTATTCATACTTTTATAAAGCGTCGCCAAAGAAACCGAAGATTTAATCACGCCCGTCGATTGTATTTTTTCTTCCAGTTTAGCCACTTCTTTCAATATATTAAAATCATCTGCGTTTTCTTCAGTTTTGGAAGTGATGGCAAACTCCAAAGGTCTGAAGCCTGCAAATTTTGCTTCAAAATATTTAAAATCCTTTGTTACTTTAGCTCCACGAGGCAGATTATCTTCAATGTTATAATTGGTGCTGATATTCATCATTCCAAAGATAAACAAACCCAATAAACCGACAGTCGCTGTATAGATTGCTATTTGCCTTCGTAAATTTATTTCAAATATTTTTTCAAGAATAGTTTTCCATCTGGATTGGTTATAGCCTTGTCTGATAATTTTGTCCTTATCGAACATAGATAGCAAAGATGTGGTAAAAAACAATACGGTGATAAAAGCGATCATCACACCTATAGCTGCATTCCAACCGAAATCGCTGATCGTTTGTAATCTGGATGTCATTAATGAAGCGAATCCTATGGCAGTTGTAAATGAAGTCATAAATGTGGCTAAACCGATTTCTTTAATAGTAATCTGCATGGCTTCTTGTTTTTCCCTGCCTGCATTGAGTTCGTCCACATATTTTGAAAAAATATGAATCACATCTGAAGAGCCTACAATCAGCATAATGACCGGGAACAGGGCTGAAATGGCATTGAGTTCAATGCCCATAAACCCAAGATAACCAGTAAATAGGAGTAGTCCTAATGCAATGCTGCCCAGCGAGATGATAATACCTGCAGGTTTTCGATAGATCAATGTCATGATCAGTGATACCAGTATGATAGAGGAAATAAATGCCAAAAGCATCTCACGTTTTTGAAAATCTATCAGTTCCCGCTGAAAATAGGCTCTGCCTAAGATGTGGGTTTTTTCTGTAAATGTAAATTTCTGAATAAGTGAATCAACAGCATTTGTCAAATTTCTTGATTCATTAATATCAATATTTTCTTTAGTTTTGGCTACAATTACCAGTGATGTTGCTGCACTATCTATCAGATTGTAAATAAATCTTTCATCTTTGAGTATGGCTTCTTTATCGTTCAGGTAGAAGGAAGGATTGTCCATATGTATCAAAGGAATAGCAGAATATCCAAATGGCGTCCTTACAGGAGATTCGATCAGAGTTAGTGACTGGACTTTAGTGACCAAAGAAATATTCCTTATCTGAAGACTCAGTTCGTGAAATTTGGAAAGGAAAGCAGAATCAAAAACAGTGGGCTGATTTTCCACTGCGATAAGTAAAAAGTTATCATCGGCTTCAAAATCTTTGGTAAAATTTTTATAGTATTCCAAATCGGGATCCCCTTTTGGGAAAAACTGTTCAAAGGAAAAACTGAATTTTAGTTGAGTGGAATAATAGCCACTTATGATGGCAAGGATAACAAAAAAACTTATAATTGGCCCTCTGTACTTCAAAAACATATACTCAATCATCTGATAAGCATTAGAAATAGATTAATAGGGATATTGTTGTATAAAATTTATGTATTTTTAGTACACAACTGCTACCTTTCACGATGAATCAAATTTAGTGTCAAAGAATTTCCCATTCAGGCACAATATTAATTATCCGCTTGAAACTTAAATCCAGACACGGAAGGCCCTAAAACTATTATACGCACGTTCCTGAATTTTCCAATTAAAAGTATTAACGTTCGACAAGACAGGAATTACTTCCTCCAGGTCTTCCAGACATTAATCAATCCATTGGTTGAGCTGTCGAATGACAAAGTATTTTTATCTGAAATCAGTTCAGGAAGGATTTTACCGGCCAGTTGTTTGCCGAGTTCTACACCCCATTGATCAAAACTATAGATATTCCAAATTACACCTTGTACAAAAATTTTATGTTCGTACATGGCAATAAGTTGACCCAGTGTTTCGGGATCGATTTTTTTAACCAAAATGGAATTGGTAGGTTTATTGCCTTCAAATACTTTGAAAGGTACCAAAGGCAAATATTCTTCTGCTTTTTTTCCGATTTTCTCAAACTCCAAAATCACTTCATCACTTGTTTTACCTTGCATCAGCGCTTGTGTTTGTGCAAAAAAATTGGACAGTAGAAGGGTGTGGTGATTGCCTGAAGGATTGTTTGATATAGACGGAGCAATAAAATCACAAGGTATCAAACTTGTCCCCTGATGTATGAGCTGGTAAAAGGCGTGTTGTCCGTTGGTTCCTGGTTCGCCCCAGATGACCGGACCGGTATGATAAGTGACCGGATTACCGTTTCTATCCGTACTTTTACCATTGCTCTCCATATTTGCTTGCTGTAAATAGGCTGGAAATCGATGCATATACTGATCATAAGGCAAAATGGCTTCTGACTCTGCTCCAAAAAAGTTGACATACCATATGCTTATCAATGCCAATAAGACAGGAATATTTTTTTCAAACGGGGTATTGGCAAAGTGTCTGTCCATTTTGTAAAACCCTGTCAGGAGACGCTCAAAATTTTCATATCCCACAGCCAGTGCTATAGAAAGTCCTATAGCTGATGTGAGGGAGAACCTGCCACCCACCCAATCCCAGAATTCAAACATATTTTCGGGATCAATCCCAAATTTGACTACTTCTGCTTTATTGGTAGAAAGGGCTATAAAGTGTTTTTTAATATGATTTTCATCCTTTGCCGTATTTAAAAATAATTGTCGGGCCGTGTAGGCATTGGCCATGGTCTCTTGTGTTGTAAATGTTTTGGAAGCAATAAGAAATAGCGTCGTGCTTATATCCAGATTTTTGGTTACTTCTACGATATGGGTAGCGTCAACATTAGACACAAAGTGGACATTTAATCTGGTCTTGTAATGTTTTAGTGCTTCAGTGACCATAACCGGTCCCAAATCAGATCCACCGATACCGATATTTACAATATTTGTAATTGGCTTTCCGGAGTATCCTTTCCACTTTTCATTAATGACCTGATCACAAAAACTTTTCATTTTGGCGTTTACTGCTTTCACGTCAGACATTACATCCTGCCCATCGGATGTGACGGGCCTTCCGGATTTATTTCTTAATGCCGTATGCAGTACAGCTCTGTTTTCTGTGACATTTATTTTTTCACCTGTAAACATGGCATCAATCGCATTCTTGAGTTTGCAGTTTTTGGCCAATTGAACCAACAGA
>Ga0105047_10006722_pt1 | contig 19450 bp, 13 predicted proteins | sample MAT04_FD_78384 | JGI IMG/M metagenome (GOLD analysis project Ga0105047, IMG submission 78384) | Freshwater microbial communities from Lake Fryxell liftoff mats and glacier meltwater in Antarctica - MAT-04 (megahit assembly) | ecosystem: Environmental > Aquatic > Freshwater > Ice > Liftoff...
CGCGGCGTGCTCAAGGCATCCTTGGCGGGCCTAGCCGGCCTCTCCTTGCCGGGCCTGTTACGGGCTCGCAGTCAAGCGACGGCGGCTGGAATTGCATCGCCTGGGTCCAAGAGCGTGATCCTGCTGTGGATGACTGGCGGACCGAGCCATATCGACACGCTCGATCCCAAACCGGACGCGCCGGTTGAGGTGCGTGGGCCGTTCCGCACGATCGCGACAGCGCTCCCGGGCGTGCGGATCTGTGAGCATTTGCCCAAGCAAGCCGCGATGCTCGACCGAATGACGATCATTCGTTCAGTCGACGCCCGGTTTTCCAATCACGAGCCGAACCAGGTATTGCAGACCGGCAATTCCGAGGCGGAGCCGCGCATCAATCGGGAAGCCGATAAATACCCGGCCATTGCTTCGATCATCGCCCGGCATCGTGGCGCAGGTCAACGCGCCATGCCCCCGTACGTGTCGCTCAACCTGCAGAGCCGCAGCCACCTTGCCTGGGCCGGTTACCTGGGCAAGCAATACGATCCGTTCGTCGCCAAGAACGTCAATAATCTATTCACGCTGCCGGCCGAGTTGGATCAATCGCGAATTTCTTCCAGGCAAGAGCTGCGCCGGCAGTTCGATCGTTTGCAGCGAGACCTTGATATATCGGGCTCGATGCAAGCGCTCGATCGCTTTGGCCAGCAGGCGGTCGATATCGTTATTGGCAAACAAGCGCAAACCGCGTTTGATCTTACGCGCGAGCTGCAGGCCACGCGCGATCTCTACGGCGCTCACCCATGGTGCCAACAGGCATTACTTGCGCGGCGTCTCGTCGAAGCGGGGGTCAGCTTTGTGACGCTCGATCTGAGCAATCACAGCGCCAGCGGCACTTGGGACACACATGGCGACAACATTCCGCCTTACGGTGGAATTACCAGTGGGCTTAAGCCGCTGCTGCCGGTGTTCGATCACCTACTAACGACGCTGGTGGCGGACTTGCACGAGCGCGGTCTGGCGGACGACGTGTTGGTCTTGGCAATGGGAGAATTCGGCCGCACGCCAAAGATCGGCACGCAAGGCAGCACCGATGGCCGCGACCATTGGCCGTCGGTGATGTCCATGACCGTGGCGTGCGGAGGCATGCGCCACGGGCAGGTGATCGGCAGCTCGGAGCGCGACGGCGGCAAGATCCAGAATCGCCCAGTCACGCCAGGGGATTTGGCTGCCACGATCTACCACCACATGGGCGTGCCACTCGACGGCGCGTACGTCGATTTTCTCGGCCGCCCACGCGCCATCGTGGAAAACGGCCAACCGATCGCCGAGCTGATTTAAGCCCTGGTCAGCTCCGTGCGACGCTCCGCCGGAGCCATGAACCGCGTCCCAGTCATTTACGCCGCTGGCGTCTTGCTCTTTGGTCGTTGGGCATTTCGCGCCTTTGCTTTTTCTCTTCGTGTTTCTTCGGCAGCTTTGCGTTTTTCTCGCGCGGCGTCTTTACGCTGCTGTTCAGCGGCCTTGTGCGCGGCGGCGTCATCCTTTTCGCGCTGAGCGATCTGCTGATATTGCGACTGCTGTTGCAGATAATTCAACTGCATCTGCTGCCGCTGATAGGACTGTTCTAGCTGCCGCATGTAAGCCATTTGCGACGCTTGGTAGGAAGAGGCGCCGGAACCGTAGCTTGAGAATCCGCCGCCAGTCGTCGTCGACGCGCCTGCCATGACACTCGGTGATTGCCCACCACCGGGGCGACATCCACCGCCGCCACCCCCTCCACCACGGCCGCCAGGTGGCTGTGCCAGCGCGCCGGAAACGAGGATGGAAGGAAGAACGACAAGAGCACACAGCGCATAAGCGTAGCGCATCGGAAGGCCTCCTCTCGAAAGACATCCAACGCGACAGTCTTGGAAAAAGCCAGCTACTTTGTTCCGAAGTGCCGGCTTCATGCCCGCCCAGAAGTGCGACGCCTCTGGACGTGGAGCTTGCGTCCAACGGACGAACCAACCGCCGCGTCTGCGCAGACTACCAAACCGCGCCCGAGCAAGGCAAAGAAAATGTCGCCGGAATGCCAGGCAGGTTGCTTAGGAAGCCTTACGAGTCGCTGGCGGGGCCAGATCCGCAAACATTGCGTCGACAAATTCTGAGGGTTTGAAGAGCGTGAGATCCTCGGCTTTTTCCCCTACGCCGAGATACTTCACAGGCAAACCAACTTGCTGACGAATAGCGACAACGACGCCTCCCTTCGCGGTGCCGTCGATCTTGGCCAGCACAATCCCGGAGCACTGCACGGCCTCGCTGAAACTCTTGGCTTGGCTAATGCCGTTCTGACCGGTCGTAGCGTCCAAGACTAGGATCACTTCGTGCGGGGCGCCCGGGACTTTCTTGCCGATCACGTTGTGAATCTTGGTCAGTTCTTTCATCAGGTTTTGCTGAGTTTGCAACCGGCCGGCGGTGTCGATGATGCAGATCTCGGCCCCAATTTCGACGGCGCGGGCCACCGCGCGATGGGCAACGCTGGCCGGGTCGCTCTTGGCTTCGCCCGTTACAATCTCCGCCCCCAAGCGGCCTGCCCAAATGGTCAATTGCTCGACGGCCGCGGCGCGGAACGTATCCGCGGCGCCCAGCACTACCTTCTTGCCTTGCGCGGCGAACATGCAGGTCAACTTGGCGATCGACGTTGTCTTGCCAGCGCCGTTGACGCCCGCCACCATGATCACAGTTACGCCTGAGTCTGCAAAGCGGATGGGCGCTTCGGTCTGTTCGAGGAGCTGATAGAGCTTTTTCTTCAGACTGTCGACGACTTCCTGCATGTGGACCACACGGCCGCGGAAATCAACGCGAACCTGATCGATCAATTCGCCGGCGGGCTTCACGCCCATGTCGGTCTTGATGAGGATCTCACGCAGATCTTCCAAGAACGCGTCATCGACAAAGCGTCCTTCGGTTTTGAAGAGGTCCTTGATGTCCGTATTGAGGATCTGCGTCGTCTTTTTCAGTCCGGCACGGATTTTGGCGAAGAAACCCGTCTTCGCTGGCGCTGGGGCCGTTTCAGGAGCGGCCGCCGCGGGCTGTTTGCTCACTGGCGCGAACTGAGCTGGCGGGGACGCAGCCGCATTTGCAGCGGGAGGTGACGGCGCGACTGATGACAGTGTGACTGGCGCAGTGATCGGCGGCGCAGCTGCTATGGGGGCCGAGTCCATTGGAGCGGTGGCCGGCGCAGACGCGACGACCGCAGGCGCAACCTCTAGCTGCGCTTGTGGCGCTTCAACAGCGGTTGTTGGGACTTCGGGCTCAGGCGTAGCGGGATCAGGCTGCTTGGGCGCCTTTTTAAAGCGGTCGAATATACCCATCGTAGAACTCTTGAGTTGTTTAGAAAGTGATCGCAGGCTCGCCGGGGACACAATTGCGAGCGGTCGATGGATTCAGTTCGGACGCCTGCAACTCTACTCTTCCCGATGCCCTGCCAGGAAGCGGTCGAGGATGCCGTTGACGAACTGGGCGCTATGGGCCGTGCCGAAACGCTTGGCCAGCTCCACGGCCTCATTGATAGCCACCCGGCCGGGCGTCGAAGTATACAGGATTTCGAAGGCGCCTAATCGCAACACGTTGCGGTCCGTGGCGGCCATCCGGCCTAGGCTCCAATTCTCGGCCGTCCGCGAGAGTTGCTCGTCGAGTTCCGCTTGATTGCGACGAACTCCGGCGACCAACGACCGCGCAAACTCCACCAACTCGGCCTGCTGCAGGCGCGATTGCAGAAACAGATCGGCCCGACCCGGATTCGTGGCCGGGTTCAAGTCGTCTTGAAACAAGACTTGCAAAGCAACTTCGCGTGCTCGACTACGTCGGGCCATAATTAACGTCGATTCCGTGCGTGGATCAGTAAGTTAGTAAATCCAGTTTCAGTGGCGGTCGGCGGCAGGAAGGACCAAACGGATTGCCGTTGATCGTTGTGCCTGCTTGACTGCTCCGGGCGAGCAGGACCCACTGCGTTCAGTCCCATTTGGGCGTCAGCACAGAAGGTAGGACCAGACCGCTACTACATTCTAGCGTTTAGGGCCTCGGAAGCTGTGCGAGCAGATCCATCATTTCCAGGGCTGCCTGGGCGCATTCGCTCCCTTTATTGCCGACGTTGCCGCCGGCGCGATGGATCGCCTGTTCGAGGTTATCGCAGGTCAGCAGGCCGAACAATACCGGGGCTCCGGTACGGACGGCCATATCGGCCAATTGCAGGCTGGCGGCGCGATTGATGTGTTGATCGTGCGACGTCTCGCCGCGAATGACGGCCCCCAAGCAGATCACGGCGCCGTAGGGCTTCACTCCGGCAAACCGGGCGGCGACCACGGGCAGTTCCCATGCGCCAGGTACCCAAGCGACGACGATCCGATCATCCGGCACGCCATGCGCGGTCAAGGTCTCGACGGCGCCTGCGAGCAGCTTGCCGGTGATGGATTCGTTGTATCGCGAGACGACGATGGCCACGGACGCAGTCGTTGTCCGGGCCTCTCCTTGCAACATTTTCGGCATCTGGAACTATCAGCGGTAGGAATGTGAGAAAACTAAAACGGGGGACCGCGATCTGTGGCGCGACAGCCAGGATACCTGGCGACCATCGACTACGATTTCATGTTCATCAAGAATTCCGCGTTGCTTTTGGTCTTTTGCATCCGCGTAACCAGCAGGTCCATCGCGTCGGCCGGGTTCATGTCGTTCAGCACGCGGCGCAACATGCAGACGCGGCGGTGCTCTTCCGGGTCCATCAGCATTTCTTCACGGCGCGTGCCGCTCTTGTTCACGTCGATCGCCGGCCAGATCCGCTTGTCGACCAATTTACGGTCCAGCACCACTTCTAGATTGCCGGTGCCCTTGAACTCTTCGAAGATTACTTCGTCCATCTTGCTGCCGGTTTCGACCAGCGCCGTGGCGATGATCGTCAACGACCCCCCCTCTTCAACCTTGCGGGCCGAGCCGAAGAAACGCTTCGGCCGCTGCAGCGCGTTAGCGTCGACGCCGCCGGAGAGAATCTTGCCGGAGTGGGGGACCTCGGAATTCCACGCTCTCGCCAGACGGGTGATGGAATCCAGGAAAATGATTACGTCGTGACCGTATTCGACCATCCGCTTGGCCTTTTCGATCACCATTTCCGACACCTGGATATGGCGCGCCGAGGGTTCGTCGAAGGTCGAACTAATAACTTCGCAGTTCGGGCCTTTGACCTGCCGTTCCATGTCCGTCACTTCTTCCGGGCGCTCGTCAATCAAGAGCATGATCACGTACACCTCGGGGTGATTGATCAGAACGCTCTTGGCCATCTTCTGTAGCAAGATGGTCTTGCCTGCCCGCGGAGGGCTGACGATCAACCCTCGCTGGCCAAAGCCGATTGGCACGATCAGATCGACGACGCGCATGCTGACTTCTTCCGGCGAAGCTTCTAGACGCACGCGTTTGTCCGGGTGAAGCGGCGTAAGTTCATCGAACCCAACCTTTTCCGAAACCATGTTCGGGTCTTGGTAGTTGATCGCTTCGACTCGCAGCAGAGCGAAGTAACGCTCGTTTTCTTTGGGCGGGCGAATCTGGCCGGAGACCGTGGCGCCGGTTCGCAGGCCAAAGCGACGGATCTGGCTGGGCGAGACGTAGATGTCGTCAGGGCAAGACAGATAGTGATAGTCCGGACTGCGCAAGAAGCCAAAGCCGTCTGGCAGGACTTCGAGCGTGCCTTCGCCGAACATCAGGCCGTTGAGTTTGACGCGTTCTTTCAGGATCTTGAAAATCAGATCTTGCTTCTTGATGCCGGTCAGCTCGGTCAAGTTTTCGTTACGAGCCTGCTCGATCAATTGCGGCATGGTCATCCGCTGTAACTCAGCGATGTGAATATCGCCTTGCTTGATTTGCTCATAGCGATCGTCAGTGTCATCGCCGCCGTGGGCTGCTTCTTCCGCTAGCTCCTCGGCGAGACTAATCGGCTCGCGATCGTCGGTGGAGCCATCGAGCGGATAATCACGATCGTTGGGCGTTTGTGAATGCGGCTTGGGGCCGCGCGTTGGGCGAGATTCGGACATGGCAGAATTGCTCCGCAGCGGGGGCGTCTGTACCAACGCGCTGAAGGCGTCGGAGGCAGGAACATTGCTAAGTTGGTCTACGAGCGTAGAGGGGGATGGAACGGACGATTGAGCCAAAGATCAGAGTTGATGAATCACGAGATTGAATAGAGAGTTGCCAGATGCTCTGTCGGGCAATAGCTCTGTCGGTCAACAGGGAGGGATCTTGCGAGGTTTCGCAACGGACAACTAACGCTGGAAGAAGTGAAAATCAACGAATCAGAGACTGCCAGAATTGTTCGACTTGGGCCCGCGTGGCTTCAATAGTCCCGGAATTGTCCACGACCATATTCGCCTGGCGGCGCTTTTCAGCCAGTGAAGTTTGGGCGGCCTCGCGGGCGTTGAATTCCGCGTCGCTCCAACCGCGCTCCCTGGCTCGCTTTAATCGTACATCATTGGGGGCCTCGACGAAAACCGTTTTGTCGCAAAATTCGTTCCAACCGGCCTCTACAAGCAGCGGCGCGTCGAGCACGATGGCGGCTTTTCCGGCCTCTTCGGCAGTGGCAGCTTTGCGACCGAGCAGCTCGCCGATTCGGGGGTGGGTAACGCTTTCCAGGAATCGTCTATTTGCAATCGCCTCCTGGGCGTCGCCAAATACCCGCTTTCCGAGCGCCGGCCGTAACACAGTGCCGTCCGACGCAAAGACCTCATCGCCAAAACGATCGCGTAGGAGCGCTTTAACATCAGCGAGTTCCAGAACCTCATGCCCTGCCTGGTCGGCGTCGAGCCAGCCAGCACCCAGTTCAACGAATAATCGCGCGACTAGACTCTTGCCGCTGGCAACGCCACCGATCAATCCAATCACCAGCATAAGTGGCTCCCCGCCACCGGCAGGTTCATTTCAGCCGCAGGCATTTGTCGAGCTGACCGGCTCATTTGCCCTCACCGGCAAGATCATCGACCGGCAATTGTCCAGTCTCTAGATCAGCAAACTCCGCGGTTTCGCTGGCCGACTCCGTCCACGGTTGAGTCTCTGCCCAGTTACGGCCTGTCTTCACATCTACCACCAGTGGGACGTCTAAATTGAGCACGCTGCTCATCTCTCGCCGGACGAGTTGCGCCAGCGCCTCGAGCTCTTCTGGAGGGGACTCGAAAAGTAGTTCGTCATGAATCTGCAATAGCATTCGCGCCGCCATGCGCTTTTCGTCCATCGCTCGCTGCACGGCAAGCATGGCCAGCTTGATGAGATCTGCCGCCGAGCCCTGGATCACGGTATTGATCGCTGTCCGTTCGGGCAGGTTCCGCAAACGACCAGCATCGGTACGAACGCCACTGATACTGCGCTTCCGCCCGAGGATTGTTTTAACATACCCATTGGTTCGACAATCTGCCAAGATGCCTGCTAGCAGTTTCTCAACGCCCGGATAGCGTTCGAAGTAGGCGTCGATAAACTCGGCCGCTTCGGATTGCTCGATGTTCAGGCTCTTGGCCAAGCCGAATGGGCTCTGACCATAGAGGACGCCAAAATTCACGGCCTTGGCGCGGCGGCGCATTTCTGATGTCACGTCCGTTTGTGCCACGCCAAAGACTTGTGCGGCCACGAGCGAGTGAATGTCTTCGTTCTGCGCAAAGGCCGCGCACAGCGTGGCGTCGGCCGAATAGTGGGCCAGCACGCGCAGTTCAATCTGCGAGTAATCCGCCGCCAGCAGTAACCAGTTAGGCTCGCCCGGCAGGAACGCCGATCGGATTTCGCGTCCCTCGCGCGTGCGAATCGGAATGTTCTGTAGATTGGGATCGCTGGAACTCAACCGACCGGTCGCCGCCACCGCTTGTTGAAATGTGGCGTGCACGCGTCCCGTGCGAGGGTTGACCATGTTCGGTAGCGCGTCGATATATGTATTTTTCAGCTTCGTGTACTGGCGGAATTCAATGATTTTGGCCGGCAGCGGGTGGAGCGCCGCCAATTCTTCGAGCACGCTGGCGTCCGTGCTTGGGCCAGACTTGTTACGCCGCAGTGCTGGTAGTTTTTGCTCGATGAAGAGGACGGTTTGTAGTTGTTTGGGCGAACCGACGTTGAACTCATGCCCGGCCAACGCATAGATCTCGGCCTCAATCGCGCTGGCCCGTGCGCCATACTCGCCGCTGAGCACATTCAGGCGGGCCGGATCGACGCGAATGCCTGCGCGCTCCATTTGCGCCAACACTGGAATCAGCGGGATCTCTATCTTGTGAAAAAGTGGGGCGAGCTGCTCGTCTTGTAGTTTCTGCTCGAGAATCGGCGCCAGCCGCAGGGCGACGTCCGCAAGTTCCGTGGCGCTGCGCCACGCAGACTGCGCTGCCTCGGGCGTCTTGTCGGCCGCCGGCGCAATGATCGTGTGGTTCAGGCAGCGCTCGGCCAACTCGGCCAGCGTGTGATTCCGCTCGCCGGCGTCAAGCAAATAGCTCGCAAGCGTCGTGTCGAACGTCATTCCCTGGGGCGTGACCCCGGCGCCATTAAGCAATACCGTGTCTTGTTTAAGATCACGCGAGACCTTTTCGATCCGCATGTTCTCCAAGAATGGTTTAAGCGCCGCGATCACTTCGCCGGCATCCAGCGTGGCTTCGGCAAATGGCAACTCGCTCGCGTTCGCAATCGCCAGCGGTACGTACCACGCCTCTTCCGGACGAGTACAGATCGCCAGGCCGCGGATCACGCCGTTGACGGCCGCGGACGCCGGTTGAATCTCGATGGCAACGCGCGATTGCGAGGCAAGTTTCTTGACCAGGCCTTGCAGCTTTTCTGTGCTGTCGACCAGTTGATAATTCGCCTGCCACTGGGTCCGCTCCGCGCCTCCCTTCCAAGATCGCGCCTGTTCCGCAAAGCGGTGAAAGCCAAACTCGTTACAAAGCGTTATGACGCCCGGCGGATCGATCGGGTCTGTCTTCGCGGCGCTCCAATCAATAACAATCGGCACGGCGGTGTCTAGCCGCACTAACTGCCGGGTTAGCGGAGCGCGCGTTTGCCCATCAATGATGTTCTGCTTTCGCTTGGCGCCGGCGATTTTGTCCGCGTTCGCAAAAATGCCTTCCAGCGTATCGAACTGATTGAGTAATTCACGGGCAATCTTTGGGCCAATCAGCGGGATGCCGGGGATGTTGTCGACGGCGTCCCCGACCATGGTCTGATAGTCTACGACCTGATCGGGACGAATTCCCCAGTCCGCCAACAACGCCTCGGCGTCGTATTTCTGATCTTTGCGAACGTTGTAGATGGAGACCAGATCCGTAATCAGTTGACGGCAATCTTTATCGCCCGTGACCACAACGCATTCTCCTCCAGCGGCGTTCACCTGATAGGCGATGGTCGCCAGGATGTCGTCGGCTTCGTAGCCATCGAGCTCAAGAATGGGGATCCCTAGGGCTTCGATCATCTGCCGGATCAGTGCGAATTGCGGCGATAATTCCGGCGGCATCTCAGATCGCTTGGCCTTGTACTCCGTGTACAGGTCCTGGCGAAACGTCGCGGCGCGCGTGTCGAATGCACAGAACAGAAAATCCGGCTGCTTCTTCTCTAATAGGAACAACAGGTCGCGGGTGAAGCCAAACACTGCGTTGACCGGTTGCCCCTTGGGGCTGGTCATTTGCGGAATCGCGTGGAAGACCTGAAAGATCAAAGAATTGGCGTCGATCGCCCAGACTTTTTTGCCCTTCAGTTCCGGGATCACTCCGGGAGGCAGCTTGGGACTGCTTTGCTTTATCGGCTGGGAACTGGCAGTCGGCGCGGCAACCACCTGTACGGGCGTAGCGGATTCTGTGGCCGGTGAGGAGGCTTGTGGCGGCTGTGCCCTCGTTGGGGCGGCTGGCGATTCCTCTGAGGTCGCCATTGGGTCCCCCATACCTGGGAGGGATGCTTGCCGCGTTGAGGGCGCTTTGGTCATTCGTGGCACACGGGGTAAATGCCTTGAAACAGGGTCCGCGGACCAAGGGCCTGATGGCCGGAGTCCAAGAAACGGGGCAAGTCGCAAGACTGGACAGAACGAGGGAGAAAAGGCTGCTGGGGCCGATGGGCCGGACGAGGCGAATCTGGGGGTCGTCCCGCCAATCGTATGGCCCCTTGGAATCGACTGTCAAGCCGCCGGGCGCAGCCCGCACGGCGCCGATACGGACCGGTAGATTCCGTTCCGGAAAGGGACTCAAACTTTGACACCCCCGTGACGGCTGTTTACACTCAAGGAAGCGGACACCAGCACCGCGAGGTCCGTCTCGCGCCAGCCCCAAGTCAATTGGGCTAACTGGTTTGGGCGGAGTTTGCTGGTCGGTCGCTACACTTCACGTCTCCGGAACACGTCCACCATTTGCGTTAGCCGCGACGGCGTTCAGCCTCCAGCGACTCTCAATGGATCGTTTCTGATTGTCGCGAACGGCCGCAGCGATCGTTGGCGCCGACCAGGCAACGGCGTGAGAATGAAGCGACCGCAACTAGACCTGACTGCATTTCAATCTAATAGCGCATCCGCGGTTCGTCCGGATTGAAGACCGCCCGGTTCGAAACTCTGAGGAGAATTCTCTATGGCTCGCGCCGAAAATCAAGGCTTGCAGATCGCCCTGATTCTGTTCGTGATGCTGACGATTGTATTGGGCGTGATGACGTTCCTCTACTTTCGTAGCTATGACGAAGAGCGAACCAAGAATGCGGGCCTGGTAACCGAGGCGCAAAATAAGACCAAGCTGGCGAATGACACGCAGACCGAGCTCAACGAGTTGAAGGGCTACCTGGGCTTTGCGCCAGAGATGACGCGCGACCAGATCAAGGCTGCCACCGAAACGGACATGAAGCTCTACGCCGCCACGCTGCCGGCCGCCAATCAGCATTATCACCAGGCCTTGGAATCGATTGCTACAACCTTGAGCGAAACGGGCCTGCAATTGCAGGAATCGCACGCCAAGTACAACGCTCTGGCCGAAACGCATCGCCAGCGCGAAGCCGCCAAGGAACCACAGATCCAGAAATTCGCGGCCGCCGCCGCCGCCAGCGCAGCCGACTACGCTGAGCAAACGGCGCGTTTTGCCGAAGACCGAGTCCGCTACAAGAGCGAGACGCAAACGCTCCAGGAAGCCAATGTCTCCAAGGAGACGGCCATGGCCCAAGCGGAGGAGCGGAGCCGTTCCGTGCAACAAGAGCTGCAAGCTAATGTGAAGAAGCTCGAGACACTCAATGAAGTCAAGGACGATAAAATCCAGCAGTTGCTCGAACCGACGTTTGAAGTCGCCGACGGTACGGTGCAGTTCGTAAATCCGAACAACCAGACGGTCTATATCAACCTTGGAAAGTCGGATAATCTGGCTCGCTTGACCACGTTCAGCGTGCATGACTTCCAGGCCAACACGATGCAGGGCAAGGGGCAGAAGGGGAGCTTGGAAGTGCTCCAGATCGTCGATGATCACATGGCGCTGTGTCGCATTCTTGATGAAGACCCTGCCAATCCAATGGTGCCAGGCGATAAAGTTTACACCCCGCTGTGGAGTTCAGGACAACAGTTGAAGTTTGCCGTTTTGGGTAAGATTGACCTGAACAAGGACGGCGTTGATGATCGGCCTCTGGTCCGTGACTTGATCTCGCAGATGGGCGGAACGATTGACGCCGAAGTCGACAGCCAGGGCAAGATCACGGGTGACCTGACGATCGACACTCGATTCATCATCATCGGCGATCTAACCGACGACAAGTCCGCTCGCGAAGGCGCCATGGTGCTTTTGGGCAAAGCCAAGACGCTGGGCGTCGAAGCGCTGCCGGCGCTCAAATTCTTTGAGCTCTCGGGCTGGAAAGATCCGCGCCAAAGCATCGTCTTCGGCCGCGGCGGCAACGCCGGCAAAATCCTGCCTGACGCACCCGATGGCGGTCGCAAGTCGGCAGAGCCGATTGACTCCGCCAACTTCAAGCAGCGCCGTCCTTGGGCGCCCAAGCCACCCCACAAAGAGAGCGCCTACGATCTGAAGCCGTTGGGTCGCGGGGCCAACTAATCACGGTCTGCTCTGACTTTGCCGTTTGGACTTTAACTTGCTGCGCATGCGATGCTAGCGCCGCAGGGACATATCTATTGACCCTGGCAAGCGGTCGCCACTAGACTTCCGCCCGTTCTGGCCCTTAGAACGATCTTGCCGCATCGCACGCGGCGCGGGCCAGCCTGGATCTTTCGCCTGGTAACGGATTGAGGTAGGCCGGATGTCGAGGACTATGGCGGTGGTACAGCCCACGCTGGCTGTGCCTGGGATGCAAGCAGCATTCGCGCGGCGTTTAGGTGGCCAATCGTTGTTGGAACGTCTGATTCGACGGATGACCGACTGCCAACGCCTGGAGGGCGTGGTTGTGGTCATCGCCGATACCGAAGTTGATGAGGCTGTGATAGACCTCGTCCCGCGCGACGTGCCTGTTTTCATCAGCAAGCGGCCTGACGTACTGGGCCGCCTCTGCGATCTGGTCGATCGTTATCGCCCGGACGCTATCGTTCAGGTTCCAGCCAGCCAACCGATGATTTGTCCGGTCTTTGTGGACCGACTGGTCAAGACCGCGATCGAACATCCGGCGTTTGACTACATCAGCTATTGCTCTCGCGAAGGCAAGCCAGCCATTCTTTCGTCGCTGGGTGTGTTCAGCGAGTGGTGCAGCGCAGACGCGGTCCGTCGCACGGACAGCCTGGCCGTCACGCGGAAAGATCGCGCCCAGCCGACGCGGTTTGTCTATTCGCATCCGGAACTCTTTCGGTTGCGACTAATGCCAGCGCCAGACGAACTCGACCGAAACGACCTGCGGTTGACGGTCGATCATGAAGAGGACTGGCACCATTTGCACACATTCTATGATGCGCTGGGCGCCGAAGGGTTCGATTGGCGTTCGATCGCCCGGCTGTTGGAACAAAACCCCGGCGTCCGCGCGCGGATGGCCGTGTTGAACCGCGAACAAGCCGCGGCCTAACCGCGGGTTGTTTTCATAGCAGGCGACTACCGCAGGACAAGGGCGTTTGTCCCGGCGGGTTTCACGCCCTACACTTGAAGCGGAGTGCGCGGTGCCGCGCGCACCGTTCCCCTTCATGTGCAGGAGACCGTTCTCAATGTCGCCAAATTCCACTCTCGGACCGACAATGTGTCTGGGACTGATCGCCGAAAGCGCCACGGCGGATCGCGCCGTGGACGCCGTGCTCCGTCTGGGGCTTTCTGCCGATCAGGTTACGGCCATCTATTCGGAAGATTGGCGCAACGGCCAACTCGGCGGTGGTAGCGCCCCAATCGCCCAGCAGCTGGGGGAGTGGCAGCCAGTAATTGGCACGATGGCGGCCGGTGGTGTTGGTCTTTTCGCTGCCGGCGCCGGAACGCACTGGGCAGGTGGCATCGTAGCCGGCTTGGCTGGCGCTCTGGTGGCGCGTGGTGTCGCCAAGCAAGAGGCAAGACTCGCGGACAACGGCGTTGCAGACGGCAAAATCTTGATTGTGGTCGAAGATTCCTCGAATCAGCGAGCACAGACGCTAGCCGACGCTGGCAATGCTCTGTCGGAAATTGGCGCCGAGGTATTGGCCTCGTCCAAGATGTGACGAGCGGCTTCCTTTTCTGACAGCCGCCTGTCTAGCTACTGCAAAAACCGAGGTCTGCCATGGCCCATGATCACGAACAATCTCCGGATCAAGAGCCAGGGCACGATTGCTGTGGTCAAGGAGACAATCGCGCGGAGCCGCCGGCTAAAACAGCCGCGCGTGACCCGGTGTGTGGGATGACAGTCGACCCCAGCAAGACACCCTATCACGTTGCACATGATGGCGAGACGATTTACTTTTGCTCAACCGGCTGCGTCAAAAAATTCCAGGCGGATCCCGCCAAGTATTTGGCCGTCACTTCGACCTCTAGCGGTCCAGGCTTGGTTCAGCTATCTGGGGTAGCCGCCCATAAACACCATCCAACTTCCACCGGCGCTGGCGGCAAGAGCACGGCAATTTACACTTGTCCGATGCATCCGGAAGTCCGACAGGTGGGGCCAGGAAGTTGTCCGAAATGCGGGATGGCGCTCGAACCGCTCGATGTGCTCGACCAGCCCGAAGACACTAGCGAACTGCGCGACATGACGCGTCGCTTCTGGGTCTGCCTGGCACTGACAACGCCGGTGTTTGTTTTGGCGATGTTCGACATGGTCGTCCCTGGCGGGCGAATGGCCAGTCTCATTTCTGGGCAGCAATCCGCGTGGTTGCAGTTTGCCTTGGCTACGCCCGTTGTGCTTTGGGGAGGCTGGCCATTTTTTGAGCGGGCTTGGGCATCGGTCCTCACGCGGCAATGGAATATGTTCACGCTGATCGGGCTGGGCGTTGGGACAGCGTTCCTGGAAAGCCTCGTGGCGACTTTCGCGCCACAGTTGTTTCCGGAGTCATTTCGCAGCCACGGCGGCCACGTGGATAGCTACTTTGAATCGGCCGCCGTCATCATCACGCTGGTCCTCTTCGGGCAGGTACTGGAGTTGCGAGCGCGCAGTCGCACCAATAGCGCCGTGCGCGGGCTGCTGGAACTTGCGCCACGTTCCGCGCGCCGCATGAACCAAGACGGCAGCGAGGTTGACGTTCCGCTAGACGAAGTGCAGGTGGGAGACAAGCTACGCGTTCGCCCGGGCGAGAAGGTCCCAGTCGACGGTGACGTCTTGGACGGCGCAAGCAATATTGACGAATCGATGATCACAGGAGAGCCGCTGCCGGTCGAGAAACGGAGCGGGGCGTCCGTAACTGGCGGCACGATCAACGGCGCGGGGGCGCTGGTGATTCAAGCAACTCGCGTTGGCCGCGAGACGCTCCTTGCGCAGATCGTACAGGCCGTCAGCGAGGCACAGCGCAGCCGAGCGCCCATTCAATTGCTGGCAGACGTTGTGGCAGGCTATTTTGTACCGGCAGTCGGTATGGTGGCTGTGGCGACGTTTTTCGCCTGGGCCACCTTTGGACCTGAGCCGCGACTGGCGTACGCACTGGTGAACGCTGTCGCGGTATTGATCATTGCCTGTCCATGCGCGCTGGGCCTTGCGACACCGATGTCGATCATGGTGGGCATGGGGCGCGGCGCCACCAGTGGCGTGCTGATTCGCACCGCCGAAGCGCTCGAGACTCTCGAAAAGGTGACCACGCTCGTCGTCGACAAGACCGGCACGCTCACAGAAGGCAAGCCTCGGTTAGTGACGGTCGAGGCGGCTGCTGGGTTTTCCGAGGAAGACGTGCTGCGAATCGCGGCCAGTTTGGAGATCGCCAGCGAACATCCCTTGGCCGGCGCCATCATCTCCGGAATGCAATCGCGCGGGCTGTCCGCGTCGGCCGCCACGGAATTTCAGTCCGTCGCTGGCCGGGGCGTTGCGGGGGTCGTAGAGGGCCGCGCCGCTCGTTTCGGCACGCCGGCGCTGCTGGCGGACGCGAAGATCGACGCGGAGCCGCTCCTGGCCCGCGCGGAAGACCTGCGGGGGCTGGGGCAGACTGTAATGTTTTTGGGCGTCGATGGGAAAGTTGCCGGACTGATTGGCGTTGCCGATCCGATCAAACCTTCGACCGCGGAGGCCATCGCCGCATTGAAGGAAGAAGGGCTGCGCGTAGTCATGCTCACAGGCGATAGCCGGGCCACGGCCGAAGCGGTTGCGCGGCAGCTAGGCATCGACGACGTGCAGGCCGAGGTGCTGCCGGTCGACAAGCATCGAGTCGTCAAGCAACTCCAACAGCAGGGTCAAATCGTTGCTATGGCTGGCGACGGCGTCAATGACGCGCCGGCGCTGGCGCAGGCTGACGTCGGAATCGCCATGGGGACCGGGTCCGGCGTGGCGATTGAGAGCGCAGGCGTGACGCTGGTAAAAGGCGATCTCCGCGGGATTGTTCGCGCCCGGCGATTGAGCCACGCGACGATGTGGAATATCCGCGAAAACCTGTTCTTCGCCTTCATCTACAACGGCGTGGGGGTCCCGATCGCCGCTGGGGTCTTGTACCCAATCTTTGGGCTACTGCTGAGCCCGATGATCGCCGCGGCGGCCATGAGTTTTAGTTCGGTTTCTGTCATCGCCAATGCCCTGCGGCTGCGGCGATTGAAGCTTTAAACGACAAAGCCAACCCTGCGACCCGGGAGTATGGGCGACGAGCATCAGGAGCGAGTGGCTCCAGATCGTCTACCTGTTCTATCGCGAAAGCGGTATCCTAAAAGGAAGTTCGCAGGCGGTGGAGGGCCAATCGTCAAGGCAACAGCGCTCTGTGTTGTCGCCGGGACGCGTGGTAGCATTTGGCGGACGTTTTTTCTAGCGAAGTCAAAGGCCACCGCGTCGCTTGCGCTGCGTTCTTGGGCGGGGACGAAAGTCAATCGATTTTGTTCGGGCGTGAAATCTCATTTTGGCGATGTCGCGAGCCTGGCCAACGCAACAGGGGATGCCCACCAGTGAGCACAGTGAATAACGAAAAACAAGAAAAGATGGTGTTGCCGCGCGACTTCATTCGCATGTGCAAACGCAACATGAATCGGCCAAAAGTTGCCGACACTTCGGGTGTCGAGCTGACTGGGGCCGCGCTCTTGATGCGCGCGCTGATCTTTCGTCGCTTGCTGCTGCGCGAAGTGCTAGGTCCTGACGAACCGTTTGTAGGACTGTTGATCCCACCATCGGTCGGTGGCGTGCTGGCGAATATCGCGGTTCCCCTTTGCGGTCGCGTGCCAGTCAATCTCAACTACACGGTCTCGGCCGAGGTGATGAACTCCTGCATTCACCAGTGCAAGATCAAGCACGTTCTGACCAGCCGCAAGGTGATGGAAAAGCTCAACATTGAGCTCGACGCAAAGATCATCTACCTGGAAGACTTTAAAGACAAAGTCACCACCGCGGACAAGCTCATTTCCGCCACTATGACCTACGCCTGGCCCAGCGCGATGATCGAACGCTGGCTGGGGCTGAACAAGATCAAAGACGACGATCTACTGACGGTGATCTTTACATCGGGCTCGACGGGTGAGCCCAAGGGCGTGATGCTCACACAGCGGAACGTTGCTTCGAACGTGGAAAGCGTTAAGTATCTGCTCCAGCTCAATCGCGACGATTGCGTGGCTGGTATCTTGCCATTCTTCCACTCGACCGGTTTCACGACCGTGATGTGGACGGTGCTGACACTCGATCCCAAGGGGGTTTATCACTTCAGCCCATTGGAAGCGCGACAAGTCAGCGAGATGTGCAAGAAGCATCATGTGACGATTCTGGTCTCCGCGCCGACATTCTTGCGGACTTATTTGCGGCGCTGTCCGGCGGAGGACTTTGCCTCGCTGGAAGTCGTGCTGACAGGCGCTGAGAAGTTACCGATCGACCTGTGCGACGCCTTTGAGAAGAAGTTTGGCATCCGACCGGGAGAGGGCTACGGCACGACCGAACTCTCGCCGATCGCCGCCTTCCACGTGCCGAAGAACCGCGCCACGCGCCCCGATCAGTTGGGTTACAAAGAGGGGACCGTTGGCAGGCCGATCCCAGACGTCTCGGTCAAGGCAGTCGACCCGGACACCGGCGCCGACGTTGGCATCGGGCACACGGGACTGCTGTGCTTCAAAGGTCCCAATGTGATGAAGGGCTACCTCAACCGGCCTGATCTCACGGCCAAGGTTATCAAAGACGGCTGGTACAACACGGGCGACGTTGGCATGGTGTTGCCGGACGGCTCGATCCAGATTACCGGGCGTCAAAGTCGCTTCTCGAAGATTGGCGGCGAGATGGTTCCGCACATCAAGATTGAAGAGCATCTGCAACAGATCCTCGCGTCGGACCCGGACGAGTTGAAGATTGCCGTCACGGGCGTTCCGGATCGCAGTCGCGGCGAACGGCTGATTGTTTTGTATACCGAGATTTCAAAGACGCCCGACGCAATCTGTCGCGAACTTTCGGCCTCCGGATTGCCCAACATTTGGATCCCGTCTCCAGATAGTTTTTGTCAGGTCGACGCCATTCCGGTGTTGGGAACTGGCAAGCTTGACCTGAAGGGATTGCACGACCTGGCAATGGCTCGGTTTGGCGAAGGAGAGACGGCCTCCTCCCGTTAGGCGATCATTGGAACCCGCAGATCGAATTGCGCTGTGACCCTTTTTCGCTGCTTGCAGCGCATTCAATGCAATCTGCCTTCGCTTCACGCCTAATGCCGCGCCACGGCGACGCGTGATCAGCCACGTTGATCACTTAAGGTCCATCCCACGGTGTGTTTCTCTGCGCCGGAAGAGGCACGGAACGGGCTGAATTCCGGCAATTCGCCATGGGAAACGCTCTTCGCCAATTGGCACATGAGTTGCTTTATCGGCCCTAAACGACTCCGTCGTCTTCGGTCGACCGCCCCCTGGCCGACCGGTAATTCGCCGAACATCTTTTGGAGGTCGAATCATGCGTTTTTCAAGTATTGCCGGAGTGGCCATGGCCATCTTCGCGGCGACCGTATCCCAGGGACAGATTCTGGGCCCAGTCGATCGCGCCGCGGAAGGCGCCGCTCGCGCCGCGGGTGGCGAACTCAATCGCGCTCAGGAAGCAGTGAGCAATGAGCGCGACCGTTTGAATGCAAGCGCGGACAATATCCGTCCCGGAGCAGCCGCAAATTTGTCAACGCCCAACGCGAGGGTTAACGCGCAAGCCGGTATCCAAGCGAACGATCCAAATCGTTGGCGATACGTCCAGCACAACAACCAGTGGTGGTACTACACGCCGAATAACAGCTGGATGTACCATAACAACAATGCTTGGAGCAACTACGACCAGGCGACGTACGTTCGCCCCCGATATTCGACGGGCTATCGCGGCAACAACTACAACAATAATTACAACAACAACCGGCGCTATAACTACGCCCCGCGCGGCGGCACTCGCGTCCGCGCAAACGCAGTCGTTCCAGGCGTAGCGCCGCGAGCCGGAGTTGGCGCAAACGTGATTCCACGCGGAGTCGCCAATGAGCCGGGTATCAACGTGGACGCTCGCGCCAACGACGCGCTTCCAGGCGCAATCACTGGCGAGCCCGTCCGCGACGCCTCCGAAAAGGCCCGAGGGGTTCAACCTGGCGATCCAGGTTCGCGCCCGTAATTGATTTGCACCTGTCTGCAACTGTAATCGCGTGCAAGGTAGGGAAGGTCCAACGACCTTCTCTCCCTTTTGTTTTAAGGGCACACTAAGTTCGAGTTTCGCGGTTTTTGCTAGCAGAGTTGACGAAAAGTACGAGCCTCGCTCACGATGCTGGTAGGTCTTGCAAACCACTCGCACGCAAGGAGGCTCGTATGGGTCTTGTTACTTCGTTTTTGGTGATGTTGCAACCCTTGGCTGTCGCCATGACGGCGCCCGGGTGCATTCCTCACTTTGTATTTGGGCGTGAATGTTTTATGACTTGGGGCGTGGATTTCAAGCGGGGTGGATTTAAACCAGGGGGCGAAGGGGAGGTAGGCAATGGATTGCCGTTTACAGGCTC
>Ga0105047_10006724_pt1 | contig 19446 bp, 13 predicted proteins | sample MAT04_FD_78384 | JGI IMG/M metagenome (GOLD analysis project Ga0105047, IMG submission 78384) | Freshwater microbial communities from Lake Fryxell liftoff mats and glacier meltwater in Antarctica - MAT-04 (megahit assembly) | ecosystem: Environmental > Aquatic > Freshwater > Ice > Liftoff...
GGCGTTGATCTCGAGCGCGGCCTGGATGGAAGCCGCCATTTCGTGACGGTAGCCGGTTACCAGCAAGACTGGCAGCTGGGGGTATTTTTTGCGGATTTCCTTGAGAACGTCGAGCCCGCTCAAGCCGTTTAGTTTGAGATCGAGCAGGATGACCTGGGCATCTGAAGCGATTGATTCCACGTTGAGCGTGGGGTTATGGACCTGCTCTACTTTGAAGCCGCGCTGGCTGAGGATATCGGCGAGGGTCATGCAAAAGGCCTGGTCATCATCTACGACGACTACGGCGCGGTGGCTGGCGAGGGAGCTGAAGAAGCTGAGCAGGTGGTTGATGTCGAGGGGTTTATCAAAGACGCCCACCACGCCTTCTTCCAGGCCCTGGTGGATGAGTTCTTCGGCGGCGCAGGCGGTCATGAGGAGGACGGGCAAGCCGGGTTGGGCTTCGCGCAGGCGGCTGTGCAGTTCGACGCCGTTCATTTCTGGCATTTTTATGTCGGTCAGGACGCAGTCAAAGGCCTGGGTGTTTATTGCGGCAAGGGCTTCGGCTCCGGAGCTGGCTTCGACGGCCTGATAGCCTGAGATGGTTAAAATATCGGCGAGGGTGCGGGTCATGCGCCGGTCGTCGTCTACGATGAGTATTCGCAAAGTTGGTTGCATTGAAGTGCCTCGTTTAAAACCGCTGTTTAAATGCACAGCGCGATATTCTTATTGTAATGAATTTTTGTGGAAAGTGTGCGAGGAAACGGTCAGCAATTCTCATTATGGATATTTACATGGTTGCGGTGGTACTTGAGACCCTATCCCCCTGCCCCCTTTCCCGCTGGCAAGAATAATTTTTCGTTGTGCGGGTTGTGCGGGAAAGGGGGAAATCTTTTTTTGAGAGACTGGGGAGCTTAGCTCCCCAGTCTCTCAAGCTCTCAGGCCGTCTTGCTTGCGCTATTCGAGATCATTTTGAGGCGAGAAAATAAGGAATGCCGGGTGAAAATGGCTATTTGGCTTCGATGAGCTTAGCGGATGTGGCTATTCGTATAACGCTAAAGCCATAATGAGAATTGCTGTGTTTCGTATGATACTTGTGATGAAGGGTTTTTTATATGGAATTGTGCTGTTCGTACTTGCCACCTGCGGCGTGTTTGATTGGCTATTCGGGGGTGGGGGGGAGTTTGACGACGGAGAACCAGAATTCTTCGACTGATTTGAGGGTGGAGATGAACTGGTCGAGGTCGAGGGGTTTGACGATGTAGCCGTTTGCAAAGGAATCGTAGGCGTTGTGGACATCTTGCGGGGCATCTGAGGAGGTGAGGACGACGACCGGGATGCGGGTAAGGGCGGGGTCGGCTTTGATGGCTGCCAGGGCTTCGAGCCCGTGTATGCCGGGCAGGTTTAAATCGAGCAAGATCAGGTCTGGGGTGGGCGCAGTTTCAAAGGGCGGCTCGCGCCGCAAGTAGGCGAAGGCTTGCCGGGCATCTGTGACCACTTGCAGGTTGTGCAGCAGGCGCCCGCCGCTGAGGGCTTCGCGGGTGAGGCGAATTTCGGCGGGGTTATCTTCGACGAGTAAAATGACAAAGGAAGTGGTCACTATTTATTCACTCCCGGAAGGTAGTTTGACAATGGTGAACCAGAATTCTTCCACCGATTTTATGACCTTGATGAATTGATCGAAGTCAACCGGTTTGGTGATGTAGCAGTTGGCGTGCAGGTCGTAGGTTTTGAGAATATCTTCTTCGGCCTTGGAGGTGGTGAGGATGACGACCGGGATGCGGCGCAGGCGTGGATCGGCTTTGATCTTGGCGAGCAGTTCGCGCCCATCCATGCGCGGCAGGTTGAGATCCAGAAAGATGAGATCGGGCATGGGAGAGTCGGCGAACAGGCCTTCGCGCTGCAGGAATTCGAGGGCCAGCACGCCATCCGCGGCGACATTCAGGTTATTCCAAACTTTGCCTTCCTTCAATGCTTCGCGGGTGAGGCGCACATCACCGGGGTTGTCTTCTACCAGTAGAATTTCAACTGCTTTGGTTTGTGGGTTCATGGTTTCTCTCCGATCACAGGTATGGTGAAATAAAATGTGGTGCCCTGACCCGGCTGCGATTCGATCCAGATGCGGCCGCCGTGGCGTTCTACGATACGTTTGCTAACTGCCAACCCGATGCCGGTACCGGCGTATTCTTCACGGGTGTGCAGGCGTTGAAAAATGATAAAGATGCGCTCAAAATACTGCGGTTCAATGCCAATGCCGTTATCTGCCACAGAAAAGAGCCAGTGCCCATCGCGCCGCCTGGCATCGATATGGACTAGCGGCGTAAGCGGGCCGTGGAATTTGAGGGCGTTGCCAACCAGGTTTTGGAAAAGCTGTTCAATCTGGGTGCGGTCGGCCAGGACGGTTGGCAGCGGGGTATGGGTGATCTGCGCGCTGGTTTCTTGAATTGCAATTTGCAGGTTTTGCAAAACATTTTCCAGGACAGTTTCGCAATCGATGGGCACAAAATCCCTGGCGCGCGTGCGGATACGGGAATAGGCGAGCAGGTCGTTGATGAGGGCTTTCATGCGGCTGGAACCATCTACAGCGTAGGCAATGAACTCGAGCGCATCACCATCCAGCTTGTCTTTATAACGCCGTTCGAGCAATTGAAGGTAACTGGTGACCATGCGCAGGGGTTCCTGCAGATCGTGTGAAGCGATGTAGGCAAAGCGTTCGAGCTCGCGGTTGGAGGTTTCGAGCGCTTCGGCTTTTTCGGCCAGGGCCTGGGAAATCTGGCGGGCCTCGGTAATATCGCGCGAGACTCCCATGACGGCGATGATGCTGCCCATGTCGTCGCGCAGCGGTACCCATTGCGTATCCATCCAGCGCGTGCCGAGCGCGCTGTCCAGCTGATTTTGCGTGCTGTAGGGCTCGCCGGTTTCAAAAACATGCTTGAGCGCGGCGGCTTGCTGTTCAACTGTATCGGGGCCGAAAACATCTTGACTGGGCTGCCCAGTGGCTTGCTGCGGGTTCGTGCCAAACTGGTGCGCGGCCAGGCTGTTGATGTACTGCAGGCGGTTGTGTTTATCGATGACAAAGATCATATCTGGGGAGGTTTCTGAGAGCAGGCGGTAACGATCTTCGCTGGCGTGCAGCTCGATGGTGCGCTGCTGCACGCGCTGTTCCAGTTCGGCGGACCATTCGCGCAGTTGGGCTTCTTTGAAGGCTACATCGGCGGCCATCTGGTTAAAGGCCTGGCCCAGCTGGCCGACTTCGTCCGTGGAATGGTTCTGAATACGAAATGCGAGATTGCCCTTGCCAAACTGGGTTACGCCGCGCGCGAGCTGCAGGATGGGCCCGGCAATGCTGCGCGATAAAAGCCAGGCTGTGAGTGAGCCGGCCAGCATGATTGTGATGCCGATCCAGGTCATTGAGGTGCCCAATGCAACGGAGGGCGCATAGGCTTCGGCCTGGTCGATCTTGACGATCAGGCACATATCACGTTCAGCCAGCCAGCGGTAGACAATGATGGCTGGCACGCCGCGGTAATCGTCGGTTTCAATCATGCCGTTTGTGCGGGAGAGGCAGGTATCAATGGCAGGCGTGTGAAAGCCGCCTTGCAAGAGCTTTTGTTCAGGGGCAAAGCGCGGCTGGGTGACGAGCAGCGCGTCTTTGTTGATTAAAAAAGCGTCGTCAGTGTGTTTCAACCCGGAACGGCGCTGGATGATGGCGGACATGGAGCTGAGATCCAACTCACCGGCCAGCACGGCATCCGGGCTGCCGTTTTCGCCGGGCACGGGGGCGGATACGATCATGACCGGGCGGTTCCGGGCGGGGTCAAAAACGGGGTTTTGCACATAGGTGGTATTCTTGCCATTTAGGAAGTAGGCCTGGTTCTGGTAGTTTTTGCCGATCTGGCTGGCGTCGCTGGAGATCAATACCTGGCCGGTGTGGGCATCCATCAAGGTCAAGACTAGAAACTGACGGTCTGGCCCGCTCCATTCATTCAGGTCAAGATTGATTGCTGTGCGCGCGGCCTCGATCTTGGCGGTTTGCGCGTGCAGGGTGAGTAGAGCCGGCAGGTGGTCGCCCAGGACGTGTGATTTGGCGAGCAAATCAATGGCCTGTTTGCGGTCTTCGATCCAGGCGTTGATGGAGGTTTGTTTTTCAAGGGCAATGGAAAGCCGTTCAGAAACGGCGGCGCTGCGCAGTGAATCGCGGCTGATGAGGAAGGCAGCCACGCTAAGGCAAAGCAGCAATAGAGCGGCAAAGGCTACAAATACCAGGGTTAGTTTGGGGGTGATATTCAGGTTTTTCATGCGGCTGTGTTCCGTGACGTGTTTGAACGGGTAAAGAGGCGAGCGATTGGCAGCCAGAGCAGGGGTCATGCCGTAAGACTGGCAGGCAGCCAGGTATCCAACAAGAGGCTGTGCAGGCGCAGGCTGCGGGCGCGCTGTATTTCCCGGGTCTGTGTTTGGGGGGTGCAGCTGTCGGACTAAAGGTGAAAAGAACCGAGGTTGGCGGCGGTGGCGGGCCTGGCAAAATAACTTGTTCCGTGTTCTTCGCAGCGAACTACCACGCCCGAGATTGGCTCGACCCACAGCAGGCTGTTGCCCCTGGTGTGGGCCTGGTAACGCTCGGGCACATCTGCCAGGTAAATATAGCCGCTGCTGAGAAAGATCAATTGGTCTTTGGCGTTATACCAGTTGAGGGCGCTCTGGATGGTGATCATATCTGGCGTGGAGGAAAGACTCTGGTCGATGCGCCGGGCTTTGAAGGTTTCGTTGACCCAGGGTTCGTCTAATGTGGCGCGGAACTGGTCAATTACGGCAAAATCCAGCTGGTTGCTGTAATCGGTCGGGAGGAATTCCAACTGGGGTGCGGCCGAATTGTTGAGCACGGGCGCGGTGAGCAGCAGTATGAGGGGCAAAAGGGTTTGTTTTAGCAATGTTTTCATGAATGGACCTTTTGCGGTTAGCGGCGGGAAGGCGGTTGGGGATGGTATTTACTGCTGACCAAAGGCGGCGGGGTTGGTTTGGGTTTCGATGGCGACGAGGACTCTGGTTAGTTCGAGTTCGAGGTCTTGCAGAACCTGGTTGTAACGGGCTGTTTCTTGTGCTTTTAATATTTGCTCGAATTCTTTTGAGAGGCGGTTCAATTTATCGGCGCCGATGGAGCCAGCCACGCCTTTGAGGGTGTGCGCCAGGCGGACTGCCAGCTCCTGATCGTTTTCCAGCAAGGCGATGCGCAGGGAATTGACATCGCCGTAATGATTTTCGATGAAGATTTGCAATAAACGCTGGTAAAGCTCGTGGTTGTCGCCCAGGCGTTCGAGGGCGCTTTTGGTATTCAACACTTCTGTGAGTTTGAGGACTTCCGAAAGGCCGGGCGGGGTGGGAAGGCTGGGCGGGGCGGGCAGCGGAAGCACTTCTCTGGCGTGGAGCTCGTCAGAAAACTGCGGCGCCAGCCAGCGTATAAGGGCGGCTGCCAGCTGGTTAATATCGACCGGTTTTGAGACGTAGTCATTCAGCCCGGCTTCGAGGGTCTTTTCGCGGTCGCCGACCAGGGCGTGGGCTGTAGTGGCAATGATCGGCAGGAGGGTATACGGGAAGCGCGGATCGCTGCGGATCTGGGCGGTGGCCTGGTAGCCATCCATGCCGGGCATCTGAATATCCATCAGGACGACTTCGAAATTGCCTGTCTTGACCAGGCGCACAGCTTCTTCGCCATTATCCACGACCTGTACCTGGAGCCCGAGGGTTTGCAGCATCTCGGTTGCGACGAGCTGGTTGATCTCGTTGTCTTCGACCAGCAGGGCGCGGCGTCCGCGCAGGGCATGCAGGGCGGCATCGGCGGAGGCCGGGTTGTTTTGTGCGGCAGAAGAAGCGCTGTTCTTGAGAACGGTTTTATCAAAGACCTGCATGATGGCGTCGAACAAATTTGAACGGTTGACTGGCTTGAGCAGTATGCCGTCTGGATTGCCGCTGCCGGTTGGCAAGCTTTCGGGCGCGTTGAGCAGCAGGATGATGCGTATGGAGGCCAGAACGGGGTGTTCTTTGATGTGGCGCAGTGCTTCCAGAATATCGAGATCGTCTGGCGTGCCGCGTGCCAGGAGCAGGAGTTCAAAGGGCTGTTCCTGGGCCTGCGTTTCGAGCTGCGCCAACCCGGCCCGCACCGAATCTGCGCTGGCAGGCTGGAAGGAAAATGAGGACAACACATTATGCAGAAAATCGCGGCTGGAGGGGTTCGCATCTACGACCAGCACGCGCAGACCGGCCAGGTCGGAGCGTGGAGCCGCGTGGGGGGGCGCGTGCGGCGCAAGGCTTTGGGGCTGGCAGCTGAGGGGAATGGCAAAACGAAACGTGCTGCCGCGCTCCAGCTGGCTTTCCACTTTGATATCGCCGCCCATCATATTGACGAGGCGCTGGCTGATGGTGAGTCCCAGGCCCGTGCCGCCGTATTTGCGCGAGGTGGAGCTATCGGCCTGGATGAAGGGCTGGAAGAGCTGCGCTATTTGATGCGAGGTTAAGCCAATGCCGGTATCACGCACTGAGAATTCGAGTTTCACACCTAGATCGGCGGTCTGCCTGTCACTTTGCTCCACCAGGCGGGTTTTTACCAGTACGTTACCGGCTTCGGTGAACTTGATGGCGTTGCCGACCAGGTTGGTCAGGACTTGCATCAGGCGCATTGCATCTCCCACGAGCAGGCGCGGCACTCTGGAGCCAGTATCAAAGGCCAGTTCGAGGTTTTTTTCCTGGGCTTTGTAGGTGAACAGGCCAGAGAGTGAGTGCAGGAGGTTATCCAGGCTGAAATCAGTTTGTTCGAGGTTGATCTTGCCCGCTTCGATCTTGGAAAAATCGAGGATGTCGTTGATGGTGCTGAGCAGCGACTCACCTGAGAATTGGATCTTGGTCAGATAGTTGTGCTGTTTTTCGTTGAGCTCGGTTTGGAGGGTCAGGTGGGTCAGGCCGAGCACGCCGTTGAGGGGGGTGCGGATTTCGTGGCTCATGGTGGCAAGGAAGGTGCTTTTGGCCTGGCTGGCGGCTTCGGCTTTTTCTTTGGCGACGATCAGCTCGGCGGTGCGTTCTTTGACCAGTTCTTCGAGGTGGTCGCGGTGCAGTTTTAGCTCGGCTTCGGCGCGGGTGCGTTCGGCGAGCTCGCTCTGCACCGATTGGTACAGGCGGCCGTTCTCAATTGCGACGGCGATCTGGTCTGCCAGCGTTTCGAGCACGGCCAGGTCATCCTGATTGAAAGCGCCGATTTGCGGACTTTGCACATCGAGCACACCCACTACGCGTTCAGCCATCATGAGCGGCAGGCTCAGTTCGGCGCGGGTGGAAAGCTGTTCGGGGTAATAATTTTTATAGAGTGGTTCCAGGGAAACGTCGTTGGCGAGCAGTCTTTTGCCGTTTTGGCCAACCCAACCGACCATGCCCACACCGAGAGGTACGCTGTGTTCTTTGGTGAAGATATTCGTAACATCTCCGGCGCGGGCTTTCATGACGAGCTGCTGGCGGGCTTCATCCATGACAAACAGGGCGACGTGATGGAAATTAAAAGCCGAATGGACCAACTTGGCAGCCGTATCCATGATCTCTTGCAGGTCGAGCAGGGCTGCGATTTCTCGGCCGACGTTATTGATGAGGAAGACCTGGCTGGAGCGTTTGATGAGCTCGTTTTCGGCCTGGCGGCGCTCGGTGATATCTTGAATAATGCCGACCATGTGCAGCGGTTGGCCGTTTTGAGCATAGGTTACCTGGGCCTGCTGGTGGATCCAGCGCACCCGTCCGCCGGGCAGCAAGATGCGGTATTCGTAATCGAGGTTGGCGCGGTTGGCAAAAGCCAGGCTGTCCAATTCGTGGATGCGCTGAACCTCTTGAGGGTGCATATGTTCGGTAAGAACTTTTCTGGAGATGGAGTTGCTGCCCGGTTCCAGCTCAAAAATGCGGAAAATCTCATCAGAACAGACCATTTCATTTTGGGGGGAGAGCCATTCAATATGGCCCATGCGCCCCATGCGCTGTGCTTCGGAAAGTAAAGCCTCGTTCTTGCGCAGGGCGCTTTCGGCCTGTTTGCGCTCGTTGATGTTGCGTGAAACGCCCAGCAAGCTTAACTGACCGCGTTCGTTCTTGAAATAGCGTGTGACCACCTCGGTCCAAACGGTGGAACCGTCTTTGCAGGTTTCTTCGACTTCACTGGTAAAGGATTGCGAAGCCTGTGCGCTGCTAAGAAAGAGCGGCACCTGTTGCTGCATGTGGGCTGTGACAATGGCGAGGGATGCGGGGGTCATGCCCTGGTCGACCGATTGGGCCTGTACTTCTTCGGCTGTGTAACCGCGTAAACGCTCCACCGAGGGGCTTAAGTAATCCCACTTATTGGTCTCGAGGTTTAGGACCCACAAAACATCGGACATGTTATCGACCAGCAGGCGGTAGCGGGCTTCGCTTTCGCGCAGGGCGTCTTCGGCATTGACCCGGTGGGTGATATCGACCACGGTCGACATATAATAAAGCGGTTTGCTGTCCAGATCCTTGCGCAAAGACACGCCGACATCCACCCAGACTATCGAGCCGTTTTTGTGGAAATAGCGCTTGGTAAAGCGTACCGACTCTTTTTCAGCGGCGATCAAGACATCCAGCGCCTGGTTGTTGAGCTCAATATCCTGGGGGTGGGTGATATCCTGCCAGTGAAGGTGCAGCATTTCATCCGTGGTGTAGCCGAGCATGTCGCAAAAAGCCTGGTTGACGCTCAATTCGCCATTGAGACCGGTAATGGATTTGGCGATGGCCGAATGTTCAAAGAAATATTTAAACTTGTCTTCGCTTTCGCGCAGGGCGGCTTCGGCATTGACCCGGTGGGTGATATCGACCACAGATGTCATAAAGTAAAGCGGCTGGCCTTGCTCATCCCTGCGCAGCGAGGAGGTGACATCGCCCCAGACGATTGATCCATTTTTGTGCAGGTAGCGCTTGACTAAGCGCGATCTTGTTTTTCTAGCAGCGATCAGGTCATCCATCTCGCGCTGGGTTTCGTCAATATCCTGTGGGTGGGTGATCTGCCGCCAATGAACAGTCTGTAATTCTTCTTTCGAGTAGCCGAGCATTTCGCTAAAGGCCTGGTTGTTATTGCCCACGCCGCCGATTTGTGTGATGGATTTGCCAACCGCGGAATGGTCGAAGAAATATTTAAACTTATCTTCGCTTTCGCGCAGCTTGCGCTCGTTCTGATGGCGCTCGACCGCAAAAGACAGGATGTGCCCGAGCAGTTCACCGCTGAGATGACCTTTGGCTACGAAATCCTGCGCGCCAGCCTGAATGGCTGACGGCCCGAGCTGCTCGTCTTCGTTGCCGGTCATGACCACGACCGGCACAATTGCGGTATGGCTGAGCATGGTGCGCAGGGTATCCAAGCCCTGGCTGTCGGGCAGGCCCAGGTCGAGCAGTAGCAGGTCGAAATTCCCGGCGGGCAAAAGATCGAGTGCTTGTGACAGGCGCGAGGCGCGTTCCACGCTGCAATCTGGCAGCATTTCACCGATCAGCCTGGCATCACCCGGGTTGTCTTCCACCAGTAGAATGTGAAGTCGCTTTTGCATGACGGGGCTCCGAGGGCAGCTTTTTGGTCTTGTTACAATTTTACAACAATCTTATTATCGGACGAAACTACCGCAGGTTGAACCGCAGGGTAAGGGTATTGCGGCAAGCGATGATTGGCGTGATCATTCTGAGGATGTGCCGGCCTGGTCAGTGCAGATTGTGACCCGGTTACGGCCATCATCTTTTGAGCGATAGAGGGCTTTGTCGGCTTTTTTGGTGACCTGCTCGGCATCCATGCCAGAGCGCGGGTAGGAGGCAACTCCAATGGACATGGTGAGACGCATTTGCTGGCCTTCATATTCAATGACCATATTTTTGCACTTTTGGCGGATGAGTTCGGCCCGTTTTGCGGCAGCTTCGAGCGTGACGCCTGGCAAGACCAGTAAAAATTCTTCGCCACCGTAGCGGCAGGCAAAATCTGAACCGCGGGCATGATTTCTCATCAGACTCGCAATTGCTTTGAGGGCTTTATCGCCCGCATGGTGACCAAAACGGTCGTTGATATTTTTGAACCAATCCACATCGGTAACGATAATACTGACGGGTGTCTGTTCACGCGCGGCGCGCAGAATCTCGCGCTCGAGGGTATCGCCGAGGTAACGGCGATTATACAGGCCGGTAAGCGGGTCGTGTAGTGCTTGTTCGCGCAGTTCATCCTGCAGGCGTTCGACTTCCAGGATATGTAAATTTAATTGTTCGTTGGCATGTCTGAGCGCATGCTCTGTGGCTTTACGGGCGCTGATATCGCGTACGACGCTTTGAATGTGCAGGGGGTTTCCGCTTTTATCTTTGACCAGTTCCAAATTTACTTCAGCTGGAAATGTGCTGCCATCTTTTTTGCGAAAGAGTCTCTCGTAAATTGGGAAATGGTCGCCGCCCAGCAAACGGGATAAAACCAGCCGGCTCTGGTCCTGTTCGGCGGAGGTATCGTTGACCGACAGGTTGATGATCTCGCGCGGGTCGTAGCCAAACATATCACAGGCGCGCTGGTTGGCGGCCAGGAAATGCCCGGTCAAATTGAGGATAAAAACCGCATCGTGTGATTGTTCAAACAAAGCGCGCGAACGCGCCTCACTGATGCTGAGGGCTTCTTCGGCGATTTTTCGTTCGGCGATATCCCAGAGCAGGTCGGCAAAGTAGGAAACGAAGAATACATCCGCTTCGCTATAGTCAATGGGTTTATTGCCCAGCCCGATGATGGAGACCACGCGCCCCTCGCGGAAGACAGGCACGACCAGTTCGCGCAGCAGGGGGGCGTGCCCATCTGGCAAGCCTGAGCGGTTCGGAGTGGAAGCATAATCGTTGTGGATGACTGGCTTGCGCTGGTGAACGCATTCTGCCCACAGGCCAGCCTGCTGCAGATCACTGTGCATGCTTCTGGCATCTACCTGGCAGTACTTTTGACTGGTTTGGGTGGAGTAGGCCTGCAGAGTAAGCGTCTTTTGGTCTGGATCTACAATGTGATAAAAGCTGATGGGGCTTTCGGTGAGGGTGCCAAGCTTATCCAGTGCCTGCTGGAGCAGCGCGCTGAGCGTATGTGCGTGCGCGTATTCCAATAACTCCAGCCGGATCTGCAGGATGGTTTCGTTGCGCTTGCGTTCGGTAATATCTGTATGCGTGCCGATGACGCGCAAGGGTTGGTGATCTTGGGAGCACTGGATGACTTTGCCGCGATCGAGTATCCACTTGTATTTGCCGTCTTTGCATTTAAGGCGGTATTCATTGGTGAAAATGGTGTTTTCTGCACCCAGGTAGCTGCCCGAACCGATGCCCTTGGCCAGGTCATCGGGGTGAAGGCGGCTGCGCCATTCATCCGGCCGGTCGCCAACTTCGTGTTCTGCGTAGCCAAGCATGGCTTTCCACTGCTTTGAATAATAGACGCGGCCGGTCTGGCAATCCCAATCCCAAACGCCGTCGCCAGCGCCTTCAAGGGCAAATTGCCAGCGCGCCTGGGCTTCACGCAAGGCATTTTCCATGCGCTGGCGGTCAGTGATATCGTGAATAATGGAGAACAGGGCAACCTTATCATTGAGCAGCAGCGGCGAGGAGTGTACTTCAACGGTGCGAATTTCTCCACTGGCCAGGCGGTGGGAAAAAATAAAAGTGTTGACATCTTTATTGACTGCCCGCTGCAACTCGCGCTTCACCAGGTCTGCGGGCAGGGTATTGATTTCAGCGATGCTCATGGTTTTGAACTGGTCGCGCTGGTAGCCATAAAATTCCTGCGCCGAAAAATTTGCATCGAAAATCTGGCCGGAGGCCGGGTCTACCAGCAGCATGGGGGCATTGTGGTTTTCGAACATCATGCGAAAGCGTTCTTCGCTTTCACGCAGGGCTTTTTCGGCGTTCTTTTGTTCGGTGATGTCCAGCTTGACTGCCAGGTAGTGGGTGGTCTGGCCGTTAAGGTCGGTGATGGGTGAAATGGTGGCAGACTCGTAATAGGTTGAGCCGTCCTTTTTGCGGTTGGTAAATTCGCCGCGCCATTCTTTGCCGGTGGTGAGGTTATCCCACAAAGTGCGGTACGTGGCGGGGGGGGTGAGATCGGTTTTTAGAATGCGGGGATTGTTGCCGATGGCTTCATCAAGGGTGTAGCCTGTGACGTGGGTAAAACGCGGGTTGACGTACTCGATGCTGCCTTGGAGGTCGGTGATGACGATGGAGGCGGGGCTTTGTTCTACGGCGCGGGTGAGTTTGCGCATTTCGGCTTCTATGCGCTCGCGGACTTCATTTTCATGCTCGGCGCGCAGCAGGGCGTTTTTTGTGGTGCGGTTTGTGTAAAAAGCCAGCCCGCCGGTCGTCATAAACAGGCCTGAGTAAACCACCCACTGGGTGATGGTGACGGTGTAATCAGGTTTGGGTAGAAAGCCGGCATTTTCCAGGTAGATCAAACCGCCAACAATCAGCGAACCAATAAAGGTGGAGGCGATGACACCGTTAAGGTCAAAGATGATTCCGGCAAAAATGATGATGAATAGAAAGGCTGTGGCGGTGGGTGTGCGGATGGTTCCGAGACTCATGACCAGGGCCGAGATACTAACAAACCCGGTTGTTACAATCCCCAACCCGACCAGGTTGAGCCGGCCCTGCGCTAACCAGTAACGAAAGATTATGATCAGGATCAGCGTACAGACATTCAGCAGGATGGTCGACGCAGGTGTTCTGCCGCTCACGAAAATTCCCACCAATACAAGCAGGATAGAAAATATGATGCCATTAATCACCACGCTGAGCAGGCTTGCCCGGCGTGTTTTTTCTTCATTTCCCGGAAAAACCGGGGCTGTGAAATATTTCTTGATGAAACTTAGCATACGAACAAGCTTTCTTCCGTTATTGCAAATAATGGGTGATGGAGCAATGACGCAGGGGGGGCAGTGGACCCGCAAATTAAAAACCAACACACGCACCCCCCCTGTGGCAGGTACGTTTTCAAGCGATGATTATTTATATATTATAAGTCACTTGCCCGCTGGCTGGCATTGCTTAACGAATTTGAGAGTATTGGACCGGGCTGGACTTTAGGTGACAGTTACCTGGAGGCAAGGCGGGCATACTTTAGTGCAATGCACTAAGGTGTAACTATGCGGGGTGCGGCGAATGCGCTACAGTGGGATGGAAAAGGAGCGCATTATGATACCCAATATCCCGGTTCCCGTGTGGGAACAAATCAGTGTTGTGATTGTTTTTTCTTTCCTGCTGGCTGGCCTGGGTTGGAGCGGTTTGCAGGCGGTTATTCGTGTGAGCCAGTACCTTTCGGCGGATGCTTCGGCCCAAAAACAGGTGGAGCTGGTGCAGCGCTGCCTGGCAGAGCGGCGCGAATTGTGGCAGCAGATCATCCAGCACCTGGAACTGATCGCGCTGACCGACCAGGAAATGCTGGTAAAGCTGGAGAATCTGCGCCTGGGGCAGGCGCAGCTCTTGCAGGCGTTTGAGACGCTGAGCGCGTCGTGCGGGTCGCCGGTGCGCGCGCGCCGGGCAAAAGGGAGCGTGAGCTATGACTAAGCCGCCGCGCGAGCCTGTTAACGCTCCGCTGACGATTTCACGCGGGGTGATCTGGAACATGGATGACCCGGCTGAGCGCGCGGAGCTGGTGAGCGGCAGCCGCGAAACACAGCGCGCGAACCTGGCGCTGAGTAAATTTTTAAATCTTGGGGCGACCCGCAGCATTTCTGCGCTGCTGATGCAGTACCCGCTGCGCCCGGCGCTGCTGCATGTGCCCGGGCTGGAGCGGGTGCGCCTGTGGCAGGTGCGGTATGCCTGGGATGAACGCGTAAGCCAGTTTGACGAGTTGAACCGTCAGCGCGAAGCTCGGCGCGAAGCGGAGCGCCAACATGCGCTATTAAATGAAGGACTGGCGGTAAGCGCTCTGCGCGTGGAACAGTTGATTAAAATTTACAACCAGCTTAAGGCCGAGATGCTGCGCGAAGACCGGTTTTGGCTGGTGGAAGTCAAACACCAGCGCGTGGCGGATGACAAGTATGAGCGGGTGGAAAATTTGCACTTTAACGCGGCGTTGTTTGCCCAGGCGCGCGGCGCGCTGGCTGACCTGGCGCGCGAGATTGGTGCGCAAGCACAGCGCGGGGCGGGCAGCACACCCAACGCGGCGGCGGCGGCGGATGGGCGGCTGGATTTTGCGGGACTTTCAACAGATGAACGTTGCAGGCTGGAAGAATTGCTGCGCAAGGCGGGGTTGGCCGATGAACTCTTCCCCTAAAATGGATATCAACGGGTTGGCGCAGGCGGCTGAATGCCGGATCAACTTGAAGTTTTATACCCAACTGGCCTGGAAGCTGGTTGAACCGCAGACGCCTTTCGTGGATAACTGGCATATCGGCCTGATCTGCGAATACCTGGAGGCGGTGACGCGGCTTGAGATCCAGAACCTGATCATCAACATTCCGCCGCGGCACATGAAGAGCCTGCTGGTTTCGGTGTTCTGGCCGACGTGGAGCTGGACTCACAGCCCGCAGCTGCGCTGGCTGACGGGTTCATACTCGACGCCGCTGGCGGTGCGGGATGCGCTGAAGAGCCGGAGATTGATGCAGAATCGCTGGTACCGCCAACGCTTTGGGGAGGGTTTTCAACTATGCGGTGATCAGAATGCCAAACAGCGCTATGAAAACGATCAGGGCGGTTACCGGCTGGCTTATTCTTTCGGTGGCAGTCTGACGGGGGAGGGTGGTGACATGCTGGTGGTGGATGACCCGCTGAAGGCGCAGGATGCGGACAGCGAGGCGGTGCGCGGGAGCGTCAACGAGACGTATGACCAGGTGCTGAGTACGCGTGCCAACGATCCGCGCAACGCCCGGCGGGTGATCATTATGCAGCGGCTGCACAGCGACGATCTGACGGGGCACCTGTTGGAACGGATGCAGGAGGATGGGGCGGCGCGCTATGAACATTTGTGCCTGCCGACCGAGTATGAACCGCAGCGTTATTTTTCGGGCCTGGGGCGCAGTGACCCGCGTACGAGGCCCGGCGAGCTGTTGTGGCCCGCGCGGTTCGGGCAGGCGGAGAACGCGGCGGCGCGGGCTGCGCTGGGCGAGCGGGGTTACGCCGGGCAGCACGCGCAGCGACCGGCGCCAGTGGGCGGCAATATTTATCAAATGGAGTGGTGGCAGGGGAAAAACCGCTTTGACGCGGCGGATGAGCAGCTGGGGCGGCAGGTGGTGGGGCGCTGGCTTTCGTGGGATACGGCTTTTAAGGATGGGCAGCAAAACGATGCGAGCGCGCTGACGGTGCTGGAGCTGACGGTGGAGTACCGGCTGCTGCTGCGGTATGCCTGGTGGGGCAAATTGCAGTTCCCGCAGCTGGCGGCGGCTATTCAGGACGAGGCGGGGCGCTGGGGCGCGGATGGCAAGCTGCGCGGGATCATTATCGAGGATAAGGCGAGCGGTATCAGTGCGCTGCAAACGTTGGAACACAGCGCGCCGCCAGAGATTGCGAGGCTGTTGATGCCTTTTGCGCCGGGGCAGCAGGGGAAGGCGGCGCGGGCGCGCCAGGCGAGCCTGTGGTGTGAGCGCGGCTGCCTGTTGTTACCGCAGCCGTGCGCTCAGGCGGCGTGGCTGTTGGATTTTGAGGGTATGCTGGCGAGTTTCCCGGCGGCGCGTTTGAATGACCCGGTGGACAGCCTGACGCAGGGTTTGCTGTTTTTGGAGAATTTGCTGGCGGAGGGCTGGCGGATTAGCCCCAGGCGATGACTTTGCTCATGTCGACGGTGAGGGTGGGGATGGAGGCGGTGGCCTGGGAGTTTTGAAAGAGGGCTACCTGGTTGAGTGTGACCAGCTTGCCGGCTGCATCGACCTGGCTAAATGCGCCGCGGATGAGCGAACCGGATACGACCAGGTATATGACCTGGTTTAATTTGACTGTGCGTAAAAATTCTTCGAGCATCATGGTTGGCTCCTTGCGGGTGGTGAGGTAGGAGGAGGGGCAGCGGCGCTGTCCCCTACGGGGGAGGGGGTTCGACCGTGTGCGTGGGGATCGCGCGGTAAAGGTGAATGTCACTTTAAATTATAAGGAGGAAATAACAAATTACAAGGTGAGAAGAATGGAAGGCGCTCTTCGGGCTGGTTAGCTGTAGGCCGAGTGGGACGTTAAAGCGTCCCCCGGCCTACCAATGACATTTTATGTCATTAGTAGATTTTTAGAGGTTGTTGGTGAGGTTCCGGGCAGGGGGGTAGATCGAAGATATTGGGCTGCGGTGCGGTGGGGGCGAGTGTGTTGAGCAGGGTGTCGATGGCGCGCTGCAGCAGGGTCTGGTAGCGCTGGATGTCGATGGTTTTGGGGTCAATTTGTGTGGGGAGGTCCCAGGCGTGCACGCCGGGTTGGCCGCGGGTGAGGATGAAGCGGACGCTCTGCCCGGCGCGCATGGATTTGCCGAGTGCGGCGAGCTGCTGGGCGGCGCGGGCGGCGGGGGAGGGTGTGCGGTAGGCATCGAGTTCACGGCTGAGGCGCTGGCGCAGGATGAGGTCTTCGAGCGGGAGGCGGCCTTCGCGCAGGGCGCGCTGCTGCGTGCTGATGAAGCGCTGCACTTCTGGCAGCAGGGTGCCAAAGGCGGCGGCATCGGGCGCTTTGGCGAGGATTTGGAGGATGCCGGTCTGGGTTTTGGAGAGCAGGGGGGCGGTATCTCGGCGGCGGCATTCGATGCCGCGTACTTTGATGCTGCCATCTTGAAAAACGCCAAAGTAACGATTGGGGACGGGTACGCGTTGGTTAAGTTGGGAGGGTAGAAAGGCGACCCAGCGGTAGATGCCATCCAGGGCGATTGGCAGGCCGGTGCGGTCGGCGACTTTTTCGAGCAGCCTGCGGACGGCTTCGGGTTGGGGTTTGGCGGCTTTTTTTAGCCATAAGCCATCGACATACATGTGCAGAATTTCATAGCCAAGTTCTTCGGCGGCTTCTTTGGCGCGCAGCAGGGCTTCGCGGCCGTAGGCGGTGACGGCTTCGTGTGATTCGATGCGCCCGAAGCGGGCGTTTTTGTAGCCGAGGTAGCCGAAACAGGTTACCAGCAGCCACTTTTCGGCGGAGGAACGGGCTTTGTATTTTTCGCGCAGGGTGTGCCACCTGGGCATGTCGAACAGGGCGGATTTGTAGGCGATGCGTTTTTGGAGCAGCGGGGCGAGCGTTTGCGGGACGAGGCCGGGCTGCAGGGTGGAGGGCTCGAGCGCGGCGCCGGAGCGGGGCACTTCGGGGGAGATGTTGAAGTGGACCATGATGCCGGGGTACATGGAGACGAAGTCGATGCCGATGACGTTTTCGTGCAGGCCGATGGTGGGCTGGTAGACCATGCCGCCCATATCGGCGCGGATCAGTTCGAGCGCGGTTTTGGGTTTTTCGGGTTCGGCTTTGCGCCAGGGGATGAGGACGCCGGTTTGGAGGGCGGTGACAAACTGCATGGCTGAGATGCCTGTGCCGGGTGACAGGCGGGCGACTTCCTGGACGGGCAGGCAGGTGACGCGCGCCATTTCGAGCGCGCCTTCGAGACCATAGTCGCTCCAGAGCATGGCGTTGTGCTTATCGAGGTGCCAGCGGCCAAAGAACTGGCTTTGCTGGCTGCGGTAGACGATGTGACCGTAGGAGAAGTAGGTATGTTCTTTGTGGGTGATGACTTCGTAGGCGGGGTCGCGGTTGAGGGGCAGCGGCAGGTTTAGTTCTCTGGATTTTTCTGCGAGCCAGGGGATGAGCCAGCTATCGCCGTGGCTGGTGAGCAGCAGGTCGGGGTCAAAGCGGTCGAGGATGGAGCGCAGGTTGATGAGCAGGGCGCGGGCGGGCTGCAGGGTGAGGGTGTAGGCGCAGCGTTCGTATTGAAAGCGGATGCTGGTGGGGGTGCGGCAGGCGGGGTCTTGATCTGGTTCGAGCGTGAGGGTGCGCAGCGGCGCGGGCTGTGGATTCAGCTCCCAGCGTGTATCGAGGGTTTGGATGGTCTGCACCTGGCTGCCGAGGGTCTCGACCTGACAGCGCGCGAGCGGAAAGAGGTTGGTGGCGGCAGCATAGCGCAGGGCGGGGTGAATATCGGCATCGTAATAGGTGAGATCGGGGAAGGCCTGGGATACCTGCTGGAAGAGGGCGTGCAGGGCGGCGGGGTTGGGGATTTCGCAGGCCAGGACGGGGATGAGGCCGGTGTAAATATCACGCCGCTCGGTTCTGGATAGTTTGACTGGCTGCGGGTATTCGGAAAGATATTTCCAGAGGGCGCGCAGCCGGTGGGTTGGGCCGGCGGCGTAAAAGCTGACGGGGAATTTGTGCTGAAAGCAGTGGCGCTGGCCATCGTCGCCGATGAGCCAGAGGGTGAGTCCGTTGAGGCGGTTGGGGTAGATGTCGAACAGCCAGCCGCTGGTGTTCACGGCAGCCTGCGGGTCATTTCTTCGAGCTGGCGCTGCAGGCGTATGACGAGCTTGTGTTCTTCGAGCAGCATGGAGAGCAGCATGACTTCAAAGGGCAGGGCGTGGGCGGCGTACTGGGTGGCGGCCAGGTGCTGGCGGGCTGAGACGAACAGGTCATCGAGGGCTAGCTGGTCTGAGCGGCGCAGGGCGCGGCGGAAGCGGGCGAAGGATTCTTGTTCCTGCAGGAGCAGGTCGGTGGCGGTTGGGAGGGTGCGTCCCATTAGAATAACCGGGGTGGTTCGGGGGCTGGCGCGGGCATTTCAGGCCTCCAGGTGTGGGCGGCGGCGTTTTGAAGTATGTCGAGGAAGGGGTTGGTTTCGGGCAGGGTGACTTTGGGGGCTGAGATGGCTACGATTAGTTCGGCGGATTGGCTGAGGCGCGCGAAGTGCGGGAGGCAGGATTCGAGCAGGCGCTGACGTTCGTGGACGGGCAGGGATTCGTGGAGGAAGGTGGCGAGGAAGTCGAGGCAGACGATGGGGTTGGTGGTTTGGGGCAGGCTGTGGAGCAGGGCTACCATCTGGTAGCAGGTGAAGGCGCGCGAGACGCGGATGCGGTTGAGGATGTCTGCGCGGCCGCGGACTGACCTGGAGACGAGGTAGGCGTTGAACTGGTTGCCGCCGTCGAGCACGAGCAGGGGTTTTTTTTTGGCGATGACGCCGAGGCCGGAGAGGAAGCGGTTACGCAACGCGCGCGGGAGTACGAGCAGGTGCCATTGGGCGGGGGATGGTTCGATGAGGGTGTCCATGCCCACAGAATAAGGCATGTGGGCATGGACATCAATCCCCCGAGGAATGATTTCTGGGGGGATTGTGGAGTTACCCCGGAGGGGGAGCCAGCGGCGGGGGTGGGTGGGTGGGGAGACGCCATATTTGCGTATTTGAAAATGCCGGTTGAAGTAAGTGCTTAATAGCCGCTGATATCCTTTAAGGTGACGGTCACCTGGTTTTTAGCGCTTTAACTTATCTGCTCACGATGTGTTACTTAGCCCGTTAGTAACCATCTCCGCCAGGAA
>Ga0105047_10006725_pt1 | contig 19443 bp, 12 predicted proteins | sample MAT04_FD_78384 | JGI IMG/M metagenome (GOLD analysis project Ga0105047, IMG submission 78384) | Freshwater microbial communities from Lake Fryxell liftoff mats and glacier meltwater in Antarctica - MAT-04 (megahit assembly) | ecosystem: Environmental > Aquatic > Freshwater > Ice > Liftoff...
GGCCGAGCGCATGGTGGAGGTGCTGGGCGCCGCAGATGTGCCGGCGCGTCTGACCGATCCCCTCGATACATCACCGCCTCCCGGGGTGGTCGCGGTTTCGGCGGCCTCGATCGACCTGGGATTGTCGGCTCCAGGGGCTGGGTTGCTGGTGGTGACGCAGGCTGACCTTTCCGGCGAGCGGGTGGCAACCAAAGACATGCAGCGGATGCCTTCGCGGCGACGCGGCGGAATCGATCCGTTGGCGTTGGAGACCGGTGACTACGTCGTCCATGAGCAGCATGGCGTGGCGCGCTACGTCGAGATGGTCAGTCGCGCCGTGCAAGGGGCGATGCGCGAGTACCTGGTACTTGAGTACGCCCCGAGTAAGCGTGGGGGCACCCCTGACCGACTGTTTGTGCCCACCGATCAACTCGACCAGGTGTCGCGCTATTCGGGTGGTGAGGCGCCGTCGGTCAGCCGCCTTGGTGGCTCGGATTGGGTGAAGACCAAGGGTCGGGCGCGAAAGGCTGTCAAGGAGATCGCGGCCGGTTTGATCAGGCTCTATTCGGCGCGCATGTCGGCGCCGGGCTACGCCTTTGGTCCCGATACGCCCTGGCAGCGCGAACTTGAAGACGCTTTCCCCTACAACGAGACGCCCGATCAGTTGGCCTCGATCGACGAGGTCAAAGCCGACATGGAGCGTCCGATCCCCATGGACCGTCTGATCTGCGGCGACGTGGGGTACGGCAAAACCGAGATTGCAGTGCGTGCCGCGTTCAAGGCGGTGCAGGACGGCAAGCAGGTGGCGATCGTGGTGCCCACCACGCTGCTGTCGCAGCAGCACTTCGCGACTTTCAGCGATCGGTACGCCAACTTCCCCGTCACCGTCGCGGGGCTCTCGAGGTTTCAGACGCCGAAGGAAGCTCGTGAGGTGTTGAAGGGGTTGACCGATGGAACGGTCGACGTCGTCATCGGCACCCACCGGCTCTTCGGACAGCAGGTTGCGTTCAAGGATCTCGGTCTCGTGATCGTCGACGAAGAACAGCGTTTCGGTGTGGAACACAAAGAGTTTCTGAAGCAGATGCGGGCTGATGTCGACGTGCTAGCGATGTCGGCCACTCCGATTCCTAGAACCCTTGAAATGGCTGTCACCGGCATCCGCGAGATGTCGACGATCCAGACTCCACCAGAAGAACGTCATCCGGTGCTGACGTACGTCGGCCCTTACGAGGATCGTCAGGTGACGGCTGCAATTCGGCGTGAACTCCTTCGCGAGGGCCAGGTGTTCTACCTTCACAACCGCGTCGAGTCGATCGACAAGGCTGCTCAGCGATTGCAGGAATTGATCCCTGAAGCGCGCATCGCAGTGGCTCACGGACAGATGGGGGAAACGGCTCTCGAACAGGTGATTGTCGACTTTTGGGAACGCGCCTTCGACGTGCTGGTGTGCACCACGATCGTCGAGAGCGGTCTCGACATCGCGAACGCGAACACCCTGATCGTGGAGCGCGCGGATCGACTCGGTCTTTCGCAGCTGCACCAGTTGCGCGGCCGCGTCGGCCGTGGCCGTGAACGGGCCTATGCCTACTTCTTGTATCCCCAAGACATGCCGTTGAGCGAGACCGCGCACGACAGGTTGTCGACGATCGCGCAGCACTCCGATCTGGGCGCGGGCATGGCCGTCGCGATGAAGGATCTTGAGATCCGGGGTGCAGGAAACCTGCTGGGTGGCGAGCAGTCAGGCCACATCGCCGGCGTCGGCTTCGATCTCTACGTTCGCATGGTGGGGGAGGCCGTTGCCGAATTCAGACGCGGACCAGATGCTGCACCCGAGCGTGAGCCGGTACGGATTGAGCTCCCGATCGATGCGCACATCCCGCACGACTACCTGCAAGAGGAGCGCCTGCGTCTGCAGGCGTACAAGCAGATCGCCGCCTGCGATTCGATGGCCGACGTCGAAGCGGCCCGGGCCGAGATTGTCGATCGCTATGGACCCATGCCTGAACCGGTGGAACGACTCCTCGACGTGGCGTCCTTGCGCCTGTTGGCGGCCGAGGCTGGTGTCGCCGAGATTCAGGCGGCTGCGCGCACGATCAAGTTCTCTCCGGTCGAGCTTCCCGAATCGCGGCAAATGCGCCTCGTGCGGCTCTACCCGGGAACCGTGGTGAAGCAGGCCGTCCGTACGATTCTGGTACCCGCACCGATGACGGCGCGGGTCGGCGGTCGGCCGGTGCGTGATCTCGACGTGATCGAGTGGGCGCGCACGTTGCTGAACGACGTCTTGCTCGATCGTCCCCCCGCACCTCCGGAAGGATCACGGTGACCAACCACCAGCACGCCACGTCGACGCGAGCACGTTCTGTGGCCGGCGTCGCACTGCTTGTGGTGGTTGCCCTCGCGGGTTGCGGAAGTGTGGACACCGGAGCAGGTGAAGCGGCTCAGGTGGGGAGTCAGCGCCTCACCACCGAAACCGTGTTGGCTCAGACCACTGACGTCGTCGGCCTTGCGGCTGCGGCCGGAGTGCCGGCAGCCAATCCAAGCGACATCAACCGGGCCCAGGTGTCGGCGTTCGTTGAGCAGCAACTGACGGCGATCGTGGCTGACGAACTCAATGTTGCGGTCACCAACAGCGACGTTGACCGCTTCTTGGCCAAGGTGGCCGAGCAGAACGGTGTCACACGCGCGGTGTTTGAGAACCAGGTCGCCGTTCAGCCGGGATCGTGGGTGACGCCGAGCAACTTGCCCACGTTTGCTCGCACCTTCCTTCAGCAGCAAGCCATTGCGCAGAAGTTGGCACCCACGGGCACCACTGCTCAACGCAACGCGGCGCTCGATAGTGCGATCAGCAAAGCTTCAGTGACCAATTCCGTCACTGTGTCGCCGCGATACGGAACGTGGGACGCAGCAAGTGCCCGCGTGATCGATCCGGCCAATGACCTTTCGGCACCGCCGCGCTTGACCAGTCCCACCATCACCTCTCAGCCCACCGCGCCCCCGCAGGGGTGAGCTTGAGTGGCCGGCCAGCTGCACGTCGTCCATAGTTCGGCACGGCTGTCGCCGGCAGCATTCACGCGAGATGCCTGGGAGGCGTTCGCGCATGCCCGCGCGGTCGTGGGGTGGTCGCCTGCCGCTGATTCGGTCGCGGCGGAACTGGCCCGCCAGGGAGTGGCAGTGCGGCTGTTCAACGTCGATGAGGGAGATCCCTCCGACCTGGTGGGCGAATTGCTTCGCACGTCCGATCCGCACGAATCTGTCGTCCTGCTAGCGGTTGTTTCGCCGTTGACCACAGTGGCCGACGAGGCGACGGGTGACGTCATCGGTCAGTGGCGGGTGGCCGGCTGCGAAGTTGTCGAGCATGCGGCACCGGCTGAGTCAGCCGGTGCCCGCCTCATCGATCTGGTGCACGTCATGGACGTCTTGCGCTCGCCCGGCGGATGTCCGTGGGATGCGCGCCAGACCCACGAGAGCCTCTTGCGGTACCTGGTCGAAGAGTCCTACGAAGTGGTCGACGCCATTCAAAGTGGCGATCGCGATCACCTGCGAGAAGAACTCGGTGACCTGCTCCTGCAAGTGGTGTTCCACTCGCGCATCGCGCAAGAGAATGCGGATGGGGCGTGGACGGTGGACGACGTCGCCGACGGCATCGTGCAGAAACTGGTGCGTCGACACCCGCATGTGTTTGCGCGCGTTGACGCTGACAGCGCGGACCAACCCCTCGCGGATGCCATCGATGTCGAGGCGAATTGGAAGCGGCTCAAGGCAGCCGAGAAGCAGCGCACTGGCGTGCTCGACGGTGTGCCTACAGCCCAGCCGGCGTTGCTCTTGGCAGCGGCCTTGGTGAGCCGATCCGATGACGACGCATTGCCGCCCACGCCCGACGTCGACACGTTGCTCGCGACCATGGATGAGCAGGCGTTGGGTGACCACCTGCTCGCGGTGGCGATTGCTTCAGCCGGCCGTGGATGGGAACCCGAGGCGGCTTTGCGCGCGGCGGTTCGTCGGGCGGCGGCCCGCATTGATCAACTGACCGCGGCACAAGTGACGTCGAAAGAGATGTAAGCGACATGAGCTCGGACGGGCCGGTGCCCTTCGACGGTAGTCCCCACTCGATCTCGATCGGAGTGCGCAAGCTTGACGTGACGCAGTGGTTGGCCCTTGATGACAGAGCCGCAAAACTGGCCGAGAAGTCCGCGTTGCGGGCCACTGCACTTGATCAGATCGTTGCGACGTTGCGGGGCTCAGAGGCTGGTGGCGACGAGGTGCTCCACATGATCGTGAGCCACCTGAACGAGCGCGACCTGGTGCGCGTGGAGGGCACCTCAATCAATGATCTGCCCACTGGCAACCGCGTCGAGACGCTCGGGGTTCACCCGCTCGACGCTGCGGCTCAGTTGGTGGGCGAAGACCTGTGCTTGATGGAAGTCCGGCCCGACGAAGGGCCGCACTATCTGCTGACCGCGGCCTCGGTGAGCTTTCCGAGTAGGTGGCGGCTGGCCGACAAAATCGGCACCTCGTTGCAAGCGATCCACCGACCGGTCCCCGGTTACGAGACCATCGAGGCTGCGACGAACCGGTTGTTTGAGGCGATCACTGTGGGGCGGCCGCTTCAGCGGGTGAATTGGACGCTGATCGATGATCCCGACCTGTTTCAGCCCGAGCCCGCGCGACGCGGTGCCGATCACGCGGTCCGCGAGGAGTTCGACGATCCGGCCCATCAGGTGCACCTGCGCATCGAGCGCCAAACGTTGCGACGTCTGCCCCACACGGGGGGCGTGCTCTTCACCATCGACACCGACGTGCGCCCTCTCTCGGCGCTGAGCGCCGATCAGCGAGTCGACCTGTCGGGCTCCCTCGAGGGTGTCGATTCGGTCACTGTGGGTTACAAGGGGTGGTCGGTTCTGTTGCCGGCCGTGAGGCAGTGGGCCGAAACCGCTCCTTCGTGAGGCTCGGGATCCGTAGGGGCCCAGGCGTGAGGGGCCACGTATCCAGTGGATTGTGCGACGAATTCCGTTGAGCCCGGCGTGTCGCGAGTGCTCGATTGGCTCTGCGGCCTAACTTCATGGCCCGAATGGATGATTTCGCCCCAAAGGGGTGGTAGAGACCCGTCCTGGCTGGCATCGTGACGCACAGTCGTAGGGAGGCTCTGATCTTCGGGCGTTTTCTGGTCGCAACCAGTCCGTAGGTAGCCATAGCGAAACCGGCCTGACGACGGACCCGTGCTGAGGGGCACGGTGACCGTTCTGGCTGGAGGATTCCCCGTGAAGTCGCTTCTTTCGTTGCTCCCGTCGCGTCGCCGTACGCGCATCACTGCATCGGTCGCCGCTGTGGCGCTGACCGTGCTCTCCATCGGCACCGGCGCCACCATGGCTTCGGCCGCGACGGCGGCCAGCCCCGTTCCGGTGTCGAACCCCGATCTTCAGGCCCAGTGCGGACTCGACATCGGGTTGATTCTCGACGGTTCGGGTTCCATCGGTGGTTCAGCCTCGAGCGTGCGTGATGCGGCCAAGGCGCTTCTCCTGCCGCTCGCTGACACGAACACCAACGCGGGCATCGTCACGTATTCGACGGCGATGAAGGCGAGCGCCACCGTCTCGATGCAGCCCCTCACAGCAGCGTCGTACACCGGCAACTTCTTGCCGCAGATCAACAGTTACGCCTCCGGTGGCAACACCAACTGGGACATCGGGCTGCGCACCGCCAAGTCGAGCTTCATCGACTCGGCAGCGAACCGCGCCAGCGTCCCCGACCTGATCGTGCACATCACGGACGGTGCGCCGAACACGATTGGTGGGGCCGTCGGTGCCACCAGTGGCGTCACGCCAAACAACGCGGCACCTGACGCGTCCACCGCGGCAGTCGACCCGGCCATCACGGCAGCCAACGCCCTCAAGGCTGCCGGGGCCCACATCCTCACGATCGGCGTCGGTGACGCCTTCGGCACCGGTTCCAACGGTCCGATCTTCCGCGCGGCTTTGGCCAAGGTGTCCGGTGGCGGTGGCGCCTTCGGTGGCGGCAGCGCGTCGGCCATCTTCAACGCGTACGACCCCGACGGCACCCTGACCGCGGCCGAGAAGGGTACGAGCAAGTACACGACCGGCGCCCTCGACATCTCGACGACCGACGTCCTCTTCGTCAAGTCCTTCGCCGACCTCAGCAGCCAGCTCGCCACCATCGCGAGCAAGCTCTGTGGCGGTTCGTTGACGATCAAGAAGCTGGCCTCCACGCCCGGCGCACCCGACACGTACACCCCCGCCACTGGTTGGGATTTCAAGGCCACCCCCTCTGCGGCCAATGCCTCGTACGAGTGGATCCTGCCGACCGCCAGTGCTGGCGACACCAACCAGACGGCCACCACAACAGGTGCACAGGCCGCTGCTGGCTTCCAGTGGAAGATCTCGAACGTCTCTGACTGGAACAACAACAAGTCCGTGGCGATCGCTGAGACCGTGAAGCCGAACTTCGTCTTCGACAGCGTGAGTTGCTCCAAGGGATCAGGCGCCGATGCCGCGTCAGTGACTGTTACTGGTCTCGACACGTCGACAGGCAAGTTCAACGTCGCTGTCGGCGCCCAAGACATCGTCACCTGCACCGTGAAGAACAAGGCGCAGAAGCGCATCGACCTGTCGGTCACCAAGGCCATCGAGGGCAGTGCTCCGTACGCCCTCGGCACGAACCGCGTGTTTGACGTCAGCGTGACCAACGCTGGACCTTCCGATGCCACGGGCGTCGTCGTCAAGGACGCTTTGCCGGCCGGCCTCAGCTACGTGAGCTACACCGCCGATCAAGGCACCTACGCCTCGGCCACTGGCCTGTGGACGGTAGGAACGATTGCGGCGGGTGCGACCAAGACCCTCAAGATCACCGCGACGCTTGCGAGCCTTGGCTCAGTGACGAACCTGGCAGAGGTGACGGTGGCCAACGAGACCGACGTCGACTCAACGCCGAACAACTGCGCGAATGGCACCAACAAGGAAGACGACTGCGCCACGGTCACCATCGACGTGACGCGCGTCTACACCCTGGGCATTGCCAAGTCGGCCGTTACTCCTGGTCCCTTGACCCTGGGCGACACCGCCACGTTCGACATCGTCGTGACCAACAACGGCCCCTCGCCCTCGGCGACCGGCTTTGTGGTCACCGACCAACTGGACGCCAGCCTGACCGGAGCCTCGGTTGTAGCCGGTTCAACGAACGCCAACTTCACCTGCTCGATCAACGGCAGCAACCTGCTCTCGTGCACCTACGCGGGTTCGCTGGCCTCGGGCGCGAATGCCAAGATCCGCGTGACCGGCACCGTCGGTGCCGGCCTGGCCCTCAAGGACGCGATCGCCAATGAGGCGTGCGTGATCAAGACGGCCAACGACACCGGTTCGAAGGTCTGCAACAGCACCAGCATCCCGCTGTTCCCTGACCTGGTCATGGAGAAGTCGGCCGTGGCCCCCAGTTCAGTGCAGACCGGCGCCAACGCCAGCTGGAAGTTCCGTGTCACCAACGGTGGCGGCCCCAAGGTGACCGCACCGTTCACCGTCACTGACACCCTTCCCGCAGGTTTGACGAACGTGTCGATCACGTCGCTGGGTGCCGGTTGGGTCTGTCCGACGGTCACCAACTCGAGCATCACCTGCACGTTCACCCCAAGTGGTGCAGGACTTGCCTCGGGCGACTCGACCACCTACATCCAGCTGACCGGTAAGACGACGGTCGTCCCGGATGTTGGTTCGACCTCCACGCTGACCAACAAGGCGTGCGTTGTCGACTCGTACAACGAGCCCGACAACACCCCGAACAACAAGAACGATGGCAACGACTGCGCGCAGGCCGATGTCACCGTGACCCCGAAGGCCGATCTCGAGATGGTCAAGGGCGCGACGCCCAACACCGTTGCGGCCGGTGGCTCCATCGACTACAGCCTGTCGGTGAAGAACAACGGTCCGTCCAAGACGTCGGTCATCCAATTCACTGACACGCTGCCGGCCGGCCTGATCCCGGGTGCCGTCACCGCCGATGCGAACTGGAACTGCAACGTGGTGAACCAGACCCTGACCTGCACGTGGGTCGGCGGCCTGATCAACTCCGGTAGTAGCACCACCACGGTCCACTGGGCCGCCACGGTGGGTGCCTCGCTAGCCAACTCGTCTTCGGTGAACAACGAGGCTTGCGTGCGTGCGGAAAACACTGATGTGGATTCGTCGAACAACTGTGACGACACCACGACGACCATCACGCCGAAGATCGACCTCGGTCTCGTGAAGGTGGCCGACCCCTCGACCATCCAGGTCAACGGTGGCAACGCCAAGTGGAACATCACCGTGACCAACTACGGACCCTCCAAGGCGTCCGGCTTCCCCGTGACCGATTCGCTCCCGGCGAACCTGACCAACGTCAGCGTCTCCGGAACCAGCTGGAGCTGCCCGGCCTCGCCGGTCGCCTCCACCGGCGGTAGCGGCGTCAACATCACCTGCACCTACACCGGTCCGGCGTTGAACGTGGGCGCCAGTGCTCCGGTGCTGGTCGTGTCCGGCACCCCGAACTCCTCGTACAACGACGGTGGCACGGCCACCAACGAGGCGTGCACCTCAGACGACATCGTCGGCGACAGCCGTCCCGCCGATGCCGTGCTGGCCAAGGGCGCTAACTACGACTGCGACTCTGCCGACGTCACCATCACACCGGTCATCGACCTCGAGATGGTGAAGAACGCATCGCCCAGCAGCGTCAAGCCCGGTGAGACCATCACCTACACGTTCGCTGTGAAGAACAACGGCCCGTCTTCGACGTCGCTGATCTCGTTCACCGACTCCATCCCGGCTGGCCTGGTGCCCGTTAACGGCACACTGACCAACAATGCCGACTGGGCCTGTGACATCACCGGCAACGATGTGAGCTGCACGTGGCTCGGCGGACCTGTGGCGGCTGGCGCCTCGACGTCGAACGCCTCAATCCAGGTGGTCGTCAGCGACTCGCTCGCCGATGACTCGTCGGTGTCGAACACTGCCTGCACCGAAGACGCGTTCAACGAGCCCGACAACACGCCGAACAACGTGAACGACGGCAACGACTGTGACACCACGACCACCAACATCACCCCGACGTACACCGTCGTGGTGCAGAAGAAGCAGGTTGAGGCCAACCCGGTCGCTCCTGGTTCGGTCGTGCACTACCAGTTGACGGTCACGAACAACGGACCCTCAACCGCGCCTGCTGGCTTCTCGGTGACTGACCCCGTCCCGGGTCTGCTCGACGTCACCGACGCCTCAGGTACCGGCTTCGATTGCTCGGCGACCGTGGGCAACGCGGTCTCCTGCGAGGCCACCTCATCACTGGCCAAGGGTGCGAGTCGTGTCGTCACGGTGACCGCCACGGTGACCGAGGATGCGGCCAACGCCGACGGTGTTGTCAACACCGCCTGCATCGACACGGACCTGCCGGTACTCGACAAGGCACGCGTCGGTTCGCTGGTCAGCCAGGGCGGCCCGGTGGGTCAGACGGGCACGTGCTCGTCGGTCACCACCGAGTTCCCCAGTGGTTCGCTCACGCTCGGCAAGAGCAACGTGCCGACCGAGGCCGTCGCACTTGAGGGCTTCGGCAGCCAGATCACGTACACGCTGACGGCCACGGCCAACGGCACGCTGAACCAGAAGAACGTCGTCGTCACCGACATCATCCCCGGCTTTGACCCCGACCACGCCTCGGCCACCTCCGAGTTCGTGAGCGCGGTTTGCAAGGACGCCGCGGCCGTCGTGATCTCGTGCGGCGCCACCCCGTACAACGCCGGCACCCACACGGTGACGGCCGAGCTCGGGACCATCGCAGCTGGCACCTCCAAGACTGTGACGATCGTCGTCACGATCCCGGTCCAGGCTTCCCCCAGCGACCCGGCGCCGAACTCGATCGACATCTTCAACCAGGGTCACGCCACGACCGCCTACACCGGCACTGGTCCTGATGGTGATGTTGATTCGAACATCGTCAAGAACGTCCTCAATGTGGTGACGGCCGCTGGTGAACCCAGCAACGTGTGCACCGAGGACATCCCCGTGTTCGGTGTCACCGGTTCGGGCTTCTTTGCTGGTGAGACGGTCAAGTTGGATGTCTACGACAAGGACGGCAACCTGATCCAGGCCAACTACCAGCCCTCGAACCTCGGCGCTCCGGTGACGGCCACGGCCAACGCCAGCGGCGACGTGTCGTTCAGCGGCGTGTGGTGGCCCGGCTTCTCGGTCGACCCCGACACCAGTGCGAAGACCTACCCAGGGCCGTCCGCGGCTCAGATCAAGGTCGTGCTGCACGGATCGCCGAGCACCAACCAGGTCACGATCAACTACCCGGAAGCTAAGGGCGGCTGCGTGGCCGGACTCGAGATCGCGAAGTCGAACGACCCGGGTACAGACGTCACCATCACCGAGTTCGGTACCGAGATCAAGTACACGATCAACGTCACCGCCACGGCTGGCAACGTCTACAACATTGAGGACGCTGTCGTCACCGATGTTCTGCCTGGTTACGGAACGCTCACCTCGGGCACCGTGACCTACCAGGCCGACTCTGCTGATTGCGACGCCACGATTCCTGAGCTCGGTGCTGCCAGCACGTGTGCGCCGGTCTACGACGCCGGTACTCACACGCTGACATGGGGTCTGGGTGCGATGCGCCCCGGCGACACCCGCCAGGTGACCTTCGTGGTGACTGTGGATGAGCAGACTCTCGGAGCCAGTGGCGATGTTGCTGCCGACTTCGACGTCCAGAACGTCGCATCGGCCGAGTCGGCATACACCGATCCGATCGATTCCAACGTCGTCATCAACCCGGTGCTCGTGGGCGTCACGCCGACCGACGACGGTGGTCCGACGGACACTCCGGACGGCACCAAGGTTCTGGGCACCAAGTTGGTCAAGACCGGTGCCGACCTGCTCATCCCGGCCGCTTTGCTGGGCATGATCCTGGTCGGGTTGGGATTCGGTGCTCGTCGTCTAGGACGTGACCCGAGGTAGTACCTGAAGGTAGTTAGTCAGCGTCAGGCCCGGTCGAGCACGAACTCGACCGGGCCTGACGCTTTTTGCTGCCCCTGTAGGCGTTTCGGCGGGCCCATGGTTATGGTGGGCGAGTTCGCCTCTGGGCGAGCCGGGGAGCTCGGGTCAACCGGGCTGAGAGGGTGGCTGCCGCGCCACCGACCCGCATACCTGATCTGGGTAATGCCAGCGGAGGGATCCACAGTGGTGTCAATCTCGGCGCGCTCCCGCGCCTTCTCAATCAGCCCCACCTCTATCAGCGCGGCATCAATCGGTTCGGCCCCGCACCAGCGGCGCCAGGTTGGTGCTGGCGTTGTCTGCGTGCTGGGCCTCGCGATGATGCTCGCCGCCTGCGGCTCTTCTCCGTCGTCAAGCACGAGCGCCACCAATCTTCCGACCACGCCGCCGACGCTTACGTCGAAGCAGGTCACCTTGGTGACGCACGATTCATTCGCGGTGTCTAAGAGTGTGCTCGCCGAATTCACCCGTCGCACCGGTGTCACCGTGAAACTTGTGCAGGGCGGTGATGCCGGTCAGGTGGTGAACAAGGCGATCCTGTCCAAAGGCAAGCCGCAGGGCGATGTGATCTTCGGAATCGACAACACCTTCCTCGGGCGCGCCGAATCAGCCGGTATCTTGGCGCCTCATCAGGCGAAGGGCATCGACACCGTCGATCCAGCATTGGTGGTGCCCTCGGGTCTTGCGACTCCCATCGATCGCGGCGACGTATGCCTCAACGTCGACAAGGAGTACTTCAGCTCGCGTGATCTGGCTGCTCCCGCCTCATTTGATGACCTGCTTGATCCTCGTTACCGCGATCTGACGGTGGTCGAAAACCCGGCGAGCTCATCACCTGGGTTGGCCTTTCTGTTGGCCACGATCGACGAGAAGGGCGAGAACGGCTGGCAGAGCTACTGGCAAGGGCTGAAGGGCAACGGCGTCAAGGTGGTCGACGGTTGGGAGAGCGCCTACTACGGCGAGTTCAGCGGCGGCTCAGGCAAGGGCAAGCGTCCGATCGTCGTGTCCTACGCCACGAGCCCGGTGGCTGAGGTCGTCTATGCCGACCCCCGCCCGACTTCGGCGCCCACCGATGCCGTGCTCTCGACCTGCTTCCGCCAGATCGAGTACGCCGCCGTGCTGGCCGGAGCCAAGCATCCGGATGCCGCCGGCGCGCTCATCGACTTCATGCTCGGGACGACGTTCCAGTCCGACATTCCACTGCAGATGTTTGTGTATCCCGTCACGAGCACAGCCACCCTGCCCAAGGAATTCACCCTGTTTGCTCCCGTGCCCACCGATCCGCAAACCATGAGCGCCGAGCGCATCGAACAGAACCGCGAGACGTGGCTGCGGCAATGGCGATCGGTGATTGAGGGCTGACGTCATGACGCAGGTGGTGCTCGACAGCGCTCCTCCACGCGTGCCGCCCGAACGGCCGGCACTCGTCGTCTCGACGACGACGGCGCCACGACGTCGACTCGGCCGGGTCTGGTTTGCCTTGCTGCCGCTGACCTTTCTGGCATTGCTCTTGATCGTGCCGCTCGTTGCTGTTGTCCTGCAGGGAATGCGGCCTGAGGGCCGCTGGCAGCTCGGTGGCGCCACCGAGGTGTTGGTACAGGGCCGAACGTGGCGGCTGCTCGCCTTTACTGCTTGGCAGGCGATGTGGTCGACGCTGCTCACTCTGGTCGTCGCTCTGCCGCTGGCTTTCGTGTTGGCGCGCTTCACGTTTCGCGGTCGCGAACTACTTCGCTCCCTGGTGATCGTCCCGTTTGTGCTACCGACCGTGGTGGTGGGCGTCGCGTTCTTGCGGCTCATCGGACCCAACGGGATCCTGGGCGTTGATCTGACCGGAAGCATGGCCGCCCTGTTGCTCGCGCACCTCTTCCTCAACATCGCTGTTGTGGTGCGCACCGTCGGCGCAGTGTGGGATCAGGTGGATCCGCGGATCGAGGATGCAGCCCGCGTGCTCGGTGCATCGCGCCGGCGTGCCTTCACCAGCGTGACCCTTCCGCTGATCACTCCGTCGGTGATCGCATCGGCGGTCATCGTGTTCCTGTTCTGCTTCACCTCTTTTGGTGTGGTGCAAGTGCTCGGCGCTGGATCGCTGCGCACACTTGAGGTCGAGATTTATCGAGCCACCGCGTTCGATCTTGACCTCGTCACCGCCGCAGTGCTGGCGATGCTTCAACTGGTCGTGGTGGTTGCTGTGCTTGTGGTGGTGTCGAAGGTGCAGCGTGGCACGACCCATCGCGTTCGCTTTGGTCCGCGCGACACTGTGGCCCGAGCTCCTCGCACGATTCGCGAGCACCTTCTCGTGGCAGGCATCGCGTGGTTTGGCGCGATCCTCCTGGCTGGGCCCTTGCTCGTGCTGGTGATCGGATCGGTTCGGGGACCGAGCGGCTGGACGTTGGCGTACTGGACGGCGTTGTTCACGCCGACCGGAAGCACCGGGTTCGTTGATCCCTTGCGCGCCATCATCACGTCGGTGACGACGGCCGCAATGGCCACGTTGATCGCGCTCGTCGTGGGCGGTGCAGCGGTGGCGGTGCTAGCCCGGCGATCGACTGGACGATGGTTTCGTGCGTTCGACGCCATGCTGATGCTCCCGTTGGGAGCCTCAGCCGTCACGGTGGGGCTCGGACTCTTTCTCGCACTCGATGCGCCGCCCCTTGATCTGCGTGATTCGTGGGTTCTTGTGCCGTTGGCGCAGGCGTTGGTCGCGATCCCGTTCATTGTGCGCATCTTGTTGCCAGTCGTCGATTCGTTCGATTCCCGGTTGCTTGAATCAGCGGCGGTCCTTGGGGCATCTCCGGCCCGAGCGCGGTGGACGGTGATGCGACCAGTGGTGCAGCCCGCCTTGTTGGTGGCGGCAGGCTTTGCTTTCGCGGTCTCGATCGGTGAATTCGGCGCCACTGTGTTCTTGGCGCGGTCCGACAGCCCCACGTTGCCGGTCGCCATCACGCGGTTACTGGGCAAACCTGGGGAGTTGAACTTGGGCCAGGCCTACGCCGCGTCAGTGCTCTTGATGGTGGTGATCACGGTGATCGTGCTGATCGTTGATCGGGTGCGGACCGCGAAGGTGGGGGCGTTCTGATGCTCGAGGTGGCGAAGGCGCGCGTAAGTTACGGCGATCACGTGGTGGTGAACGATGTCGATCTTCGCCTCGAACGCGGCGAGGTGGTGGGGCTGCTCGGACCAAGCGGTGCCGGCAAGTCGACGCTGCTGCGCGCCATCGTGGGTCTGGTCGGGCTCGACTCCGGTTCAATCGTCTTGGACGGCGTCGATCTAAGCCCGGTTGCGGTGCATCAACGGGGCATCGGCTTGATGTTGCAGGACGGTCTGCTCTTTCCTCATCGCGACGTAGCGGGCAATGTGGCGTATGGGCTGCTCATGCAAAATGCGGATCGGGCGACGATCGAGCATCGCGTGCGTGAGGTGCTCGAGCTTGTGGGTTTGCAAGGGTTTGAATCGCGTTCTGTCGACACGTTGAGCGGCGGTCAGCAGCAGCGCGTGGCGTTGGCACGATCGCTGGCCCCCTCGCCGCGTGTGCTGTTGCTCGACGAACCCTTCGGCGCTCTCGATCTCGTGCTGCGGTCGCGATTGGTCGAAGACGTGCAGCGGTTGGTACGCGCGCTGGACATCACGGTCATCTCCGTCTCTCACGACCGCCATGAGGCGTTCACCTGGTGCGATCGAGTCGCGGTCATGGATTCCGGGCGACTGATCCAAGACGCGGCACCGGTCGATCTGATGCGGGCGCCGTCATCGCCGCTGGTCGCCGCGCTCATGGGGATGCGATTGGTGCCCGGTGCCGTGTTTGGCGAGCCGTTGAGCACGTGGGCGATCCGACCATGGCTGGTCGACGTGATCCGCGGTGAGCAAGGTGCCGCGGCGCGCGAGCCTGGTTCTGCGACGGTGCATCGCTGCGTGGGCACCGTCGTGGCGCGGGTGCCGGTGGGCGATCGCGTGCGCGTGGCGGTGCGCCCGTTGGGGGCCGAGGCTGACGTGACCCTCGATGCTGAGACCAATTGGGACGGAGCGCCGGTGGTGGGCGAGCAGGTTGTGGTTGATGTGCCGGAGGCCGCCATCACGCGGCTGAGCGTTGGCGATGAGCCGGCTTCTTCGTCGGGCTTGCCCTTCCTCACGAAGGACTGAAGTCCCCGCGTTAGGCTCGGTGGCGCTCTGAATTACGCGTCTTTCTGCCTCTTCTCTGCAACGGAGTCCGCTGCTGTGGCCACCATCGAAGCCGTCATCGCCCGCGAAATCCTCGACTCCCGAGGAAACCCGACCGTCGAGGTCGAGGTCGCACTCTCCGATGGGTCGGTGGCCCGCGCTGCGGTGCCCAGCGGCGCTTCGACCGGCGCTTTCGAAGCTGCCGAACTGCGCGATGGCGGCGAGCGCTACGGCGGCAAGGGAGTCGAGCAGGCCGTCACCGCGGTGTGGGACGAGATTCAGCCCGCACTGTTGGGGTTCGACGCGAGCGAGCAGCGCTTGGTCGACCAGGTGATGATCGATTTGGATGGCACGCCCAACAAGTCGCGCCTCGGGGCGAACGCCATCCTTGGCGCTTCGCTGGCCGTTGCGCGTGCTGCTGCCGATTCGGCTGATCTACCGCTCTTCCGTTACGTCGGTGGACCCAATGCGCACACGTTGCCCGTTCCGATGATGAACATCCTCAACGGTGGTTCGCACGCCGATACCGATGTCGACATTCAAGAATTCATGATCGCGCCGATCGGTGCCACCACGTTCCGTGAGGCGCTGCAGCAGGGCGCGGAGGTTTATCACGCGCTGAAGTCGGTGCTGAAGGGCAAGGGCTTGTCGACAGGCCTGGGCGATGAGGGCGGCTTCGCACCCAATCTTCCGAGCAACCGTGATGCGCTCGATCTGATCGCGGAAGCCATTGGCTCGGCAGGCCTCACTCTTGGCACCGACATCGCGCTCGCCCTCGATGTGGCGGCCTCGGAGTTCCACACCGACGGCGTCTACCGCTTTGAGGGCCAGAACCGCAGTGCGGATGAGATGGCCGCCTACTACGCCGGCCTGGTGGATTCGTACCCGATCGTGTCGATCGAAGATCCGTTGGACGAAGACGACTGGACCGGTTGGCGTTCGCTGACCGACCTTCTCGGTGCGCGTACGCAGGTGGTGGGCGACGATCTGTTCGTCACCAACCCCGAGCGGTTGCAGCGTGGAATCGACGGCGGCCAGGCCAACTCGTTGCTGGTCAAGGTGAACCAGATCGGCACCCTGACCGAAACGCTTGACGCGGTGTCGTTGGCCCAGCGCAACGGCTATCGCTGCATGATGAGCCACCGTTCGGGCGAAACTGAAGACACCACGATCGCCGATCTGGCCGTGGCCACTGACTGCGGACAGATCAAGACCGGTGCCCCGGCGCGTTCGGAGCGAGTGGCCAAGTACAACCAGTTGCTGCGCATCGAAGAAGAACTTGACGATGCCGCGCGCTATGCCGGTCGGAGTGCCTTCCCCCGTTTCACCGCCTGATCACCCACACTGAGCAGGTGGCCGATTCCCCGCGACCTGCCGACACCGTGCGCCCCCGCACTGGTGATGCGATCGCGGATGCCTCGACTCGCACGGATGCTGGCGTACCAGGTCGCCCAGATCCGGTCAGGACTCCTCGCCGTCGAGTGGGCCTGCGCGACTCCACCCCCTTCACAGGGCGCGCAGTGCTCTTGGGCCTGGTCGTGGCCGGGCTCGTCCTGTCGTTTGCCTTGCCGGTGCGTGAGTACGTGCGTCAGCGCGGCGAGATCGGCGCTCTGCAGACCGAGCAAGCCCAGCGTGAGGCGCGGGTGCAAGAACTTCAGACCCGGCTGGGTCAGTGGAAGGATCCGGCGTTCGTCTCAACCCAGGCTCGCCAGCGCCTTCAATACGTCATGCCCGGCGAGGTCGGCTACGTGGTGCTCGACCCCCAAGAGGCCCCCGCTCCGGTCGTCAGGGATCAGGTGAGCTCAGCCGCCGTCGAGGGCACTCCGTGGTACTCCACCTTGTGGCGTTCGGTTCAAGCAGCCGATGCCGTACCGCCGCCCGCGTCGAGCGTGACCAAGTCGAACGGCAAGAAGTCGGCGCCAGCATCGCCTGCGAAACCTCGTAGCGGTGGCTGAGCACTATCCCGTAGCCGCTGACGACCTGGCGATGGTGTCGTCGCAGTTAGGTCGGCCCGCGCGTGGCACGAGGGCTGTCGCGCATCGGTGCGCGTGCGGAGCCCCTGACGTCGTCGAAACCGTGCCACGGCTTCCGCACGGTGAACCATTCCCCACGCTCTACTACTTGACCTGTCCGCGGGCGTCATCGGCGATCGGCACTCTCGAGGCGTCAGGGGTGATGCGCGAGATGCAGGCACGCCTTGGCACCGACCCCGAACTAGCCGCCGCCTATCGAGCCGCGCATGAGGACTATCTGAGGCGCCGCGAAGAGATCGAGTCGGTGCCACAGATCCAGGGAATCTCTGCGGGCGGAATGCCCGACCGCGTGAAGTGTTTGCACGTTCTCGTGGCGCATTCGTTGGCGGCCGGCCCTGGTGTGAATCCCTTGGGTGATGAGGCGCTGGCGATGCTTCCGGCGTGGTGGGTGACGTCGTCGTGCGTCGTGAACTTCGGCAGCGCGAGTGCGGCCGCGAGTGAACCGGCCGCCGAGTGAGTGGCGTCGTTGCCGCCATTGATTGCGGCACCAATTCAATACGACTACTGATTGCTCGCGCTGGCGCCGACGGCACGCTGGTGGATCTCGACCGACGAATGACCATCGTGCGCTTAGGCGAAGGTGTGGATCTGACTGGTCGGCTTTCGGATGCTGCACTGGTACGCACGTTTGCCGCCTGTGAGAGTTATGCCGAGGCGATGAATGCGTTCGCAGTGGATCGGGTGCGTTTCGTGGCCACGTCGGCTTCGCGGGATGCCTCGAATCGCCAAGAGTTTGTTGACGGTGTGCGTTCGCGCATCGGCGTGGAGCCTGAGGTGGTCACCGGCGAGGTCGAGGCGGCGCTGTCGTTTGCGGGGGCCACGAGCGGGTTGTCCTCCGATGCGGTGGCACCGTTGCTGGTGATCGACATTGGCGGCGGCTCGACCGAGTTCGTGCTTGGCACTGATCAACTCGTGGCCGCGTGCTCGGTCGACATGGGCTGTGTGCGTCTGACTGAACGCTTCCTTCGCAGCGACCCTCCGTCCAGCGACGAAATTGCTGCGGCCACTGCCTACGTCGACGACCTGATTGATCGCGCCGCTGCTTCCGTCCCGTTTCATGAGGCGAACACGTTGGTCGGGCTCGCCGGTTCGGTCACGACGATCGCCGCCATCGCGCTGGGCCTTGAGGAATATGACTCGACGGCGATTCACGGCGCACGCATACCAGTCGACCAGGTGCATGCGATCAGTCAGCAACTCTTGACGATGTCGCATGCGCAGCGGGCGGCTATTGGCGTGATGCATCCGGGCAGAGTTGACGTCATTGGCGGCGGAGCACTCGTCCTCGACCGGATTCTTCACCGCCTCGCCTCGTCCGAAGGCCGCGTCAGCCAGAGTCGCCTCTATGGGGCTCAGGTGAACGAGGTTTTGGTCAGCGAGCACGACATCCTCGACGGCATCGCCCTCTCCCTCCTGATAACCCCGCGTTACTAGTCCGAGTGAGGGGGTGTCGGGTGCTACAGCGCCCGACACCCCCTCACTAGTCCCGTCACCCTTGGTTCGTGGCGTCGATCATTCGTCCACGGCTTGGCGCTGGCAGGATCGTTGAGTGCCTTGGGAACGCGATGTCGTCGACGCGGTGGTTGCTGCGTTGACGCCGATGGCCGATCCGGTCAAGGCGCCGCAGATGAAGGCGTACATGAAAGACGTCGCCCCCTTTCTGGGGATTCAGACGCCGGTGCGCCGCCGCGCGGTGCAGACGGCCACCCGTCCGTTTGGACAGCCTCCCGCCCAAGCCGCCCTTGCTTTGTCGGCTCGCGCCCTCTTCGCACGGCCAGAACGCGAGTTCGCCTACGCCGCGTGCGACCTCATCGCGAAGAACATTGTGGTCTGCGATGCAGAATTCCTCATCGATCCGGTCGAGGAACTGCTCACCACGGCGTCGTGGTGGGACACCGTTGATTCCTTAGGCAGCGGTGCCGTATCGCCGTTGTGCCGACACTTTCCCGAGTCGCGTTCGGTGGTCCTGAGGTGGTCGGCATCGCCTGATATCTGGCTTGTGCGCGCGGCCATTCAGCATCAGCGCGGGTGGAAGCACGAGACCGACGTCCCGTTCGTCCTCTCTCTGTGCGCAGCGCATGCGCATGAATCTGAGTTCTTCGTCCAGAAGGCCATCGGATGGGCGTTACGCGACATCGCCCGACTTGATCCGAAGGCTGCTGAAGAGTTCTGCGCTGCGCACCCCGGACTCACCAGGGTGGCGACGCGGGAAGCCGAACGCGGCCTCGCCACCCCACCCCAGCGTTGAC
>Ga0105047_10006726_pt1 | contig 19443 bp, 18 predicted proteins | sample MAT04_FD_78384 | JGI IMG/M metagenome (GOLD analysis project Ga0105047, IMG submission 78384) | Freshwater microbial communities from Lake Fryxell liftoff mats and glacier meltwater in Antarctica - MAT-04 (megahit assembly) | ecosystem: Environmental > Aquatic > Freshwater > Ice > Liftoff...
ATTTAAAGAAGATGTTAGCGTAGAGAAAACGATGGAAGTATTAAGAGAAGAGAAACCTGAATCGGATTCAATTTATTATCTTTATATTGTAGATGAAGATGAAAAACTAATTGGCACAGTATCACTAAGAGACCTTGTGATAGCAGACCCGAATATGATTCTGAATGACATAATGAGAAAGATTGTAGCATTTGTTTATGACAATGACGAACTCGACTCGATAGCAGAAACAGTTTCCAAATATAATTTACTTGCTATACCTGTAACGAACAAAGAAATGAAAATGGAAGGTGTTATCGTAATTGATGACATCTTAGAAGACCTTTTAGATAAACGTAAAACAGAATAATTATTAATTAATGTTTAAAGGATTAAAATCATCTAAACGTACATTATTCCGAAACCTGGCAATCTTCTTTGCAATACTGGGTCCAGGTTTAATAACGGGAAGTGTTGACAACGATGCAGGCGGAATAACAACATACTCCGTTGCAGGCGCTTTGTACGGATACAATCTAATATGGACATTAATTCCAGCGTTTATAGTTTTAATCGTCATTCAGGAAATGAATGCACGTATGGGTATGGTTACGGGAAAAGGTCTTGCAGACTTAATCAGAGAAAGTTCGGGATTAAAGATAACGTTCTTTATTTTCTTCGGACTTCTTATTGCTGACGTGGGTAACTCAACTACTGAATTTGCAGGTGTTGCAGGAAGTATGGAGGTGCTCGGAATAAGCAAATACATTTCCGTTCCATTAGCAGGTATTGGAGTATGGTTTCTTGTTGTTAAAGGAAATTATAAGATAGCAGAACGTGTATTCATAGTTTTCAGTCTGGCACTATTTATGTACATTATTTCAGCACTGATGGGGAACCCTGACTGGGGTGCAATTGGAAACTCAATCATCAGTCCAAAACTTGAAATGAACACAAACTATCTGGCAATGGTTATTGGTATAATCGGAACAACTATAGCTCCGTGGATGTTGTTTTACATGCAATCTTCAGTAACTGAGAAAGGATTAAAACCAGAGAATTACAGGTTTGTATTAATAGATATCGTTATAGGATGCATAGCCACAGTAGTCGTTGCTTTCTTCATCATCGTTGCCTGTGCCTCTACACTACATCCGCAGGGAATCATAATAACAGAAGCAAAAGATGCAGCCCTTGCACTTCAGCCGCTTGCGGGAAAACTTGCTGCAGTAGTATTCTCATTCGGACTATTCATAGCATCAATATTTTCTGCAACGATACTTCCGCTAGCGAGTTCATTTTACATATGCGAGGCATTCGGTTTTGAAGCTGGCATAGATAAGAAATGGAAAGAAGCCCCCGAGTTTTACATTCTGTACACAGGAATATTAGTCATATCGATGATAATCATTTTAATACCAGATGCTCCTTTAATCAGAATCACAATTATATCTCAGGTATTAAACGGAATACTTCTTCCAGTAGTGCTTGTTGCAATGATGATTATAGTTAACAGCAAGAAAGTTATGGGTGAGCATACAAATAAACTTGCAAATAATATTGTTGGATGGGTTACGATAGTGATACTAATAGTGTTAACTATATTGTTGCTTGTATTTTCTGTGTTTACGTAGAGAAAGAGCATTCACCACAGAGAAAAGCTTTTAAACAAAAAACTCCTTTCAGGTATTATCGAAAAGGAGTTTTTGTTTAACTTCTTAGGGCAAACAATCTTCCAGATTGTTACTCTTTTCTTTCGCAAGCAAGGATGCTTGCGTTACCCTATTCAAATCAATTATTGCATCATCAGGTATTCGATGTCTTCGATTTCCTTTGGGAGTGAATCTGACAATACTTCACCGCCGAGCTTTGTTACGAGTACATCATCTTCTATGCGAACACCAATCTTTCTGTACTTTTCGGGAATTTCTTTTGCATCCTCAGGGAAGTAAAGTCCGGGCTCTACAGTAATAATGTTACCGACGAGCAGTCTGTCAAAGTCATTCTTACCGATAGTTTTATTTGCGACAGCATCGTGTGTATCGAGTCCAATGTGATGTCCGACACCGTGTAAAGTATACTTTGTTATATCAAATCCTTTTTTCAGTAAGCCAAGTTTCTTCAAGCCCTTCTCCATCTGCTTTACAGAATACTTTTTCAAATCTGTAAGCTTAACACCAGGTCTAATCATTTCAATAACGTCGTACTGTGCATTGAGAACTATCTGATATATTTCTCTCTGTTCTTTCGTAAACTTCCCGTTTACAGGAACAGTCCTTGTAAGGTCGCCGTTGTAATAATTAAACTCAGCACCTGAATCAATTAAAAGTAATTCGCCGCTCTTTATTTTATTCCTGTTTGTGTTGTAATGAAGTATACAGGTATTGTTTCCACTTGCGACAATAGTTTCAAAAGCTTCATCCTGACAGCCGAGTTCCTTATAATGGAATTCAAGCAAAGCCTGAACCTGATATTCATGCATATCCGGTTTAATCATCTGTATTGTATTGTAGAATCCTGCTGCAGTAACTGTTGAAGCATACCTTACCTGTTCAATTTCAAATTCATTCTTCACGCTTCTCATCTTTGAGAGCATGAAGTTCACATCCATTATCTGAACGTTCGTAGATAAAGTAATCCACGAAGCTTCAAAGCCTCTGAGTTGTTCTTTTACTTCGCCAGTTAGGAAGTTCAGGTCGAACAGACTTATATAGATTTTATTATACTTATCGTGTGAGATTAAATCATTAAGTATATCACCAAGTTTTGAGTTAACCATACCCGTTTCAATCCCAAGTTCCTTCTTTACGTTTGAATATCCAAGTCTTCTACCGACCCAGGTTTCCCTGAGCGGGTCTTTCTTCTGAACAAAGAGAAGTTCTTTAGTCTTAATTACTTTCTTTGATTTCTCATCGTGCACTTCCATTCCGCCCGGAGCGAGCAGTAATGCAGAATTCTGCTCATTGAATCCTGTAAGGTAATTAAAATTCTTATTCTGCTTAAACTTATAACCGTCGTCATAAGAACGCGATACGTTTGATGCACCGAGAATAATAACGAGAGAGTTGTCGTCAAGAATATTGCTCAACTTATCTCTGCGTGATTTGTGAAATAGTTTTTCTGCTAATTCCATTGGGTAATGATTTAATTAATTAATCGTCAAATTTAGTTTTATCAAGTTCTGTATCTATTTCAATAGGGATTGGATAGTTGCGTGTAAAACAAGCTGTACAATAGTCTGTCTTCTCAGATGTTCTTGGGACAGAATCCAGTAAACTCTCAACCGACATATACTGCAATGATTCAACACCGAGCGACTTTCTTATTTCCTCAACGTTTCCATCGTACTGATTTGCTATCAATTCTTCTTTCGAAGGAAAGTCCATTCCATAGTAACACGGCGATACAATAGGCGGTGAAGTTATTCTTAAATGTATCTCTTTTGGTTTCGCCTGTTTAATAAGGTCAACGAGGAGTTTCAGTGTTGTTCCTCTTACTATTGAATCGTCTATAATAACAACTTTTCTGCCTGCCAGTACACCTTTCACAACGTTGAACTTTGTCTTAACCTTCATCTGTCTGTGGTCCTGTCCAGGCTCTATAAAAGTTCTTCCTACATAATGGCTTCTGATTAAACCTATTTCGTGCTTGATGTTTTTTGTTCTCTTAACACATTCGTTAAAGTAGCCTAAAGTTGCTGTATTGGAAGAGTCGGGCACGTTTATTATAATTACTTTCTTTTCATCTTCATCATACGGATCGTCTTTTTCAGGTGGCGGACACTCTCTTGCAAGGTGTGCACCGATGTATCTTCTCACTTTATCAACCTTCTCTTCGAATATCTGGCTGTCGGGTCTGCTGAAATATATGTATTCAAAAATGCAGTGTTTATATTTATCAAGCTCTTCAATCATATACGATTTTTCTTTTCCTGACTCAATCACTTCTTTATCAATTACAATAATCTCTCCAGGCTTTACATCTCTTACATAATCAGCATTGAGAATATCCAGTGATGTAGTTTCAGAAGCAAATATAAAACTGTCTTCCAGCTTACCCATCACGAAAGGTCTCACGCCGTAAGGGTCGCGGGCTGCAATAAGTTTGTCGTCTGTAAGAATTACAACTGAATATGAACCACGTATTTGTCTGAAGACATCAAGAAGCTTATCCACAAAATCTTCTTCTTTAGACCGTGCTATTAAATGTAAAATAATTTCCGTATCTGTTGAAGTCTGAAATATTGTTCCCTCTTCCTGCAATTTCTTCCTTAAAGAATTTGCATTCGTAAGGTTTCCGTTATGTGCAAGAGCAAGGTTGCCGTCTTTGTAGTTTACTTTAAAGGGCTGAATATTATTTCTTTTATCAGAAGAACCCGTTGTAGAATAACGGTTATGAGCGATTGCTGAATTTCCTTTAAGGTGTTCTGTTAACGTCTTCTCATCGAATACGCTAAGAACAAGTCCATGTCCTTTATGAATGTTGAAATGATAATTCCCTTTATCAGGCATATACTCTGAAGTAACAATACCAGCTGCTTCCTGTCCCCTGTGTTGTAATGCGTGCAATCCGTAATAAGCCTGAATAGCAGCTTTCGGATGATTGAATATTCCAAACACTCCGCAATTTGCCCTTACAGATTTCTCATCTGACAAAAATACATTATAGGGTTGAACAAACTCTTTCACTTAATTTCCTTTTATACTTTTTTAATTCTGATATGATTTGAATAAATCCATGCTCTGTCCTCAGTCCAGCATTCAACTCTGTAACATCCCTCTTCGTGTACATCCCACAGTCCGCCAAAGCCGATGCTCTGATGGACACATTCACCGTTTCTCATTATCTTAACCAATGATTCTTTAGGAACAAGAATATTTAAAATAATTTTCTTACCGTCATTTTTCAGCAATATCTCATCACCCATCTGATACTTCTCCTCGTTGTAATCCGCAAAGAACCTGAATCCTTTTGCATCACCATAATATGAGTTCGTTACAAACGACCTTCCGTTCTTCAGTGCACTTACTATATTCTTTTTATAAATCTGGAAGTTATCATTGTCTCCGACAACCACAGGCTCATCGAGCAGAACGTGAGTCCTGATTGATTTGAACAACACCTTGTATGGAAACACTTCAACGTTATAAAACCCCATCAGACTCATCTTGTGGGCGTGTGCGTCAATGCTTCCGACGCAGGTAACTTTTCTCTTTAAATTCAGCTCGTCCCATTTCTTAACAGCTTCCTCGTTCGGAGCAATAATTGATTTCAGAGGATGAATAAACCTCTGCACCTTATTGTCTTCAGTAAGAAATTCAACCCATTCGCTCATGTGATTCCATATTTCAATTCCGTCGAATCCCTCGGTGTCCCATTTAGTCCACGGATACGGTGGATGCTCCGGAAAACTGCTTCTCATTTCAAAAGGATGTGCAATAAAACCAACACCGCCTTTATGTTTTATTTCCTCAACGTATTCTTTTGCTGTAAGCTTACAGCCGAGCTCTCCGTTATCAAGGACTTTAAAAGTACCAACAAGCTCATCGAGTCCAAAAACCAGATAGTGATTCTGATTAAAAGTATCATTCACTTCATAACCGACGATAAACATAGAGTTATTAAACCACTTCTCATAGCCGTCATTCTTTGCCTGAATAGTATTATGGTCGGTAAGGATAAGGAAGTCAAGCCCTGTTTCATTAGCACATTGTGCTATATGTTCAGGTGTCCCTGTCCCGTCCGAATAAGTTGAATGTATATGTATTGCTCCCGAATATTCGTACATCTTATAAATTAATTATTTTAATTTAATATAGTTTGACTGTAATAAAAATGTAAATACGTCATACGTTTGTCTGATTAATCTTCTTTTTATTGTTGATAATAGTAGCAGCCAGCAAAGCACCTACAGCCCCGAACAGCGGATAGATAAGCATGTTCGAGATGAAAGTGAATATTGCAAGCGTGGGAGAATATCCGTACTTATCAAATTCACGCGAAAGATTATCAATTTGTTTATTCACTTCAGGCGGCAGATTCTTCCCGTAGTCCCCGAGCATTTTAAGTGATTCTGAAATAGGGTTTGCTTGTGAGTACATAAGTGTCAAAACATTAAAGCCGCTGACAGCGATGGAAGAAAGGACACCGCTGAGAATACCTATTAACACAGCATCTTTAAACGATAAAGATAAATTTAAAGCTGTCAGTTGTTTATTAAACGAAAACACACCTGCAACTCCGCCAAGAATAATACCTGCACAGAAGAACCAATTAATAAAATTTATCAGCGGTGTAACAGAAATCAGCGTCATCACAAGGAATCCCCAGATAACAGGCAGCAATCTATTTATACTTACATTCTTTTCCATATTTATTTTGATAGTTTATCGTATATTTCATTTGCAAAGTTTACAGTTCCAGGAATAAGATAAAACGGCAAAAGGAAACCTATTAAAGAACCTGTTATTGCTCTTGAAATAAATGTGTTTTTCAGGATACCAAGTGCATCCAGAACAGCATCCAGAAATAATAACAAAGCAAACAACAATAAAATCCAGACAGACGGAAGTTTTTTATTATCCAGCCCTCTAAGCAAAGGATAAAGAATTATGCCTGTTAAGAAAGCTGAATACACTGTTGCACACCTTGAACAGACAGCCACTTTATTCCCGAAAATAAAGAATGACCTGTCGTCCAGCTGATGACAAGTTGAAGCAAAGAACAGATAACCATAATCTGCAATCTTTTCCCAGACACCTCCTGCGGATACGAACACAGGAATAAGATAAATACTCAAAGTCCAGATAAAGGTAACAGAAAGAAATATAATATATGTTTTAAGGTTAAATTTCAATTTTAGAACAAATTTCACATATTTGAGTACAATAATAAAGCCAAAATCAGGAGGGAAATATATTTTTAACAAATATTTCATAATATATCAACTTTAATGTTTGAATATTGAATTATTTTATATACTTTTGCATAATAGCAGTAAGTCAGTTCTTTAACATTTTACAAACTTAATATTTAATGACATGAAAATACAAATCACAGCCAGGCATTTTAAAGCTAAGGGTTCAACCCAGGATTACATTAAAGAGAAACTTGAAAATTTAAGCAAGTACAATGAAAACATTATTAATGTTGAGGTGATATTATCTTACGATAAACCACCTGCGGACATAAAACACTGTGAGATACTTCTCAAGTTGAAAGATAAGACACTAACAGCCAAAGAGGAATCAGCGGAATTCGAAAGAGCTGTAGACGGAGCAGTTTCAAAAATAGAAAAACAGTTATACAAAGTTAAAGACAAACAGAAGACAAGCAAAAAAGTTAATATAAAATAATTGAGCGACAGTTTAAAAGATATAAAACATATTAAGAAAGACAATATCACCGTCAACTTCTTTTACGATCAATGCAGGGACAGGTTTAAGCTTACAAAGATTACAGAGAAAGAAATTGAAAAGGAAAGGTATGTCACTGATAAAGACCTACACAGACCAGGACTTGCATTAGCAGGATACGTGGAGCTGTTTTCATTTTCAAGGATACAGATTTTCGGTAACACAGAAAACAGGTATCTAATAAAGTTAGACGATGAAGCACGAAGGATTACATTAGAACGATATTTTTCTTTTGAAGTCCCGTGTATAATATTCACACACGACAACAAACCAACTGAAGAGTTTCTTGCGTTTTCCGAGGAAAAGAATATTCCTATATTCGTAACTCCTCACCACACGACAAGACTTGTATCTCTTTTGAGTGATTTTCTTGACGACCAGTTTTCAGAGCAGGCAGTAATCCACTCGTCATTCGTAGATGTTTACGGCGTGGGATTATTATTTTGCGGCAGGTCGGGAATTGGTAAGAGCGAAATCACGTTAGACTTAGTTGAGAGAGGTCACAGATTAGTGGCAGATGACATTGTTATCGTATCGAAGAAAGCAGAGAATGTTTTAATGGGGTCAGGAACGTCTTTAGTAAAGCATTTTATGGAGATTCGCGGATTAGGAATTATAGATATTAAAAGAATTTTTGGCATCAGAGCAATCAGGTATCAGAAAAGAGTAGAGGTTATAGTCGAGCTTGAACACTGGGATAGCGAGAAAACTTATGACAGAACGGGACTCGATTCCCGAATGATAGAGATACTCGGAGTGGAAGTTGAGAAAATCAACTTACCGATATTTCCGGGTAAGAATATTACTGTCATTGCAGAAGTTATCGCACTTAACTATCTTTGCAAACATTACGGCTATAACGCAGCTAAAGTTTTCGAGAAACAGCTATCGGATCGTATCGATATGAATTCAAAAGGGGGACCTTCTCCCGTAGATTTCAGGTACGGAAGAAGCACAGAATACTTAGAGCACGATTTTGAATAAAACAAATTTTATAAATAACATAAACGGAGGTATTTTAAATGGTTTGGACTCTGGAGTTGGCATCATTTCTTGATGATGCTCCATGGCCTGCAAACAAGGCAGAACTTATAGATTATGCAACAAGGACAGGCGCACCAAAAGAAGTTGTTGATAATTTAATGGAGCTAGAAGATACAGAAGAGCCTTATGAGAGCATTGAAGAAATCTGGCTGGATTATCCAACCGATGAAGATTTTTTCTATGATGAAGAAAGTAAAGATTTCTAATTACAAATCTCACTTTTTAACAGAACTTTATTTAAGAGTCTGTGTTTAATGTATTCTATTTAAGTATATTAGCACAGACTTTTAAATATTAGTGAAATCAAGATTGAATTTATTGAAGAATTTTAAACTAATAATATTAAGTTTGTTTATTCTATGGCTTAATTCCTCTTACTCCCAGGAAGACGACGAAGTCGTTACAAAGTCTCTAAAGATTAAAGATTTAGACATTGAATTTAGCACTACCGAAAGTTTTTCCAGAAGTGAAATTCGCAACATCATTAAAACGGGTAATACCGATTACTTTAATTTTGAAGATTTTGTAATAGACAAAAAGCGTATTGAAAAGTTTTATTTCGATGACGGATATTTCGATGCATTAGTTGACACATCAACAACGCTGTTTCCTTCCGATGGAAAGATTTCGGTAAAGTTTGTAGTTCACGAAAACCAGCCATATATCATCGGCAAGATTAATTATATCGGGTTACAGAATTTACCGAAAGATTTAATGGATAAGGCATTTCTGCCTGAAATACGGGAAGCCAGAGAGGGTGACATATACACTAAAAGAGGTATAACTGCCGAATCAGGAAGAATACTGCGATTCCTTCAGAACAACGGCTATGCCTTTGCCAATATGACTCAGCCCGAAGTCGTTAAAACTGAGACATCTAATCGGGCTAACAAATATAGAATAACAATCAACCTCCAGTATTTACCTGCAGCAAGATATACCTTCGGCAAAACTAAAATTGAAATAGATAATAATAAATACAGGCTTGCCTTAAAAGATATTCTTCCTGAACTTGAGTATGAAGAAAACGATATATACAGCAAAGAAGTTTTAATTCAAAGCGAGAACAGGTTAAACAGAATTGCCGTACTTGAAAACACAAGGATAGTTGTATCGGATATAGACACTTCGAGATACATAATCAACCTGAAGATAAATGGACTTGTCAGAAACAAGTACGAGTTACAGCCCGAAATACTGGGGTATGATATAAGCAATTCGTTCTTTGCAGGTCTGGGTCTTTCTTTTGCAGACAGATTTTTTCTTTCAAACCCGAGAACATTTTCGGCAAAGGTACGAGCACTCGCAAATTCGACTCAGAACTACAGACTCGAATTTATACTTGATTTATTTCAGCCGCATATATTTAACAACAATAAAATCACAGGCAACCTTAATTTAAGTGGTGTAATATTTTCAATCGATGAGTTCAGAATAGAGGAAATAAAAAGCACCGTTACAACAAACTATGAACTGCCCAAGCATACGTATTTAAACAACCTGACCCTCGACTGGAAGCTAAAGAATCAAAGGGTAAGTTTTAAAGTTGCACTTATTCCCGACTCCATTCCCGAAGGCGCATTCGTGAACATATTCAGTTCGATACTCGGCTTAACACTTGTACATTCGAAAATAGATAACTTTCAGTTTCCCACGCGCGGCACTTATCAGTCATATCTTTTTGAAGAAAGCGGACTGCTTGGTGAAGCTATAAAGAAGTTATTCGATATTTCTACTGTAAGCTATTTTAAGTTTTCTTTCATTAACAAGTTCTATTTGCCGATAACGTCAAGACCCGATAAATCTACTATAGCAACAAAATTCCTGATTGGGAATATTTTTCAGTACGGAGACAACACACTTATCTTAAGCTCAGGTACACAGAAGTACGGGCTTGATGTTGTGCCTATAGATTCAAAGTTCATTGCAGGCGGGAGCACAAGTGTTCGCGGATGGAGTGCGAGGAAACTCGGTACATTCGACGGCAGGGAGAACGGCGGTGATTTCATTGTAGAAGGGTCTATAGAACACAGAACACGTCCGTTTTATGACAGCAAAGGTTTAATAAGGGATTTAGGATTTGTAACTTTCATAGACTTCGGCAATCTCTGGAGCGATATGAAATACTATAAGGCATCGGATATTGCAATGGCTATAGGTTTCGGTTTAAGGTATTACACAATCGTAGGACCAGTAAGACTTGACTTCGGTTTTAAATTCTACGACTACGAAGCATCATCCAACAAGTGGCTGTTCCAGAACAAGGCAGCTGACATTTTTTCAAATAAACTTGCCATACAGTTCGGCATCGGAAATACATTTTAAAAGACTATGTGGAAAAAGATTAAAGGACAAAAAAGAGTTATCGACATACTTAAAAGCATTTACAAAAGCGGCAGGATACCACATTCATTCATATTTCACGGAATCGAAGGAATCGGCAAAGATGCAGTTGCCATTGAGTTTGCAAAGCTTTTAAACTGCGACAATCCTGACGTTGAAACAGGCGCATGCGATGTCTGCAAAAGCTGTAAGCAAATGTCACTACTGAACTCAGCCAATTTCAGGTTCATAACTCCCCTTCCGTCACCAAAGAAAGAATCCGATGAAAGCGAGAGCCAGTCGTTTTCCGAATCCGACTTTGAAATACTTCAGGCAGAGTTAAAGAACAAATCGCTCGACAATTACCACAAGATTGACATACCAAAAGCAAACTCCATAAAGATAGAAAACATAAGACAGATAAAGAAAGAAATATATCTTACTGGCGAAAGAGGAAAGAAGAAAGTTTATATAATATCTCAGGCAGATATGATGCGCCGTGAAGCGGCAAACTCTTTTCTGAAGGTACTCGAAGAGCCGCCTGGTGATGCACTGATAATACTCACAACGGCAAAGATAAATTCTTTATTACCGACAATCATAGGCAGATGCCAGAAAGTGAAGTTCGATGCAATTGGAAGCTATGATTTAAAATCATACATATACGAACATCATCCCGACACAGCGAACGAAGAAATTAATTTACTCGTGAACCTTTCTAACGGAAGCCTTCAAACACTAAAGAACATATTAAACTGCAACTTCCTTGAACTAAGGGATAAAGGCATAGACCATATAAGAGCAATTGTAGCTAACAAATATCTCGCCATATCAAAAATCATAACATCTCTTACTTCGCTAAAAGACAGGGAGCTTGTAAGGCAGTATCTTTACCTTATGCAATTGTGGTTCAGGGACATCATCATAAAGAAGTCGCAGAACGACGACAGGCTCATCAATCGCGACCGTGAGGAGAACATAACAAACTTCGTAACCCGTCTGAACTGTGACGAATACGAAATCATCAACCTGCTTGAAATGTTCATAAGTGATATAGACAAGAACGTAAATCTCGAGCTAATGCTTTACAATTTATCGTATAAGCTAAAGCCAATGATAAAGTCTATATAAAAGATTAAATATAGAATATAAAATATACAAATCAAAAATTTAAAAGTGTAAGGCAAGCTTCCAGCTTGCTGCTCTATCTTTAATTTGTGGAAATTTGTGGGAGAGTCTTTTCTCTTATCTTTTTCTCTAACCCTAAAAAATCTCTTATCTTTAATTCGTGCAAATTTGTGAAATTTGTGGGAGAGTCTTTTCTCTCAACTCATAACTTTTAACTCTCAACTTTTAACTCTCAACTCTTCTCACTATTTCGGCATAGTCGACATAATCCCATAAAGCTTATCATCCAAAGAAGCATTAATACTTTTCAGTCTCACGTTCGTAGAATCGATGCTTGCCTTCATACCTGTAGTATTCTTATCCGTAAGCCTATAAGTCTGCATAGAGAAATAAGCCATTGCACCAAAGAACAATGTATTAAGAATTATGATAACTGCTATGAAATTTTTCATATTTAATCCTGTTTAGTTTTCATCAAAGTTAAACATAATAACAAAGACTATCAATTTACTTATATTAGCTTTGAAAAGTTAAAGGTGATGGAATTTAAACCCACCCCGGCTTCGCCGTACCCCTCCGAGTAGGGGAATTTTATATTCTATTTATCCCCCGTCACAGGCTTTCCCGGATAGCCCAAGGCTGAACGGGCTGACCAGCAGGCATCGAGCATAGCGTAGAACGGTTTGTAGAAATTTACTCCGTTGTTTGTAAGGTCCCAGAAAGGAATCATACCCACGACAGTAACACCAATAAGAGGGTCGTAGAACATGCACGAGAAATAACCGAGTGTTGCGCCTGTATGACCATAGCCGAGATTCGTGACCAAAGTACAACCCAGAGCATAATTCGGTGAGCCTGGCGCAAGCTCATTCTTCATAAGGTTAACTGTTTCATTACTCAGAGCATTAGTACCTGTCATCATTGAGCGGATGTATGTGCTTAGCATACTCATCGTACCGTAACCGTTTCCTTCGCCGACATTGGCACTCTTGTTAAAAACAGAAGTAGTGATAACAGAACCGTCCTGATAGTGAACAGTAGCCGGAGCATTCGGAGAAGGTATAACATTATCAGAAGCGAGATGCGGGAACCTTACACCAAGCGGAACGGGTGCAGAACCACCTGTGATATAATTATAAATATAATCCGAATAAATCTTTGATGTACCTGCATGCTGTGAATAAACGCGTGCAATGATTTCGCTCAGCATAGTATATCCCGTATTGGAATAATGATTATTCGTACCCGGAGGAAAATAAGAGAGATTAAACGTCGAAACCACACCTACAAGTTCAGGAGCAGAGAACTGATGATTTGGGTCGACGCCAAGTGTATGCCTAACATAACCGTCATTGTAGCCGGGCACTGTATCATTCGACACGTCGTAAATACCCGCACTATGCTGGAGAAGTTCTTTTATAGTAATCTGGTTTTTATACGGAACGTTCCAGTCTGAAGTGGATGGGACATAAGTCGTATTAGACCCGGGAATAGTATCGATGATTTTATCATTAATATTCAGCCATCCGTCTTCCTGCATATTCAGGACAGAGGCAGAAGTGAAGTTCTTTGTATTGCTTGCAAAGCGGAAGTAAGTATCCTTCGTAACCAGATTCTCTGAGTGATTCGCAGACGAAACTAAATACTCCTGGGAAGGCGAAGAAATAAACACATTCAGCGACGGCACAGATTTACCAGTAGCAGTCTGCAGAGCAATCCTGATACTGTCAACCGATTTATAAATTTTGTCATAAACAGGGTCAGCCCCTGACTGAACAGTGCTTTCGCAGGAAATGAAGAACAGAGAAAGCAAAAGAATACCGACAAATGGAAATACTAATCGTTTCATACAATAAAAGTTTAATTAAGAAATAATATTAATCCCCATTACCATTACACTTAATAATCTTTAATAACCTATTTTCAGAGGTGTCACCCACCTCGCTTCGCTTACCCCCGCCACCGCGGTGGACCTGCTACCGAGGGGAGTAAATTGTTTCAAAAAGGAATGTTTGAACTACATTATAAAAATCATTAGTAGTTATCACCGTACAGAATTTTCATATAAAGGAAAAACAGATCGTCCGGAACAACAGAAAGCTCGCAGTTATAATATATAATAACCGTACAGTCTTTATCTTTGCTGTGATACATAGACGACGTGTAACCAGGCAATGAACCATTGTGTCCGTAGAATGTACCTCTTTTGGCAAGGCACAAACCATAACTGATAACAGGGTTGATAAATCGCATATCGTTAAGTCTTTTCTGCTGGAGCGAATCGGACAGCAAACCGCCGCCGACAAGGGCTTCCGCATACTTCTGCAGTTCACGTGGTTTTGAATATCCCGACCCTGCAGACCAGACCCATGAAACATCAATGAATTCTGTCATATCCAGATTTTCCTCGTAGGTACCAGCGTAATAACCGCGTCCGTGAGTACCAGGCAAGTCAAGACCCGAGGTAAGAAAACCTGTATTGCTCAGCATCAGAGGCGCGATAATACGATTATTGATTTCATACTGAAGCGTGTGACCAGTAAGCTGCTCGATAATCATACCAAGAATGATTGTATTCGTATTTGAATATTTCCAGTCAGTACCCGGTTCAAAATAGAAGCTGCGTGAGAAACCAACGTTTACAAGCTCCTGCGGAGTCCAGACTTTTGAAGGATCACTCATAACCTGATTCTGGAATGCCTCATCATCCGTATAATTAAAGATACCAGTCGTCATATTGCAAAGCATAGCGACAGTAATGCTATCGGCTTTAAGGAAAGCGGGAAAGAACACAGAAAGTTTATCGTTGAGATTAAGGCTGCCTTCATCCACAAGTTGAAGCAGAACAGTGCCTGTAAAGGTTTTAGTATTACTGCCAATCCTGAAATTATGATCTGTATTAGCAGGCAGGTTTTGAGAAATGTCACTGCGCCCCGCGGCGTACAGCCAGTCGACACCTTTTTTATGGTCAACGACAAGAGCGACAATTCCAGGAACCTGAGAATTAGCGACAATGGAATCTGTAACAAACTTCAGCCGGTCGGTATAAGACTGACCTGAATTAACTGCAAGGTCATTAGAGCAGGAAACGAACGACGTTAGGGAAAGAAATATTACAACGATGGATTTCGTAAAAAGTGCTTTCATACAATTAATATTTAAATTAAGAAATAATAATAATCCCCATTACCAATTACTTTCTTAATTTTGTAATCTTATAACTTATAAAATATGTGGCTGTCACCCACCCCGCCCTTCGGGCACCCCTCCCAGGAGGGGAATAAAAACATATTTTAAATTGGAAACTTTAAATTTGATATTTTAAATTCTTACCTAAACATACACATCATAAAGAACATTATAGTTTCCGACAAGAATGTCGGAACTACGAATCACTTGTCGAGAATATTCATGAATGCCTCCGAGAAATACTCCACAGGTGTATGCGTATCCGTATTACAAAGAATCACAATCGTAATTCCTTTCACAGTATTATAAAACACGTGGGAATTATACCCGAATATTGATCCGGGATGCCCAACCCAGTTACCGGCTTTCATCACGCAGAAACCATAATGATTACCAACCCAGTTAAACCGTTCAGCCTTCATCTTATCCGAAAGCAAAGAACCCTCTGCAACGTACGGCGCCCACTTCTTCATATCATAGATATTTGAAACCAGCACACCCGCAGTGTAACCCCACGAAGGATTCCAGTTAGTAGCATCCATCAGCGTACCGAATACAGAATTATATCCGTGTGTATAAGGCGAAAACAAAAACATAGTATTCGGCCACGAAGTATAATTCAGATCCATCCTCTGAAAAATCTTTTCCTGAAAAACCTGCGCAGGTGTTTTACCCGTAACCTTTTGCATCAGCAAACCCAGCAGAACAATCCCCGTATTACAATATTCATAACTCGTACCAGGAGGGAATTTCGGCGGATGCCTGAAAGCAATCGCCAGCAGTGAATCAGTTGGATACGTAGCAAGGAAATTACTCGCCTGGAATGAAGTCCATAAACCTTCATCATCAGAATAATTATAAAGTCCGCTCGTCATATTACCGAGCATACGAACTTTAATCTGATAACCATTAGGAATATTTTTCTCAGGCAGGTAAAAAGAAATAGAACTATCAAGATTAATCAAACCATCATCAACCAGCATCAGCACAGCAAGCCCTGTAAACGTCTTTGTATTGCTTGCAATCCTGAAATAATTATGTTCATCCATCGGAGCATTAGTAACGATATTACTCACACCCCGTTTAACAATAAAATCATTCTCACCATCAGCGGCAAAAAGGGCAATCATCCCCGGAGTGCTAACCCGCATAAACACGCTATCGGCAGCATTCTCAAGCTTAATCCTCAAATCTTCAGTAAAAACATCAACATAAGGAGAAGCCACTTCATATCGTCTATGGCACGACAAACTCATCAAACTAATCACAAGCAGCGAAAGAACAAACAGTTTTTTCATCACGATAATAATTTAAATTTAAGAACAAAAAATTAATTACAAGTTCCAAAATACCCTTACCACAAATGTATATCAAATAAATTTATATTTAAATGCAAAAAGATGGAACATAAGAGATGATTGTGATGATAGAACCACCCCGCCCGCCAAGGCGGGCACCCCTCCAAAGGAGGGGAATTTTTTAAATCAACCTTTTGTCCCCTCGTAGACTCAAACAGGAATGTTTGAGCTACGAGGGGGGGAATACTTTATTAATAATTTCTACTTGTCGAAGTGTTTGGGTAATTTAACATCTATGTCGGAGTCTTCTATCAACATTGCGTTCAGTAAATGGACTTCGGATGCAGAGAAGATGTGTTCGAAGGTTTCGGTAACACCATTTTCGTTTACATCATTCTCACTATGGAAGTTCACACAGAAAGCTAATGTGCGATGGTATTTGTATGAATCGTATTCTCTGTTTAGTTCATTGGGAATCGGCAGAATGAACCTGTACTGTTTATTTAAATCGAAACGTTTAGGGTCAGATATAACTTTTGATATCATAAACGGCGGCTTGTCTTTGACGACAGGTTTAGTCATAATGTGAATTATAAACAAGCGAAAATACTCTATGTCCGGTTTTGTTTTCTGTTTAACACCATTCGAATAATGAATAAATCCAGTGCTATTGCTGGTGTCTTTCTGTTCATCAGGAATTATGTCATTGATGTCAACTTTGAAGTTTTTCTCAGTTACTTTGAATTTACCTATTTCGATGTCGTAATCAGTAAAGGGTGTTAAGACAGGATAGAAATCAAAAATGTTATCAGTGAACTTACGGGCATTTGCATTCAGAAGAGCTTTTTCCGCGTCTTCTGATTTATAAAGTTCGGGAAAATATGACCAGAACCATTTTAGAGATTCGAGACTGAGAACTGTTTTTGCGAAAGCTTGTTTGAAATTTCTTGTTTTCATAGTTTTGTTTTGGTTTAAGTTTTAAAAATTACTAATTATAGCGCGCACAGATGCGAAAGAATAAAAAAATGGATTCCCGATAGAAACGTTCGGGAATGACAAAATAGAACTGGGGGAAATAACCCACCCCGTTCGCTTCGCGTCCACCCCTCCGAGGAGGGGAATTTTCGAGATATTGTTTCATATGTTTAGTAAAGATATTGTTTGAGAATTCTGAGTAAATGATTTCTCGCTGTTGAGTGCGAGGAATGATACGAATATTGAATGATATTTATAACGTGCGAATGTTTGTTTCTGCTGGTCGTTTAACATAGTTTCGTTTGAGCTTAGATTAATGTTGTTTATGAATGATAGTTTAAATGACAGAGATTCATTGTTAATGATTTCAACAGGATTAGTAACAAGGTTTATGAAATTAAACTTGTTGTCTGATTCATCTAAGGGTTCTTTACAGAATATGACGACTGCCATCTGCAGGAACTTTGGAGATTCAGGAAGACTGTTTGCATTAAGGTTTGAATCACCCGGAATAAAGTTTATGTTAAGTTCTTCTTTAGTGATTGACAGAGAGTCCGGTTTAATAAGAAAGTCAATGTTTGGAAATATACGAACACCGTTTGAGATATAATCATAGAATACAGCTTTATAATTATTTTTAAATATAAGGTTGTAACCAGACATTTTCTTATTGGTGTATTTGCCCCACGAATCGTAAGCCGGTTGAATATTTTTAATGCATTTAGAGAACATTGCAGTAAGTTTAAAACGAAGACGACGCTGGACGGAAGCGAGGTCTGTGCCCGGGGTGAATGACTGCGGGCGAATGCCAACGACTGTTTTGTCTGCATAGTTACGGATGACGACGTCGCCTATTCTACCAGAGATACGACCAAGCGGTGATGGAACGATTAATAAAGCCATGATAAGCTCCTTTGGTTAAATTGGTTTGTAAAATATATATTAGTTTTCTCACCACTGACTTCACTGAGAGCACAGAGGTGAAAAAGCAAGACCCTGCAAGCAAGGATGCTTGCGTTACTTTCATTAGGATTGTAAAACTTTCTATATATTAAAAATAAAATATTAGAGATGATTGCTTTAATGCCCTCCCAAGCTGGAGCTTGGGAAGGAGGAAAAATATTAGAGATGATTGAATTGAATGATACCCACCCCACTGTATAGAAGAGCATATTGTTTCCGACAGGAATGTCGGAACTACGGTAAACAGGGGGAATTAAGAACAGGGGACGGATACCGCCCCCTGAGATGGATGAGATAAAATAAGAGAGTGATGCTGAGTACACTAATATTGCTGAGTGTTCGGAGTTCGCTGACTTTACTGAGTTCACTGATTTCAATATTTTATCTCGGTTGTTCATTGTTCGTTCCTGCCTTCTTTACTGAACTAAGTTTTTGGAATAATGAACAGCTTTACCGTCGTCGGTAAGAGTTACTAAAGCGAAGTAGCTCTTATGAGTGGTATAGAGTGAATAGAGTTCCGAATCCTGGTCAGCAAGAGTTATGCTGAAAGTTAATGCACCAGTCAAAGTAAACGATTGAACTGCTGACTTTAACGGGATTAACATTAGGTCCGGAAGGTTTACATCGGAAGCTGTTTTACATTTTATAACAACTGCGAGTTGAATACCAGTTTCAACTACAGTATCAATGTTAGCGTTGGTACCGATAGCACTGATTGCAACGTTAACAGAAGTTTCGTCGATTGTTACGCTTGTAGTTGTAATGTCGAACCCAAAGAGGAACGGTACAACTTTAGCGGAATCGGAAACGTCTGTCGGAGTCATATACGGATAGCTTGCTTTGAAGATACCGTTATACGGGGAGATTGTGTTTGGTGTAGCGTTATCCCATACAGATTTCAAAGAAGGAATTGAATTCACTGCCTTTGAGAATTTTGCAGTCATACCGAAGCGGTTTCTGCGATTTACTGATTTTAGATCCATACCCGGCATGAATGATACCGGACGAGTTCCAATGATGGTTCTGCCGTCTTTCAAGCGAAACAGAATGTCACCTACTGCTCCAGTCGGTTTACCAAGTACTGATTTTTTTAGAATACCCATGATTTTATACTGTTTAAATAATTTTAA